>Ga0247727_10001456_pt1 | contig 56272 bp, 85 predicted proteins | sample WisWelCaveWW1625_FD_202498 | JGI IMG/M metagenome (GOLD analysis project Ga0247727, IMG submission 202498) | Biofilm microbial communities from Wishing Well Cave, Virginia, United States - WW16-25 | ecosystem: Environmental > Aquatic > Deep subsurface > Groundwater > Cave microbial mat | place... | reverse complement strand
GTTTTCGACGTACACAACCAGAAAATCCTCTTCCAAAAAGGTTGGAAGTGGCTGAAGGAGGAACATCATGGCAGGCAAGAAAGGGCGCAGCGGGCGCCGTCCGATTCCCACGGCAGTGAAGAAGGCTCGCGGGACTCTCCGCAAGCACAGGACTCGCACCGATGAGATGAAACTTCCTCGCATCTCGAGGCTCACGCCTCCGGAGTTCCTCGATTCTTACGGGCTCGAGGAGTGGAACCGCATCGTTCCGATGCTTGACAACGTTCGCGTGCTGACCGACGCGGACCTTCTGGCGCTCGGCAACTACTGCTCGACCGTGAGCGTCTGCATCCGCGCGACGCTGGAGACGAACAAGAGCCTGATGGCTCCCGTCATCAAGGGATCGAAGATGCGTCGCGTTCACCCGATGATCAGGGTCGCGAAGGAGGCGAGGGCCGAGTGCCTCCGCTACGCGCAGGAGTTCGGACTCACTCCGTCGTCGCGCTCACGGATCTCGGCGCCAGGTCCGGAGAAGGCGACGTCCAAAGGCGGCGACGACGAGGAGGCCAAGGAGGACGTGCCCCTCTTCGGCCCGCCCCGCCTGGTCGTCGAAGCATGAGCCAGATCGAGGCCAGGCGCGAGGCGGTTCGTTCGGTCATCGATCGGCGAATCGCACGCGCCGAGGATCCGTCTCGCAAGCTCGACCGTCACGTCGTACGTTTCAAGGGCAGAACATCGCCCGCCGAAGCTCGTCCACGTCCCCCTCCGGCGGTCGGGCGGGCTCGGCTCTTGTCGAAGTGGGCGACCATGGACTGGTACGAGTTCGCCCTCTTCCAGCCCACGCGCGCCTTCGTGCCCGGCGGTTGCCTCATCACCGGTGGGGATCGCGCCTGGCGCTGCATGGAGGTCTTCTGAATGGAGACATCGACCGAAGAGAAGCCGACGAAGACGAAGAAGGTCGCTCCGAAGCGCAGGCACGCGGGCAAGCTCGAGGTTCTGTGGCGCGAGCGTCAGGAGCGTGACCTCGCGCTGTGCGAGCGGAAGGGAGGTCATTCACGCGGCCTCCGCTTCGACGCCGAGGCCGGTGACTTCGTGGTCAAGTGGATCGAGAAGTTCTGCAAGCATCACAAGGGCAAGGAGTGGGCCGGCAAGCCTCTACTGCTCGAGCAGTGGCAGAAGGATGTCATCCGCCAGGCGTTCGGCTGGAAGAGGGCAGACGGGACGAGGCGCTTTCGCACGATGTACATCGAGGTGGCGCGCAAGAACGGCAAGAGCGAGATCGCCGCGGCGCTCGGACTGTACCTCCTGGTCGCCGACGGAGAGGACGGCGCCGAGGTCTACAGCTCCGCCACGAAGAAGGATCAGGCCCGCATCGTCTGGAAGACCGCGAAGGCGATGGTGAACAAGTCTCCGGCGCTCAAGACAGCCGTCAAGGTCTATCAATCGTCGCTCGTCGTCGAGGACAAGGAGAGCAGCTTCCAGCCGCTCAGCTCGGAGAGCAACACGCTCGACGGTCTCAACCCGCACGGCAACATCGTAGACGAGCTGCACGCCCACAAGGATCGCGGCGTCTGGGACGTTCTCGACTCGGCGATGGGCGCGCGAGAGCAGCCGATGACCGTTGCCATCACCACGGCGGGAACCTTCAACCAAGAGAGCATCGGTTGGGAGCAACATGACTACGCGCGGAAGGTTCTCGAGGGCATGTTCGAAGACGATGCCTTCTACGCGTTCATCGCCTGCCCTGACGAGGGCGACGACAACTTCGGAGAGGCGGCGCAGCAGAAGGCGAATCCAAACTGGGGGGTGAGCGCGAAGGTCGATTTTCTTCAAAAGCAGGCGGTGAAGGCACAACGGACGCCGGGTTTCTTCAACGAGTACGTCACGAAGCATCTGAATCTGTGGGCGCAGCAGACGAAGCGATGGCTGCCGATGGACAAGTGGAACGGCAGCGACCCTGCGCCCGCCGGCGACCTTCGCGCCGCCGCGATCTTGCGCGAGAAGGCGCTCGAGCGGATGAAGGCGCGCGCCGGCCTCGATCTCTCCAGCAAGCTGGACCTCACCGCGTTCGTGCTCGAGTTTCAGCGCGAGAACGAGGTCGTGGAGCTGATCTGCCGCTTCTGGATCCCCGAGGCACAGGTCAAGCTACAGGCCGACAGAGGACGACGCCACTACGAGGTTTGGGCGAGAGAGGGTTGGCTCACCGTCACCGCCGGAGACGTCATCGACTACGAGTTCATCCGCAAGGAGGTCAACGCGCTCTGCGAGCGACACGTGGTTGGAGAGATCGCCTACGATCCCTGGAACGCTCTCGACCTGGCCACCCGCCTCTCCGCCGACGGTCGAACGATGGTCGAATGCCATCAAGGCTACAAGACGCTCAGCGAACCGAGCAAGGACGTCGAGGCGAAGGTCGTGCAGGGGAAGGTGAAGCACATGAACAACCCTGTCCTGCGTTGGTGCGCGAGCAACGTCTCCGTCTCCACCGACCCCGCCGGGAACATCAAGCCGGACAAGGCGAAGGCGACGGACAAGATCGACGGCATCGTGGCGTGGGTGATGGCTCGAAGCCGAGGCATCGTGAACAAGGAAGAGAACAGATCCAGCCTGGTGCTTGACCAGGGAGGCATCGTGCTCGGGTAGTCCACCGTACGGGCTACGAAAGAGGGAGACAATGGCAACCGTTCCAGGCAGCAGAGGCGGAGGATTCCGCGAGTTCATGGTCGACATGGCCATCCTCGCGGGCGTGGGCCTCACGTCATACGGGGCATGGGTCATCTATCAACCGGCCGGGTTCATCACTCTCGGCGTCATCCTCCTGACGTTCGGCGTCGGAGCTGCGATGGTGAGGCGATGAGCTTCTTTGGAAAGTTCTTCGAACGCAAGGTGGCAGATGCAACGGCGCTCACGTGGACGGCGCTCGACAACGGCGTGCGGTCGAAGACCGGGCTGTCGGTCAGCGAGGCGACTGCCCTCCGCGTCTCCGCGGTGTACGGCTGCTGTCGCGTCGTCGCCGAGGATCTTGGAAAGCTCCCCCTGAAGCTCATCCAGGAGCGCTCCGACGGTTCGAAGACGGTTCGCAAGGACCTTCCGTTGTATCGGCTCCTGTACCGGCGCCCCAACGAGTGGCAGACCTCGATGGAGTGGCGGATGACGATGATGCTTCATGCCCTGCTCTGCAAGTATGGCATCTCATTCGTGAACAGAAGCGAGCGAGACGGAAGCGTGCTCGAGCTGATCCCGATCATGCCACAGAACGTCTGCGTGCGTCAGCTCGCCGATTACACGCTCGTCTACGACGTTTCGGACAGGTCCGGGCGCATCGCGACGCTCACGCGCGACCAAGTTCACGTCATCCACGGTCTTTCGTGGAACGGGTACAGTGCGCTCGAGCTTGTGGCGCAAGGGACGGAGGCGATCGGCCTGGCGCTCGCCGCGGAGGAGACGCAGGCGCGGATGCACGGCAACGGCGCGAAGCCGGGCGGCATTCTCTCCACGTCCGCCGTCCTCAACAAGGAGCAGATCGATCGGACCAAGGAACAGTTCGCGAGCACGTACTCCGGCGTCGCCAACGCGTTCAAGACCATCCTCTTGGACAACGGGCTCAAGTTCGAGCCATGGCAGATGGAAGGCGTCGACGGTCAGCACCTCGAGACTCGGAAGTTTCAGGTCGAGGAGGTCTGCCGTCTCTTCCGCGTGTTCCCGCAGATGATCGCCGCCTCCTCCGCCACGCCGACGTACGCGAGCGCGGAGTCGTTCTTCGGCGCCCACGTCGGTCACACCCTGCAGCCGTGGGTGACGCTCTGGGAGCAGGCCATCCTTCGCGACCTCCTCACCGAGGAGGAGGTGCAGTCAGGGCTCGAGGCGAAGTTCATGATGCAGGCTCTGATGCGCGGCTCGGCCCAACAGCGAGCGGCCTTCTACTCGAGCGGCATCATCAACGGATGGATGACGCGCAACGAAGCGCGCCGGCTCGAGGACCTCGACCCGCTGCCTGGCCTCGACGTCGTTCTCACCCCGATGAACATGCAGGCCGGAACCGGTCAGCCTGGCGAGGCGCCTGCCGAGGACGACGCCGAAGAACCCGCAGTGCCCGAAGACGAGTAGGCAGTCCACACTTCCCGCTACGTTGGAGCACGGAATGAGAAACCTCCCCAAGAAGATCGCTGCATTTGAGGTCAAGCGCCTCGTCGAGCCGTTCAACGTCGAAGACCTCAAGGAGAGCGATGGAACGTTCTCCGGCAAGGGAATCGTGTTCAACACGGAGCATCCGACCAGTTCATGGATGCTCGGCCCCGAATGGAAGGACCGCGTGATGCCCGGAGCGTTCGAGGAATCGCTCGCGGCCTTCACGAAGGCCGGCACGAAGCCGCTCATGCTCTACATGCATGAGCGTGGCAACATCCCGGGCGTCTGGACCGACGTGAAGGAGACCAAGAGCGCGCTCGCGGTGTCCGGCCAGGTATCCAAGAGCGCCGTCACGCCGTCGGGCGTGCCGCTGCTCGAGCTGATGAAGATGGGAGCCATCACGGGCCTATCGATCGGGTTCCGTCCCACCGAGGTGTTCCTCGACGAGAAGAAGAAGCTTCGTGACATCCTGAAGGTGGAGCTGAAGGAGATCTCCATCGTCGACGAGCCCGGCAACGGGCCCGCTCGCATCACCGACGTCAAGAGCGACATCCGTGGACTCGAGGCGGGCCTTCGCACGCTCGGCCTCTCGAGGCGCGAGGCGCATGCGCTCCTCTCCGAGGGGTTCACCGCGCTGCTCGGCACGAAGGCCGATCGTCGACGTGCTGAAGACGACGAAGATGACGACGATGAACCGGAGGCCGAGGGGAAGAAGGCCGAGCCCGTCGCCGCTCCTCCCGCCCCCGCCGTCGAGGCGGTCGTTCCCTTCCACGAGAAGATTCGAAAGATCATGCAGAAGTCCGGCGAGACGCCGGAGCAGAAAGCTCAGCGCGACGCTGAGACGAGCAGCATCGTGAGTTCCATGAGGGAACTCGTGTCCAAACTTCGCAGCACGTGAACAGGAACAAGACACATGGCACAGATCGAAGAGAACGAAGTCAAGAAGGCGCTCGAGGAAGTCGCGAAGGGCTTCGACGAGTACAAGAAGGTCAACGACAAGCGGCTCGAGGCGCTCGCGGCGAACAAGAGCACGAGCGACTTCGATGAGAAGCTCGACCGCATCAACGACATGATCACCAAACAGTCGCGCGTTCAGAGCGAGTGGCATCGCCAGCAGGACGAGGCGAAGGCCAAGCGCGAGGCCGAGGAGGTCGCCTGGAAGCAGGCTCGGCTCGAGGAGGAGCGGAAGTTCGAGGCTCGCATCAATCGCGCGGCGCTCGGGCTCGGCGGCTCCACCGACGAGGAGGTGCTCAAGGGGCGCGGCATCATCGAGCGCAAGGCGTACGACAGGTTCCTCCGCAAGGGGCTCGAGGTTCTGAGCGCCGACGAGCGGAAGGTGCTGACCGTCGGCACCGACACGACGGGCGGCTACCTCGCTCCGGGAACGTACATCCAGGAGATCATCAAGGCCATCGTCGAGGTGTCGCCCTTCCGCGGCATCTGCAACGTGCGCCAGATCGGCACGGGCGAGTACCTGCAGCCGCGTCGCACGGGCACGGCCGCGGCGACTCGCGTGAGCGAGATCGGCACCCGCGCCGAGACGACGAACCCCTCGTGGGGTCTGCTGAAGATCCAGGCTCCGGAGATGTACGCTGAGGCGCGGATCTCGATGCAGAACCTCGAGGACTCGGCGTTCAACCTCGAGCAGGAGTTGACCGACGAGTTCAGCGAGCAGTTCGGCGTGACCGAGGGCAGCGAGGTCGTCAACGGGAACGGGGTCAACAAGATCCTCGGCTTCCTCGATCCGAACGCGGCGGGTCCGGCGACTCCCATCCAGTCGTCCAACTCGGGCACGGCGGCGACCATCGCTGACGTCGACGGCGGCGCGAACGGGATCATGGACGTGTTCTACGGGCTCAAGAGCAGCTACTCGGCGAACGGCCGATGGGTGCTCAACCGCAACACGCTCGGTCAGCTCCGCAAGCTGAAGGACGCCAACGAGGCGTACATCTGGCAGCCGGGCCTCGTCGCCTCGGCTCCGCCGAGCATCCTCGGCGCGCCGTACACCGAGATGCCCGACATGCCGAACCAGGCGGCCGACGCGTTCCCCATCGCCTTCGGCGACTGGCGGCGCGCGTTCACGCTGGTCGATCGCATCGAGATGCAGATCGCGCGCGACCCGTTCACCGTCGCGAGCGTCGGTCAGGTGAAGTTCACCGCGCGGCGCCGCGTCGGCGGGCAGGTCGTGCTCGCCGAGGCCATTCGCCTCCTGAAGTGCGCGGTCTGACGTGAGCTGAGAAGACGGGCGAGGTTTCGGTCTCGCCCGTCTTCTCGAGAAACCCGAAACCCATTTCAGTTCAACCTTCAACCAACACAAGCAGCACGAGGAAAAGACAATGCGAGATCTTCACAACAACATCAAGACCACGACCGGGTTGGCTCCGGCCGCCATCACCACCAACACCACCACGGTCGGCGCCACCGTGGATCGTCAGGGCTTCGAGTCCTGCGAGTTCGCGGTTCAGTCCGGCGTCGTGACCGACGGCTCCTACGCCGTGCAGGTCTTCGCCGGAGACGCGGCGAACATGTCCGACGAGGCGCAGGCGGCTGCCGCCGATCTCATCGGCACCGAGCCGACGGTCATCTCGACGGAGGACGCCGCGGTCGAGAAGGTCGGCTACAAGGGCGGCAAGCGGTACGTCCGCATCAAGGTGGTGTCGACGGGCGTGACCACGGGCGCCCTGCTCGCGGCGCTGGCGATCCTCGGGAATGCGAGGAACGCGCCGGTCGCCTGATGACCAGGAGGTTGCGGGGTCGGGAGCCTCGAACGGCTCCCGATGCCCGTCGGTTCGAAGCCGCAGCCTCCGTTTGAGGTTCAAAGCGTTCTCGAGAGGTCAACTTGCCTGAGCGTCTCGTCACTCCGCCGGTTGTAGAGCCCGTCTCCATCGCCGAGGCGAAGGCCCATCTCGTCGTCGAGACGGCGGACGATGACGCGCTCATCGCGACGTGCCTCATCGCCGCGCGTGAGCATGCGGAAGGGTTCTGCAATCGGAAGTTCGTCACGCAGACATGGCAGGCTCTGTTCTCGGCGTTCCCCGCCTCCTCCACCCCAGATGGGCAAAAGGATGTGTACCTCGAGCTTTCCAGGGGGAACCTGGCAGATCCTGACGTGGAAGTGACCTACGTTGATGAGAACGGCGACGTTCAGACGCTGGACCCGTCCGTGTACCTCGTCGACGACGCGACTGTTCCCGCTCGCGTTCGGCTCGCGCCCGATGGGTCGTGGCCGTCCGTGCAGACACGATGGGACGCCGTGCGCGTCGAGTACATCGTCGGATGGGAGCCCGAGGCCGTGCCCTCTTCCGTCAAGCAGGCCATCGCCATCCTCGTCTCTCAGATGTACGAGCACAGGACTCCAGAGGTGACCGGAACCATCACCGCTTCGGTCAAATTTTCATTCGAGGCTCTCCTTTCGCAGCATCGGATCATCTATCTATGATTGATTCAGGTTCGATGCGATGATCCATGCCGGAAAGCTGAGATTCGTGGTCCGCGTCGAGCGTCGCTCGACGACGACGAACGAGACGGGCGAGCTCATCCGTGCGTGGACTCTCGTCGCGGAGCGGCGCTGCGGCATCGAGCGGGCGCTGGGCGACGAGGTGTTCGCGTCCGCTGGTCGCAACGCGCGCGTGCCGTCCGTCCTCAGGCTTCGGTACGAGCAGCTCATAGTGGACTCGTTCGCGCTCGGCGAGACGCGGGCGCTGTTCGGCGGCAAGGTCTACGACGTCGTCTCGTGCTTCGACCCCGACGGGCTCAAGAACGAGATGACGATGACGACGAAGGAGCACGTCGAGGAGGATCCAGGTGGCTAACGTTCAGATCCACGGGCTTAAGGAGCTGCGGGCGACGCTCGCCGAGCTTCCGGCCAAGCTCGCCGCGAAGGCGCTCGTGCAGGGCATGAGGAAGGCATTCGCACCGGTGCTCGCCGCCGCGAAGCAGATGGCGCCTCGCGACACGGGCTCTCTCGCCGACTCGCTGAGGCTCACCTCGCGAAAGGGTCGCGACGGGGTCATCCGCGTCGGCATCCGCATCGGTGCATCAAAGCGCGGAGCCGGCGGCGCAGACGGCGTAGGCAAGGACACCCTGCCGCCAGCCAGGCGCTGGCACTTCGTCGAGCTGGGCACGGCCGACCTGGCGCCGCACCCGTTCCTCCGCCCCGCCCTCGACGCGAACAAGCAGGCAGTGCTCGATGCGCTGAAGGTCGAGATCCTCGAAGCCATCAAGAAGGTCACGAAAAGGAAGACGAGATGACCCTACTTGCGCTGTTGTTCGCCCTCGCGCAGGGCGGCCCGTCGTCTACGCCGGTTCAGAACGTCGTCACGTACACCGTCTCGCCCGATGGCGGCGGGCTCACTTGGTACGTCGACGTGCGCGGGAACGACTCGAACACGTGTCGCGCGCCGTTCACCGACGGTGGGAGGAACGGGCCGTGCAGGCAGCCTCAGGCGGCGGTGAACAAGATCCCGAAGATGCTTCGCCATAGGGTCACCGTGTCGATCGACGCGGGGGCCTACAACGGCTTCCTCGTGAACGGCTTCAGCTACGACTACGGGGCGCAGCAGCAGAACGGCGGCCTGCTCTTCGACGGCGTGCTCGCGGATAGCGTGCTCGCCAGCGGCCCGGCTACCGGGACCGCCACGACTGGGTCGGCCGGCTCTGGCACGACGTTCGGCACGTTGAATCTCCCAGATGCCGGCTGGACGGTGAACGACCTCACGGGCCGTTTCATCACCACTGCGACGCCGACGAACGCCGGTTTCGTCGTCAGTTCGAACACGTCGGACACAATCACCGTCGTTGGCACATGGTCGGCCCCGACGGCCTCGACGACGTTCACGATTCAAGATCCTGCGCTGGAGTGGGTTGGGCCGCCGAACATGACCGAACCAGGGACGGCTACGGGCAATCCGCTCCCGAGTCGAGCTGTGATCTTCGTGGCTGGGAACAGCTTGGACTGGAACCGCACGGCGCTCACATTCCGCAACATGAGGATCGCCCCAGACGCGGGGGTGGCGATTGAGATCGCCGATCGAAGCGGCGTGCAGTTCGTGAACATGCAACTTCGCCCGAGTTCATCCACGTCGGCCGCGTTGTTCTTCAACACGATTTCAGCCAATGGCGGATCGCTCACCATCAACAAATGTGACTTGGCGCCGCCGAACAACACCAACTCGACGTTCTCGCCTGGCGGCGGACAGATCAGCATCACAAACTCGCTGATCCGTCATTTCATCGGCAGCGGCAACCCAGCCTTCAACTTGAACAACACTGCGGGCGGGTCGAGCCTTCTCTTCAATGTCTCAAATAACGAATTCCGAGGGACTGCCGGCGCCGTGGCCATCGCTCACAACTTCGAGTCCTTTCAAACGTTCAGCAACAACCGGCTTTCGTGTTCGTCGGGTGGGATCGGTCTGCGACTCGGCGGGGTAGCCTCGACATTCATCGGTCCGGCGGGCGGGGTTGATGGCATCGGCGCGATCGACATCTCCGGCTGCGCGACGGCGGTGCAGATCAAAGGCCACGGTGTGCTGAACTTCACCGGCGCGCTGAGCGGCTCCGCGACCACGACGGGCGTGGAGGTTATCGGCGGCGGAACCTTCGCATACACGAAGACCAGCGTCACGCTCACCGCTCCGACTGAGATCAGCTTGGACCCGGCGTCCATCGTCCCGGTCACCTCGACCTTCGCGGGCGTGACGGCAAACTCGTGCATCAGCACGGCAGCCGCTGGCTACTACTCGAGGGCCTGCGCTCGGTGAGCTCGCTCAAGACCTTCACCTTCCGCGACGCGAACACCCTCGAGCTGAGGGACGACGTCGTCTCGAGCATCGTCGCGTACCGTGACCGCGTCGGCATGGCGAGGATGCCGCCCGTCGAGGGCGTGCGCAACCTCGGAGGCGGACTGTACGGCGTGGTGCTCTCCGACGCCGACGTGCTCGCCGGAACGGCGTTCCTCGTCGAGCCCGAGCCGGCGGTCGTTCCGACTCACGTCTCCGGTTCGGCCTACCCGCCGAGCGACCCGATCCACGCGATGCACTTCGAGAACGGCGACGGGACGTTGTGGGTCGGCGACCCTCCGTCCGTGCTCCTGTACCGGAGCGCTGCGGGTGGAGCACTGACGCCTCCGGCGCTCGTCAACCTCCTCCCGCCCAACACGCACCTCTACGGCATCGCCCCGAGCGCGAGCGACCTCGCTGCGGGCGCCAGCTACTTGGTGGCAGGCGCGCCCGGGAGCATCGGGCTCTACGATGGCTCGTTCCTCCTCGGCTACGTCGTCGGGGCATCGCTCGGCGCGAGCGTGTTCGCGGTCCTGACCGCAGACCCCGCGGTATCGTCCATCATCGGGGTTCGCGCCTACCCCAACGTTCGGCCGCAGGTCGCGGCGCTTCCTCTCCTCGTCTACAACGTCGTGTCACAGGTCAGCGAGAACGCGCTCGCCGAGAGCGCGCAGACGCGGCTCAAGCACGCGCGGCTCCAGCTCGACGCGTACGCGACGACGTACAAGCAGGCGCACGAGCTGGCGACGGCGGCCGAGAACGTCCTCGCCAACCTCGCCTCGCCGGACCTGGCAGGCTGGAAGGACAACGAGCGTGACCTGTACGACGACGAGGCCCGGCTTCACCGCGTCTCGTGCGATTATCGGCTGAGCAGCGGCGCATGAAGAAGAGGAAAGTCCGTTCATCTGTCCACCCGCTGTAGAAGGATGACGTCCATCTCGCAGCAAGGAGAGCACACATGGGAACCCCCACGAAGGCGAAGCCGACCAAGCAGACGATGTGTCAGCGAGGCGACGGCGCGACGCCCACCGAGAACTTCACGACGATCGGAGAGGTGACGAGCTTCAGCTCGCCCACCGTGACGGTCGACGAGATCGACGTTACCAACATGGACTCGACGGCGAAGGAGTTCATCTCCAGCGGGCTCGCAGACGGCGGCGAGATCACCCTCGAGATGAACTTCGTCGGCTCTGACGCGCAGCAGCAGGGGCTCCGCACCGACGCCTACGCCGGCACGACGAGGAACTTCAAGTTCGTGATGAACGACCACGCGACCACGAAGACGACCGTCACGTTCGCAGCGTTCGTGAAGATGGTCGACGGCCCGAAGGGCGCGGTCGCAGAGGCGTACAAGACCTCCGTCACGCTGAAGGTCACCGGACAGCCGACCTGGAACTATGCTCCGACCTGAGCCTCCCTGAAGTCCAACGCAGCACCATAACGAAGGAGTAACACCATGGCAGCCCTCGTCCCCGTCGACGTCATCCGCAGCTCGAACGGCATCGACATCAGCAGCGCCGGCATGACCTCCGCAGCAGTCGGCGGAGACACCTTCCCGAACACTGGGAAGGAGGTTCTCGTCATCGAGAACACCAACGCCTCCCCAATGACGCTGACGATCGCGACGACGCTGACCGTCGACGGGCTCGCGGTGACCGACCAGACCGCGACCATCCCTGCGACCACGGGGAAGCAGGTCATCGGGCCGTTCCCGCTCGGCTGGTACAACGACCAGCAGGCCACCGTCCCGCCCGTTTCAGGGGGCAACGTCAACCTGACCTACTCGTCCGTCACCGGCGTGAAGGTGAAGGTTCTCCGGGTGACCCCCGCGTAGCCGATGGCGACGCTGACCCCGACGGTCGTCACTCGCTCCGGCGTCGACATCTCCAGCGGAGGCGGTGGCTTCGTCTCTGCCACGTCTGGAGGGGACAAGTTCCTCAACATAGGCCGCGAGTTCGTGATGTTCACGAACCTGAGCGGCGCGCCGATCACCGTCACCTTCGACACGCCCGGGACCATCGATGGGCTCGCCATCGCGAATAGGACTGTGTCCGTGCCATCGATGGCGAACCTACTCGTCGGCCCGTGGCAGCCGGGAATCTACAACGACGCGAGCGGTCTTCTGTCGATGACGTACAGCGGCGTGACGAGCTTGACGCTGCAGGTGTTCAACCTTCTGACCCCTTCATGAGAGGTGAAATAACATGGCGATGACGTTCGATCAGATGATGAAACTCGAGGGTCGGAGGTTCGAGACCCTCCTCGTGCCCGAAATCGGCGGAGAGGTCAGACTCGCAGAGCTGTCGGCCAGCAGGAGCCTCGAGTTCAAGAAGCTTCAGGCGAAGCGAGAGCGAGAGAAGGACGACGGCCTCGAGCGACAGCAGATGATCTGCCTGCTCGTCGGGGCCATCGTCGACGACCAGGGCACGCCGGTGCTCGACGACAAGAAAGCGGCGAAGTTCCTCGATGCCATGTCCTTCCAGACGCTGCAGCTCATCGTCTCGAAGATCATGGAGATGATGGTTCCGCAACAGAAGGACGGCGAGAAGGACGGCGAGAAGGACGGCGATCCATCGGGAAACTGAGAGGCCAGCCGGAGCGACTGCTGGCCTTCCGGCTGTGCATCGTTCTGAGCTGGCCTCATCCGGACTTCCTGCTGCAGGCCATCACGCTTCGCCAGCTATTGGACTGGCAGGAGTTCTTCGTCGCCGAACCGTTCGGATTTCCCGCTGCCGATGCGATGCACGCGCGTCAGATGTGGGCGACGATGAAGGCCTCGTCCACATCAAAGTTCCAGGCCGAGCCGCACGACTTTCTCCTCCGCCCGCCAGAGGTCCTAGAGGTAGAGGTCGACCCCGTCGAGTATCTGTCTGCCATCTTCGGGCCGCCCCCGCCGCGTCCAGGCGCCGGCGCGCAGGGTTTGCCGACGGAGTCGTCAAATCAGGAGGTAAACTAGAACCATGGCATCGAGCCTCGCGTCCCTCGTCGTCGACCTGCAGCTGCAGGTGGCCTCATTCAACAAGAACGTCGGCAGGGCGAACAAGGAGCTGGGCTCTTTCCATGAGACCGTGGGAAAGATCAGCAAGAGCTTAGACCTGCTCGGCATCCACATGGCGGCACGCTTCGCTGTCGACGCAGGAAAGCGGTTCGCTGAGTTCGCCATGCACGGCGCAGAGGTCGCGGACACGATGGGTCGACTCGCGCAACAGACGGGCCTCCCCGTCGAAGAGTTCAGCCGGCTCGGCTACGCGGCGAAGCTCTCGGAAATCTCGACCGAAGACTTCGCCTCAGCGCTCGGGAAGCTGAACGTCAACATCGCCGAAGCCGCGAGCGGCGGCCAAAAGCAGGTCGCGCTCTTCCGGGCCCTGGGCGTCAGCGTCAAGGACGCCTCCGGTGCGACGCGCGCCAGCTCTGACATCCTGAAGGATCTCGCGTCGAAGTTCGCCGGCCTGAAGGACGACGCCGACAAAAGCTACCTCGCCATCGAGCTGTTCGGCAAGGCAGGCGCGGCGATGATTCCGTTTCTCAACGAAGGCAAGGATGGCCTCGCCGCGCTTTCGGCCGAGGCAGACAGGTTCGGCGTCACTCTCGACGAGAAGACCTCGCTCGCGGCGAACGAGTTCGGCGACAACCTCGATCGCATCAAAGCCGCCGTTGAGGGCGTGTCCGTACGCGTGGCGGCGCAGCTCGCTCCAGCGATGGCTGACCTGACCGGGCAGCTCCTGAAGAGCAAGGGGTTCTCCGATGCGCTCGAGGTGTCAGTGCAAGCGCTCGCGATGACACTGAGGCTGTTCGCTGCCGGGGCGATCCTCGCCGCCGCCGAGCTGCAGAAGCTCCAGAACGTCGGCTACACGCTCGGCGCCGTGACGGCGTCCCTATCGAAGGGAGACCTCGCCGGTGCCATGAAGAACGTGGGTCTCGGGATGCAGGCGGCGGACAACATCGCCGCCGCCGCGACGAAGTCGATCGCAAGTCTCTTCGCTGAGACCGAGAAGGTCATGCAGCTGCCGGTGATGGATTTCAGCAAGAGGGCTGCGCATTCCATCGTTCGGGACCAGAAGAGCATTCAGGAGGCGCTCCAGAACACTCAGAAGGAGCAGAACAAGCTCGTCGTCCTCTGGGAGCACTGGGTGAAGCTCGAGGAGAAGAGGCAGGCGAGTCAGTTCAAGCTCGCCGGACAGGTCAGCAGCATCAACGCCGCGGCCGCGCAGCAGAGACGGGACTTCGCGAACATCGGTGCCGATCCGACTGACGTCCTCATGCAGGCGACGACCGGCTTCGAGGACTTCAACGATGCTCTCAATCAGAGCGTCAATGCGGCGTACGACCGCGACGAGAAGCTCGCCGAGGCCTCCGACCTTGAGGCGGAGGAACGCTTCGGGGCCGCGCGCGCCGCGTATACCCAAGCGGACATCTTCGACCGGCTCTCGAAGAAGGCGGCCGGCGCCGCCGGCGCGTTCGGAGACCTCCAGAAGATTGCGGACGCGGAGATGAAGAAGACGGTCGCCGCGATCGGCAGCCTCGCGCTCTCGTTCGTCTCGAAGCTCGGCGAACTCGGCCAAGTAGTGCAGGCGGGAGTGCAGGGCTTCCAGGCTGGCGGTGTGTGGGGCGCCTTCGCTGCGGTCATCATCGAAGTCGCCTCCCGTTTCGAAGGATTCAGCGCGGTCGTCGACCTTGCCAACAAGGTCCTTGGCGACTTCATCAGCTCCATGGCGCCGGCGCTCGGCGCGCTGATGGGTGGGCTCCAGGGCCTGTTGAACGGAATCAGCGGCCTCCTCCAGTCGATCGGCGGGACGCTTCAGCCGGCCATTCGAGGCATCGCAGACGGGCTCATGACGATCGGAAAACTGCTCGAGAGCTTGAGCGGCATCTTCGCTTCCGTCGGCGCCGTCGGAGGGATCATCGATTCATTCTTGGCGATCTTGATGGTGCTCAACCCGCTCGAGATCGTCATCAAGCTACTCGGCGCCTCCTTTCGGCTCGTCGGCATAGGGATGAGCTACCTGAGCGTCGCGATCATGAAGATCATGGGTGGCATCCTCGAGAAGATCCGCGAGTTGCTCGCGACCCTCGGCCTCAACGATCTTGCTCTGACCATCTCGAAGATGGCGATGTCGATGAACAGCAAGGCCGAAGCGCTCAAGACGAGCGCCGATGCAGAGTGGACGAAGCTCGGCCACCTCTTCGACACGACGCCTGTCGACGCCGTCGGCACCATTGATCGGCAAGGGGTGCAGCGCGGTCGGTTCCTGGCTGACGTTGTGGACGGCGCGGCCGACTCGATCAAGAAGCTCGGCGACACGGCCGACGACGTCACCGACCAGTTGACGAACGTGCCGAGCGGGTACAAGACCGCCACCGCGCGCTTCCTGTCGAGCTTCGCCGAGTCGGCGTCGCTGTCGTTCGGGCAGATCGTCCGAACCGTCGAGGACGCGATGGAGCGCAAGAGCTTCACGGCGACGGGCAGCAGCCACGGCTGGAAGAACAGCGGACCTGGAGGCAGATGACATGTCGTTTCTCAGGGTCAACGGCATCGTCGCGCCGGTCTCTATCGACGGGGCGAGCGAGGAGCCCCAGCTCGTCGAGGACACGCAGCGCTCGGAGGGCGCGACGCTCATCGTCGACAGGCGCGCCGAGAAAGGCAAGTGGAGCGTCGACCTCGTGCTGCAGCAGACGAACGGCGCGTCTCCGACCCTCGGCGGCGGCAGCCAGGCGCAGTTCTGGCGGAAGTTCCTCCACGGGGAGGGCCAGTACGCCTCGTTCGACGCGAGCCTCTACACCTCGAAGGGCCTTGCGCCGTCCACCGCGACGGCCACGACGCAGGTCGCCGGAGGCGCTTGGCTCGGCGCAGGCAGGGCGCAGCAGACCGCCGCCACCGGAGTCCTCGCGTACGTCGCGCTGCCGCCCGGGAGCGTCTTCGGCTGGACGGTCATGGTCGCCAGGAAGACGGGCCTCGGCTCGTTCCAGCACTTCCTGACGAACAGCCTCGGTGACACGTACATAGACGGGGTCCTCACCGGCTCGACGCCGTGGCTCTCCGTCAACACCTCGAGCGGCACCGTAACCCTGACCTCCGACGCGGTCGACACGACTCACCTCGACGAGCTAGCGATCTACCCCTTTGTCTTCCCGGGCTCGTGGCCTGCGCAGATCTACGCGTTCCAGAACCCGGTCGCCGGCAACGCGCAGATCGGCGCGCTGCGCTATGTCAAGATCGACGGCGATGCCGTCGACGACTCGGGCGGCGTCTCCCCCGCTCCGACGCGCACCTGCATCGCGCGCGTGACCGGAACGAAGGTTCGCCACGTGAGGGCCGCCGGGAACAAGCGCCACATCCGCGTCATGTCGGTCGAGTTCGAGGAGGTCTGACATGAGGACCATCTCCGCAGACCACGACGCGCTGCTCATCGCCACGGGCGGGACGCAGCGGCGCTTCCGCGTGCAGGTCAAGGACTCGGGCGGAACGTTCCGCGACCTGAGCACCTTCGTCGGTCCGGACATGGTGCTCGGTTCGACGTGGCATGAGGACGTCGATAGCAACGGGCACGACTGCACCATCTCGGTGAAGCGCGCGGTCGAGAAACTCTCGCTCTCGCCGTTCATGCAGGCAAGTCCAGTCAACCGCAACTTCGCCTTCCCCGGCACCTACTCTCCGCTCGTCGACATCGCCCGTGAGGTGAAGGTCGAGTGGTGGATCGGAGCGGCCGGGACGGACCCCGGGACCTTCGTGATGGGGTTCCACGGCTACCTCGACACCTTCAGCCCAGCCAGCGGCGACGGGACGATGACGATGACCGCCCGCGGCCAATACTCGAGGAGCCTTGACGCCTTCATCGAGCAGGAGCGCATCTACGCACATTCCATCGACGCCGATGCAACGAAGGGCTTTCGCCCGTACGTCAACGGAGACACGTGGATCGTGGGAGAGCTGGCCGTCCCGAACGAGGCGAAGAGGAACGGTCACTTCTACGCGGTCGACAGCATCACGACCGGAATCGGCGGCACCGAGGGCACGTGGCCGACCGGAGCGGGGGCTACCGTCACGTTCGGCGGCGTCACATTCATGGAGAAGGGCCTGACGACGACCATAACGGGCACGGCCGTCGAGACGGTCATCCAGCGGATCCTCAACGACAATGTCGCGAGCCCGCCGACGCTGACGACGACGGTGAGCCCGAGCTGGCTCGTGCGGTGGTTCATGCAGCAGCGCACCGGCGCGTGGCTCGGCGCGCGCGTGCTCGCAGATCAGATCGGCTGGGACCTTCGTGACAAGTTCAACTCCGGGCTCGGCGACTACCGGCTCGAGCTAAACGACGTGCCGCGCACGAAGACGGTGCCTGACCGGACCTTCTCGAAGGACCAGCGCTTCAAGCTCTCGCGTCTTGACACGAAGCTCGACGGCATCCGGAACGTCATCCGCGTTATCTACCTCGACAGTCAAGACCTCGATCCGCAGGGGTTCCCGAGGCGCAAGTCAGTCACCGTGTCGGACTCGACCAGCATCGCGAAGTACGGCCGACGCTTCATGGAGGTGAGCGAGGGGAAGTCCTCGAACATCGATACCTCGGCCGAGGCGACGACGTTCGCCAACGCGATGCTCTCGGACCTGAAGGACCCGCAGGCCGAGATGGAGGTCGAGCTGCCGTTCTTTCCGTTCGTCGAGCTCGGCGACCTCTACCGATTCTCCGCCGACGGCATCCATTTCGACGTCGACCAAGACCTGGCCGTCGTCTCGTACTCTCATCAGCTGCGCGGCGGCGACAGGCCGAGCGCGACGACCACCCTCGTCTGCCGCGGCAAGCCGTCGGGCGGGTACGCACGGTGGCTCATGCGCGATGCGGGTCGCACGACCGAGACGCATGCGACGAACGCGAACAGCTCCGCCATCGAGACGCTCGCCGCAACGGACACCGTGGGCGGGACGAAGCTGAAGGTCGACGCCACCTTCTCGAAGCACGCCCTGCCGAAGGGCTTCGAGTTCCACCTGTCGCTGTCCCCTGGCTTCACCCCGAGCAGCGCGACGCTCGCCCAGTCCGGACACCTCGACGAGCTGACCGTAGGAAACCTTCTCCCGGGACAGACCTACTACGCGGTCGTCGTGCCATACGGGTTCAACGGGCAAAAGATCGTCCGCGGCCAGCAGTCTGAGCAGATCTCCTTCGTCGCTGGGAGAGCGAGCAGTGGACACATACACGAGGGCATCGCTCTCGGGCTCTACCCGCTGAACGGCGGGTTCGAGACGCGCAGGGACGCCACAGGGATGCCGGATTGGTGGGTGCCAGACGGCGGCGCAGTATTCGGCACGAATCTGTTCGTGAAGGAGGACAGCAGCGGAATCAGCGGCACTCGCTACATGGAGATGGACATCGCAAACGGCGGGGCTGGGATGATCACGGCCAAGATCCCAATCGCGAACGAGACGAGCGAGGCGAACCGTTACACCGGGCTGTACCGAGTCTCTTGCTGGATGAAGAACAAGAGCGGGAACGCCGGCGGCGGAAACCTGCTGATCCTCACCGCCATCGGCTATGACTACGCCAATGCGGTAGTCGGCGGCGGCGGGCTCAGCGCCTCTGTCTCGATCGCTGGCAACTCAAAGACCGACCACTGGCAGCGCGTCGACCTGATCGCATCCGTCGCGGGGACTACCACGCGCAGCATCGCGCTCGCGTTCTCCTCATCGTTCGTGTCCGGCCAGTACAACGTCTTCGTCGATGACTTCCGCGTCGAATTCATCGGCACGCCGTGGTACGAGGTCGGTGACACCACGAAGTTCACCGACAACTACGAGTCGATCCCCGGCTTCTCCAACAGCTGGGTGAACTTCGGGAACCCCTATCCGCCAGCGGCTTTTCGCAAGGACCGGTATGGGTGCGTGTCTCTTCGCGGCATCATCAAGAGCGGCACGGTTGGCGCGGTCGCCTTCACGTTGCCCGTCGGCTACCGGCCGGCAACGAACAGAGATTCCTACGTGCCCATGGTGTCGAATGACGCGTTCGGTTCGTTGGTGATTCGGACGGACGGCACCGTCACCCCGATCACCGCCAACAACACGCACGTCACCCTCGACAACATCAACTTCGAGACGTTCTAGGCCGCTTCAATTTTTTAAGCCTCAGTGGGCAGGCATCTCAACAGAGTCGTGCCTCAGTTGTCCACCCGACGGCCTACGGTGGAGGTCTATGCCTGAGCTGAACGAGTCTCCCAAGCCGGACGCTCCACGCATGAAGAAAGATCTCGACGCCGAGCCAGGCACAGATCCAGAGATGAAGATGCCCGTGTCGAAGAAGGACATGAAGCGGGCGTTTCGCCTCAACGAGGTGTACACGTTCGTCATCGCGATCGTCACCGCCGCGGTCGCCGTCATCGTCGGCTACCGCGTCTTCATCTCGGAGGCGAAGGCCGCGGGCGTCGAGGCGGCGAAAGAGCTGGTCAAGCGGGTTGATGTCATCGAGGAGAATCAGAAGGAGGTGCGGCAGGACGTGCGCGCCCTGTATCGTGCGGTCATGACCAAGCAGCCGCAGCCGAGACTTGAGAAGGACCCAGATGAGAAAAAGGACGGCGGACCATGACCGTCGTTCTCGTGCACAACGTTCATCTCTGCCCGGACAACACGAAGCTGAAGGCGTACGTCGAACGATGGAAGGTGGATGGGCCGTTCGCCATCAAGATCACCGAGGGCAGACGTGATGACCCGACGCAGCTCGAGAGGTTCAAGCTCGGACGCGTGCTGAAGCTCAGCACCGGAGAGTGGGCGGTCGTAGACCGCAAGAAGGTGATCTCCAACGCGAGGTACGCGGCCGACTCCGCGCACGGTCACGACGCGGCCATCGACCGCTACCCGGTCCGCGAGCTGTACGCGAGCGGCGGCGTCAAGCTCGTCTACCTCGGCAACGAGGAGGACGCGAAGGTCAGGGCCGAGGCGCTGAGGCGCTTCGACGTGATGAACAGGATGGCTGAGGAGATGGGCCTCGAGAGCGGAAGGCTGTTCCCGTTTCCGGATCTGCCGCACGTTCAGGATCCGGCCTGGCGTTCGCTTCCCGTCGCGCCCGGCGTGGCGCTTCACTGTTGAAAAGGAGAGGGACATGGAAAAGGATTGGATGTTCTATCACTGGCTGTCGACCTCGCTCGCTCTGCTCTGCGGTTCGGCCCTGCTCGTCGCCGCGGCGGCGTGGGGCTACGCTCCTCCGCTCGAGCAGCTGCCGGCGATCTCGAGCGGGCAGCTCGACGACCCGATGCTCCAGCAGCTCCTCCAGCTGCTCGGTAAGGTCGGCGGGCTCTGGCGCGCGGGCGAGCTGTTCGCTCTGGCCGTGCTCGTCGTCGTCCTGCTCGTGCTCGGCGTCAGGGCGTTCGGCAAGAAGCTCCATGACATGATCCCCGATGATCACTGGGCTGATCGGCCGTTCTTCTTCCTGTTCGAGTCTAAGCCGGGCGGAGTGCTACTCAACTCGGCGACCGCATTCGCCGTGGCCATGGTTCCGATGTACGCGACCGACACCAAGGTCACCCCTGAACTGGTCGTGCCTCTCGTCGTCGGGACGGGAGGGATCGTCGGCCTGGCCACTGCGCTCTACGGGTGGGCGAAGGACGTCGTCGCATGGTTCAAGCTGAGGAAGCTGAAGGCCAAGGAGGCGGGGGAGGCCGCGGCGAAGGTGGCCAAGGCCGGCGCCGTCGTGCTCCTCCTCGCCTTCCCGCTCGCGCTCGGGTCGTGCACCCACGCTCAGGCCTGGCGAGCGAGCGGCGAGACGGTCATCGCGCTCGGAGAGACGTTCGCCGCCACCGGTCAAGCCATGGACGCGATGCTCGACCGCGGGCTCGTCAGCGTCCAGACGTACAGGACATGGGCCGCGTTCTGCGCCTACTGGAAGCCGGCGTACGACGAGGCGTTCAAGCAGTGGGCGAACGGAGACGCGACGGCGCAGCAGCGGGTCGCCGGCGTCCTGACGCTTCTCTCCGCCGAGCTTGCGGTGTGGACGGCCAGGTCGGCGAGCCCAGAGGTTCAACCCGAAGCCAAGGACGGAGGTGCGCCATGACAGGCGCTGAGATCCAGATCGTGCTGCTGCTCGCCGAGAAGCTCGGGCCTGCGCTCGTGCAGGTGGGAACTGGCATCTACGACGCCATCCGCAACGCCGGCGACCTGAGCGACGAGGAGAAGCAGAGCCTCGTGGCCAGGGCGACCTCGGCGCACGCGAAGGCCATGGCGTACGAGCCCAAGAAGGTCTGAGGAGACGACATGGCCGGGATGTACGACAAGTTCAAGAAGCTGATGATCGACAACGACCTCGACATCACGGCCGGCTCGACGCTGAAGGCGGTGCTCATCGACGACGCGGACTACACGCCGAACTTCAACACCGACGACTTCTACGATGACGTACCGTCGGGCGCGAAGGTCGGGACGCCGGTGGCGTTGGCCAGCAAGACCTCGACCGATGGCGTCTTCGACGCGGCAAACACGGTGCTGACCACCGTGACCGGAGACCAATGCGAGTCGGTGCTTCTCTTCAACGACACCGGCTCGGCGGCAACGTCGGCGCTCGTCCTCCTCCTCCTTGCGCTCGCCTCCGCCGTGACTCCGAACGGCGGCAGCATCACGATCGCATGGGATAACGGAACCAACCGCATCTTCAAGCTGACAGGGTGAAGCGAATGGCGAACGAACCTCAGGTTGTGCACGTCGTCGGGCTCGGGCTTGCGGTCGAGACGCGCAGGCGCTCGCTCCGCGAGATCGAGACGGGTCACATGACGCACAAGGAGATGTTGCGTCTGGCAGGCGAGCTGTCGAAGCGAGTCGGCGCTCCGTTCGAGGAGTGTCTGCACACGATCCAGACGCGGGCCGTGCGCGCGGAGAAGGCCATCGCTGCGATCAAGGAGTACGCGTTGTGGCCTCGCGAGCTTGGCCACGAGTTCAAGCTCTAAGAGGAAACCAAGATGGCCGACACGAAGATCTCAGACCTCGTTCAACTCGTCACGCCGGCGACGCTCGACGAGCTTGTCATCGTCGACAAGTCTGACCTGACGATGGCGCCGAGCGGGACGGACAAGCGCATCACGTTCGACGACCTGACCGCGCCGTTCGAGGAGACGGCGAACAAGAACGCGGCCGGAGGATACGCGGGCCTCGACGGCAGCTCGAAGTTGACGGGCTCTCAGCAGACCTACGGCTCGAGCGCCAACACCGCCTGCCAGGGGAACGACGCCCGACTCTCCGACGACAGGACCGCGAGCGGCCTGCGCACGGCCACGACGATCGTTGCCGTCTCGGCCGCCACGGCCCCCTCCTCCGGCCAGGTGCTGACCGCGACGAGCGGAGCCGCGGCCACCTGGCAGACTCCCTCCGCCGCAGGCCTGTCCAACGTCGCGCCCGTGGACGTGGACACCGCCGCCGCGAGCGCGGGCGTCTCGGCCGAGGCCTCGAGACAGGACCACAAGCATGACGTGGCGACGGCCGCGCCCGGGACGATCCAGCCCGATGACTCCGCGGCGGAAGGGACCGCGCTCTCGCTCGCCAGAAGCGATCATCGTCATGCCATCGCGGCAGACGCGGCAGGCGTCATCGGCATCGGCGACTCGGCGGCAGAGGGTTCGGCCACGAGCTTCTCTCGCTCGGACCATCGTCACGCCCTCGCCGCTCCTGCCGCTCCGGCCGACGTCACCAAGGCCGCGGCCTCCGCCGGAGCGAGCACGACTCCTTCCCGAGCGGATCACAAGCACGACGTGAGCACCGCCGCTCCTGCGGCGACGGGCGTGGCCACTGCCTCAGGCGAGGGGTCGGCGACCTCGCTCGCCCGCTCCGACCACACGCACCAGAGCAACACGGCTCCGGCAGACGTCACCAAGGCTGCGGCCGCGATCGGCACGAGCGGAGAGCCTGCGCGTGCCGACCACAAGCACGACGTGGCCACCGCGGCGGCCTCTGCCCTGAACGCCGACTCGGCCAACGCAGAGGGAGCGAGCGCGAACCTGGCAAGGGCCGACCACTCGCACGACATCGACACGGCAGGCGGCACCATCTCCACGGTGAACGCCGGAGACGCTGCGGCCGAAGGAACGGGGACCGGACTCGCCAGGCGCGACCATCAGCACGCCGTCGCAACCGCGGCTGCCGTGGACGTGGGCACGGCCAACACCGAGGGCTCGAGCACGAGCCTCTCGCGTGCCGACCACGTTCACAACGTTCCGTTCTCGGCCGTGCAGACGGCGCTCGCCTCCGTCGGGTTCAGCCTCGACGGTTCGGGCAACCTCTCCACGTCAGACAACGTGACCCTCTCTTCTTTCGCTGCTGGAAGGGTGGTGGTCACTGGCACAGGCGGCCTGTTGTCGGTCGACACTGCGCTCCTGTGGGACGCGACTGACGATCGGCTGACCGTCGGCACGGGTGGGGCGGCGGCGGCCAAGGGGCGCCTTCAGGTCAAAGACAACACAACGGGTTCAACCGCGGGCGGTTCGATCTTTTCCGAAGGCGCTGCGGTCATAGGGCCGTCGCCCGCCGGCGCGTTCAACTGCGCTAGCATCTATACGGCTCTGGTGATCGGCTCCTACATCAACTCGACGTATGACGGCGGTGGGAACGGCGGGCTCTACGCCATCGCTCGGGTTGGCACGCCCGGTTCGCCGCCCACGCTCGTCCCGTTCACGGCGTTGAGCGGCTACGACGAAGGGACGTCTCGCAGCTTGTACTTCGGAGGGGGAGGCTGGACCTGCCCCGACGCGAACGATCTCGTCTTCTACACGGCACCGACCTACACCGAAGTCAACGACACCGGCATCCAGCGAATGCACATCAACCCCTCGGGGCAGGTGCTCGTGGGGCTCGCCACCGCGGATTCGACGGGATGCTTGCGCGTCGGTGCCGCGGTCGGAGGCGTGGCCCTGCGCGTGGACTCCGTGAGCCCTTCGCGCATCGGCACGGGAGGTCTCAACGTGGGGACCGATGCTAACCCAACAGCTGGGTTCATGTTGGTTCAGCAAGGGGCGGGCGGCACGCGCATCGCTCGAGCTGCGGCCACCACCGGGGCGGCTTCCAACTTCCTGTACGTCGGCGCTGCGCACACGGGGCAGACCGCGGGCACCGAGACGCCTGACGTAGACTTCAGCGCCACGGCCACGCTCCAGCACGCCACCGGAGCGCTCGCCACGCAGCGGACCTTCATCTACCGGCAGCGCACGTACAGCTTCGTCGCCGCGAGCACCATCACCGACGCGGCCACCGTCGCCATCGTCGGCGCTCCGGTCGCGGGCACCAACGCGACCATCACGAACAGCCGGGCCCTGTGGGTCCAGGCCGGAGCGGTCGAGTTCGACGGCGAGACGCGGATCGACGACGGGCTCTACCTTCGATCCATCATCAGCCCGACGGCCATCACGGGCACCAACAACAACTACAGCCCGACGAGCCTCGCGACCGCCACCGTCATCAGGCAGGACGCCAGCGGCGCTGCCACGCTCACGGGTCTAGTGGCGCAGGCCTCAGGGCGAAGCATCATCCTGATGAACATCAGCGCGACCAACACCATCGTGCTCAACCACGACAACGCCGGTTCCACTGCGGCCAACCGATTCTTCTGTCCGAACAACGCGAACCTCACCATCCGCACGAACGGCGCCGTCGAGATCTGGTATGACACGACCAGTTCACGCTGGCGAGTGGTCGCCATCTGATACAAGGAGAATGATCCGATGCAACGAGATAACGTGATGAAGATGTACATGGCTGAGAGGCTCGCAGGACCTGGCCGAGGCGCGAATCTTGACGAGGTGACGGCATTCGCGGCCAAGGACGAGGCCGGTCAGGACGCCGATCTCGAAACCTGGCTCGCATCACACGTGGATAGGTTGACGGTTCGACGCGACGTGATGCAGAGTGAGCTCAGCATTCTGAACGAGCAGCTTGCTGACCTGGCGAAGGGGATCGAATGAGCGCCGAGGCGAGCGAAGCTGCGAAGAACGGCACAGCGAAGAACGGAGCGCCGAGGAGCGGAGCGGCGGAGCTGAAGGAGCTTCGCAAGCGGCTGGCCGAAGAGTGCGCGGCCAAGGTCAACGCCCTGCTCGAGGAGCACGAGTGCGCTCTCGTCGGCGTGCCGAGCTTCTCTCCCGAGCCCGCCGGCGGCTGGAAGATCGTGGTGCGGGTCGAGGTCGTTCCTAAAGGCTGACCATGGCGACCTCGTACATCCTTCTAGAGAACGGCACGGACAAGCTGCTGCTCGAGAGCGGCTACATCCTCGTCCTCGAGGACCATCAGCCTGCGCAGGGCTTCCCTCGAAGCTCAGGCGGAGCGTCGAAGGCCGTGGACGGTCGCGGCGGAAGCAAGGTTGTCATCAGTCCAGGTCCCTCCAAGGTAGGGTGAAGCCATGGCGACGTTCAACATGAAGAAGGGCGACAGGCTTCCGATCCTTCGCGCCCAGCTGCTCGACTCCGAGGACGTTCCCATCGATCTGACCGGCGCCTCCGTCCAGTTCCGCATGCGGCCGAGGAGCGGAGGGGCGCTGAAGGTCAACGCCGCGGCCACGGTCGTCGACGCCCCGGCGGGGATCGTCGAGTACGCGTGGGCCGCTCTGAACGTCGACACCGAAGGTCTGTTCGTCGGCGAGTTCGCGGTCACGCTCGTCGGCCTCATCCAGACCGTGCCCTCGAGCGGCGTCGTCCTCATCGTCATCGAAGACGTTCTGTCGTGAGACTCCGCGACGGGTTCGTCTTCGAGTGGATCCGCTCGTCGCCCTCGGGCTGGCGTGAGGTTCTGACGTTGGCGGAGGCAGACGGCGTTTGCTTCGCCTGCCCGCTCTGCACGAAGGCGGGGAACCCGCACGCCGTCGTCCTCTTCTTCGAGGGCGTGCCTCAGGCTCCTCACCTGGTCGGGCCTGGCCGCTGGCGCGTGACCGCAGGCACCACGGCCGATGACCTGAGCTTGCAGCCGAGCGTCCACCTTCAAGGCGGCTGCGGCTGGCACGGGTGGGTGACCGCCGGCGCCGCGGCCTAGGCGGCCACTCTCGACCTCGTTTTCTTTTCAAATCGTCTCTCGAGGGAGAACCGCCCTCCCGAGAGGGCCCGAAACGGGCGTACTGCCCTCTGGCTGCAGATTGATAGACGACCCTGGGGAAAGCGCCCCTCGGGCCTCATCTGCCTCCCCGCCGAGCCTCCTAGCCCCTCGGCACCCAGAGTCGGCCGGAGCGTTCCCACAGCTCACGCGCCCCGCCGCTCGGGTACTCGGCGCCGAAGACGACCCGCCTGCAGCTCGTGTTCATGAGCATCTTCACGCACGGCAGACAAGGGCTGTGCGTGACGTAGCACGTGCCGATGCTCCAGACGTCGCGGCACTGCATCAGCGCGTTCTGTTCGGCGTGGATGCTCTCGCATCCGTTGGGCTTGCCGATCTCCGCGTCGCTGTTCGCGCAGCGATGAAGATAGACTGTCTTCTTCGCGTCGGGCGGAGAGGTCCAGCCTCGCACCTGGCGGCGCTCCGCCTCGGAGATCGGTCTCAGCGACGGCTCGTTGCAGTTCTCCTCGCCCGTCGCTCGTCCGTTGTACCCCGTCGACATCACGTAGCCTCGGACGTCGATGAGCACGGCGCCGACCGCCAGGCGGTAGCAGGTGGACCGTCTCGAGATCTCTCGCGCGACGTTCAGCCACGTCTCATCCTTCTCGGGTCTGTCCTGGATCGTTCGATGCATCGTCAGCCCTCCTCTTCCTTGAGCAGACCGTGGACCTTGCAACGAAGCTCGAACGGAGCCGTGACCTGGATCGTCTGAAGTCCCGCCTCCGTGGCGGCGGCGGAGGAGCCCGGGGAACACGATGTACCTCTGCACACGCAGCCACCCGGTCTTCGAGTTGAGACCGGTCACGCCCGGGATGGGTTCGCCGTCGAGACCGATGGCCTTGAGGTTCCCGATGACCCTGCAGCCGCAGGGCAGCTGAGGAGGGCGAGGCTTGCCGTACCTATCGAGCACGAAGATCATCGGCGCGCCCTCGCTCGGTTCTTCGTCCTCGATGCCTCGGCTGCCTTGAGGATCTGCGCACGTGGTGGAGCCGTGCGACTCGCCGCTCCGACGTCGGCCCTTCGCACGGCAGGCGGGAGTGCTCCGGTGATGCGGTAGTAGGCGCCGGCCAGGTCGACGATCATCGCCTGCAGCTCGTCCGCCTCCGCGGCCAACGTCGCCTCGCGCATTCCGTCCCACGAGATGGCGACCTCCGCTCGACCGTTGCCCAAGTCGGTCACTCTCCACCCTTTCATGGTTTCGCCTCCCACCATCTGAGAGCGTCGCCGGGCTTCGACTCCCGCAGCTCCTTCAGCGTACGCCGAAGCGCGACGGCCGAAGTGAACAGAGCCTCGGGAGAGGGCTCCTGCTCGGTGCCCTCGACGGGCCTGGCGCAGATGGCCGCAGCCTCCCAGTTCCCCTCGTACAGGTGAGACGACGCGGCGGCGAGGCGTAGGGTTCCGGGCGTGACCATCGGGAGTCGCCCGCCGAGCGCTTCGTTCACCCTGGCCGCGACGAGATGGGCGACCATGGAGAAGTTGAAGACGTCGTACGGCGTCCCGAGCCACGCGTCGTTCGACCTCATGAACACGTTCGCCTCGAGCATCGGCTGCCCCTCCCCTTGGCGCACGGTGAAGAACATCGCGACGGTGCAGGGAACGTCCTTCGTCTTCGGCGGCTTCTCTCTCCAGATGGTGAGGCCCGCCTGCCTTGACACCGGATCCTCGAGCAGCTTCGCCACCACGTAGTCCAGCTGATCGAGGATCTTCGGGCCGTAGGCGCCGAAGAACGTGGAGCCGTCATCGCTGAACCTCGCGACGTTCTTTCCCCACTGCTCGAGGTCCGCGAGCCTGTCCGAACCCATCAGCATCCAGTGAGCCTCCGCTGCCATGAACCCGTACCACAGCTTGCGCTCCGGCACGGTCAGCACCGGCTTCCTCATATCGACGGAGATCGTGTGCATCGGCAGCTCCTTCGTCCTCTGACCGCGCGGGCTCACCTGGCGGCCCGTCGTCAGGATCTGCCAAAGGAGCTTTCTCCAAACGTCGTCGAAGTTCATGGTACGGCCACCCCTTCCTTGCGCATATGGTATTTATGGTAAGCGACGTCGGCCTTCCCCGCCTTGCTGCCGGGGAATTCATCGTGCACGGTCTTGACGATCCTCTCCCACGGCCATGCCTTCAGGATCAGCTCGCGGATGCGGGCTCCCGAGCCTGGCCTGCGCGCTCCTCCTCCGCCCTTCTTCGCCAGCGCCGCCTTGGCAGCGACCGACGCCCTGCCGGAGGCGAACCCGCTCGCTTTGTTGACCGGCTCCTCCGCGGGCTTCTGCGGCGTGAGGTCGAAGGGTGCGATGGTGAACCCGTCGAAGTCGAACATCTTCTGGGTGTACGGATGGTCGGGCTTGCGGAGGTCCACGACCGTCGTGCTCGGCCGTGTCCTCAAGGCCGGAAGCGCGAGCCCCTTCCTCACCGCCGTGCCGAGCCACCTGCCGACCGGGGAGAGGACGGCTCGAGCAAGCTCCTGCGTCGCCGAGTCTGCACCGCCGCAGCTCGTCTTCCAGGTGAGCGGCAGGCCGCAGAGGACGAGCCACTCGAACCAGTTCACGTAGCGACGTTCGAACGGGTGGAGGCGGATGCTCGAGGCCAGCATCACCGGCGCCGGTTTCTCGAGGTCCAGCTTGCGGACGAGGACGGACGGGATGCGGCCCTCGAGCTTCATCGGCCCGCGGCCTTCCATCTCGTGCGTGCGCCGGAAGTAGCCCTTGTACTTGTCGCTCATCGGCCACAGGCGCTTCTTCCAGTAGGGCTGCATCTCGCTGTGGGTGACCGGCTCGGGCGGGAGCTTCTTCGGCAGCAGCTTGAACGCCTCTCCCACGGTCGTCGTCGGCGTCAGCTTCGGCCAGACGAGCGGGTGCAGGTGTGCGATGAGGAACATGCGCTGTCGCTCCTGCGCCGCTCCGAGGAACTGGTTGTCCTGGAGGAGCACGGTGCAGTGGTAGCCTGCGTCGTTCCAACGCTCTGCCTGGTGAAGCACGAACCTCTGACCCATCCTCCAGGCGTTGGTCACCGACTCCCAGCACCACGCCTTCGGACGGATGACGAGGCCCGCCGTCACAACGTCATCCACGCAGGAGAGCCGATGCACCTGCGTCTCCCAGCTTCCGCCCTGTCCCGAGCGCGCCGTGCTCCAGGCCGCGCACGGCGGGTTCGTGTACATGAAGTCGACCTTGCCCTTGAAGTCCTTCTCGTTCCAGTTCTGGCGGCCGACGCGGACCTCGAGCTTGGGGAAGTTCAGCTGTGCCGTCTTCACGCCATACGGGCCGTGCTCGAGGTGGCCGAGGACGTCGAAGCCCGCGGCCTTGACTCCGTGGGTGAAGGTGCCGGCGAAGATGTCGGCGCCTAGGGCGGTGAGCTTGCTCATCGCGACCCCTCCCCCGACGAGTCGGAGCCGGCGACGCCCTTGTCCGTCGGACCCTCGCGGCCGTCGTACACCTTCACCGCCTCGCACGGCGCTCCTGCCACCGAAGTGAACGCCACGTCCTCCGCCGTCTGCGGCCCGCCTGGGCAGTGCTCGGGGTCGTCCCAGAACGACCTGTCATCGAAGCCCGGGCGATAGCCGGCGGCCTTGAGGATGTCGAGCGTGCGCGGCCCCACCCATCCGGGCGGCTTCACGCAGTCCACCTTGATGAGCATCCCTCCGCGGGTCTTCTCTCCGCGGACCTTCCGCATGTTCGCGGAGTGAACGTCGTTCCACAGCTCCTCCCACGGAAGGCCGAGGAGGTTCGCCGTCCCCTTCGCGAAGTAGACGAGATCGATCAGAGCGTCGGCCATCTTCTCGAGGCTCTGCTCGTGCATGCCGTCGTAGAACTCCTCGATCAGCTCCTCCTGCATCTGGACGAATCGCTCCTGAAGCTTTCGCAGCGTGAGGTGTCGCGGATGGTTCGTCGGCGGGTGGCGGTGAAGGGGGACGCCCTGGCCGGTGAGGAACATGTGGTTGAATTTCTCCATGAACTCCATCACCTGCTCGCTCTCCGTCGGCGGGCGGGATCCCTCGAGCCGGCTCCAGGCACCGAGCGCCGCTCGGGCGCCGGAGTCGAAGCCGGTGGCCACGTCCTTCGTCAGCTGCAGCTCGAGATACTTCTTCACTGCTCCGGCCAGGCCGGAGGTTTGCGGTGTCATGTTCAAATCTCCCTCAGCGCTGAATGCGCACGAGGCCGACAACCTTGGGGCTTGGTCGCCAAGCGGGCTGAGGTCCGCAGGCAACGTCCCTTCAGGTCATCGGCCTCGTGCGCATCCCGACCTCCCCCGCCTCGGCGGAGGGGTCGGGAGTCGCGAGCCACGGGTCCTAGCCCTTCGGCTCGGGGATCTTCACCCCGTCGTTCTTCAGCTTGCCGCGGTTCCACGACACGTCGGAGGCCTTCGCCTTCGAGCCGGGGAACTCCTTGCGGATGATGGAGAGGATCTTCTCCGTCGGCGTCGCCTTCAGGATCAGCTCCCGAATGCGCGAGCCGCTCCCCGGCTTCTTCGGGCCCGACGACTTCTTCACGCCCTTGCCGTTGCCGTTCGACGCGCCAGCCAGCTTCTTCTTTGCAGCCATGATCTGCTCCTCCTTGAGAGTCACCACCCGTCCCAGCCAATCCAGGACGTCCTGCGTTGCCCCGTAATCGACCGCGCACTTGACGAAGTGCTCGACCGCCTTCTTCACGGGGTACTTCTCCAGCGGCTTGAACCTGGCGTCGAACCTCTCCTTCGGTTCGTAGTTCAGGTGCATGCCGAACTGATCTCCGGTGTTGATGAACGTGACCGTCGCCGCGTCCCGCCTCAGCTGCAGGCAGGTCCTCCCGGCGTAGTCGCCCATCGGAATGATGTCTCCGAACTCCGACTTGAACGGAGGCGCCGGCTTCGGCGGCTTCACGTTCCTATGCTTCGGCAGGCCGGAGAGGATCGGCTCCGCCTCCTTCTCCGCGCGCGGCCGCTCCGTCGTCTTCTTCGGCGCCTTGCAGCCGATGTGGATGACCCTGCCGTCCTGCAGGATGCTCCTGTTCATCGGCGAGAGGGGCTCGTCGCAGTCAGGACACGGGAGGGAGGCAACCTCTGGTTGGGGCCTCGAGGCCTGCTGCTTCAGCTCCTCTTCGTTCATCTCGAAGCCTGGCCCCTTCTTCTCCTTCGCCTGCTTGGCTCTCAGCTGGGCGACGAGCTGCCGCTTCATCTTCGGGTTGGGCTTCGCCTTCGACGCTTTCTTCTTCATGACCTTGCCTTCCTCAGCACGACGGGTGGAACGTCTACATCGATCATCAGTCTAGCTCACCGCCATTCAAACAGTCCATCGTCCATCGCATCTTTCTTCGCGGCCTAGGTGTGGCTCCTCCCTCCTTGAGCGCGGGCCCATTGAACGTAGCGCCTCAGCTCCTTGTCCTGAGGCTTCGGCACGAGCCGACCGCGCACGAAGATCTCGAAGCTCTCCGCCGCGTACCTCCCGCAGCCGGGGAGCCTCTCCACGTCCCCGCGCTCGAGGTCGAAGCCGATGAACGCGTGGCTCAAGGCGACGACCGCCTTCGCCCGACGTCGCATGAATCCGAGCGTGGCGAACCGAAGCTCTAACAGGTCCAGCACGTCCTGCGGATCGGCCTGGTATTCGTCCACCACGTTCTCAGGACTTCTCCAGTCGGCGAGGAAGCTCCAGAGGACGGGCCATGCGTGCTCCCCACGCGTTCGGTTGTAGAGGACGCAACCGACGAGCAGGGCCCACGGACGCCTCCGCAGCCGCTCTTGCATGAGGTCGAACGGAGAACGCTTGAGAGGAGTCTTCATGGGCGGGCTCCGAACCTGGCGCGATGGAACATCTCGAGCAGCTGCGAGCGCGTCCTCTCGAGGTCTTGCTTGAGGCACGAGCGCATGTCTGCCTTCTCCTCCATCTGATGCGAACGAGCCTCTAGCTCGAACCTGGCGAGAAGCTCCTTGAACTTCGGCGGCTCGGGCTTCTTCATGATGACCTCCCCAACCGCGTGGCCGTGACTCCTGCCTCCGCGGCCATCCGCTCGAACAGCCGGGCTCCCCGCTCGCTTAGGTCGGGAGGCGGATAGCCTTCGGCCCCGAGCCCCTTCGTGGACTTCGCGTATAGATCGCCACGTCGAAGCCCTCGCAGGGGAGCACGCAGGTGAACCTCCCAGGACGCTTCGCCTCGCGCGCGAACTTCACCATGTCCGAGGCCGACAGGTCCTCGTCGCAGAACGCGTGGATCAATCTCGTCTTCATGTTCAAGTCCCAAGCTTTCAAAGGCCGCACGAGCGCGGCGGGCTCGGCGAGGAGAGCGCTCCCCGCCGACCCTCCTCCGCTAGTGGGGCACCGCCTCCTGCGCCTTGCGCCAGGCCGTGAACGCGGCGTTGCTCCGCTTCTCCGCCTCGCGCACCTCCGTCTCGAGCCTGATGGCGGCGCGATCGTCCAGCGTCGGAAGCGAACTGCGTTCCGTCGCATGTCGCGCTTCGCGCAACCGCACCCTCAGTTCCGTCTCCACGTTCAGGGCGGCACGGAGGGACTCGAGACAGGCGAGGGCCGCGGCCTCCGCCGCCTCCTTCGGAGTGAGGCTAGCCACGGGTCGCCTCGTCGATCTGCTGCATTCGCTTGGCGATGCCGCTCAGCTCACCGATGAACCTTTGAACGTCCTCGTATCCGAGCGTCTCCTTCAGCTCGAGGTCAACGACCACGTGGTCGTTCTTCAGGAACCGAATGCTCCATTTGAATCCACCTTCCTTCGGCTTCGACATCGCTCCTCCTTCGATTTGAGGCGCCTATCTCCTCGTCGGGGCTGGGACGGGTTGGGCCCGTCAAGCCTTCACCCGTTCAGAGCTTTCGGCCCTCCCCTCCCGTCCACGGGTCGGTTCAGCTCGGCAGAGCTTCCGTCCTCCCGCCCCGCGGCGCGATCCGCCTCCGAGCCGTAGCGCTGGATCGCCATCTTCGTCGGGCCCGCCGAGCGCTCCTTGATGTACAGCGCGATGGCCTTCTTCCGTGCCTCGCTGAATACGAGCCTCTGGACCTTCGACAGGGCCGACTCCACCCACCCGCGACAGTAGGAGTCGAGGGCGCCGACCTTCTCCAGGCGGGAATACCAGTCAGGCAGCGTCTCCTGTCGCTTCAGCCGCGCCTTGGCCAGCTGGCGGGAGAGGACGGAGCACGCATACGCTGCGAGCTGAATCTCCGCGGCCGGTCCGATGAACAGATAGTGGGCGTACTTCTCGGACATGGAGAGACCGCGCTCGTGGATCTCCCTGTCCGTCGGACCTCGGGAGAAGAGGAGCCCGAGCCCGAAGGCGTCGGCGACTCCGTTGAACAGGTCAAGCTCCCAGTCCTTCGGCTTTGAGACGGAGGCCTTGGACCTAAGCCTCTCCTCCTTCATCCGCCCGACCTCGACCTGTTCGGTCGTCAGCCCGTGCTCGTTCATCAGCCGTTGGGCCATCTCGAGCGCTAGCGCCGCCTCATGCGGCTCGGAGGAGGCGGACCTCGCGAGGAGCTTCTTGATCTTCTCCAGCACGTCGGGATCGAAGGCGCTCATGACTCCTCCCCTCCCTCTTCGTCCGAGGTCCCGTCGCAGCTCGGGCAGACGCCGTCGCAGATGTCGCCGTTGTCCTCCGCCCCGCAGCAGTCGCAGATCTGAACCTCCCTGTCGGTCCTCTCTCCGAGGGAGACCGCCTCCTCCGCCAGGGCGAAGACCGCCTCCTCCGCGCCCGCTTCCATCCAGCGGTCATTCCCTCCGACGTACCTCTCCGGGCCTCCGTACAGGTTCGGCTCCTCCCAGAGATCGCCGAAGCCCATCGGCCTCTCGTCCACGAAGACGGAGAAGGAGAGGAGGGCCTGCGGCAGCTCGCGATTCAGCTTCCGAATGGAGACTCTCAAGACGCCCTCCCCGAGACGACGCGGCGGGTCGTTCCCCGCGGGAGGCCGAGCGCGCGATCCGTCTCCGCGCACGCCTCCCAGAGGGAGAGCCCTTCGCCCAACAGCGAGTTCACCACGGTCAGCAGCTCCATTTGAAACCTCCTCAGCGTCCCTCCGAGCGGGAGTGCTCGGGCGGGTCGGGCGCGGCGGGGAGCCTCTGACGCTCCCCTCCGACCCGAAGCCGATCAGGCCTTCGCGGCGACCTTCCGCGTCTCGGGGACCTTCACGCCCTTCCGCTTCATGTCCCACTTGTTCCAGGCGACATCGCCCTTCGTCGTGTTCCGATCGGGGAAGGCCTTCAGGACCGCGGCGACGATTCGCTCGGGAGTCTCCCCCTTCATCAGCATCTCGCGGATCAGCGCGCCGCTGCCGGGCTTGCGGGTCGTCTCCTTCGCCGCCTTCCCGTCCTTCTTCGCCGCGACCTTCTCCTGCGCCGCCGCCTTCGCGAGGGCCTTGTCGTTCGTCGCCCGCCTCTCAGCGACCGCCTTCGCGACCGCCTCCGACTTCCCGCTCACGAGGTCCGAGAGCGACGGCTTCGACGATTTCGAGGCGACGAGCTTCTTCACGTTCTTCTTCGACATGGACTGCCTTTCGTTTTGAGGGTCGCTACTCCCTCGGTTAGCGTGGGACGGGTAAGGCCCGTCAGTCCTCCTACTCGAACCGCCCCTCGTCCTTCGCCCACTCGAAGCAGCAGGCGGCGACGTACTCCAGAGAGCCGCTCGGCTCCGACCGCTCGATGACCGTCCGATAGGTCCCGTCCGCCTTCTTCACCGCCCACATCGTGTTCCCGTCGAAGAAGACGCCGATCTCTCCGGCCTGCAGCTCCTCTCCCGTTTGAGCTTCGAAGTCCTCCTCCGCAGGGACCTCCTCCGCCGACGCGAGGAACTTCGCGAACCGCACGAGGTCTTCCAGGCTGAACCGCTTCTCGTCCATGGTATCTCCTATTCCGCTTCGGTTAACCGCGTCATCAACTCCCCACATAAATAGGCGGAGAGGACTCCGCCGCGATTTCCCGCCGAATTGTTTTTCATTTGATTCCTCATTCATCTCATGGGCTTGGCCGTATATGGTCATGACCATGCGCGTAACCCCTGATTGAGAATTATTTTTGTGCATCTATCCTCATGGGATGATTGAGCTTCCACCTTTCGATCTTGGGTTACGAAAGGTCAACCCTCATTGCAATGGGTGAGCTGAGAGAAAAAGCTCATGGATCCCATGGACATGTAAACCCCTGAATGAGCGAAAGCTCCAAGGTTCATCCGTAGGCCACGATCTCCTCATGGGGCAGGGGTCGAGATGGGGTCGAGGCCCGCTTCTCTCCAGGCCGAAGGGCAGAGGTCCCATGAGGGTTCCGAGGGTTAGCAGGGAGGAGGGGCTAGGGGGAGGTCGGCCTGCCTAGGCTTCGGAGACGGCACGGCCTTTGAAACCATGAGCCTTGGCATCGTCCTTGACGGCGAAGGGGCCTCGAGGTCCTCTCCCTAGCCTCCCTTTGAAGTGGACTTTGAGAACCCGCCACAGTAGACGCCGCGCCTCGTCGTCCGTCGGGAGGAGCCAGCGGGAGGAGGAGGCATCCCATCGCCTCTCAAGCTCGAACCCGTCGGCGCGCTTCAGCCTCTTGAGGTCCGCGAGGAAACCGTCGCTGAACGGAGTCGCGACCGCCAGGTGGCGCCGTCCTCCCTCCTCCGTCTCCTCGAGCTGAACGTCGCAGAGCCTCTCCTCGAGCACGGCCGCGAGGCGCGAGAGGCCGAGCGCTCGGACCCGTCCGATGGCCTGCGCCGCCTCCTCGACGTCGGGCGTCCCTTCCACGCCGTCCTCCGCCGAGCGCCAGAGCGCGAGCCTGTACACGAGCCGATTCGCCTCGCGCCTCTCCTCCTCTCCGCACGGGTCGTCGTAGCCGTGCTTGGCCCTGCAGTCGGGCCCCACGCCCGTCTCCACCGACCTCGAGTCCACGAGCTGACGCCCGCAGACCGCGCAGCGGGTCGCGAGCATCCTCGTCGCGGGGGCGTTCTCGTAGCTCATGGTTCACCCCCGACGATCTTCTTCAGATCTTCATCGAGCTTGGCGATCCTCTTCGCGTCTACAGCTTTGCGTTTTGCGAATCCGACTTTCTCCTGGATGCTCGCTCGGCGAAGTTCAAGGGCTGTCAGTTGGCGGCCGTCGCACGAAAATGAACATCGCACCTTGCCGGCTAAGCGCGTTTGCCCACCGTAGAGCTTGAACCTCACTAACCCACGAAGTTCAACCCCCTCTATGCGTCCGTCGAAGATGAATACCCTCGCGGCTCTGATGACGCTCAAGAGCGTGTCTCCCTTCACCCAAGCGCGCTCACCGTTCTCTGCGGTCAACTGGCCGACGAAGGCACCGCGTTCCGACGGCGGCCCCAACCGTGGAACGTTGCCCTTGTAGAATCTCATTGAACCTCCTCCATGATCTCCTCGGCGAGCTGAGCGTCGTCGCCGGCTCGCTCGTTCGCGACGGCCTGCAGCTGCTCACGTGTTCCGAAGACGGCGACCTCCGGCCAGCCTCCGCCGGGCCCGACCTCGTTCAGCACCGTGACCGCAACCTTGTGCCTGGCGGCGAAGCGGAGGAGCTGAAGCGCCCAATGCTCGTGTCCTTCGCCGCAGCGAATGCAGCCGCGGCCCTCGTGCGCGAAGTCGACGACGAGCCGCGTGGGCCTGGCCTCGTCGATCTCTTGCAGCACGTCGTCGGCGAGCCTGCGGCCGAACGTGGTGCGCTCGGCCTCGGTCAGATCCACGACCTCCTCGTTCACGTGCTCCCAGGCCCGGCGAACCGCGTTGTCCACCCGCAGCTCCGAGAGCTTCCTCTTCAACGTTCTCTTCGTCTCTTCGTTCATCTCGTCTTCCCTCAGCTAGGTCGGCGGGAATGCCGATGACCTAGATGTACCGATTGAGATGACGGATGTAAACGCCCGATTACGACGAGCGAGCTAGCTCCTCGGCGAGCCGGCGCCGCTGTTCGACGGTGAGGATCTCAGGCTCCAAGCCCTCCGTCGGAGCCAGGAGGAAGAGGACTCCTCGCAGCTTCGGATCTCGCTCGACCAGCGCGGCGAACGACGCTCGCAACGTTTCGTACTCGAGATTGGAGAGGCGTTTGCCCGGCGTCAGCACGACGAGATCTCCCTCCTTCACCGCGAGGGCCTTGAAGGGTTCGCCCGTCGGCCTGGCGTTGAGCCCGTCCTCGACGAGGAGTCCCAGGTGCGGCCACGACATGCTCTTCGTTCGGCCGGGCGGGCGGACCTCGAGCACCTTCGCGAACCGGCCGGAGTCATCCCGCACGCGGTCGCCCTTCCTCACCCGGCGAGCTTCCATCGTCTTCGTCCTCATCCCATCCCCCTCTTGAAGTCGGCGACGCCGCGAAGGCTCGCGCGTTCCCGCAGCGCGTCGAAGAGAGCCTTCTGTCCCTTGGCCTTCGCGCGCAGGGCCTTCATCACGGTTTCGTCCACCGTGTCCTCGGCGACGATGAGGTGAACGAAGACGCGGCTCGCCTTCTGCCCCTGCCGCCACACCCGCCTGATGAACTGGTCGTACAGCTCGAAGTTCCACGTGAGGGAGTGGAAGCAGACGTGCCTTCCCGCCCCCTGCAGGTTCAGCCCATGCGCGAGGCTCTGCGGGTGGCCGAGGAGGACGGGGAGCTTGCCCTCGTTCCACATCGACTCGAGGCGGTTCGCCTCCTTGGCCGTCGTCCCTCCGCCGATGTGCGGGACCTTCTGCCCTAAGCGGGCGCGGAGGCGCGACAGGTCGTGCTCGAAGTCGTAGGCGACGAGGAGCGGCTCTCCCTGCAGCTCGTCCACGAGGTCCGCCACGGCCTCGACCTTCTGGTCGTGGAGGTCCACGTGCTCCCGCGTCCTCCCGCGCTTCACCTTGATCAGCTTGGCCACATGGTCGTCGACGTAGACGCCGCCGTTGGCGACCTGTCGGCACTTCATCGAGGACACCGCCGCGTTCGAGGCGACGACCACCTTGTCGCGGATCTGCGCGAAGAGATGATCCTCGAGCTGATCGTAAACGCGTCGCGCCTCGGGCGGCAGCTCGACGCGGATCTCGTTCTCGATGAGGCGAGGCATCTTGATGTAGTCCTCCGCGGCCATCGTCAGCGCGATCGGCTTGATGCGCTTGTAGATCTCCTTCTCCGCGCCCTGCTGAAGATCCCACGAGTGCCCGTCCCACGACGGGGTGAAGTAGCGCATGCGGTAGCCGGTGACGTAGCGCCCCAAGGATCTCCCCTCGTCGATCACGTACATCTGACCGAACAGGTCGATGAGTCCGTTCGGAGCAGGGCTCCCCGTCAGCCCCCATCGTCGACCGAAGGTCGGCACGATCTCCCGCATCATCTTGAACCGCTGCGTGCTCGAATCCTTGAACTTCGATAGCTCGTCGACCACGAGCATGTCGAAGCCGAGCTTGCGCCACCTGGCGAGGTCCACCTTGACCCGCGTCTTGCCGCTGGGCGTCTTCGTCTTGGAGACGCCGAGGAGCCACGGCAGCCCGTCGGGGTTGATGATGTACACGTCGGCGGGAAGCCCTAAGAGCACTTCCTCCTTGTGATCTCCGTGGAGCACGACCGCGTGGATGTCCGAGAAGTCCTCCCACTTCTTCAGCTCGCGCGGCCAGGTGCTCTGCGCCACGCGCTTCGGCGCTACGAGGAGGACCTTCTCGACCATGCCCTTATCGCGAAGGACCTTGATCGCCGCCAGCGTCTCGGAGGTCTTACCGAGCCCGGGATCTTGGAGCAGAGCGGCGGCCGCGTGCTCGAGCAGGAACTTCACCGCCCGCTTCTGATAGCCGTGCGGCTTCCACGGGATCGCCGGCGCCGCGGTGAAGATGTCCGGAGCGTCGGAGGGCGCGGCCGACCTCTGCGACTGCCCCTTCGACGGTCTCATGCGTGAAGACGTCATAGCCAAGCTCCCTCAGCATCAAGTGGCGGTGAACCTGCAGCGGCTCGAGCGGCTCGCCCGGCCGCTTGAACTCTACGAGAAGAGGACGCCCGCCGGGGATCCAGAACAGCCTGTCGGGGTAGCCGTTCTCTCCCGCCGGCGTGAACTTCACCGAGCGGATCCCCCAACGCTGGCGGACGACGACGCACGCCCTCTTCTCTATGGTTTTCTCCAACATCAGCTGACGTCCGGCATCGGACCTGGCCCCGTCCACTTCGGTCGCTTCTCCAGTTCCTCGATGCGTTCGCGCTGGCTCTTGATGGTGTTCTCCCCGACCTTGAACCAAGTCAGGAGCCGCTCGTCTCGCATCCGCTCGGCGACGATGGGGTGAGCCGCTCCGGCCTCGAGGTGTCTGTAGCAGGCCTCTACGTCCATCAGCTTCGCCTCGGCGTCGGTTAGCTCTCGGGGATTCGCCAGCGCGGCGAGCAGCTCCTCATCGGAGAGCACGACCGCGTGGGTCATCTTGTACATCAGCTCCGGCCGCTCGAGGCTGTCCGTCATCACGACGACCCGCTTGCCCGCCGCGACCGCATGGCCCGCCTCGAGATGGGCGGAGCGGTTGCACGGAAGGAGGAGCACGCAGGCCTCGCAACCCTCGAGCGCATCCATGTCCGCCCTGAACGCGGCGTCCGCGAGCGGGTGGTCGAGGGCGTCCCTGAACGTCGCGCTCGACCATCTCTCCCACTCGGGGTCGAGAGCCGACCAGTGGAACGCGGTCGCCGCTTTCGTGAAATCGTAGACCTCGTTGCCCGCCGACCTCAGCAGATCTCTGACGCGTGGGAACTCCTTGTTGCGCCAGCTGCTCGCCAGGTAGATCTTCATTTCCGCCTCCCTCCGATTTGATAGGCCACGTACATCGTCGTCATCGCCGCGAGCCACGCGCAGGCGAGCGTGACGAATGGATGGGCGTCGGCGAACTGCCAGAAGGTCATCGCCCCCTCCCCTTGCGCTTCCTCTTTCCGTTGACCAGCGACCAGCGATCCGGCGCCCCGTTCGGATCCATCTTGGTTTCGAAGTTGGGGGCCTCCTGCGAGCCGGGCGGAGCCTCCGCGTCGCCGTCGGGAACGAGCGCGCGCTCCGCCTTCGTCCCAAGCTCGAGGATCAGCTCGTGCTCGAGCACGAAGAAGAGGCAGCAGAGCGCGTGGGCCAGGTGGTGGAGGTTCGTCTCTGGATCGCGCGCCTGACCTCCGAGGAACTGGAACACGTGGGTGAGCGCCGCTCGGAGGTAGCGCCAGCGCCAGCCCACGACCTTCCTCCACCCGTTGGCCGTGTACTTCTTGGCGCCGAAGGTCAGCACCTCGACGAACTCGCGCACGGCTCGGGTGGGCACGAGGTCGTAGCGAGGCTTCCCCAGGTCGTGCTTGACGCCGGCGCCGCTGAACTCCATGCCGCTCACCGAGGCCTCCCCGCTCGAGCCGCGTCTGCCTTTCGCTCCAGGTCATCCACCTGCGGCCAGACGGCGTAGCACTTCTCGAGCGCCATCTTCGCCGCGGCGACGAACGAGTCGATCTCCGCGGGCGTCGCGGCTCTCCCCTTGCTCATCGTCATCCCCATCAATTGCATCGCGATCATCATCTGCAACCTTTCCATGTTCTACCTCGCTCCCTTCACCGAGTTCAATGCCACGTCGAACATCTGCCTCCCCCACGGCGTCAGCTTGCCGTCATCGTCCAGCTTGAGCCTCAGCGCCTCGATGGCCACGCAGACCATCGCCTTCGTCGCGGGCAGCTGCCTGAGCCTCTCCTGAAACTGCGGTGAGGGAGACGGTGCCTTGTACGCCTCCCTCGGCCGTTCAGCATCCTTCCTCTTCACGAACTCGCGTAGGTCCTCGTAGCCGACTCGGACCTCCTCCCCAAGCTTGTTGGCCACGATGACCTCACCGCTGAGGTCAGAGTTGTGATGGAACACCGTGCCTCCCTTCGCCTCGAACGCGTGCATCGTCCCTCCTTTGGGTGAAGCGAACCTCTCTACACCTCGTTGCCCCAAACAGCCCAGCCCTTGCGCGGGCGCCTGGCGAAGCCTTCGAGGTACGGCCCGGGGCTCACCAGCCGCACGGCGTCATAGAAGACCTGCGGCTTCCTCGAGTGCTTGTCCTTCGCCTCCTCCTTCACGCGCGGGCAGAGCACGAGCGTTCGGCCCTGCGCCCTTTTGCCCGTGATCGGGTTCGTGCGGTAGGGGAGTCGCCCGCGCACGCCGAACAGAAGGTGCTCCGTCGCGCCCCTGAAGTATTGGCCTAGGCCCGTCTGGATCCGCACGAGGTCGTTCACGCCGACGCCGGAGGCCAGGAGGAGATCCTGCGGAACGTCCCGCAGCTCAACCTTGCCCCAGGTGACGCAGGTCACGTAGCGGAACTCCCACGCCTTCAGGACGTCGAACGCGGCCTCGAGAAAGTTGTTCGTCGCCCAGAGGTACATGTGCGAATCGTCCTCGAACGAGTCCATCAGGTAGCGCCCGCGGATCCGAAGCTCACGGATCTCCCGCACCTTCATCAACGGATAGTGACGATCTGCGCCACGCTTGACCTTGCCTCCTCCGTGCTCCGGCCACGGCGGGTCGAAGCAGCCCGTGCGGTAGCGCCTCATGTCTTCTCCAGGCCTAGGTATCTGTCGAGCGCCTCGTGGTAGCGCTCGTTGGTCATCTCGGGGTTCTCCACGACGCGAACCCAATGGCCCGACGAGACTCCGCCTCCCACCGAGTCGCATCGAGGGCCATGGTCCTCCAGGTGCGGCAGCAGATCGCGAAGCTGCATCTTGACGTCCTCCCATTCGTCGCCGCTCACCTCGACCGTAACGACGAACCTCCTCTGCGGCTTGTTCATGGCTTCCTCTCCTCCTTGACGACGACGTTGGGGACCTCGGCGCCGCAGTCGGCGCACTCCGGCTTCGGGTCGACGAACCGCTCCCCCTCGACCCGCCAGCGAACGCGGATGAAGCGGTGAGGGCAGGGAGGCCTAGGCCCGCGCAACACGCGGTCCTCCCACCGACGCCTCGACCACCTGCGGAAGAGGACGAGCCCGACGCCGACGAGAAACCACAGGAGGAGGAAGGCCAGGCCTAGGCCCAGTCGCTCCAGCGTCTCATCGCTCAATACTTGCACAACGCCTTGCCTCCCGGCATCGCGGCCGCGTTGGCCTTCCTGTAATGACACCACTGACAGAGGCGGTTCGGCCTGGCGGCGAACGCCCTGTCGAGCAGCATCGCGCGAGTGCGTTTGTCCCAGAGCTTCTTCAGTCGCGGCACGTCGGTGCGAACGAAGGTGAGCCGCTTCGCGTCCTCTCCGTCGGGCTCGGGGTAGACGATGCCGTGGTCGAGGAAGAACAGGAACGCCTCGACGCCCTCGAGCTGATCGTTCAGCTGGAACGCGGTGAGCGCGTACAGCTCGAGCTGCTCCACGTACTCCTCGAGCTTCTCCGCGCGATACTTGCCGGTCTTCCAGTCGCGGATGATCATCCTCGTCGGAGCGGTCATGTTGCCGCAGTCGATCTTCACCCGCACCGCGCATCCGTTCCAGTCGTCGAAGACCGTCGGCGACCAGTCCTTGCGCATCGCCCACGTCTTCTCGACCACCATTCGTTGCGGTGCCTTCCTGTGCAGGGCTCGCATCTCGGCGAAGGTCTTCTTGAACCTCTCAAGCTCGTCGGGGAGGAGGCCTCCGGCGATCCCCTTCATCACCTTCTTGGCGAACCTCTCGTCCGAATGGTAGTAGCCGATCAGCTCGTCGAACTTCTTGCGCTCCTCCTTGTCGCCGAGATCGAGGAGCTTGCCCGTGATGTAGATCTGAGCGAGCACGCCTATGGCCGAGCCTCGGGCCATCGCGTCGCTGCCTGGCTCCTCTATCTTCTTCCCGTCGTTGACGCCCTCGATGCCGAGATGCTTCAGCCGAGCCTTCAGCGGACAGAGCCTGTAGTCGTTGTAGCGGGTGAACGACCACGAGGCGAAGGCGTACTCCTTGCCGCCGCCCCTCTTCGCTCGCATCTCGGCCGCCAGCCTCTTCGCCGCCGTTGTCTTTTTCACGCAGCTCTCCCTTGCACGAAGTTCTTATGAACCTCGTGCTCCTTTTGATGACAGCTCTTGCAAAGCGTCTCGATGTTACTTCTACGGTTGTCCGGCCGCTTCGAGCGAACGCCCTTGCGGTTCTTGTGGTGACCCACGAGAAACTGCGTCGACCCGCAGCGCTCGCAGGCCTCCTTGACGTGATCTCGGTAGCGATGTGGCGCGTTCGGCTTGAACGCCGGGTTATCTATTCCATGTCGCTGGTTGTGGCCCGTTCCGGCGCCAGGCTTTTGGATGACACCATTCTTGACTTGCCAGTCGTAGGACTTCTGCGCGAGCCGCTCTTTGGTCCACACCGCTTCTTTGCAAGCCTCAGAGCAATATTTCGCGCAGGAGCCCGTCGGCATGAACTCCTCGCCGCACACCGCACAGCTCTTGCGCTTAAGTCGCCGGTTCGTCGACACAGATCCGTCCTTTTTTGTCGTACGGCATGAGGTCAGCCCAACTTTCGTCGCTGACCGAACCTTCCGTCAGCAGCGGAACATCGAACTCCAGTTCCTCCATTGCCTTGCGCATCGTTTCCATTCCGCTTCGCACTTGGGTCCTCGGCACGCTGGCGGTCAGCTGGTCGTGCACGTTGAGTAACAGACGATGCCCCTTCGGTTTCGTCGCGACGTAGCGCACGATGGCCTCCTTGGTGGCATCCGCCGCCGACCCCTGGATGAGCACGTTAACAAGTTTGTAATCGAACTGACGAAACCGTCCGTCCACGATGCGGGGCGGTTCGCAGTAATATTCTCGGCCGCCCCAGGTGGTCACGGGTCGATTCTCCGCGGCTCGCTTCTTCGCCTCCTGGTACATCTCACGAAGGCCGACGAGGATCCCCAAGATGGCGTTCTTCAACTTCCGCGCCTCCTCCACCTCAAGGTCCAGTCGCTCGGCGAGCAACCCCACGCCCTGACCATACATGATGCCGAGCGACGTGCCCTTGACCTTCTTCCGCTCATAGTGCAGTCCCGCGTCCGCGAGGAGCTTCTGCACCGTGGAATGAAAATCCATCCACGGGTCAGCTTTGTACATCTCGAGAATACGCCCGCCGTCGAAGTGCGCCATGATGCGAGGTTCCTGCGCGGCAAAGTCGCGGTCGATGAGGACCTCGCCGGGGAACGGAGCCACGTAGCACCGAACCTGCGGGAGGGCGGGGAGCCCGCGCAGCGCCGCGGGGAGCTTGGGAAGCGGAGGCTTGCCCTCCTCCCTCCTCCGCAGCCGCTCCTTCGCGGTCAGCTGATGATCGAAGATCTGATCGAAGACCTTCGGGATGTTCTGGAAGTTCGGCGTGCTCGAGAGCCGGCCCGTCCTGGCGCCGACGTTCCCTCCTCGAGCGTCCCCCTTCACCTGATTCCAGCTGGTGAAGATGAGGCTCTTGCCCTCCCGCAGTATCTCCTTCGAGCACAGTCCCGCCTGCGCGGAGGCGTCGGCCGTCTCGAGCCACGGGTGCATGAACGTCCCTAGGCACGTCTTGAGCTGCGCTCGGTACTTCAGGACCGCGAGCAAGGCCTTGTCCGATACGGCGTGAAGCAGCGCCTCCTTGTTCGTCTGGTACTTGCCCGTGGGCGTCCTGAGCGCGAGCTTGCGGTCGACGACCTTCGCCTTGAGCATCGCCTCGAACAGCTGGTCGCCCGAGTTGAGGTTGACCTCCTCCGAGCACCCGAGCCTCGAGCGCACCCACGCGTCCACCTTCGTGAACCATCTGGAGAGGAGCGCGCAGTCCTTTCGCAGGCGGTCGCGCCAGATGGGGACTCCCTGCCGCTCCATCGTCAGGAGGCACGGCATCAACCGCCGCTCGCGCTCGTAAGCCGCGAGCATCCCCCTCCGCTTCATCTTCGGCCACAGCTTGTCGAAGATCCGCTCGGTGCGCACGACGTCTCCGTTGGCGTAGCGACCGACGAGCGGGGCAGGAGCGAACCGAAGGTACTTCATGAAGTAGGTCGGCGAGCGTTGGGCGAGGGAGATCTTGACGCCCTTCACCGGCTGGTGCTTGACGAGCCATTCGCCCACGGCGTCCTTCTCCTCCGGCTTCATCTTCAAGATTCGCTCGGCCGCGGGCTTCAAGCTGAAGGTCGTCTGGTTTGGGTCATCGAGGAAGATGAGGAACATCGTGTCGTGAACGTCGGTCCAGTCGGGCGCCGGCAGACCCCAGTGGACCTCGGCCACGTCCACGTCGAACTTTCCGTTCTGACAGAGGATGCCGTCGGGGTGCGCGTAGGCCTTCTTGAGCGCCGCCTTCGCCTCGGCTTCCGTGCAGTCGTTCGCCGCCTTCTGGCCGCAGTGAACGCAATCGACGTGACCGAACCCGTAGTACCTGGCGGGCTTGCCCGGATACTTGACGGAGACGCCCACGGGCTTCGGAGGGTAGCGAGGCCTCGGCTCCACGCCGTCGCTCTCGAAGTCGATGCAGACCGGAGAGGGCTTCTTCCTCGCGAGCTTCAGGACCTTCTCGGCCATCTGTGCCGCTCGCCTGCGAACGCTGACGATCGTCGTCGCGGCGACCATCACACCACCTCCTCGGGCTCGGGGTTCGACCGAGTCCCGTTCGCGTGGTCGAAGAGGCAGCAGCCGCAGATGCCTCGCTCGTTCACGCACGAGGGGAAGCACCTGCAGCACTTCACCGGCGGCTCGGCGAGGGACTCGAACTCGAACTCCACCTCTTTCATGATGAGCACCGTCCGTCGTCCGATGATCTTCACCAGCCACGCTCCCTTCGCAGACGCATGTAGACCGCCTCGAGCGTCGCGCGCTCGGGCCCCTCGGGAGGGGAGAGCTTGCCTTCCGGATCCATCAGGGCGCCGACGGCCGCGTGAAGGGTCATCAGGTCCGAGCCGAGCTTCGCCGCGTTCTTCCTCTCAAGCTCGTAGCTCTCCTCGGTGACCACGCCCTCGCAGCCCGCCTCCTCGAGCAGGTCGTCGGCCGCTCCGAGCGCCGCCTTGGCGGAGGTGTACGTCTTGCAGGACAGCTCTGCGGCGAGGGAGACGCGGAAGCGCCGTCGGGCATCGGCGAGGCGGGCGTCGTCCTCCTTGTCCCTCTTCTCCCGCAGTCGGCGCGCAAGCTCGTCGGCCTGCGCCTGGTACTCGGCCGCGTTCCTCTCCGACAGGTCGAGCCGCTCGAGCAGCGGAGCCACCGCCTCCTTCATCAGGGCCTGCAGCCGCAGCCGATGCTCCTCGAGCTGATTTAGCGTTCGGTCCTCCCTCACCTCGACGTCAACCCGATGCCCGTCCGGAGCCCCGAAGCTCGTGCGGGTCGTGCACATGAAGTAATAGCCCTTCTCGTCCCTCTTGAGAACGTCCTCCTCGTGGTTCAGCCCGCAGAAGGAGCATTGCTCGACGTCGCAGGTCAGGACGCCCTCGCGCTCCAGCGTGTTGACGATCATTACGCCATCCTCCCTTCCGCGGCGAGGCTCTCGATCTCAGCTCGCTCGCGCTCGGCCCTCAGCCGGTTGATGCGCCCGTGGATTCTCTTCATGAACCTCGTCCTCGCCTGGCCCTCTCGCTCCCTGTCCAGCAACGCGGCCGCGCCCTTCTCGTCGAGCCGCATCACCTCATCGTTCAACGCGTACCAGTTCGCGAGCGGATCCACGTCCGCCCGCAGCTCGTTGTTTCCAGCTCCATGCCTCTTCGTCTTCGCCATCTTCGTCCTTCCTTTCAAGCCAAGGGGCGGGAATCGAACCCGCGTTCACGATGCCTCGTGGCCTCTCCCTCTCAGCCACCCTTGACAGACGCGGCGCTATGCCTCTTTCGGCTACACCTAGGAGGCTGCACCGCGCTCGAGGAGATTCACGCCTTGGCCTCGATGGCGTCCTTCGACCTTGTGCGAGCCACGAGTCAAGGTCAGCTCTCGTCCGTCTCCTCGAAGTCCGTTGCCGCTAGGGCCGCGTCCTTCAGCCGATGACGTATCCCGGGCCTCGCTTCAGAGAGCCGATCGCCGGCCGGCTACCCCACCGTCGTCGGAGCACTCCTGCACGCTCCTCCGAGATCTCGGCGCTCAGTACCTCGGCTTCGAGGGCTTGCCGTTCTTGCCCTTCTTCCCCTTCGGGGCCTCCTCCGCCGCGGGGTACGCCTGCGCCATCGTCGGCTGCGTCTCCTTCCACTTCGCGAAGACCGCCGGCATCACGTCCTTGGGCAGCTGCTGGATCGCCTCGAGCGTGATCTTGTACTGCGACTTCGGGTCGGGCACGCAGGCCACCTTCGTCGCGAACTGCGCGAGGTTCGTCTTCTCCCCGTACGCCGCCTGCACCTGCTTGATGTAGCCGGTGAACCCGCTGACGCTCGTCACGGGGAGCTTCAGCATCCGCACCTCGGCCTTCTCGTAGTAGCTCGAGTCGGTGATGAGCTTCAGCTTGTTGCCGCTCTCTCCCATGTACTGACCCGCCTGGATGATGGCGAGGCGGGCGATGTTCTTGCAGGCCTTCCCTCTTCCCTTGTCGGCCGAGCCCCACGCGTTGTTCGGGCAGCCGCGGCACTCCTCGCTCACCGCGTCCCCCGCCTTGACGACTTCCTCGTGGGGGGCCATCGACGTCACGTCGCGACCGAACGCGTAGCACGTCGGAGGCTTCGGCTCGTCGGGATCGAACTCCCCTTCGTAGTAGGCGTTCTCGAGCGTCCATCCGACGATGACCCCCGCGAAGCGGTTGCCCGGGATGGGCGCTCCGTCCACGGCGAGGATGCCTCCGCGGATCGAGATGAACTTACTGCCTCCGAGGCTCGCGGCCATGCCCGCCGCAACCTGTGCGTCGCGCGCAAGCTCCTCGTCCCACTTCACCATGCTGCTGCCAGCTTCCTTCTTTGCCATGTGCCTTCTCCTTCTTGGGTTGAACCGCGTCACGCCTTCGTTAACGACACCTTCGGGATCTTGATCACCTCGACGCCGGGCAGCTTCACCCGGTCCTCGAGCCTTTCGTTCACCGCCTCCTTGGCGAGCCTCCGCTGCAGCAGGTCGAAGGAGCCCGTCTTGCGCACGTACGCGTAGAAGGCCTCCCAGTTCTTCACGGTCGGCACCTCGTCGGAGACGATGCGGACGTTCGCCAGCCGGCCCGAGACTCCCGACGCCTCGGACTTCGGCAGGGTGCGGATGATGTGCTCACGCAGAGCGACCTCATCCTTCTCCATGGCCTCGACCTTCTTCTGAATCGCCAGGCGGTCCTGACGCAGCTTCCACAGAAGGTCGGCGCACGCTCCGATGGCCTTGGGGATCTTCATGACCTCCTCCTTTTGACCTCGAGTTTTTCCAGCATCTCACGAACCAACTCACTGAATGGGGCGACGTCCGGACAACCTTGCCACACCACGATCTCGTAGCCGTCCTTCCTCCCCTTGTAGCCCAGTTCTTCGTTGACGAATCTCCAGGCTTCACAGATCACGTTCTCGCCGAGAGCCTTCGACCCGAGAACTCGGATACGGCCATCGTTTCCCTCTCTCGACTGCTGCTTGAATATTTGCCTCGCCTTCGTCACCGACACGATCGGATGAGCGTGCGAATAGACGAGCGCCAACGCTTCGACCTGCCGCGGGTAGAGTCCGCTCCCTCTCATGTGGTCGCCCCTTCCGCCTCGGGCGGAGGGATGACGGCCGCGTCCATCTCCGCTTCCTCCTCGGGGGTCGGGTCGCGAAGCGGCCGCGCTCCAGGGTCGAGCGGATCATCCTTCAACCCGCCGACCATCTGACCCGTCTCGCCCTTGGCCTTCGCCCTGGCGATGCTCTCGTCGAGGGTCGTCTGTCTGGGGTCCGCCTTCTCCGGAGCCTTGGCAGACGGGTGGGCGGGAGGAGAGGCATGCGGTTGCGGCGAGGTGGCCGCGTCCTCGAGCAGCACGAGGCGGTCGTGGTGGTCTCCGACCGTCTCCTCCGTCTCGGTGACCGTTCGTCGCAGCTCGGCCACGTCGGACTTCAGCCGGTCCACCTGGTCCACGGAGGCCCTGCCCGCCATCTTGGTGGCGAAGCTCGACACCCTGACCTCCAGGTCGCCGACCTTCCTCTGCAGGTGCTGCGGGACGGAGAACAGCGGGTCCTTGATGAAGCCCGAAAGCTTCGTCCGCTCCTCCTTCGCCGATGCCTCGACTCGCTTCATCCTCTCCTCGACGGACCCCAAGCCCCCGAGCACGTCGGCCAGCGTCAGCCTCAGCTTCGACGTCTCGCGCGCCAGCGTCCTCACCTGGTTGGACAGCTCCTTCTCCCTGCTCGTCAGCTTCTTCGCCGCGGTCTTCTTTGCCATGACGTTCTCCTTTTCTCAGTGCGCCCTGCACAACGGGTTGCGGACGAAGCCCGTGCAGACGCACCCGCGCAGGGCCTCGACCGTCGCTCCCTCCGACCTCTCCTTCTCCTTCTCATCCTCGTCGTGCGCTCGGCACAGCGGGTTCCTCTTGAATCCGATGCAGACGCACCGACGCTTCGGCGCCTCGCCTGCGGGCGAGAGCAGCGCCTCGCGGGCCTCGTTCACGCGAGCCATCTCCGTCGTGCTCCCTCCCCTGTCCGGGTGGACGGAGGTCGAGCGCTGGCGATGGGCGAGCCTCACCTTGGCCTCGTCCGTCCCCTCCTCGAACGTGAGCCCCAACGTCGCGCAGGCCTCCTCCCTCGTCACGAGTACCACCTCTCGCAGGCCACGAAGACCTCCGTCGCCTCGTCGTCGTCCAGCCGCGCGAGCAGCAGAGCGTCCATGTCGATGTGCCTGCCCTCGGGGTCGCCCTCCGCGGCGATCTGCCGCAGCAGCTCCACGAATCTCGTGCGTCTCAGGTACGCGTTCGGCATCGCGTGCATGTCCGAACGGTACTTCTTCACCTTCTCCTTGAAGATGCTCTCCCAGTGCGCCGCCGCGTTCATGGAACGGTCCCCCATCCGGTCAGGGCGACCTCGAGCGCAGACTTCAGCTCTCCCGCCGTCGCAGGCCTGGGCTCGGCGCTCACCCACTCGGTGCCGTCGGGCCAGAAGACCCGAGCCACGTCGGCCTCGAGCCTGTCAAAGCGGCGATTCAAGGTCACGCAGCCGTCGGTGGGGTCGGACAGGTGGATCTCATCCCTTTGTTGGGAGTACGCGAAGCCGGGCCCGTAGGCCTCGGACACCTTCTCCACGAGCACGACCGCCCCTCCGTCCGCGAGCAGGCCTCCTCCCGCTCCTGGCTTGAGCCGACTCCAGCGATGCAGCCGCCTGTCCCCCTTGATGGCCTCGAGCAAGGAATCGGTCGGGAGGAACTCGAGGAAGCGCACGTTCCTAAGGCCTCCGCTCAAGACCAACGACTCGAAGTGCCACGGGTGGTCGTGGACGAGGCTGACGTTGAGAACCCGCAGCCGAGAGTCCCAGACGTTCAGCCGCCAGTCGCCCGGGAAGTAGCGCCGCAGCATCCCGAAGCCCTGCAGCGTCCACCTGCCGCTCGGCTCCTCGGCGCTCAGGTCCTTCGCCTCGTTCGCCTCCGCGAGCGCGTCCTCGAGCACGCCCCTCACGAGAGCCTCCACCGTCTTGAACGTCAACATGTCCATGTCCTCCCTCAGCCTTCCTTCGTCGGGTCCTTCAGTCGTCCTGCCGCCTTCGCCGCCGCCACCTTCTTCCTCACGCACTCGTCGCAGTTGCACTCGCCGATGGGCGGATCTCCCGGCGTCCAGTCTTCGGGAAAGTGCGGGTCGACGACCGTGGCGAGGTTCGCGTACACGTCCTTGATGCGCTCTATCTCCAGCCTCACCTCGACCTCGACCTTCGGCTCGGCTCCTTCCATGTACCTCACGCACCACTCGTCCAACGCCGTCACCACGATGGCCGCCGCCCTGCGCTTCGGATTCACCTCTTCGCTCCCTCCGCAGTCTCGCGCTGCAGGTCGTACAGACCCGCAACGTCGAGCGCGTCCTCCACCATCGCGACGCCTTCCGAACAGACGGGCATCTCCGCGATGAAGCAGACCATGCACTCTCCGACGTGCCGGCGGATCGCGAGGGCCTCCCTGACGTCCACCTCGATGCGCAGCGTTCCCTTGCGCCCGTCCTCGCGAAGGCTCACGGCGCCGCCCTCGGGAAGAGGATCCTGTCGTCCTCCCAGTGGAAGTTGCAGCAGTCGAGCGCGTCGGTGATGATGACCTTCCTCACCATGCCGAGCTTCGCCGCGGGTCCCATCACGAGCCTTCGCGCGGCGCTCGTCGCCTCATCGGCCGTCACCCATCGCTTCTCCACCTGGTAAGGCCCCTTGGGGTCCGTCCAGAAGTAGACGGAGAACTCCCCGCGCGTCTGCCCCAGCGGCTCGCTCATGGATGAACCCTCAGGTGAGCGATCGCCTCCTGCGCCTTCGTCTGCATGTGCTCTAGCAGCTCCTTGGACGGGCCGACGCCTTGCTCGGCCCCCTTCAGCAGCGCCGCGTTGAGCCAGGCCGCGATGGTGGCGAGGGCGAGCGGGGAGAAGTCTCGCAGGAGACGCCTCGCCTCGTCGGCGCCCTTGACCTCCTCCGCCGCCATCGCGAACAGAGAGAATCCGTTCACGGCGTGACCTCCGTTCCCGTCACCGCCTTCGCGACGTCCTCCATCGCGGCCTGGACTCCCACGCCCTCCGCGAGCATCGTCTTGACGTGCCCGGCTTCGGCCGCCTCGATGTACCTCTTCGCCGCGGAGCCGAATCGGATGCACGTCTGCTTCACCCGCTCGGCCCTCCGCCTCTCAGCTAACTCGTCCATGTCTCTTCCTCCTCAGCGCCTCGCCTAAGGGCGAGGACCGAACCGTCGTAATCGTTGGATTACGAAACGTCCACCCCTTAGTCGTCGTCTCCGCACCAACATCCGCCGCCCGTCTCCTCCCTCGGAGGCCACGGGATTCGGTGGATCTCCCCCTCACCCAACAACCGCACCGCGGCCTCGGCGCCGTCGCGGGTCTGACAGCTCGCGGCCACCACGTCATCTCGCCACATGCTACGCCTCTCTCCGCAGCGGGTGCCCTTCATCGGCAACGGCACGTAGACGAGAAACATCTCTCTCACGGAATCCATCAATACTTCCTCCTCTCCTTCTTCGGCTCGAACGCGGCGGCGCCGCCTCCTAGCTCCCAGTGCTTGGCCCTCTCGGCGGGCGAGGCATCCAGCCATCGCTTCTCATTCCTCACGGCGTAGAGGTTCTGCGAGCCGTGGCTGCTCGTCGCGTTCTTCGGCAGGCGCGCGAAGGCCTTGACAAGCTCGCGCCCCAGTCCGTTCGCCTTCACCCCCTTGATGCCGGTGGGGTCGAAGATGGCTAGCAGCTCCGAAGGGCTGAACAGGTCCTTCCTCACGGGCATCTCGCCGACCTTGAGGACCTTCGCGGGGTCGTTCTTGAGGTCCGCCACCCACCTGGCCACCTCGGACTTGGCGTCGTACTGCATCGCCTCCTTGGCCGCGGTGACCGGAGCGTGGCCCTTCGGATCGAAGTCCCTGCAGTCAACCTCCTCGAGCAGATGGCGGAGGAGACGAGCGGGCCCGTCCTCCCGATGCCGCCAGCGGTCGATGCGCTTGTAGAAGTCCCTCCCTCGGGGCTGACCCTTCGCGTGATGGACGAAGAAGCGGCGGTCGGAATCGTCGAGGTAGAACGCATCGGCGTGGTTCGACGTGAAGAACCAGTTGGCCCTGTCCGTCACGGTGTACTCGGGCACGTACTTCGCGTTGACCCGCACCTCCTCCTGCGTGATGAGTCCCTTCAGCTGGTCGGCGAAGCCGCGGGAGTCGTCGCCCGTTATCTCGTCCCCGATGATGAACTGCTTGTTCTCCACGTACGCGTTGAAGGAGCTGCCGAGGTCCTTGTTGCGGATCTCATGGCCGTTCGACCCGTAGACGTCCTTCAGCACGTAGGCGACGAGGGACTTCCCGACCCCGTGGACGGGCGACCAGACCGCGACGCAGCTGTACATCTTGTCGCCGAGGTTCTGGAGCGGCCAGGCCATCCACTGCCAGAACCATCGCAGCTGTTCCTTCGTCAGCCCGTCGAAGACGAACTCCACGAGGTCGACGAACGGCCGCACGTCCCCCTTCTCGGGCTCCACGCCCAAGCCCTTCCACGTGTTGAACGAACCCTCGTGGATCTGCGGCCTGCCGGGCTCGTAGGTGAGCCGCTGGACCTCGAAGCGGTGAGGCCAGCGTAGCCACTCCTTCGCGGTCTCGACGAGCTTGGGCTTCCCGTCCGCGTCGATCACCTGATGACGCCTGTTCACGTAGTGGTGCCGCTGGAAGGGGTCGGGCCCGAGCTTCTGGGAAGTCTCGCGCACCATCACGAGGCCGGGGTCGCGCACGAAGACGACCTCCTCGTTCAGCTTCCACAGCGGATCGCCCTCCTCGAGCGGCTCCGCATCCTCGAGCACGGAGACGAAGGCATCGCGCCCGCGGTTCACGAGGAAGTCGTCGAGGCCCTGCTTGGCTCCGTCCTTGGCGGCGGGGAGGGAGGCCACGTGGACCTCGGCGCCGCGGGCCCGCAGCTCTCCCCCCAAGCCGTGTGCCGCGCGCATCACGTCGGGGTTCGTCGCCGCGTCGGAGTCGTAGACGATGGTCACCGTCCTGCCCGTCCAGTTCGCCAGGGCGAGCACCTCGAGCAGGTCGATGAACTTCTTGCGGCTCCTCCAGGAGTCCACGCCGCCGAGGCCGATGCACCAGAACCCTCGCGCACAAGCGCACGCAGCCTTCAGCTCCCCTTCGGTGAACAGCAGCGGCTGCTTGGGGTCCGCGAGCACGTCGCGCCAGGCTCGCCGGTTCAGGGGCGGCAGGTAGACCTCGGGCGCCGTGCCCGCTCCTTGAGCGTAGCGCTGAACCTTCCCGCTCACCGCCGCGAAGCCCTGGGGCGCCTCGAGCCTGCGGAGGCGGTAGAAGGTCGTCGGCCTTCCCCCTTCGTCGAAGTAGGGGATGAGCAAGGAGGCGGTGTCCGCGAACTTGGGCGCCCTCCTGCCCGACTCCTCCCGCGTCAGCGCCTTCAGCCGAAGGACCTTGGCCTGCGCGTCGGTGAGCCCGGAGCTTCTCCACTTCGCCTTCGCGAGCGCCTCCTTCGTCTCGCTCACGGGATCGCCTCCGAGATCAGCGCACGTAGCTCCTCGGCGGTTCGCTCGATGGCCTTGGGCCTTCCGATGCCCGACCTGTCCCAGACCTCGACGCACGCGACGATATGGTTGAGCTTGACTTCGGCCGCGTCCTTGAGAGCCTTGATCTTCGTCCATCGTGCTTCGGAGACGAAGCGGCCTTTCACGGTCGTCGAAGCGGAGAGGCAGAATCCGCAGCCCGCCCTCGCGCAAGGCCCTTGGTGCGTCGTTCCTCGGCAGGGGCAGTCAGGGTCGTCTGGCCCAGAGCCGTCTCCTCTCCCGTGGTCGCCGTGTCCGGCGGCGTGCTCGAGCAGGTCGGCGACGGCCCTCGCCCCTTCCTTGTCTGCGCACGTGGCGACGATTCCGATGTCTGCCTCGTGCTCCCCCGTCAGGACGTCGCGACCGTCCGCCCAGAAGGTGCGAGGCGGAGGGGAGGCGGAGGCCTCGGCGCGTAGCAGGTCGGCGACCTCGTGGAACGTTCCGGGCGGAGGGGGAGGAGAGGGCTTGTCACGCTTGTCACGCTTGTCACGCTCGAACGTCGGGCCGTCGAGCAAGGCACGTAGCGCGTTGGCGGCGCCGCGGGAGAGAACGGCCTCCGCGTGGTTGTCGCTCGCGACGCCCTCATTCCTGGCGTTGCGAGCCGTCGCATGAGACCTGGAGCGAAGGTCGTAGCGACTGGCCTCCTCTTCCAAGCGGTCCTCCGCGTCGCGCGACTTGAAGTCGAGCCTGTCCAGGTTCGCCTTGCACACCTCGCAGAGCTTGGGTGCACAGCCGCACGAACGCACGCTCTCCGTCAGCTCGCGAATCTCGGCGAGCAGTTTCTTCATCGTCATGTGATTCCCTCCTCAGCTACGGGGCACTTCGTTTAGGGGCTCGCGTTCTAGGCATCTCGGGCGACGACAATCTAGTACCGGGGCTTCTTGCGTTCGGCGGGCGAGGGGAATCCGCGCTCAGCGGCCTCCTGCGCGCGTCGCTTCGCTGCCCAGTGAGAACCTCTTCCGTCCGCCGTCAAAGCTATCTGCGGGATGGCCAAGGCGTCCCCCAATTCTGGCCAGTCGAGGACCTTTGCGAGGGTCTTTTTGGTCGCGAAAGGGAGGCGGAAGATCTCGACGAGATCATAAAGTGAGAAGCGACTTCGCGCGATGACGTTCTTTTCCTCATCACCGAGCAACTTAATCTTCATCTTTTTCATGTTGTTTCTCCTCTGAAAACTGCGTTCGATTACGTCTTTCATTGCCCAATTCCGAGTTCTGGTGAAATCGAGTTCGTACTATATATACCTCCTTAACCTTAAGAGTAGACCCCTATAAGAGATTAGGAGAGCCGGAATCTAGAATACAGAATGACATTTGAAGAAAGCGTTCAATGAACCTTGAACGCGGCCGCGGTCCCTCCCCCTCCTCCGATGTCCTGCATTGCCCTGGACGATTTGAGGCTCAAGCGCGTAGCTTGATCAGTCGGAGGGCGTTGTCGTTTGTCGATCGCGAGGAAGACCAAACGTTCAAAACGTTCACGCTTCTACAAGACCAATGGCCCAACTGCACGCTTCGAACGGAGCGGTGTCCGCTGCTCGCAGGATAGTTGCAAGAGAGCGGTGTTCAGACGTGGCCTGTGCTGTGCGCACTTCAAGAGGCTGCAGAGGAAGAAGAAGGTGGAAGGAACGATCGGCGAAAGCATGATGGCTGGCAACCTCCTCAGGTTCGAGGGGGGAGAGTTCGCTCCTTCCTTGGAGCCGGCGCTTGAGGGGCTCGAGCGCGTGCTCAAGACAGGAGACGACCTGGTGAACTTCCTTTTTAGGGACGGCGTGCGTCTGGTGCAGTGCTCATCCGAGGACGATGACCTATACCTCTACAGGAAGAAGGCATTCATCAAGAGCGCCGCCACTCTCCTTGAGTCGATGGGGTGGAGTGCCCCTCCCAACGCAGAGAGGCGTATCGCACGCGTATGCATGAGAGCATGAGAGATGCCCACCTCACCTAAGCATCCATGCGCTGGGATGAGATGCCCCAACCTCGTGCCCCGAGGTCAGAGGTACTGCGACGCGTGCGACTCCACTCGATCAACCGTGAGCGATCCGTTGCGAGAGAAGAGTCAGGCCCTCTACAACTCTCCACGGTGGAGAGCGCTGCGAGTGAGGCAGTTGACCAAGCAGCCGCTCTGCGAGAGCTGTCTGGCTGCGGGTCGGGTGACGCCTGCGAGAGTGGCTGATCACGTCAAGCCCCACCTAGGCAACGAAGCTCTCTTCTTCGATGAGAACAACCTCCAGTCGCTCTGCGACTACTCGACCCCGCACAACTGCCACGGGAAGAAGACGAGCCGTGAGTCGAACATGAGGAGGGGCGTCGCGTGATGACGAACGAGAAGATCGAGGCGGAGTTCCCCCTCCGCAAAACGAAAAAATTTTCATTGACCAAATCCGTACGTGGAGAGACGAGCTGTAGCTGATCAGGAGGTCTACCCCAGGGGGATGTGAATCTTGGGAGTACATGCGCTCGAACAT
>Ga0247727_10001455_pt1 | contig 56277 bp, 48 predicted proteins | sample WisWelCaveWW1625_FD_202498 | JGI IMG/M metagenome (GOLD analysis project Ga0247727, IMG submission 202498) | Biofilm microbial communities from Wishing Well Cave, Virginia, United States - WW16-25 | ecosystem: Environmental > Aquatic > Deep subsurface > Groundwater > Cave microbial mat | place... | reverse complement strand
CATCGTCATCTTGCTTCAATGGCAGTGCACCCCGTCCCTCTCCCCATCCGATGGGGAGAGGGTGGCCGAAGGCCGGGTGAGGGGGGTCTCATTCCTATCCGGAAATTTATTTTGGCAACCGTTCTAAGCGGCGTGAACACCGCGCGCCATCGCTCATTTGCGCGAACCCGCTCAAACTGTCTTCCGTGGTTTCATGCCCAGCAACTCCTGCGGGCTTTTGAACAGGATCGCTTCCGCGATTTCGAGCGCCTCGCCCATCGAATACTGACCCTGGTCAATCCGCTCACCCAGGACGCAGGCCAACTGGCGTCGCACCAGCATCGCCTTGGCATAAACCCACTCGACACAGTACGCGTCCGAGAAGAAACCGATCTGCTTGTTCGCCGGCAGCATGTCGAGGCGTTCGGACATGACCTGCCGCATGATGTCCGGAAAAAAGTTGTGCCACCAGTAGCCGGCCAGCGAGAGGTTCGGCAGTTCGCGGGCCAGCGTGCAGAGCGCCTGGTTGGCGTGGCGGCTTGACAGGAAGCACTGGAATCTCAACCGCGGATGCCGGGCGATCATCTCGCCGAGTTGCCGGATGGTCTCCGGCCGCAGGCGGCTGCCGGTTTCATGTGGCAAGGGTTCAGCGCCGAAGCTGAACTGGAAAACGATGCGCTCGGCGCGGCGCTCCAATTGCGTGAGGAAAAGCTCGTTGAGGTAACTGGCATAAATGTCCCGTTCCGCCGGGCCGGCTTGCGGACGGCGTTTGAGAGCTGCGTCCACCTCCGCGTCGCTCACCAGCCGGTAATCAATGTCCGTGGAAAGGTGTGTCGCGGTGGAAAGTATCCGGTCATACGGGATCGCGCTGACGTAATGAGTCACAGCGGCGTGAATGTCTTCCAGCGAACGAATGACACGCTCCGGCCGCGGCCGCCCGCCTGGCCCAATCGGGCTGGGACTTTCGGGCGCGCGCCCCCAACAGCGTTCCAGTTCGTAAAGCGCAGTGTCGAATTCACCCCATTGGCAGCGCGTGAAGAATGCCCACTCCAAAGCGTATTGCAACCGATCGTCATCCTCGCCGTTGCCCCGGCGCGCGATCTCCGTTCCCGTGCGGCGGATGTTCAACCGATCCAGTGCCGAATGATGCCACGCGCGATCATCGGCGCGCTCGTGGATCATGTCATCCAGTCGGCGCCACGACCCGGGCGTGATCGGTTCCTGCCAGTCGTAGAGGTCGCGCAACATCCAGCGCATGGCCCAGAAGCAACTGGTGTTCTGGATGGCAGGCAGGAATGGCAACGCCTCCTCGACACGCGCGCTGGCCTCCGCCTCGCCGGGCCACGCGGGGAATTGAGTCAAACGCGCGCCGCTCGGACAGCCCGCCGCGTAGAGATCGCTGACCACCATGTGATACAGCAACACGTCGTGCAAACCGCGCGCGCCGAGCCGTCCACCGACCAGGTGCGTGTGGATGTCGAGGACAGGCACCCCGGCCAGTGCTTCTTCAATGAGCTTGGCGGTTGAGTTCATGCTTGAGAAATCTGCGAACTGCCCGCAGTGATGGAATTCCGTCTGTCCCACGGTCACTCGCCGCCCTGAGCGCCGCGGTGGCCGAGGCCAGACGAACGCGTTCTTCCAACGGCAGTCCCCGCGCCAGCGCGAACGCGTAGGCGCCGTGGAAGACATCGCCGCAGCCGTTGCTGTCCACCGTGTTCACTTTGAACGCGCGCTGGTGCTTCGGCTTTTTCCAGCCGCGCGCCAGATACCAGCATCCCGCTTCGCCACAGGTGACAATCACCACTTCGTGACCGGACGCAGCCAGAGCGCGGGCTGCCTGCGACGGGGAGGACCTTCCCGTGAGCGCCTTCGCGAAGCTGCGCGAGATGATCAGGTGATTTGCCAGTGGCAACAGCTCGTGGAAGCGCGGGTCGCGGTTCGTGTCGAAATCCGCCACGACTGGAATGTTGGCGCGCCGGGCGATGCGCGCGGCCCGGATCATCCCGCGCACGCCGATGTTGTCCACGAACAGCACGCGGCAGGATGAAATCAGCGACGCGGGAACGGCAACGTCACCGCCGACCACGCGGTTCAGGTCGAAGAAAACGTTGCGCGTGCCACGGCGCGGGTCCAGCACGATGTTGGAATGGATGGCGCGCGCCGAGGGAATCTCCTTCGCCCGCGAGACATCCACTCGCTCCCGCTTCAAGCAGTCCAGTGCAAAGCGCGAGAGTTCGTCGGTGCCCAGCGCACCGGCATAGGCGCAACGCGCGCCCAACCGCGCCGCGGTGATCAACGCGATGGCCGTCAGCCCGCCGCAGTGCCGGCGGCGGGAAATGACCGCGGCCTTTTCATCGGGCGGAGGATAGGCTTCGACATAAATCAAGTCATCCACCGCGACCGCGCCCAGGCCCAGCACGTCGAACTGCTTCGCGGAAGGCATCACTTCAGGGTCCGAAGTTTGATGTTCTTGAACCAGCAATCGGATCCGTGGTCCTGCAGGCCGATGTAGCCGGTGCGCGGATGATTCCTGTAAGCCACGTCAAACTTGTGAGGTGTGCCGTCCGGCCGCTGGTTCGGTTCCGTGAACCGATCCAGGTCCACGTGGTTCACCTTTTCTCCGTTGAGGACGACATCCATCAGGTTGCCGGAGCATGTGATCTCCATGTGATTCCATTCACCCGCCGGCTTCATCGCGTTCCGGGTCGGTTTGGACAAATCGTAAATGGCGCCGGTGTCGTGATAATCCGCGCCGGTCGAATCGAGGATTTGGACCTCAAGACCATTGAAGCCCACGTCCTTGCCCGGGCGCGGCGTGAGCGAGGCGGTGCGCAGGAAAATCCCGCTGTTGCAGCCCTTGCTGATCTTGAAGTCCAACGCCAGCACGAACTCAGACCATTGCTGCGTGTGGACGAGCATGTAGTGCCCGCTCCTGTGCGGATTGATGCAGCCGTCCTCAACCGGCCTGCGGCCCGGCTTGCCGTCACTCGCCAACCAGCCGTTCAGTGTTCTGCCGTCGAAGAGCAACCGCCAACCGGACTTGGTTTCCTCGGGCGTCAATTGATTCTCGGCGGCCAGGCCCGGCGAACAAAAGCGCAGCAACGAGAAAGCCGCAAGGCCGGGTGATATTCGTTTCAAGAAGCGATTCATTGGCGAACATTTGTCCCAGGCTGCGTCTGTGCGGACTCGCGTGTTGTTCGATGCATGGCCGATGCGTCGAGGTTCTACTTCGATCGGGCCGTGCTGTAAAGAGCAATGGAAATGGGCCTCAAACTCCGCGGCTGGCCGCTGCCTTCGACAATTGGGTCCGGGCGGCGAGGCATCACCTCGCTCAGGATTTGTTTGCGCCCTGCGGCTCGATGTACTTAGCATCATTTGCTGTGGACCTCGCCAAACAAATCCGCCTGAACCGGATTTTCTCCCACCCCTCGAAGCGCCTGTGCTCCGTGGCCGTGGATCACTTCATCGGCTACCAGACAGGATTACCCGCCGGTTTGGTAAATGTTCCCGAGACCATCGGAAAACTCGTCGCGGGCAAACCAGACGCCATCACGATGCTCAAGGGCATGGCCAAGAGCGCGTGGGCGCCGCACGCGGGCCGTGTCCCGCTGATTATTCAGTGCGTCACCTTCACCGCGAATGACGGCGTGATCGAATGTCTCGCGCGCCCGGAGGAAGCACTCCGGCTGGGCGCGGACGCCGCGGCCGTGTCGCTCGGCGTGCGCGGGCCGAATGAAGGAAAGTTTTTGGGCATCCTCGCGCGAATGGTCGAGGAGGCCGATCGCGTCGGCCTGCCGGTGATCGCGCACATCTATCCGCGGGATTTCTCGACGGGCGGCACAATTGTGTATGACGCGGAGAACATCTGGTGGGCGGTCCGCTGCGGCATCGAATGTGGCGCGGATGTCATCAAGGTACCGTTCACGGGCGACGCGGGGTCGTTTCGGGAAATCGTCGCGACCAGCCCGGTGCCGGTGGTGGCCGCGGGCGGGCCGCGATGCGAGACGTTCCTGGCCGCGCTGGAGATGATGGCCAAGGTCGTGGAATCGGGAGCGCGCGGCGGCACGATTGGCCGCAACGTCTGGGGCGCCGCCGATCCCACCCGCGCGTTGGTGGCCTTCCGCGCGGTGATTCACGATGGGCTGCCACCGGCCGCGGCGCTTAAAGCAGCGGGTTTATGAGGAACGCGCCTGGACCCTGGCGATTCGCAGATCCGATGACGGCAATCCACGTAGCCACGGCAACAAAGCCGCTTGCGGTCCGCGCGCTGCGGCTGGTGGTTGCGTGGATGCCGGTTCTTTTTCTTCACGCGGCGGCGCGCGGCGCCGCCATCGCGCCAGTTGAGAATCGCCAGCCTGCGGATGCAGTTCCACACAGGACACCTTCGGCGAGCTCGCGACCGCTCAACAATCTCGTCACTGAACTGCTGCAAGCCAGAGCGCCGAAACTGGGTCCTGGCTCGTCCTGGCGGTTCACGAACCCACGAGCGGGCTGGGTCTTCATTCGCAGCACAGCGAGGGTCACCGGGCCTGGAAGCGTCGAGCTTGCCGTCGAACCGATCAGCGATGGAGCGGCGACAAATGGCCCATCGAAAGGGCATCTCGGTGACCCCACGCATTGGCTTCTGCTTCACGAGGCGCAGGGCGCAACCACCAACGAGAGGATGAGGTTTCTTCCGCCCGGAGAGTTCCGGATCGTTTGCCACTCAGAGGGCCGAGCCAAGCTTGAAGCTTGCGTCGTCCGTGCGATTCCAGAATTGATCTTTTGCAAATTCCAGTACGACCCGCTTGTGCCACCGCACGGGCCGTATGACTGGCCGTTTCTGGAGCGGCACGTTTTGAAGCACGTCAACTGCATCGTCGGCAGCGGCGCCGACGCTCATGCGCCGTTCGTCCAACAATGGAAGCAGCGCGGTGGCCGGTGGATCGTCGAGTGCGGCGTGCCGGCCCTCGACGGGAAACAACCGCTCACGGCCGATGAAGCGTTCACCTACTGGACACGGAACCCCGGCTTCCAGTCTCCTCAACTGGATGGCGTGGTGGCGGACGAGTTCCTGGGCAATCGCCGGGGCATGAAGTATCCGGAATGGACCGAAGCCGTGCGGCGCATCCGCGCGGACGAGAGATTTCGCGGCCGTCTTTTCTACCCATACTGTACGGCGATCTACAAAGATCCCGTGAGCACGGAGTTTTTGCGCGTCGTGATGGAAGCCGGCTACCCATTCGCCTGGGAAGTCTATCTCCAGGAACAACCCGACGTCGCGCAGGCGCGGCGGCATCTCGAATTGAAACTCTCGACGGAGATGCGGCGCTGGCGCGAGGCCCTGCCGGGTTGCGAACGGCAGATGATCGTGTGCCTCGGCTACATGTCCATGCCCACCACCGAGACGCTGAACGTCAATCCGCAGGTGGATTACAAGGTCTGGATGGATCTCCAGTTCCAGCACCTGGCGACGGCGCCCGAGTTTCGCGGACTCTATGGACTGATGGAATACACCTCCGGTTACGCGGATGAGGAAACGGTACGCTGGGCCGCGCGGCTCTACCGGCATTACGGCATTGAGGGCAAAACGAACCTGCTCTCCGACGAACTCGGCTTCGCCTATTGCCTGGCGCATTTGCAGAATCCCGATTTTGCCGAGGGCACGCGCGGCTGGCGGGTGGACGCCGCGGAACCAGGCAGCGTGGGCACCAACGATCTGACAGGATTCGGCTGGCTGGAGGGCCGCTATCCGCGCACCCGGCTCGGCGACACCTTTCTCTGGATGAAACGCAGCGCGGCCAGGCCCAACAGGGTGTCGCAAGAACTCAAGCACCTGCGGCCGGGCCGGCTCTATTCGGTGAAACTCGTGACCGCCGACCATCAGGAGTTGATCGCTGGCAAATCATCCGAGCAAAAGCACGGCATCTCGATTTCCGTGAATCGCGCGAGCCTGATCCGGGAGAAAACCTTTCACCAACCGATGGCGAACAATTACGCCCACAAGCTGGGCGCGTTCGATGACCAGAACAAGGCGTGGATGAACTACGACTATCTGGTGTTCCGTGGGAAGAGCCGGTCCGCGACGCTGACCATTTCGGATTGGGCGACCGCCACTCAGCCCGGTGGCCTGGTCGGTCAGGAACTCATCTGCAACTTTGTCGAGGTGCAACCATATTTGGAGCCGTGAGGAGTCGCAACGCCGGAAATTATTGCCAGGTGCAGGACGCTGATGCGCGCGGATGCTTGCCGCTTGTTCGCCCCTCGAACTACACTCCGTCACAGTGATTTATCTCGACCATAATGCGACGACGCCGGTGCTGCCTGAAGTTTTCGAGGCGATGCGGCCATACTTCACGGAGCAATGGGGCAATCCGTCCAGCAGCTACAAGTTTGGGGCGAAGTTGAAAACGGTGATCGAAACGGCTCGCGCGCAGGTCGCGGAATTGATCGGGGCGCAGTCGCGCGACGTGATTTTTACGTCGTGCGCGACGGAGAGCAACAACGCGGCGATTCATGCGGCGCTCAAGGCCAATCCGGGCAAGCGGCACATCGTCACGTCGGCGGTGGAACATTCGTCGGTGCTGAACTATTGCATGGCGCTGGAGAAAGACGGTTACCGGGTGACGTATCTGCCGGTGGACCGGGACGGGTTGCTGAAGCTGGCGGACTTGGAAAACGCGATCACGGATGAAACCGCCGTCGTGTCGCTGATGTGGGCGAACAACGAGACGGGTGTGTTGTTCCCGGTGAAGGAGATTGCCGAAATTTGCCGCGCGCGCGGCGTGCTTTTTCACTGCGACGCCGTGCAGACGGCGGGCAAGCTGGCCATTGACGTGCGCCGGGTGCAGGCCGACTACCTTTCGCTCACGGGCCACAAGTTCCATGCGCCAAAGGGCGTCGGCGCGCTTTACGTGCGACGCAAAGCGCCCTTTTCACCACTCATCCACGGCGGGCATCAGGAGCGGAATCGGCGCGGCGGAACGGAGTGCGTGCCGCTGATTGTCGGGATGGGCAAGGCGGCGGAACTGGCGCGGAAACATCTGCCGGGCTACGACAAGAAAGTCCGTCCCCTGCGCGATGCGCTGGAAGAAGGGATTCTGAATTCAATTCCGAACACCGAATTGAACGGCCACAAAACGCAACGGCTGGCCAACACAACCAACATCACCTTCCACGGCATCGAATCCGAAGCGCTGCTCATTCTGCTCGATCAAGAAGGCATCTGCGCGTCGTCTGGCTCGGCGTGCCTGGCGGACTCCGACGAGCCGTCGCATGTGGTGAAAGCGATGAAACCTGATTCAGCGGCGTCGCGGCAGATGATTCGTTTCTCGCTCGATGCGGCCACCACCAGGCAGGACGTTGCGCAGACGATCAAGGCAGTGTCGAGCGCGGTTGAGAAACTTCGGTCGTAGAAGCCCGGCGGGCTTCAGGAGAGCAACGCCTTGAAACCCGCTTGCTCGAAATGACCGTCGCCGGTGAGCGCTTCCGTCAGACCTTCATCCGCCATCAACACAAAGGAAACGCAGTCGGTCAGCGACCAGTTCTTGTCTGGCCGGTCGGCGAACAAATCGAGGCCGCGTTGCAGCAGACGGGAATCGAGCGGAATGACGCGCGTGCGCGGACTGGCGCGAATCCCGGCCAGCAACGCCAGAAAGTCGGCATGATCTTGCGCTCTGGCACAGGCGTTCCCCAACTCCAGCAGAATAAATTCCGTGGTTAGGATGTTCCGCCCGGCCTTGGAGTGTGCGAGTGCGCTCGCATGGGCCGGGTCGCGCGCGTCCAGGAGCGCCTGATAGAAAAACGTGTCGGCGAAGACGGCGTTCACGAGGATTTGGAAACGCCGTAGAGATGCTGGTCGAGGTTGCGGACGTAATCTTTGGGCCAGTGCGGACGCGGCTTGGCCACCTTCAACACCGCCGCGACAAACGGATCATCCTCCGGCCGCGTTTCGTCGGCGATCACTTCCACGGGCGTCCCGTCCGGCAGCTTCGCCTCGGGCGGCAGCACCACCACGCCGTTCTTGACTGTGCCTTTGATGCTCACGCCTGTCTCATACCGCAAATCCACCACCAAAGCAAGCCAGCCAACCGCCTACTTCCCTCCATCCTTCCAAAACTGCCGCGACATGCCGGTGCTTTGCAGCTTGCCGCGATTGCAAAGCGCAGCTTCCGCCTTCTTGAATTTCTGGTGAATCACGTTCCCCATGACGTTCTTTTGATCTGCGGGACTCAGTGTTTGCGGCGAGAAGTGAACACCGCACTCGGCGAGTTGGGCGAAGTTCGTCCCTTCTGCCCCGCCGGTAACAAACTTGTCGGCGTCCTGTGACGCCAGCCAAACGGGGAAGCCCCACGACCGGCCTTGGCGTGCAAGTTGACTGAGCAAACCGGCTTTGTGTTCCTTGGGCAGCAGCAGATGCGCTTCGTCAACGAAGAGCACCATCTTCAGCGGTTGAATGTCATTCTTCACGGCGAGTTGCTGGCCGAGTTTCTTGATCAGGAAGTTGAGGATGAGCGCCGCTGCCAAAGCCTTCGTTTCGCTGTCGGTATGGAAGCCTTTGAAATCAATCACCAACGACGTTTCCAGCCAGCGCTCCGGCGGGATGGCGGTCTGCGCGCTGGCAAAAAGATTGAATCGCTCAATCTTCTGGATGATCGCGAGATCAACGCCGTTTGCCCCGCTGTTTTGCAACTCCAACTCCAGTGATGAAAAATCCGGGTCGCTGAGGCGCTGATAGCAGTCGCTGATGTTCCGCTCCTGCTTCGCACCGAGTTGTGGCGCAAAGCACCGAATCAGGTTGGCGATTTCGTAGGCGACTTGGGCGTTCTCCGTCGGGTTCTGATGGCGGATCATCGGATTGATGGGCAAGTCCTCTTGAATCAATCGCACGTAGCGCGCGCCAGTTTGCTTCAGGAACTGGGTGCGGTTCTTCCGCTGCTCACGATTGTTGGGGTCGTCCTCCAACTCGCCTTTCATGTCAAAGAACACGAAGCGGACGCCGGAGTTGGTGAGTTGCGCGAGCAAATCGAGCGCAAGCTGGCTCTTGCCGCTGCCGGGCTGGCCGGAAATCACCAGCAAGCCGTTGTTCGTTCCGGTGCCATTTACTGACCATTCGGGTGCGTCCAACAAAACTTTGAGCTTCACCTCTGATTCCACCACAGGCATGGCCTGCGCTTGCGGTTTCGGACCACTGCCAAGCCCCAAGTCGCCTCCCGTGAGCTTGAGCAAAGTTGAAACGAAACGCGCCTGGTCGTTGCCCGATTCAGTCCACATCTGGTGCAATCGCTGACAGCCGAACTCAAAGTGCCTGCGGAATTCCTGGCGATAGCCGCCTTCGTCAAGAGCGTGCCCGGCGCGGTGATTCAGCGCGGCGTGTACTGTTTCGCGGAGTTCGTCACCGACGACCTGCTCGTCATTCAGCGTTACGCCTTTGGCGTCCTTCGGCTTGAAGTCTGTGGGAACACCTTCACCAAGTGCAAGAAATAGGGCGGCGCGTCCCAAAATCGCCTGATTGCGAGCGCCGACTTTTGGGAAAACGCTTTCGATAAACTCGTGCGCTTCGGCGCTGGTATCAAATTTCATACGCGACGGCCTTTGCTTTCGCCTCGTTCTCCGCGCGGAGTTTTGCATACGCCTCGCGCCCCAAACGAAAATACTCCTCATAAACGTCGCGGTCAGCAGCGAGAATTTTCGCTGCCTTCCGCGCGGCGCGGCGAAATTCAGACGCGGATTGCCAATCCAGCGTGCTGTGAAAGATCTCGTTTCGCATGATTTCCTCAATCATCACCGCATCCTCAGGGCTGCAACGGGTCGCTTCAATTATGTCGTCGGTATAGCCAGTCATAGTTTTTCCTTTCGCTTAAGGGTTGTGTCCAAAGTAATCGCCTGTCACTCGGACTTCATAGTTTTTGCTGTCCGGTTTCCCGTACGGGTGCAGCGTGTACACCCGCGCAACGCGGTCGCGAACATGGTCAAAGAGCGCCCCATCCGGGTCTATTTCGGCATTCGTGCTCAGGATGATTGACTGATGGTTGTTCAGATAAAGTTTTTCCAGCACGTTCGCGCGGACCTCCTTGTCGAGACGAGCAAGCGGAGTGTCCACGACCAGAGGCGGAACAAGTTTTGCCAATTGTCGAAGCGCCTCGTAGAAGGCGAGCATCCGCACCTGCCGTTGACCAGCGGACGTGTTTGATTCTTCCCACGTGACCTTCTCTCCGCCGCGCCGAATAAGCCAGCATTGCCAATAGCTGTCGAAGTCCATGCCCGCGAACTCGCGCTCGCGCTCAGCTATCTCAATCCACAGCCTGCCGACTTCCTGCGAAATCCTACGGCGCAGGTCAATGGCGGCACGGCTGCGGATTTCACCCGCCGCCTCGCGATAGCGAGTCGCCAACGCAGCCATGCTCTCACCGCGTTCTGCTTTTTCGGCGATTTCGCGCTGAATTGTTTCCCGGCGCTTGAGGTCGGTAAGCTCCACGTCCTTGCTTGCAATTTCCGCCTCGACCTCTTTCAGCCGTTTGCTGATTCGCTCGCGCTCCGCTAGTATTCCACCACGCTTTTCGTGGAGTTCCGCGCCTCGTTTGAAAGCCGCGGTATTTTGCTGCATCTGCTTGAGCTTTTGGTTCAACTCCCTCAACTCAATGTCCATGCGGTCAATCGAGGCGCACATCTCTCCCAAGTCACGCAACTCTTTTTCGTCAACCCCCATTCGCGCCCGAATTTGCGCGCTCGTGTCATTTCGCTCGGCGACGTAAACTTTTTCGGGCATGCCTTCAGGCGGAGGATGAAACAACTTGTGCAACGCGCCTTCGAGCCGCTTCATGTAAAACGATTCGATGTGAGGTTGCAGGGCGAAGTCCTCTGGCGGATTGCCGAATACATCCTGCTTCACTTGCGGGATTTTCGGCTCAACGGTGGATTTGGCGCCTTCCCAATCGCGCCGGCGTTCTTCGGCGAACAGCGCGTCGTGGAGTTCCTTGCGATACTTGCCGAGCAGCGATACCGGCAGGGAGAGTTCCCAAGCAGCGGTCAGCTTCGACTCCAACTTGGCCTTCGCCTCCGTAAGTTCGCCGTGCCGTTGCTGCGCCTTTTGGAGTTCTTCGGGGTCAACCGCGCCTAGCGTTTTCAGGTCGTCCTCGATTTCAAGCAACTTGACTTGCTTCTCATTCAAATCCCGCTCCAAGATTTCCTTTTCCTTGCGACGTGCTTTGAGGACGCCTTCCAAGGTGATGACCTGTCCGTTAAGTTCGGCGAGCGCCGTTTCAGGGTCAGGGCCGCCGGTGGAATTGAAGACGCGGGGAATCTTGGTGCTGATGACCTGCCGCAAGTCATTTTCAAGTTCGCTGTACGTCCAAAGACCAAGGATGCGGCTGACGCCTTCGACAATGTCCTGCTGCCCTAGATTGATGCTCTGACTCCGCTCTGCGTCGAAAAAGAAGAACCGTGCCAGATGTCGCGGTAAGAACGCGTCTCGCAAACGCTGGATTAGTTGTTCCGCCTCAATGCGCCCACTGTCGTGTGACTTGACTGCGTACGACTTCCAAACCGGCGCGGAGTTCTGGCGGAAACGAATCTCGCGAACCAACTGAACTCCTCGGCTACCCACGCCTGTTTCATCGGCGCGGGACAGGTTCACGGAAAGCCGCACGGCATCGTCCCCCTCAGCTTGTGCCATGCGGTTAATCGCCTTGTCAAAAACGAAACGCGTAGCGTCTGAACCTGACTCCAACCGTCTCAAGTCCCCAACGCCGCTCTCGCCAACAACCGCCAAATACAGAGCGCGGAGCAGATGAGTCTTGCCAGCGCCGTTCTTCCCACCGACGAGAATCCCGCTCTTGCCTTCCAAGCTTCGGAAATCAAACGTGTGCTCGCCGTAGAACGGGCCGAAGTTCTGCAAGGTCAGCGTGTCAATGTAAACGTCTGGCATGGTCAGCGTTTTTTGCTCGTCGCTTGTTTGTCCATATCATCGCGAAGGATGCTCAACAGTTCGTCGCCGAGACCGCGGGCACGATCCATCTCGCTGTATTCCTCGACTTTGGCGACCATGCGGCGAAGGGTGTCGGCATTAACGCCCTTCTCGCGGGCAATTTCTTCTTCAAGTTCTCGCAGTCGGCTTAGTTCTTTCAGGTCAGCGTTCATGATGATGCCTCGTTGTTTGTTGACGATGCGGGCGACGCCCCGGCCATCGTCGGGGTCACGCGCCGCTTTCCAGAGTTGTTGAATCAAAAGCAGTTCTTCGGGAGTGATGAGTTGGACGTGTGTTTCATCCTGGAGGGCCATCAGCTTTTTCAGCAGTTCACGGCGAGCTTCGATTGTCAACGGGCCAGGGCCGTCCGAGCCGTTCTTGCGTTTGAGGTCGCGTTTGCCGTTGGCCGGGTCTTGATAATGGAGGAGGGTTTCGCGGAATTCGATGAGTTGTTCCATGCGCTCGTCGCCGCTGGCGAGCAGGCCCTCGCTGGCTTTGTCGCGTTCCACGACGGTGCAGGTCCAGCAGCCGAATCGGGAGTTGCCGCAACTGGGCGTGCTGGTGTCAATCTGGATGGGACATTCGCCGTTGGAAGCGCTGGCGTAGAGTTTGTAAAGCGGGCGGTTGTCGCCGCCCCACGGGTTCGGTTTCTGAAGCAGGTAGGCCCAGACTTCTTCGGTGGTGAGGAATTCGATGGGGTTGGAGACCCAGACGCGCGGGAGGTCGGGGTGGCGGTTGAGTCCGTTGCGTTTTTCGCGGCCGGCCATGGTTTGCGCGCGGGTGGAACTTTCGGCGCGGCGCGCGCCGAGATGAAGGATGGCCTCGCTCCAGTGACCGTTTTGCAGGCGTTGTTGGACGAAGGTGGTGACGGGATCAATTTTGAGGCGTTGGGTACACCATCGGAAGACGCGATTCGGCGGCGGGTAGCCGCGCCCGATGATGTTGACCCAAAAAGATTGCTCGGGCGGCGGCTTGAGCAGGTGCGCTTCGATGTTGAGGTTGTGCTGCTGCGCACAACGCCTCATGCGGTCGAGAGCGCTTTCGACGCCTTCCGCGATGGCCGGTATCTCGACGCGCGTGTCAGTGCAAAGGATGGCGATGGGTTTCTTGCGCTGGTCGGGCGGGACGGACAGAACGGCATCGAACACGAGCGAGGCCACCATGGTGCTGTCCTTGCCACCGCTGAAGCCCACGAGCCAGGGGCGCGGGTCGTCGAGGTAAAGCTGGCGCAACGAATCTTTGATTTCCTGGTAGGACGTGGATGCCATCGCGGGCGACGGTAGCGCAGGGCACGAAAACAGGGAAGAACTTAAAGGGCAGGCGGGATTTCGACACCTCACCTTTCATCCTCTCCCCGGTCGAGGCGGAGAGGAAAGGGAGAAGGGTGAGAAGCAGGAAATCCAAACGTGAAACCGCGCCCGGCGCCGTGTTCCGGAATTGGCCGCCCGCATTTGGCCTGCCGGCTTTTACAAGAGGGTTCTCAGCGTCGCCTTACTCGAATTCAATTGGCTCTCCAGTGCAAGAAAATGTCTCGCTGGTTCTCGGGCGGATTCTCTAATTGACAGTTGCCTTCCAAACGCCGAAACCGTTTGCACCGGACGGCGGGCGGCGGCTCGCGAGTCAGGATTGAATCCAAGTCAACATCGGAGATGGCTTATGCGAATTGGTCTGTTGATCCTGGCGTTGCTTCACGCGGCGGCGGTTGCGGCTGCGGAGAGGAAGGGAATCACGCTGGCGGAGATGGCTTCATGGAAGATCGTCTGCGACCCGGCAGCGACCGAGGCCGAACGGTATGCCGCCACTGAGTTTCAACGGCTATTCAAGGAGATGACTGGTGCGGCCCTCCCGCTGGTAACGGCGTCACCAACGGACGAAGGCGCGGTGCGGATCGGTCCGGACGCGGTCGCGCGTTCGGGCACGCCGATGACCTCGAGCGATCTGGGAGAGGAGGGGTTGCGCATTCGTGTCGGGCCAAGGGCCGTCTGCATTACCGGTGGCCGTCCGCGCGGCTCGTTGTACGGCGTGTATGAATTCTTCGAGGAATTGTGCGGCGCGCGTTTTCTCACCTTCGATCACACGCATTTTCCCGGGAAGGCGTCGGGGCGAATGATTCCGTTTGGGGACCGCGTCGTGAAGCCGACGTTCGCCTTCCGCTGGTCGTACTACGGCGAGAACAGCCGTTACCCGGAGTTCGCGGCGCGTCTGCGGGTCAACACGGTGAGCGATGATCCGAAGCTGGGTGGACGCACGGGATACCGCCTGGTGAGCCACAACGTGGCCTACCTTGTGCCGCCGTCGAAGTTTGGCAAAGAGCACCCCGATTACTACGCCCTGGTGGGCGGGCAGCGGAAACTGGAGATGGGCGGGGGTGGACCGCAATTGTGCATGAGCAACCCGGAAGTGATCGAGGCCGTCACTGCCACCGTCATTGAGGAGATCAAAAAGAACCCCACCGCGCGCAACATCAACATCGCTCAGATGGACAACGAGAGTTATTGCACCTGCCCGAATTGCGCCGCGCTGGACGAGCGCGAGGCGTCCCACTGCGGCGCGACGCTGGCGCTGGTCAACGCGGTGGCCGGACGGATCGAGAAGTCGCATCCCGAGGTGCTCCTCAGCACCTACGCCTATCAATACACGCGCAAGCCGCCGAAGACGCTCCGGCCCCGGCGCAACGTGATGATCCAGTTGTGCAGCATCGAGTGTTGCGATCTGCACGCGATTGACGATCCCGCCTGTCCGTTGAACCGGTCGTTTTGCAAGGACATGGCAGGCTGGGAAAAAATCTCGGACCACATTTTCATCTGGCACTACAACACGAACTTCAAGGGCTACGTGCTGCCGTTCCCGAACCTGCGCAGCATCGGCCGCAGCGTGGATTATTTCGCGAAGAACAACGGCCAGGGCGTTTTCATGCAGGCCGCGGGCAATGGATTCTCCACGGAACTGAGCGACCTGCGGAATTACGTGATGTCGCGCTGCCTGTGGAAACCCGGGCGCGACAGTTGGCGCGAGGCCGCGGAATTCTGCCGGCTCCATTACGCGGAAGCCGCCGGACCCATCCTGGCTTATCTGAAATACTATCACGACCTCGTGGACGCGGCGAACGTGCATCCGAATTGTTTTCCGACCGAGGCGGCGCTCTGCATCACGCCCCAAACCGCGCGCCGCATCATGGCGTATTTCCAGGAAGCGCTGGCATTGGCGCGATCCGACACCGTGCGCGCGCGGGTCGAGAAGGCCTCGCTTTGCGCCTATCGGGCGGCGTTGAGCGCGTCGAGCATGAAGCTGGATTATCGCGACGGCGTCTGCCGTCCTGATCTGGAAGGACTCGATCCGCGATTGCTCGATCGCTATGCGGCGCTGTGCGTGCGCTTTGGAGTCACGATGGATGACGAGCATATCTCCACGGAGCAATACCTTGGCTCGATCCGGTTGCTGCACGCCGGGTTGAAGGCCGTGCGCCTGGAGAACGACCTCTGGCGCGTGGTCGTGCTGCCGGAGAGCAACGCCAAAGTGGTGGAGATGACTTACAAACCCACTGGCCGGAATGTGGTTCTGGCGCACCGGTCGTTCAACCGTTTCCGGCACGAGGAATGGGTGCGTCAAGGCGAAGGCCCGACGGCGGTGAACATTCTGACCTTCGACGTTCAGGCCCAGCCCGACAAGGCGATCCTGTCGCTGACCGCGAAGGACGGCGCGCGGCTGCAGCGTGTCGTCAGCTTGTCGGGCGATGCTGTGCGCTTCGAAACGACGCTAACCGCCGGCGCGGCGCGACCGTTCGACTTGCTCGTGCATCCGGAATACCACACGGGCACTGCGTCGGGCGACTCAGCCGAACTCGGCATTTTCGTCAAGCAACCCGGTTGGACACAGGTCAACCGCTCCTGGCGCGAGCCGGCCCCGACGGAGCAACAACTCACGGAGATTCGCAACGCCGCCACCGGCGGTGGGTTCGCCTACTTCAACCGCCGGGCGAGGTTCGGCGTCGAGCAGCGATTCGATCCCGCGGAGTTCAACCAACTCGGGCTTTTCTGGAATCCCTCGCGACAGCAGGTCAATCTGGAGATGCTGCCCAAGGTTGTGTCACTTGAAAAGGGGCAGCAGGCGGGTTACGCCTACGAAGTGCGTTACCTCACGAAAGCGCCCGCAGCACCACGGTAGTTACCTGCCCCGGCTTCGCCCACCCGTGCTGAATCAGAGGACTCCCAATGGCCGCACTCGCCGCTCCAATTTCCGCACCAAGGTTGTCGTCGCTGAGTGAGCAAGAATGCAGGCCGGCCATCTTCCCATGGCGCGCACCGTGCGCACAAAACGTCTGGCGCGAGAAGAAATGTGGACTTATCGCTCGCGGCCTGATATCCGATCAGCAATGACGAAGCCCGCAATCTGGCTGCCGCTGATTTCGCACCTCGTCCTCGTGACCATGTTTGCCTCACCCACACTCCTCAACTCCGCTCCCGGCGCGGAACCCGACATCGAGGCGCGCGTTGAACACGGTTACGCCACCAACAACGGCGTGCGGATCCACTACGCCAGTCTGGGCAAGGGACCGCTCGTCCTCATGATCCACGGTTTCCCGGATTACTGGTTCACCTGGCGATCCCAGATGGATGCGTTGGCGAAGGACTACCAGGCGGTGGCCATTGACCAGCGCGGGTACAATCTCAGCGACCAACCCAAGGGCGCGGAGAATTACGACATGCGACTGCTCGTGGAGGACGTGGCCGCGGTCATCCGGCAGCTTGGCCGGGAGAAGGCGATCCTCGCCGGCCATGATTGGGGTGGTGCGGTGGCGTGGTTGCTCGCGATGCAAAAACCGGAGCTGGTCGAAAAGCTTGTCATCCTGAACCTGCCGCATCCGCGTGGACTGCGGCGTGAGCTGGCGAAAAATCCCAAGCAGCAACAGAACAGCGCCTACGCCCGGCGCTTCCAGCAGGAAGGCGCGCATCAGAAAATCACCGCCGAGGAGCTGGCCGCCTGGGTGAAGGATCCGCAAGCCCGGGCAAAATACCTTGAAGCGTTTCGCCGCTCGGATTTCGAAGCCATGTTGAATTACTACAAGCGCAATTATCCGCGCGAACCCTACACGGAAGACGCCTCGCCGGTCGTGAAAGTGAAATGCCCGGTCTTGATGATCCACGGGTTGGAGGATTGGGCTTTGCTGCCCGGCGCGCTCAACGAAACGTGGGACTGGGTGGAAAAAGACCTGACCCTGGTGACCGTTCCGGGCGCGGGCCATTTTGTGCAACAGGACGCCGCCGATCTGGTGTCCCGCACGATGAAAATGTGGCTGGCGCGCTGACGATCGGCGACACGGGAATCCGTCAATGAACCCTGCCCCATCCAACCTGACCTCGCCCGGCCTGGCCGACGCCACGAAGACGATACCCGCCACGACGATTCAGGAACGACTTGGCTGGCGGATCACGCCAGGACTTTACGAGGCCATCCGGCGCTTATGGATCAAGCATTCCATCGCCGAGGACGGGCGCGACCTCGAAGGCCTGGTTGCCACGCTGGCCGAGGATTGCGTCTATGAAATTCCTGCCACGGGCCAGCGCTGGGAAGGCCACGAAGGCGCGCGCCGGTTTTACACGAGCTTTCTCGCGGCGTTCCCGGATGTGAAGTTCCGGCTGACGGACATCGTCATCGGGCCACAGGGAGTGTTCGAGGTGGCAGAAATGACGGGTACTCATGCCGGCCCGTGGTCCGGTCTGGAGCCTTCCGGCAGAACCGTGCGCGCGACGGTGATCATCTTCTTTCCCTGGAATCCTCTGGCCGGGAAATTCGCCGGCGAAACCATTTACTTTGATCAGACAGCGTTCGGGCGCAAGGCGGAGTGACGATCGCCGGAGAAGACTGCGACTCGAAACTTCCAGAAGACCGGCGCACGAACATTTTTTGCCAGACCCCCCGCCCACCATTAGAAAAGGAACCAGACGATGAAAAACAAACTCCACGGCCTCACGACCTGCCTGCTGCTGCTCTCCACCGGCTTTTGCCTCCCTGCCCAGACCACCGACGATGCAACACTCTATCGCGATGAGTTCGGCATCCCCCACGTCTATGCGCCGACACTTGAGGCCGCGGCGTTCGCCGTCGGCTACGCGCAGGCGGAAGACCGGCTCGAGGAATTGCTCAAGAACTACCGCCGCGCCAGTGGCACGATGTCCGAAGTGTTCGGCCCGGGCAATTTCCGGAATGACATGATCGCGCGCATCTTTCGCCACACGGCGATCAGCCGCGAGAAATACCAGCAGATCAGTCCGAAGTCGCGGGCGGTGATCGAGGCCTATCAGGCGGGCGTCAAAGCGTTCATGAAGGAACATCCTGAACAAGTCCCGCCCTGGGCGCAAGAAATCCATCCGTGGGATGTCGTGGCGCTGGGACGGTTCATCATCTGGGGCTGGCCGCTCGGCGAGGCCGGCGGCGATCTCCTGCGTGGGGGAATCCAGCCGGATGATGTGGGGTATCGCGGCTCGAACGAGATTTTGATCGGGCCTGCCCGTACCGCGACGAAGGTGCCCATCGCGGTGGTGGATCCCCACCTGGGCTGGTACGACGAGTTTCGCTTTTATCAAATCCGGATTTACGCCGGCGATTTCAACGTTTCGGGCGTCTCGATTCTCGGAACGCCGTTGCCCAGTCTGGGCCACAGCCGCTTTTGCTCGATTGCGATGACCACGGGCGGCCCGGACACCTCGGACATCTTCGAGGAGGAACCTAATCCGGACAACCCGCGCCAGTATCGTTACGACGGCAAGTGGCGCGACTTGCAGGTGCGCAAGGAAAAGATCGGCGTGAAGAAGGATGACAAACTGGAGTGGAAGGAGGTCGAGATCGAGTACAGCCATCATGGACCGATCGTGTCGCACAAGAAAGGCAAGGCCTACGCGATGGCGATCCCGTATTTCGAGGAAGTGGGATTGACCGACCAGACCTACGCCACCATGACGGCCCGGAATCTCACGGAGATGAAGCAAGGACTCGCCCGCCTTCAGCTCATGGCGCAGAACGTCATGGTCGCCACGGTGCAGGGGGACATTTATTACCTTCGCAATGGACGCGTGCCCGTTCGCGCGCCGGGCACCGATCCCGGACGCCCCATTGCCGGCGCCTATTCCACCAACGAATGGCGCGGCATCCACCCGTTTACCGACCTGGTGCAGATTGAAAACCCGCCCCAAGGCTACATGCACAACAACAACGTGACGCCGTTTGGCATGATGAAGGACAGCCCGTTGACGCCGGAGAAATACCAGGCCCTGCCCTACCTCTACAACGCCACGCGCACCTCGCCGCGCCACCAGCGCGCCGAAATGATGACCGAACTGCTTGACGCCGCGCAAAACGTGACGGTGGAAGGCGCCATCGCTCTTGCGTTCAATCCGCAGGTCTATCACGCCGAGAAATGGCAGGAACGACTCAAGGCCGCCTGGGCCAAGGCGGGCGAAGCGGACAAACGGCCGGACTCGGCTGAGGTCTTTGACCTCATCCAGCAATGGAACCGGCGCAGCGACGCAGACTCGGAAGGCGCGCTGGCCTACTACGCCTTCAAGAAGGGCCTTGACGAGGAAATCAGCCGCAACGTCGAGCCGCCCTCGGATTTGTCCGACAAGGAACTGCTCATCGGGCTGAACAAGGCCGCCGATTGGTTGAAGACCAATTTCGGTTCGCTCCGCGTGGCCTACGGCAAATACTTCCGCGTCGGGCGCAAAGGCGGCGGGCGCACGTTCCCCGTCGGAGGCGGCTCGGTGAGCGACGCGGGGATGTCCACGGTGCGCGCCATCAGTTTCTCCAAGACAGGGAAGGAAATGGTCGGGCGCGGAGGCCAGACTTCGACGCAGATCGTCATCATGACCGACCCGCCCCAGTCCTACACCATCGTGCCGCTCGGTGTCAGCGACCACCCGGAGAGCGGTCACTGGGATGATCAGGCGGAAAAACTGTTCAGCAAAAGCAAAGCCGCGCCGACTTACTTCATGAACCGGCCAGAGCTGGTCAAGCACGCGACGGCGACAAAGGTTTTGAAGCCGGCGTTTCAGGCTGGGGTTGCCAGGTAACATTCGCGCCGGCGCGCGTGCAGCGGCGGCACTGATCTGCACCCCGGAGTGGCGCGCGGCCTCGCGGGATTTGGGCGATAAATTGTTGTTGACGCCATCTCGCCAAAGGGATTAGACATGGCCAGAGTTTCCACGTAACACCAATAACAACAGCCGCGAAGAAAGGACCACCATGGCGAAAGCAAGCAGTCAGAAGTTCATCGCGAGGAATCGGGCACCGCGCGTTCAGATCGAATATGATGTCGAACTCTACGGCGCACAGAAGAAGGTGGAACTGCCGTTTGTCATGGGGGTCATGGCGGATCTCACGGGCAAACCCTCGGAGCCGCCGCCTGACGTAACCGATCGGAAGTTCCTGGAGATTGACGTGGATAATTTTGACGAGCGCCTCAAATCGTGCAAACCCCGCGTGGCGTTCCAGGTGCCCAACACGCTGACCGGCGAAGGCAATCTGAGCGTCGAGATGACCTTCGAATCCATGGAGGATTTTTCGCCGGCCGCCGTCGCGCGCAAGGTGGACGCGCTCAACAAGCTTTTGAGCGCGCGCACCCAGTTGTCGAATCTGCTGACCTACATGGACGGTAAGAGCAAGGCCGAGGACCTGATCGGGAAGCTGTTGCAGGATCCCGAGTTGCTCAAGTCCCTGGCCGCCGCGCCCAAACCCGAGGAGCCGGCCGCGAACTGATCGAAAACCCCCGCAACCCAGAACTGACCTATGCCCGACCCGGTTGAACAAACACAGGCGGCAGCCGCCGCGCCAGCAGTCGAGATCACCGAGTTCGAATCGCTGCTGAACAAGGAATTCAAGCCCAAGTCCGCCGAAGCCAAGAGCGCCGTCAAGCTCGCCGTCCAGACTCTGGCCGAGCAGGCGCTGTCGGCGTCCACGCTGATTTCCGACAACGTCATCAAGACCATCGAGGCGATCATCGCCGAGATTGACCGCAAGCTCTCCGAGCAGATCAACCTGATCCTGCATCAGGAGGATTTCAAAACCCTCGAAGGCTCCTGGCGGGGACTCCATTACCTCGTCAACAACACGGAAACGGGCGAGAACCTGAAAATCCGTGTGATGAACATTTCCAAGAAGGACGTGGCCAAGACGCTCAAAAAGTTCAAGGGCACGGCTTGGGACCAGAGCCCGCTGTTCAAGAAGCTTTACGAAGAGGAATTCGGCATGCCGGGCGGACAACCCTTCGGCTGCCTGATGGGCGATTACTACTTCGATCACTCCGCGCCCGACGTGGAGTTGCTGGCCGGCATCGCACAAATCTCGGCCGCCGCCCACGCCCCGTTCCTTTCAGCGGCAGCGCCCTCGCTGTTGAACATGGAAAGCTGGCAGGAACTGGCCAACCCGCGGGACCTGGCCAAGATTTTCGGGACCCCCGCCTACGCCCCATGGAAATCGCTCCGCCAATCCGAGGACTCGCGCTACGTCGGCCTGACGATGCCGCGGGTGCTCGCGCGGTTGCCCTACGGGGCCAAGACGAATCCGGTGGACGAGTTTGCCTTCGAAGAGGATTCCGCCGGGGCCGACCACAACAAATACGTCTGGACCAACGCCGCATATTCGATGGCCACGAACGTCACGCGTTCCTTCAAACTTTATGGCTGGTGTGCCCGCATCCGCGGCGCGGAATCCGGCGGCCTGGTCGAAGGGCTGCCGGTCCATTCCTTCCCGACGGACGATGGCGGTGTGGACATGAAGTGCCCGACCGAAATTGGCATCACTGACCGGCGCGAAAAGGAACTGGCCGACTGCGGCTTCATGCCGATCTCACACTGGAAAAACACCGACTATGCGGTCTTCGTCGGTGCCCAGTCGCTCCAGAAACCCGCCGAGTACGACGACCCGGACGCGACGGCCAACGCGAATCTGGCGGCGCGGTTGCCGTATCTGTTTGCCACGTGCCGGTTCGCGCATTTTCTGAAATGCATGGTGCGCGACAAGATTGGCGGCTTTGCCACGCGGGAATCCATGGAGTCGTGGCTGAACAAATGGATCAGCAACTTTGTGGACGCCAATCCCACGGCGAGTGAGGAAACCAAAGCAAAGTTCCCGCTGGCCGAGGCACAGGTTGTGGTGGAAGAGGTGGAGGGCAACCCCGGCTATTACTCTTCCAAATTCTATCTCAAACCGCACTACCAACTGGAAGGCTTGACTGTTTCATTGCGCCTGGTGTCGAAACTGCCTGCGAACAAGAAATGATTTTGTGGGAATGGGCGGCGGGCGTAGGTGAACCGCCGTTCCCGCGGATTCCGTCAAACCAAGAACCAAGCAAACAGAAAGAGATAACTTATGGCATTTAATGCATATCTGGTGTTCAAAACCGGTCAAGGGGATGAAATCAATGGCGAATCAACGTCGCTCCCCGACAAAACAGCGAAGGAAAAGGTGGGAATTGAAATCAGTGATTACGGCTTCGGTGTCTCCATGCCGGTCGCGGCTTCGCGCAGCGATGGTGGTGGTGCCACCGTCGGTCGCGCCAACTTCGACGTCTTCACATGCACCAAGAACATTGATACCGCCACCTGCAAGCTGGTGGAGTATTGCTGCAAAGGCCTGGCCATCGAGAAGGCGGTCCTGCACCTCTATCGTCAGGGCGACGTGGCTGAGGAGAGCGGCGTGGTAAAATACGCGATGGTGACATTCAAGCATTGTGTGGTCACCAAGGTCGGCATTTCCGGTGGCGGCGAAGAACTGCCCAAAGAATCGCTCGAATTCAACTACGGCATCTGCGAATACATGTACCAGGAAACCCATCACGACACTGGCAAAAAGAGCGACCGCGCGACCGATCATGCGGGCTGGTCCTCGATCAAGAACAAAGTGGAATCCGGACTGCAGAAGTTCGACGCCTTCATGCCTTCCTGAAACGTTTGAGTTCGGGCCGCCGCCGCCAACCCGCACAGCGGCCTTTAGTCTTGGAATAGGCGCACTGTTATGGCCTCCGACATCCCGGATGTTTACGTCCGTTTTGACGGACTGGAAGGGGAATGCCGTGATGACCAGCATCCCGGAGACAAGGGCTGGATTCCGATCAAGGGTTTCCGTTTCAGCGTCGGAGTGAAAGACACCGGCGATTCCGGCCCGACCACGGCCAAGCTCGGAAAGGCAAAAACCGAGAAAGAGCGCTACGAGGAAATGGTAGAAATGGAAAAAAAGCGCCAGCAGGACGGCGCCAAGAAACCGGCGGCCAAAAGCTCCACCACGAAAGAGGAGGCATTCGATCGGCCGGCGGTGACCATCAGCAAGAGTCCGGACTTGATGTCCACGGAGTTGTTACGGGACAAGTGCCACAAGGGACAGCATCTTAAAGAGGTGGTGGTGGAGGCCTGCCGTTACGGCGGCGACAACCAGGAAATGAAAATCCCGTTCCTCCGTCTCACCTTCGGAGACGTGTGCGTGCAGTCCATTTCGATCGGGCTTTGCGATGACCCCGTCCCCTCCGAGGATCTGACCTTCAAGTATGAGCGCGTGACTCTGGAGACGGTCTGGACGGACAACGAGACCGGCAAGCGGATCGCCGGGGGCACACAGCGGGCCGGTTGGGATTTCCAACACCAGGAGCCGCTCTTCGGCTATTCCGAGGCATGAACACCGGCCGGCCGACTGCCCCTGACCTAGCCCGCCCAAAGCTTCGGCGAATCGCCGCGCTTGGTTGATGATTTCGACAGATGCCCATAGATGCCTACATCAAATTTGGCAAAGGCCGCGACCCCGAGGTGCCTGAACGGCCTTTTGTCGAAGGAGACTCCACCGACGTCTGGCATTTTTACTGGTGCGAATTGCGGGATTGCAATCTGGACTTGAAGGTGTCCGAAGCGAAATCGGACGTCGAAACCGACCCCAACACAGCCGCGGCTGCCGACGAGGAGGAGCCCAAAGGCGTGTTGGAGCACGTCACGATCAAGAAGCGCGTGGACTGGGCGAGCACCACCTTGTTCAAGAAATGCTGCGAAACTCCCAAGGCCCAACGGAAGAAGGCGGGCGGCACCGAGGAGTACCGCGGCAAGGGTTGGATTGACGAGGTCACGGTCGAGATCTGCCGGCAAAGCGGCGCGATGGTGAAAAAGACGGGCGAGACACTCGCCCCCGGCGGCGAATTGGTGGTCGAAAAGTTCCCCTTCATCAAAGTCGTGTACAAGGGGGTTCAGGTTATTGACTATGGGATAGACATGCGCGGACCAGAGCCGGAGGAGACGATTAAATTCAAGGCGCTTAGTTTCGACCTGGTTTACGAACAGACGGACCCCAAGACTGGAAAGAAGACGGGTAAGCGAAAGCAAGCCATCGGCATGAAGAGCTTTGAGGACGCCAAGCAATCGCAGGATCAGAGCAATCCCGCCGCCGATGGCAACACCGCCGGGGGTGGCGGAGACTCGGCCGTGGCGAGCGCCGTCGCGGCGTCCGTCGTCGCGTCGAGCGGCGCCTCCGGCAGCAACGCGATGCCCGGCGGGGCGGCCTCCACCACCGACGCCGCTGTGACCGCGAACTACCCCGGCCTGTGGACCGGCACGGGTTTCGGCGTTTTGCCGGATTGACCCGGATGATGCGCGGAGCAACCCGGCCCGTTCCTCCGCGAGGTGATCGCCAACACAAACCAGACGCGCGCCAGAGGCCGCCCGGCGGAATCGCGGACATGAGCGCGCGCACACTCAATCAAGACCATGACCGCCAGGGAACACATCGCCGCCGGACAGCCGGACGAGGCATTGCTCGAATTGCAGAACGAAATCCGCGCCCGGCCCGAGGACCCCAAACTGCGCATCTTTCTGTTTCAACTGCACTGTGTCCTGGGCAACTGGCCCAAGGCGTTGCTTCAACTGCAGGTGATCGCGGGCATTGATCCCGACACCACGCTGCTCGCGCAGATCTTTCAACCGGTGATCAACTGCGAGGCGCTGCGGCGGGGCGTCTTCGAGGGCAACCTGACGCCGTTGATTCTCGGCGAGCCGCTCGATTGGGTGGGTTCGCTGCTCAAGGCCGTCGAACACGTCAGCCGTGGTGAATTCACCGCCGCGGCCGAGTTGCGCCATCGTGCCTTCGAGGCCGCGCCAGCGACTGCCGGCACGCTGGACGGCAAACCGTTCGAGTGGATCGCGGACGCCGATTCGCGTCTCGGGCCGATGCTCGAATTGATCCTGGAAGGCAAATACTACTGGGTGCCGTTCTGCCGCATCCGCCGGATCGCCATGGCCGCGCCCGCAGACCTGCGCGATCTGGTCTGGGTGCCGGCGCAATTCGTCTGGACCAACGGCGGTGAGGCCTCCGGCCACATCCCGACCCGTTACGTCCGCACGGAAAGTTCCACGGACGGCGCAGCCCGGCTCGCGCGCAAGACCGACTGGCAGGAGCATCCCGGAGAAACCTACATCGGCCTTGGCCAGCGCGTGCTCGCCACCGACCAGGGCGAACAGCCTCTGCTCCAATGCCGCGTCATTGACTTCACGACGGCGTAGGCTAGAGTCGCCCGCGGAACTCCAGCGTATGCCTGACCTTGTCGTCGTCGAAAAACTGCAACCCTGTTTGCTCGACCGGCTGACGGATGACGAGCCCAAGAATCCTCAGGAGAGCCGGGCGCAGCGGGTGATTTCCATCCAGCGTTATCGCCAGGGTGTGATGCGCGATCTCCAATGGCTGTTCGACGCCAGCGCGCACCTGCCGCAGGAGGGCGGCTCGACTATCAACCTCGAAGACTATCCCGAGGCCAGCAAATCGGTGATCAACTTCGGCATGAGGCATCTCTTTGGCGTGGTGACGCCCAACCTGCGCGAATTGGAGCGGCAACTGACCCAGGCGTTGTACACCTTCGAGCCGCGCATCCTCCGTAACAGCCTCAAGGTCAAATCCCGCATCCAGGGCAACCTGGTCGCCCTCGACGTGGAAGGCGAATTGTGGGCCAATCCGCTCCCCGAGCGGCTGCACATCAAGACGCAACTGGACCTCGAGACCGGACACTGCGGCCTGGGAACCTGAACGATGAATCAGGCCCTCTCCCCCCTCCAGACCACCGCCCCTCACCCCAATGGCATGGCGGGTGAGGGGGGTGGAGGGGGGAGAGGGCGAAACTAAAATGGACGAACGGCTGCTGAGTCTCTACAACACCGAGCTGCGACATCTCCGCGAGATGGCGGGCGAGTTCGCGCGCGAGTATCCCAAGATCGCCGGCCGCCTGGCGCTGGACCGCGATGCCAAGGAGGTCTGCCCCGATCCCTACGTGGAGCGGCTGCTCGAGGGCTTCGCCTGGCTCGCCGCGCGGGTGCATCTCAAGCTCGACGCTGAATTCCCGCGCTTCACCCAGGCGCTGTTGGAGACGGTCTATCCGCACTACCTCTCGCCCGTGCCTTCGGTGGCGATCGTGCGCTTCGAGATTGATCCGCAGCAGCCCGCGCTGGCCGCCGGCGTGCCCGTGCCGCGCGGCACTGCGCTCAAGAGCAACCTGGGCAAGGGCGAACGCACGCCGTGTCTCTTTCAAACCGCCCACGACGTGACGCTGCTGCCGTTGCGGGTCGCGGAAGGCCGCTACTTCACGCGCGACATTCTGGAACTGAACCTCCCGCCGGAACTCGGTGCCCGCGCCGCCTTCCGCCTCCGGCTGGCAACCACCGGCGGCCAGACCTTCGACAAGGTCAACCTTGACCACGTGACGTTTTACGCCCGCGGCGCCGAAGAACTGGCGGCCGCGATCTGCGAGCAGATCTTCGCGCGCCAACTTGGCCTGGTGGTTCAATCCGTGGCGGAGCGTGGGCGCGAGCTCGCGCGTCTGCCCGCGGGCAGCCTCCAGCGCGTCGGTTTTTCCCAGGAGGAATCCCTGCTCCCGGCCAGTCCCAGGGGCTTTGAGGGCTACCGCCTGGTCCGGGAATACTTTGCGCTGCCGCAGCGGTTCCTGTTTTTCAAACTGGCCGGCCTCGCCGCCGCGGCCCGGCGTTGCCAGGGCGACCAGCTGGACCTCGTCATCCTGCTGAAGGAGCAGGAAACCTCGCTCGAACGCCGCGTGGACGCCTCCTGTTTCGAGTTGTTCTGCACGCCGGTCATCAACCTCTTTTCCAAGGTCCTCGACCGCATCTCGCTTTCGGATGCCTTCCACGAGTTTCACGTCGTGCCGGATCGTAATCGCAGCACGGACTTCGAGGTGTTCGAACTGGAGTCGGTGACCGGTTACGGGAGCCACCCGGGCGCGGAGCAGGAGTACCGGCCATTTTATATGGCGCGCGACACTGACACTGGCGCCCGCGGCTACTACACCACCCACCGTGTTCCGCGCCTGCTCACGGCGCACGAGCGGCAGTTCGGGAAGAAATCCTCCTACGCCGGCAGCGAGCTGTTCCTCTCGCTCGTGGACGCGAACAGCGCGCCCTACCGCACCGACCTGCGCGAACTGGGCCTCAAGGCGCTCTGCACCAACCGCCACCTGCCGATCCAGATGGCTGTGGGCGTCGGGCGCAGCGACTTCACCACCGGCCTCAACGCGCCCGTCACTGCCATCCGCTGCGTGACCGGACCCACACTGCCGAAGGCGTCGCACACCGAAGGCCGCTTCTTCTGGCGGCTCATCAGCCACCTTTCTCTCAACTACCTGACGCTGGTGGATTCGGCCAAGGGCGACGAGGGCGCCGCCGGCCTGCGCGAGCTGCTCAAACTTTATTGCGAGGAAAACGATCGGCTGGCGTTGCGCCAGATCGAGGGGTTGCTCACCGTGAAGACCCGGCCGGTGATCCGGCGCGTCGCGGCTCCCGGCCCGATCTCCTTCGCGCGCGGGCTGGAGATCACGCTGACGTTCGACGAGGCCGCTTACGAAGGTACCGGAGTGTTCACGCTGGGCGCGGTGCTCGAACAGTTTTTCGCGAAATACGTCTCGCTGAACTCGTTCACTGAGACCGTGGTGCGCACCAACCAACGAGGAGAGATTGTGCGATGGCCGACCCGGATGGGCATACGTCAGATCCTTTGATCGAGGACCTGGTCCAGCGACCGCACGCGTTCGACTTCTTCCGCGCGCTGCGTCTGCTCGAATGCCGCCGGCCGGACCTGCCGCGCATCGGGTTCTCCCTGTCGCCAGCGGAGGATCCGGTTCGCTTCTGGCAAAACCCCTCACTCCGGTTTGCGCCTTCGACGCTGGATTCAGTGCGCCCGGGCGGGCTTAATGTGGTGCCGCGCGTTGCGGTGAATTTCTTCGGACTTTTCGGCCCCAATGCGCCGATGCCGCCGCACATCACCGAATACGTCCTCGAGCGCGAACTCCACGCCCACGACCCCACCGTCACGGCGTTCTTCAACCTGTTTCACCACCGGCTCATCTCGCTGTTTTACCGGGCCTGGGCCGCGAACCAGAAGGTCGTGGACCTGGACCGCGCGGAGGATCATCGGTTCGCCCTTTACATCGGCGGTTTCTTCGGGATCGGCATGGAAGCGTTGCAGGAGCGCGACGCGGTGCCGGATCAGGCCAAACTTTTCTTCTCCGGGCGCTTGTCGTGCCAGACCCGCAATGCCGAGGGACTGGAGGCGATTCTCCGAGAGTATTTTCACATCCCGACCGAGGTGCAGCCGTTCACGGGCCGCTGGCTGCATTTGCCGGCGGACAGCCGCTGCCGCCTCGGCGAGTCGCCGGAGAACGGCACGCTCGGATTCAACGTCATCCTTGGCGAGCGGTTCTGGGACTCCCAATTGAGTTTCCGGATGCGGTTCGGGCCGATGGGGCTGGCCGATTACGAACGCATGTTGCCCAGGGGCGATTCCTTCGAGCGGCTCAAGTGCTGGGTGCTCAACTACTGCGGCCACCACTTTTTCTGGGACGCGCAACTGGTCCTCCGCGCCGAGGAAGTGCCTGCGCTCCAGCTTGGCCACAGAAATGGGCTGGGCTGGACGACCTGGCTGAAAACAAAATCCTTTGCGCGCGACGCCGATCAACTCATACTGAACCCGCCGCCAGACGCTTGACACTCAACTCTCAACTCTCAACTCTCAACGGAAGTCATGGCTGAAATCCGACGCGCCACCCTCTTCGGCAAACTCAACGCCGTCGCCTACAAGGCGATTGAAAGCGCCACCGTCTTTTGCAAGATGCGCGGCAATCCCTACGTCGAAACCGCGCATTGGCTCCATCAACTGCTCCAGTTGCCGGACAGCGACCTCCACCGCATCATCAAGCATTTCCAGCTCGAACCCTCGCGCCTGGCCGCCGACCTCATCGGCACGCTCGACAAGCTGCCTCGCGGGGCCACGGCCATTTCTGATTTCTCATCCGACATCACCACTGCCGTCGAACGCGGGTGGGTGTACGGCTCGCTGATGTTCGGCGAGTTCCAGGTCCGCACCGGCCACCTGGTTGTCGGCTTCCTCAACAGCGAGTTGCGGCACAAGTTCCTCGCCATCTCCCGCGAGTTCACCAAAATCAAACTCGAGGAACTCACGGACAATTTTGCCAGGATCGTGGGCGGTTCACCGGAAGAGGGCCAGGGCGCGAGCGACGGTTCGGGCCTGAGCGCGGGCGCGGCTCCGGGTGAAACCAGCGCCGCCATTCCGCCCGCCCAGATGGGCAAACAGGAGGCGCTCAAACGATTCACCAGCGATCTCACCGAGAAGGGGCGGCGCGGCGAGCTTGATCCCATCGTTGGCCGCGACGAGGAAATCCGCCAGTGTGTGGACATCCTCATGCGCCGCCGGCAAAACAATCCGATCCTCACCGGCGAGGCCGGCGTCGGAAAGACCGCCGTGGTCGAAGGATTCGTGCATCGCATTCTCGCGGGCGATGTGCCGCCTTCGTTGCGCGACGTGCGCATCTGCGCCCTGGACGTGGGTTTGCTCCAGGCCGGCGCCAGCATGAAAGGCGAGTTCGAACAGCGCCTCCGGAGCGTGATTGACGAAATCCAGACCTCACCCAAGCCGATCATCCTCTTCATTGATGAGGCGCACACACTCATCGGCGCCGGTGGCGCGGCGGGCACGAGCGACGCCGCCAATCTGCTCAAGCCCGCGCTCGCCCGCGGCACGTTGCGCACCATCGCGGCCACGACCTGGGACGAATACAAGCGGCACATCGAGAAGGACCCGGCTCTCACGCGGCGCTTCCAGGTGGTCAAGGTCGAGGAGCCGGACGAAGCCCGTTGCGTTGGCATGATGCGCGCCGTCGGCGCGCCGTTCGAAAAACATCACAAGGTGCAGTTGCTCGACGAGGCCATTGACGCCGCAGTCCGCCTCTCGCACCGCTACATCGCCGGCCGTCAGTTGCCGGACAAGGCCGTCAGCCTGATTGACACCGCCAGCGCGCGGGTCGCCGTCAGCCAGCACGCCGTGCCCGCCGAGGTGGACGACGGGCGCCGGCGCATCCAGGCGCTCCAGATCGAACTCGAGATTCTCGGCCGCGAATCCGCCGTCGGCCTCGATCATCAAACCCGGGTTTCTGAAATCAACGACAAGCTCACGAAGGAGAAAGCCGCGCTCACCGGCCTGGAGGCGCGTTGGAACGAAGAAAAAGCGCTCGTGCAAAAGGTGCTCGAATGGCGCACGAAGCTCCGCGGCGACGGCAGCGCCGGTGATGGAAGTGACAAGAAGCCGGCTGCCGCGGCGCCCTCCCCCACGGACAAAACCGGCGGCAATCCACCGCTCACGCCGGAGGAGCGCGACAAATTGCTGGCGGAATTGAAGGCCCTTCAGCAAAAGCTCAAAGAGTTCCAGGGCGACTCGCCGCTCATCTTCCCCAGCGTGGATGCCAACGCGATCTCGGCTGTTGTCGCCGACTGGACCGGCATCCCCGTCGGGCGCATGGTCAAGGACGAGATTCAGCAGGTGCTCGGTCTCGCGGATATTCTCGAACGCCGCGTGATCGGACAGCGGAACGCCCTGGAAATGATCGCGCGGCGCGTTCACACCAGCCGTGCGAAGCTCGACAATCCGAACCGCCCCATCGGCGTGTTCATGCTCGTCGGCCCCAGCGGCACGGGCAAGACCGAGACCGCGCTGACGCTGGCCGAGGCGCTCTACGGCGGCGAGCAGAACCTGATCTCGATCAACATGAGCGAGTTTCAGGAGGCGCACACCGTTAGCACCCTGAAAGGCTCGCCGCCGGGCTATGTCGGCTATGGCGAGGGTGGCGTGCTCACGGAGGCGGTGCGCCGCCGGCCCTACAGCGTCGTGCTGCTCGACGAAGTGGAGAAGGCACACCACGACGTCCATGAAATCTTTTTCCAGGTGTTCGACAAGGGCTGGATGGAGGACGCCGAGGGTCGCTACATAGATTTCAAGAACACGATCATCATCCTGACCACGAACGCGGCGCAGGACGTGATCGTGAACATGTGCAAGGACCCTGACCTGATGCCCGGCGCCGAGGGATTGGAGAAGGCGCTGCGCGCGCCGCTCATCAAGACGTTTCCGGACGCGCTGCTCAACCGGCTGATGGTGGTGCCATATTACCCCATCACCAAGGAGGTCCTCAACCGCATCATCCGGCTGAACCTCTCCCGCGTGGAAAGGCGCGTGCAGGAGAACCATAAAGTGCCGTTCGAGTTCGACGACAGCGTGCCGGAATTGATCGGCCAGCGCTGCACGGAACTGGAGCGCGGGGCGCGCATGGTGGACGCGCTGATCACCAACACCATGCTGCCGGAAATCGGCCGCGAAGTGCTGGCCCGCCTGGCCGATGGCCGCGGGTTGAACCGGGTGCGGGTCGGCACCCAGGACGGCAACTTCGCCTTTACGTTTGACTGAGAGCCGCCCGCCGGGCGGGCTTTGGCGTTATGGATTACCAGCAGGACGAACGCTTCATCGGCATCGCGACGCAGTTGGAGAAAGACTCGCTGCTGCTCAAGAGCTGCACCATCATCGAGCAGTTGGGGCGGCCGTTCGTGATGAAGGCGGACCTGCTCAGCGAGGATCCGGCCATTGATTTCCAGAAGGTCATCGGCCAGGGAGTCACGATCCGCTGGCGCATGCCCGACACCGGCAGCGGGGAAAAGCAGCGCCTTTTCAGCGGCTACGTCAGTGCCTTCCTTCAGCGCCCGCGCGCCGAGGGTTTTTATTGCTACGAGGCGACGATCGTTCCCTGGCTCTGGTTTCTGAGCCGCACGTCGGATTGCCGCATCTTCCACGGCGCCATGAACAGTCCGCCGGAGGAGATGACGGTGCCGGGCATCATCAAGCAGGTGTTCAAGGACCACGGCTTTGACGACTTCACGCCGGCGTTGACCGGGACTTACCGGACCCTTGACCACTGCGTGCAGTATCGCGAGACGGACTTCAACTTCGTCAGCCGGCTGATGGAGCAGGAGGGCATCTACTATTTCTTCGAGCACGCGGAGGAGGGCGGGGCGGTGAAGCACAAGCTCAAGCTCGTGGACGCGATGAGCGCGCACGCGGATTATCCGGATTTCGGCACGGTGCGCTATCGGGCGTCGGGGAGCGAGGCGGACGACACGGGCAACGTGCTTTCCTGGGCGCGGACCAAGCAGGTGCAGCCCGGCACGTTCAAGGTGAATGATTTTGATTTCAAGCGCCCGACGACCAACATGCTCGGTGGCGGCACGATGGCGCGGCAGCATCCGAATTCGGAGTTCGAGGTTTACGATTGGGCGGCGAATTTTGCCGACGAGGACCAGGGCGATTACGGCGAGCGGTACGGCAAGCTGCGCGTGGAAGAATTGCAGGCCCAGCACGACCTCATCGTGGGGCAGGCGGATTGTCCTGGGATCACCTGCGGCTGCACGTTCACGCTCGCAGGCCACCCGCGTCCGGACGAGAACGGCAAGTACCTCGTCGTGGGCGTGACCTACCGTTGCACCGCGGAAACCTACAAGAGCGGCGCGTCATTCGCGGCCGGGTCCGGATCGGGGAAACAGTTTCTCTGCGAATTCACCGCCCTCCCCGCCAGCGGCGTGTTCCGCCCCTCGCGCGTCACCCCCAAACCGCGCATCCAGGGACCGCAAACCGCGATCGTGGTGGGCAAGGCCGGCGAGGAAATCCACACCGACGAGTTCGGCCGCATCAAGGTCCAGTTCCATTGGGACCGTTACAGTCCGGCGAACGAGAACTCGCCCTGCTGGGTGCGAGTTTCGCAGTTGTGGGCCGGCAAGAATTGGGGCGCGGTGTTTCTGCCGCGCATCGGGCAGGAGGTCATCGTGGCCTTCCTGGAGGGCAACCCCGACCGGCCCATCGTCACCGGCGCGGTTTACAACGGCGCGGCCAAACCGCCGTACCCGCTGCCGGACAACGCCACCAAGTCCACCATCAAATCCAACAGCAGCAAGGGCGGCCAGGGCTTCAATGAAATCCGGTTCGAGGACAAGAAGGGCGAGGAGCAGGTGTTCCTGCACGCGGAGAAGGACCAGGACGTCCGCGTCAAGCACGACACGAAGGAGTGGATCGGCAACGACCGCCATCTCATCGTCAAGGCCAACCAGAAGGAAATGGTGGAAGCCGACAAGCACACGCACGTCAAAGGCGACCAGTTGCTCAAAGTGGACGGGAACATCGGGACGGACGTGAAGGGAAACGAGATCACCAAGGTCGGTGGCAACCAGCACTCGGCCGTGACGGGGGCCTTTCACGTCAAGGCGACCGGCGATGCGCGGGTCAGCGGCATGAACGTTGACCTCAAGGCCACGACCAACGCGGCGCTCGAAGCCGGCACGAACCTGCACGTCAAGGGCGGCGCCGTCGTCGTGATCGAGGGTGGCGTGCAACTTTCCCTCAAGGCCGGCGCGAGCTTCATTGACATCGGGCCTGCCGGCATTTCCATCTCGGGCGCTCCGCTCGTCAACATCAACTCAGGCGGCGCCGCCGGCTCCGGCAGCGGCGCCCAGGCCGCCTCGCCGGATAGCCCGGACGCCGCGTCCGATCCGGCGGAGGCGGCCACCGCCCAAGCCGGCTCCAGTGACACGGCCAAAACCGCCCCCAGCCCGCCCACACCCAAACAGTTTTCCCCTTCCGCCGTCGCCATGCAGCAAGCCGCCGCGGCCGGTGCGCCGATGGTCGCGGAACCCGAGCCAGAGGCACCCAATCCTGAAACTTGAGCAGGCGCGCTTACGACCGCATGAATCCCGCCGAACCAGTCCAAGCCGCCGCTCCGGCACTTGCGGGCGTTCTGTTCGGCAAGGGTGACACGCCGGTGTTCGGAGTGCTGGATGGCGCGTCCTCGCCCGATCTCGTGAAGAAGCTTTACGAGCACGAGCCGGAGTATTGCTGTCTCTACCGGGGCGAGTTGCAGCCGGACACCGCCAGCGTTGCGCCGTATCTGGTGCGGTTTGAGACCGAAAGCGGGTTCACGGATTGGGTGTTGAGCCAGGGTTGGGGCGCGCATTGGGGCATCTTCGCCGTCAGCACTGCCACATTGCGGACGCTGCGAAACCATTTCCGGGAATTCCTGCGGGTCGAACTCCCCGACCGCCGCACGGTGCTCTTTCGTTATTACGACCCTCGCGTGTTCCGCAGCTTTCTGCCCGCGTGCAACGCCTCCGAGTTGGGCAAGCTTTTCGGCCCGGTCCAGAGTTTTGTTGTCGAGGGCGAGTCGCCGGAAGCGGGCGTCCGGTTTTCGCTCGCAGGCAAGACGCTGAAACCCGAGCCGTTCCAACTCAAGAAACCGTCGTGACGGATGATCTCCGATTGAACCCACCATGTTGAAGCTCCGCAAAGCGCATCTGGATGCCTTTGAGGCGCACGTCGTGAATCTCTTCACGGCGCGCGTGGTGGCGCACGTGAAAGCCGTCTGGCCCGCCGAGTGCGGCGAACTGGGCGACGCGGTGGTGGCCGAGACGGTGCGCAGCGCAGTTCAACGCGCCGCCGCGCTCGGATTGTCGAGCGAGTTCGACGTGGCGCGCTTCGTGGATCTCGCGTTCATCCTTGCGCAGGATTTCGAAACCAACCCGCTGGCCGGCTGGACCAAAACCATCCTCCTGGACCGGAAGCTGGCCCCGGCGGAAAAAATGGACCGGCTGTATCAGCGCATGGAGGAGGAGTTCGCGCTCATCGAAAAACGCAAAGGCGGCAAACCATGACAGCTCTCGACAAGATCGGGCTTTACGGCAAAGGCAGCGCGGATGTCACCAAGGCACGCGCCGACGCGAAGAAAGCCGCCGAGCACGCGGCGAAAGTTTTCAGCAAGACCAAGGCTTACAACTGCACCGTTCAGCCCCAGCCCAAAAAATGACGCGGGCCGACCGCTGACCCAACCCCCGGACTCCCATGCCCCAACTCGTTACCGCCGGCGCCGTCATGATGTGTTCGTTCGGCGTCGCACCGTCCTCACTCATCGTGCTGCCCACCAACCGCACCAACGCCACCACGCCCGCTGCCAACATCATGGATTGCATCCCCATGACCAACATCCCGCCCTTTGGCGTGTGTACGACCGTCACCAACCCGACGGTGGCCGCGGCGACCGCGGCGGCCCTGGGCGTGTTGACGCCGATGCCGTGCATCCCAGTGACCGCGCCGTGGGCGCCGGGGTCGGCGACCGTCATGCTCGGCGGGATGCCGGCGCTCAACAGCACGTCCAAGTGCATGTGCTGCTGGGGCGGCGTGATCTCGATCACCTATCCCGGGCAGGTCACGACCAACGTCGCCTGACGCGCCGATGTTTTTTTCCAAGCCCATCGAGCCGCTGACGAAGATTCCCGCGCCGACGGCGGCCGCGATTTGCGCCCAGTCCAAGCCCTCGCCTGCAGGCGGGGCCCTGCTCACTCCGGGCATGACGCCAGCCGAATACCTGGCGGCCCTGGAGAAAAACAAATTGTCCGTGGACGCGGTGAACTTGCTGGCCTACGGACTGCCGGAAAAGGACGCGGTCTGCTGGGCGGCGCAAGGTTCGCGCATGACGGCCCCGAAACTCTCGCCGCCGGAGATGGGCGCGCTCCAAGCCACCGAGGCCTGGCTTAAGAATCCCTCGCCCGACGCCCGGGCAGCGGTGGATGCCTCGCTCGGCAAGGTGGACTTCACGGGCCCCGCAAGCTGGGCCGCGCAATCCGCCGCGTGGGCCAAGACGCCAGGCATGCCGTCACCGCCTGCCGTACCGGGAGCGCCGCCCGTGAACCTTGTGGCGGCGGGCGTGGCCGGCGCCATTCTGCTCGCCGCCGGATTGAGCGTGGGTTCACCCATGCCTCCGGTGCCGAAGCCCAAGCCGCCGCCGCCGCCCGGCCCGCTCCCGCCGGAACTGTTGGCGCAACTTCAGAAACCACAATTGCCGCAAGCGCCGCAGATGGCCGCGCCCGTTGTGGATCAACCGAAAATGATGAAGCCGCTCGCGCCGTTCATTGACCTGGGGAAAGGCGTGGCGAAAGGAACCGTCAAATGCTGTTGAGCTGCGGCCTGGGTGAAATCCGAAATCCGGGTTGCCGAAATCCGGAAGAAGGCCGAAATCCGAAGCCCGAAACTTCTTTCGCGCCGTAGCCTGGAAAGGTGCTCACCGGCAGGCCGCTGAAGCTGCTCCTACGGATTCCGGGGATTCGGATTTCTTTCGGGCCTCGGAGTTCGAAATTCAGAGAGAAGCTCTCAGTGCCGCTCACAATCGTTGGCGGTCAAGCACGTGCCGGATCGCCGGGTGGATTTCCCGGTTCGCGTTCCTGTCGATCACGCCCGGACTGCGCGAGCGACGGCGCATCACCGAATTTTTGCGATGGCTGTCAGGGGCGACGTGCAGGATCAGACACAGATTTCGTGATGAATCTTGGAACGTCGGCCTAAGAATTGACATCGGATCACGCCAGGCATAGCCTTCGTGCATGCCTCACCCCTTTGCGCCTTGAATGTCCCGGCGCCATTTACCACGTGATGAACTCCGATGCTCGGAAGCGCGCCGCGCAAACCGAAACGAACTTGCGGGCCATTGTAGAAAGTGAGGGCCGACGTCCTCACGGCTGGAGTTTAGACCATAAGTCCACGAAAGACCCTCATGAGCAAACTTAGCGAAGCGCAAAGGAAATGGCTTGAAAAACTTTCCGCTATAGGAGGCGGAGGCGGGGCGAAGGCCGGACTCGCCGCCGGTGTTCAGGCCGACGGCCCCCCGCCAAGTTCAATTGTCGGCGCGGGGAATCGTAGCCAGTCGCCCTTCGCGGACAGTGACGTCGTTGTGTCTGCCGACTCATCGCCGCCTGTGCCTACCAGCCAGGCACCGACTGTACCCGTTCCGAAGCGCGAGGTGAAGGTCGAGTGGGGGGGCAAAGGACCCTTCAAAGGGTCGATCGTGTTTACGCAAGAACACGGTCCGAGCGGCTTCTCCCTCGACGAAGCCGGCTGGCAGGCACTGCAACAGAAATACACTCTGAAGCTGAACGGCCTCGTTCTCAAAGCTGAAGCCAAACTACTCCGTGGCGAGTTGGAATCGGACGAATTTTTGTTCGAAGGTTTCACTTTGGCCATCGAACTCGCTGCCGGGAAGATGGACGTTAGTACCGAGGGGATCAATGTCTCTCTCATGACGATCACAGGGAAGGCTGTCGCCGACCTTACGCCCCACCTCAAGTCCTGGCTTGGACGCAAAGACATCGACATCAAGGTTAAGGTCGAGGCTCGCCTTCAGGCCAGCGTAGGCGACTTTCCGAAACTGACAAAGCTGATCGCCTCGCAGGCTAAAAAGCAGGCGGCAGCGCATGCCGCCGAAGTGCTACATGCGAAGCGGATAGAGCAACTCTCTGGTGAGTTCGACACGCTGCGCAAAGAGCGGGGCAAAGTCATCGACGAAATCGAAAAACTGGGGAAGGACGAGATCGCTCAATCGAGGATGGGCAAGAAGCCGGACACCAGCGCGAGAAAGGCCTTGGAAGCCAAGCGAAAACAGTTCGACGACAAACTCTACAAAGCCCGGGACCAAATCAAGGACAGTGTAAAAAAACTCAGAAAGGCGAAAGATGCAACTGATCGCCTTGCAAAAAAAGCCGTGGGGAAGCTCGGAAAGGCGATTTCGAAAGCGATGGCGTCGAAAGCGGCACAGTACATCGGCAAGATCCTGCTGCATGCAATTCCCGGTCTGAACCTCATCATGACGATTATTGACGTCGCCGGGCTGATTAAAGACATCCGCAATCTTCTGAAGAACGGTTACGGCGTTGATGGGGGGGGAGACGGCGAGGGCGACCAGAAAGGGAAGGGAGCCGACGGCGACAAGTCCGCCGGGAAGGACGACGGGCAGAATACGAAAGCCGGCGATCGCGGCTCGGGGTCCGGTGATGGGACTGATCCAACTGTCGCCGTCGGAAAACTTCCGCAGCGGGCGGAGAAGAAAGGGTCCGCAGGCGTATCCCGGAGTTCCGAGGAATCTCCCGCCGCCCCAGCGCCCACCCGCAAAGGTGGCGGTGGCGGATCGGCGACCAAACCCGACCAGCCCGTCCAGCCCAACCGCTTCGAGAACGATCCACGGGTCGTGCTCATGCGCGATTTTCCCAACAAGGTGGTGAGGGAATGGTTTGCGATCCAGAACGACAAGCTGTCCATCACCGCCGCAGCGAAGGACTGGATCAAAAAGAACGTGGGCAAGTCCAGTGACGGGCTCTTCATCAAGACCGCCGCCCCGCTCGTCACAAAAACGAAGGACGAAGAGAAATCCACGGCCAAAGCCACAGTGAGTTTCGAATATCGGATTGACCGGGAGCCCTTCACGCACATGCACTATCTCTTCATCGGCATGGTGAAGGGCAAAATGGTGGTCCACAGAATGTCAGGCATCATATTCAAGCCATAGAGGATGCCGGACGGAGCCGTGTGTGGAATTCCTGCGCGGAATGACGGATGCCGCAAGTCAAGACTGTGCCGTCAAGCATGCCCGACGAGTGCATCCGACAAGCGAAAAGAAAGCTGCCGGAAGTTCCCGTCCGCAGTCGCCGGTGTGAAAACGAATCTGGTCGCCACCCGAGCAACCGGATGTGGCGAAACCGGACCCGCCCGCCGCGCTACAATCGCTGCCGATCCACCACGTCCCGGATGGCCGAATGGATTTCCCGGTTCGCGTTCCAGTCAATCACCACCAAGCTGCGCGAGCGGACGAGCAGCGTTTCTAGGTCCTCAAGCGGTTTGTTGAAGACCGCTTCGAGTGCGAGCGACGGCGCGTCGCCGTAATCTTTGCAGTAGCTGTCGGGGCCGATGCCCGGGAACAGGCGCACGATGGCGGCGAGGGTGTGATGCCACATCTCGGCGGGCAACAGCTCGAAGGCTGCCATCGGCTCCATGGGTTCCTGCACGAGCCGATGCGGCGCGAGCGATTTCGTGAACCGCGGATCGCTGTTCATGATCGAAGCAATGCGGGCCGGCAGCGGCGTTTCGGCGTTGTGCTCCGTCGCCGCCTGGCGCGCGAGGCTCAACACTTCGTCCAGCGCCACCGCGAGCGTGTTCTGCGGATTGACGAGGAAGGTGCGTACGGCGAGCACCCCCAGCGCGTAGAGGTCGCACGGCGTGCTCAACAACGGCACCACCTCGAACGGCGAACGCGCGAACGAAACGCCTTCGGCAGCGCGCAACGCGGCGACGACCCCGGTCGCGAGTTTTTGCGGCACCGTCCGGAAGCGCGCTTCGCCCTGCGCAAGGCCGTCGGTGGTGTAGAGGTTGCCGTAAAGGTCCACGCGCCCGGTCGGCAGCGGCAGCCGGATCCAGATCAGGTCGTGAGGCGAGACGTTCATGCGTTCCTGCATGACCAGCGTGCCTTCGAGCAGCGTGCGGTCCTGGTCGGGTGGGAGGACTTTGCGGATGCGCACGCTCCCGCTGCCTTGCAACGAGGCATGGAGCCCCTCGGGATGATAAATGGAAGTGCCGCCGGCCCGCGCCCGGATGAAGTAGCGGAAATCGCTCGATTCCACGGGCAGCGCATACGCCTGGCTGGGTTTCACCAAGACACTGGTGGCCGTCCAGAGAAACGGCAGTTTTGTGCCCACTTCGTTGAGCCGCACGCGGAAACTGTCCGCGGCCAGATTGAGAAACGGCAGTTGCTGCGCCTCGACGAATGCGCGCACCGCGGCGAGCGCTTCGACGAATAATTGCAGTTTGAGATGAAACGCCTCCACGAACCTGCCGGCGCGGCCCTGGCCGCCCAGGAACAGGTGCGAGCCGCTTTGCTGCATCTGGCTCCAATCTTCCAAGGTGCGATAGACGCCGTCGAAAGTGAACGTGCGCTTGCCGTGTTCGATGCCTTTCCACGATTTGCCGCCCAACAGGTCCACGTAATCTTCATAACCGAGCGGGCAGAAGGATTGTGCCATCAACAGGCCGCCCTGCGGATTGAGGGGCACGTGCGCCTGCGTGTCCTTGAGCGCCTCGGCCAGTGAACGTGTCGCAGTGCTGGTCGGCGCGCCGGCAACCACCGGCACGAAACCACTGTCCTTGGCCGACGGTTGATGCAGGTAGCGAAAGAGCGATGTGCCGTAGGCCGGCAGCCCGGCCGCCTGCAACAGGGCGTCGTCGCGGCAAAGTTCCCAGCGCTGGTCCGGCGCGCCGGGATGCACGGGCAGTTGCCGGCTCAGGTCGAGGAACGTCGGCAAGGCGTGTTGGGTCTCCCAGCCGGTCTGGATGAAGCCGCCGGCGTTGAGTGCGCGGAAACTTTTCGCGGTGACCTGCCAGCGCTGATCCATGCCGTGATTGGAGAACGATTCGGAGAGCGCGGGCAGGCTCGATTCGAGGCCGTCCATGTTTTGCACCCAGAGTTCCACCCATTCGCGCAGCCGTCCGCCGGCGTCGGTCAGGCATCCCAAATACACCATGGCATCGGGCAGGTCGCGCAGCAGCACCAGGTGGCCGGCGGCCGGGTCGGGGGTCTGGCGGGCCAGAACGCACAGGCGCACCGCGGCGCCGGTGTCGGACTCCTGAATCGGGATGGCCGAGTAGCCTTCTGGGATACCCGTCGGATTTCCCGGTGATTTCGTGGTCGGCATGAAGCCTTTCTCCCTGTTTTGGACGGCATTTGCAAAGCAAAAATCTCCGGCGTCACCGGCATCCTGACTGATCCGCACCAAGCCCGCACTGCCCGGTGAATTGGCCTACGAGGAACGGAGCGCCGATTTCCCGATCGGTTCGTTGCCATGACTCTCCAGCATTGGGCCGATAGGAAGATTGGCGCTCCTTTCGCCAAAAATTCAGGCGGCGTCACTCCCCGCCATCGGGCTGTGTTGATTTTCTGCAAATCCCAGTTTGACAACCCGAGCGACACTGCGGTATGCCTCCGCTTGGATTTCCTGTGGAAACGAGCAGACCTTAACCCGCGCACGCGCGGCGCTCCGCCCGATCAGCAGTTGGGCGGCTGCAACGCGCGATGCGATGTCAGGAGAACTTGATATGGCCGACAAATTACTGACCGAAGCCCCTTGGAGGACCATCGCGCAGAAATTCAAAGTCAAAGACAACGGCTTGCAGAAAGCGCTCGCCGCCTACGAGAAGCTTGACGCCAAAAAACACGACGACCGTCTCAAGGCCCTCGACTCGATCATCAAGTTGGCGAACGACCTCAAGAAGGTCAAAGAAGTTGCCGCGCTGGCCGAGGTCGTCCAGTGTTTGACTGACATCGCTGCCGCTGCGGTCGCCGAGAAGGCCGTGGTCGCCAAAGAGAAGGCCGCGGCCGCCACGGCGGCGGCTGCCGCAAGCAAGCTGCCTCCGTTGCAACCAGGCGATGCCTTGGCGGTCAGCGGAAAGTCCTATGTTATTTTTGCTGACGAAGTGCGCGAGGGCGGCACTTGCGCGTGGCGGGGCAGGAATCCCGGAAACATCCGCCTGGGTGAGAAGTACAGCGCCATCAAGGGCAAACAGCACAAGTGCGGTTCGTCCGGAAAGTTCGCCGTTTTCCCGAGCGAGGCCACCGGCTTGAAAGCAATCGTCAAGGTGCTCGAAAACTATGGGCACGTCTCCATCACGGACGCCATGGCCAAGTATGCTCCCGCCAGCGACGGCAATGATCCCGTCGCTTACGCCAAGACTGTCGCCAAAAACATCGGTGTTCCTCCAGAGACTTTTGTTGATGAGCTGGACAGTTCGCAACTCGACAAATTCGCCGAGGGGATCAAGACCTTCGAAGGTTGGAAGGCGGGCACAACCTACAAGCGCGACGATGCAAAGCTCCCCGAGGAAATCAGGAACCGATTATGAACGCGCCGCTCCCTTCACGTTTGAGTTGGTGGTTGCTGCTTATTCTGGCCTGCGTGGCCGGCTGTCGCGGCCCGGCTTCGGCGCATTTCAGATACGAACCGGCCATCGTGGAGTTGAGCGGCACCGTCTCCATGCAGGAGGCCTTCGGTCCTCCGGGCTATGGCGAAACCCCGGCTCAGGACCGCAGAGAAAAATATCTGCTGCTCACGCTGGACACACCCATCTGTGTCACCGGCGATCCCGCGAGTGCTGCCAATGCCCAAGGCGAGTCCAACGTAAAAGCCGTGCAGATGGTGTACGGCGTCAACCATCCCTTTCAGCAGGAGTGGGTGAACCGCCACGTGTCCGTCACTGGCACGCTCTCGCACGCTGTGACGGGACATCATCGCACGCCGGTGCTCGTGCAGGTGACGGCGACGCGCCTCACCGGCTCCGATTCCACGAAGAACAAATGACCTGACCTGAATCGTTTATGGACGAGAAACTACTCAACGAAAGGTCCTGGAAGGACCTCGCACAAAAACTCAAGCTCAAGGACAACGGCCTGCAAAGGGCGCTTTCAGTTTTCGAGAAGCTGCCCGCGGACAAATACGCCGACCGGCTCAAGGCGCTGGGCGTCGTGATGCAACTGGCCACGGCGCTCAAGCGGGTGAAGGAGGTTCTCGCCCAGAAGGATGCCGTGAAATTCTTAGCCGACCTGTTCAACGCCGCGCAAAACGGGCAGCGCGAATTGACCAAGGCCAAGGCGGACGCGGAGAAATCGGCGGCGCTGGCGGCCAAGGCCGAGGCGACGGCGCTCAAGAAGACCGAGGCTGAGGCCGCGGAAGCCGGAGAGGGCGAAGAGGACGAGGAGGAGGACGAGCAGTCCGATTCGATCACCAAACTTCGGAAGGCTATCTTGACGCTCAGGATGTCGAAGGTGCCCTATTACTTCCTGGTGTGCGACGCCAAGCCGTATGGGCTGGTGATTTCGAAGAAGGACATCCGGAAGAGCATGCTGCATCGCAAAGAACTGGCCAAGATGGCGGGCGGGAGCACCCGCCCACCGAAGTTTGGAGACTGCCGTTTCGACAGCGGCAAGCTGACTTTCGAGATGGAGAAGCCGCCGTCGGGTTTGGCGCGCATTCTTCAGAAGTGGATCAAGACGATGACGGGCCTGGGCTTGAAAATCAAGGTCGGCACTGAATCCGCAGAGGATGAGGAAGAACAACCCGGCGCGGAGCCGCCGACAGTCGCCAAGGCGGAAGAGAAGATGCCGCTTCAACCGATCCCGCCCGCACTGGAGCGTGCGCCGGAAATCTGGAAAGCGACCCGCAAGGCGGTCGGATCGAGCATTGACGCGCTCAAGGCGGCAATCCGCAAGCAGTTCGGAGGCGAAGGAGACAAGGCGCTGGCCGAAGTCGAGCAGAATGTGAAGAAGCTCGATCGCGTCTTCGATTTGCTGGACGACCGGCTCACCGGCGCGCTGGACAAAGCCCGCGCCGCGAAAGACGGCGAGACGCGCCAGGCCGAGTTGAAGAATACCCGGACGATCATCGCCCGCTTCACTCAATACGTGGGATCGGAGGCCCTGATCGCCCACTTGGATTCCAATCCTTTCGGGGTGAAGACCGAGGTGAAGCAGAAGATCATTGCGGGCTTGGCGCAGATGGCGAAGGCAGCTTGAGGAGACCCCAAAATGAGCAAACCCCCCGTCAAATTGAAACTGAAGGCCGTGAGCGCGAAGGGCGGGCCGACTCCCGCACAACGTGAGTGGTTGAAAAAACTGGGAACGCTCGGCGGCGCTCCCGCGCTGGAGGACGACGAAGCGGCCGTAACCGGCGACCGCAAGGCCTTGTTTGGTGGGCTGATTCCGGGAATTCCCGACATTATTCCGGACGCCGTCACCTCCAAAATCACGGTCAAGAACGACTCGAACCGGGCCTTGCAACTCGTTCTGGGCAGCGCCAAGGTGGAGACAAGACCGGCTGGCTTTGTGGAGTCGCCACCGCTTGACATTCAACCCAATGGCGGCCGGGGCGAATTCTCGGTGAGCAATGCGCTGGTCGGCAACGTCCCCGCTCCGGTGGGCACCGGCGGGCAGGTGGAATACGACGTGGTGGGCGACGGAAAAAAGACGCGCCTGTTCATGAAGTGGGAGCGGGGGTTCGTCCTTCCGTCGCGAAAGACCATTCAAACCGTCACCCCCAAGGACGACGCCAAGTTCAAGTTGCAGGGCGCCAGCACCGGCGGGGATAATTTTGCTTTCATTTTCAGTTCGCAGGGCGGAACGGGTCCGAAGCCTGGACCTCAACCCGGGCCAACGCCGCAGGAAGTGCCTTCGAGTTGCCTGATTACGGTCACCAACAGCACCAAGGTTGAACTCAAGTTCTCAGATCAGGGCCACGATCGCGGCGACTTCATGACCTTCCCACCGCAATCCATTGCGCCCGGAAGTTCGGCGCAGTTCGTCTCGGTCGAAACGCCGCGCGCCAAGGAACAGGGTTGCAAGGGGTTCGTCTCCTGGGAGGTCGGTTCGCCCGTCGCCGCCATCTGGCGCGTGGAGTGGGACAATCCCGAGCAAGCCAAGAACACCGCCAAGTCCAGCGTCGAGCCGCAAACCGCCGGCTTCAAGGGCACGGCGCAGATCGGCCAGGGCGAGGACAACGTGCCGGTCGGTTTCACCCTCTCCGGCGGCGGAGAAGCGCCGAAACCCGAGCCGGGGCCGAGCCCAGGACCGGAACCCAAACCGGAACCCGAACCGGATTTTGTGCCGCCGCCGGAATCAAAACAGCCGACGCTGCGCAAAGGCGACAAGAGCAAGGATGGCTGGGTGGAGTACTTGCAATTCCTGCTGAACAGTCACTTAGGAATCAACCTGAAAAGAGACGGCGATTTCGGCTCCTCAACCCACAAGGCCGTCCTCGATTTCCAAAAGAAAAACAAGCTCCAGGTGGACGGTACCGTCGGCAACCAGACTTGGGCCGCGTTGCGTGAAACCACGCCCGAGCCGCCGAGTACCGACGGACGCAAGCCGCACACGTTCGTGGAGGAAGGGGTCGAAGCGCGTTGGACCGTCGAGAGCGACAGGAACAACCGATACATCGCCAAAAGTGACGAATTGCAATTATCGGTGGATTCGGTTGGCGACACTCCCCTCGACCCCTCCACGGAGGTGACCGTGCGCGTTACCGCGCCCGGCGCCAAGGCCAAAGTCGTCAAGGTGAAAATCGGCCCCGCGGAACCGACCGCGAGTGGCGTCGGCGGTTTCCACATTGTCAGATTGACGAAATTCAAGAAGACGTTCCCACCGGCGGACCCGAAAGCGAAGATAACGGATTACCTGATCGAAGCCTTCCTTCCCAAGGAGCTGGGAGGGGACCTCTACAAAGGCAAGGTTAGAGAAGAATGAAGTCCGCTGAAACTTTTCGTGTAACAGCTGGACTCGTCACCACCACCCGCAACCAGCAACCATGACCTCGCCACTGCTTAAGATCAAACACTGGCAGCCCATTGCGCAAAAGCACAAGGTCAAGGACAACAGTCTTCTGCGCGCGATTGCGGCGTACGAGAAAATCCCCGAAAACAAATTCGATCAACGGGCCAAGGGTCTGAATCAGGTCGCCATGCTCGTGCTCAAGCTGATGGATTCCAAGGAAGCCGAGGCGGACAAACTGTTGCAAACGCACTTGGAAGACATGGAAACCGCGTGCAGGTTTGAGCGTGGCTTTATTGAGGAGGGCCGGAAGGAGGTGATCTTCGGGTCGGCCAAGACCCCACCCGCCAAGCCCGCGCCTGCCAACTCACGCGCCATGCAGCCGGACTGCAAGCCGGTGCGCGGAAAGGTGCCAGGCCCGGCCAATCACCTGCTCTGCGACACCCACAAACACGTTCTGGACGTGACCGCCAAGGTCATCATCGCCGATTCGCTCGAGGAGTACAAGAAGACCCACCCCGCAGGCGGAGGCAAAAGCTCGCCGGCCACCGGCGGTGGCCCGGCGTATGCCGCCAAGAAAGTCATCCAGGACATCAACAACCAGAAGCAGAAGGCCGAGAAACTTTACAACGACATCATCAAGAAGTTCAACAGTGAGACCAAGGAGGCGCTCGGGCCGGAGGGTCAGAAGATCCGGGACGAGTTGATCAAGGCACGCAAGCAGGCGGAGGAAAGCGCGAAGGTGATCGTCAATGCCGCCAACGACCTGGTCAAGCGCAAGACGGGAATTGACGCTGCCGAAGGACTGAAGAAACTCGCCGAGGCGGCCAAACCGAAGTTCGTGAGTGTCGAAGACCTCTCGAAAAAGGCCACTGCTTGGTGGAACTCGGACTGATGCAGACTGGACCCAAGGCGATGGAGGCGACATTGTCTCACAATGTCTCACAAACTCCCGGCAAACATTCCAGGCCTAAGGCCGACCGCAACGTGACGGCTTGATGCTTCCATCCTGGAGACGTAGATGACGGCGTCGCTCGTTTTCCTCGAAACAAGAACCGAACTTCAACCAACAGCCATGGCCGACAAACTTAAAATCGGGGTGTGCAGCCCCGCGGTGAAAAAGCTGCAGCAGATGATCAATGCGGCCTATCAGGGGTCCGTCGTCGCCGAAACCGGAACCTTCGACGAAGACACCGCCGCGGCCCTGGCGAAATTCCAAGCGACGGCCGGACTCCCGCAAACCGGCGCCGCAGACGCAGAAACACTCAAAGCGCTCTCGTGGGCCGCCATCCCGAAACGCTCCGTCAACTACAAAGGCCAGACCTATGTCGTCACCGAATCAGAGTACAAACAGATCTCGGCCAAGCTGGTCCAGAAACTCAGCGGCCCGGTGCAGGCCTACGGCAACATGGCCGCGGAAGTGCGCTCGCTCTGGAACGCCCACAACGAAGCGCGCAAGAACCATGCGGTGTTCGCCGCCATCGTGGATGTCGCGGCTGGCTCGTCCTTTCCTTCAGAAGGTAAAATAACCGCGGCGGAAGCCGCAGCCGCCAGGATGAAATCCGCCGCGGCCGGCGGCGACATCAACGCGTTGAAGTCAGCCATGGACGACGGCTCGGCTCCCATCCGCGAGGCGATGGCGGCCATGAGCCAGTACCGCGATGAACTTTATGGCGGCGGCGCGGAACTCATCCGCAATCTCGAAACCATCCGGGACGGCTGCGTCGTCGTTTTGGAAATCAGCGCGGCAGTAGCCACGGGCGGGTCCTCCATGGGCGTGACCGCGGCTGTCATGGGCGGCGTTGGCGGTTACAAAGCGTTGCTCGGTGAGATTGACAAGGCCAGTACGTCCTCGAAGGTGGACCTTGGCGCGGCGTTTGGAAACATTCTGCTCTCTGCAGCGATCGAAGCCGGCGCCGGCGCGCTGATGAAGGGCAAGTTCGTCGAGAACGTCGCCAAGGCCGCCGCCGCGAAAGTCTCTGGCGCGGCACTCAAGAAGGTCGGCAGCGAGGCCATCGCCGCGTTCGCCGGCCGCGCCATCGAAGGCGGCGGCAAGAAGGCGTTCGAGGAACTGGTCAAGGACCTCTGTAAGGCCTGCAATCCGAATGACAAGATGACGCTGCAACAGGCGGCGGAAAACGTCGCGGCGAACTTCGTGAAGGGCGCGCTGTTCCAACAGTTGGACGGCGTGTTGAGCGCTTTCGGCAAGGGCGTTTCCAAGCACTTTAGCGCGGGCGATTTCAAGGGGCTGGGCAAGGTGGATTACAACAAGGCCCTCAAGGAAGGCGGGCAAAAGGCGCTGGAACTGGCTTACGACAAGTGGGCCCCCGCCGCCATCAAGGCATCCGACGGCAACCCGCAGAAGGTCGAATCGGAGTTGAAGTCGCTCATCGTGAAGGACGCCGGCGTGCAGAAATGGTTCGCCGATTACGGGAAGAAGAACGCGAAGTGATGCCCGCCTGAGCTGAGGACTCGCTTGAACGCACCACCACCAAGCCACGAATGGGAGCTTCGCCCTCCGCACGACGATGTTTGGAAACTGAATTTGACACGGCACGCGAGCGGACCTGATCGGCTCGCGGACAATTTGATCGAAGTCCGCCACGCTTATGCCAGCCCGGGCAACGGCTGGTAACGATCGCGCTACCCGGGTTACTTACGGCTGGCGGCCAAACCAGAAGAATCAACGGACATGGACAACAAACTATTGACCGAGAAAGCCTGGAAAGACCTCGCGCAGAAACTCAAGGTCAAGGACAACGGCCTTCAACGCGCCTTGGCCACTTACGAGAAGCTCGATGAGAACAGGTTCGCAGACCGGATGAAGGCAATTGTCGCCGTGGGCCAGCTCGCGGGTAACCTCAAAAAGGCAAAAGAAGTCGCGGCAATCCCAGAGGTCGCCAAGTATCTAACCGACGTCGCCGCCGCCTCGGAAACCGAACGCAAACAGATCGAGGCCGCCGTCGCCGCCGAGGCCAAGGCTGGCGGAGGGAAACCCGCCGACGCCCACACCAGCCGCAGCAGCTTCGTGGGTGCTGATGTCAAGGAACTCCCTGTGACCACGAAGATCATTGACCAGATTTACGGCTACTTCCCCAAAAAGTACAAGGTCATCTCCGGCTACCTCTCGGCGAGCGACCTTTACTGGAAGGTCAATTACCACTGGGACGCCATGCGTGTGTGGCTCGAATACGCCAAGGAGCACGCAGAAATGAGCGAGGAGGAACAGAAGGAGCTTGACGGCTTCTACCAAACGCTCATGTCGAATCCGCCGAGCAGGGCCGGGCATTACAAGATCAACAAGATCGGCGAGCCGCCCGACGCGTCGAGCGAGGGCACGATTGAGCAACGCTGCACGACCCTCAAGCAGATCAAAACCGACTTGCACGTGTATTCGCAAAAGCAAAAGTTTGCCGGCAAGAAAATGTCGCATAAGGACCTGCTCAAATACGCGCTGAACCCGCTCGCGATGCCGAAGAAGAGCAATCACATTCACGGCTGGGCGCTGGACATCGCCGGCGACATCCCAGGCGCGGCCAAAATCGCCACCTCACTCGGCGCCACACTGGCGTTCAAGGAATTCACTCACTGCCATTGCGAATTCAAGAATGGAGTCAAGCTCCCGTCTTGAACCAGGCTTCCACCAGCGCGACTGCCGCTGTTCAGGGTTCTCTCGAGGCTGCGGGCTGCGTTTTGTACCGGTCACTTTCCAATGTGCGGCAGGCCGGCGCGTGGGTCGCGCAGATTGACGCAGCATATCTTCGACTCGAAGCCGCGCGCCGTCAGGGCGACGCCAAAGCCGCGAACGCGCTCATTGCGCCGGGCGAGCGCTTCGTGGTAACCGCCTCGTCGCTGACGGTCGGGGCGGTTTTCTCGGGTGAAGAGCTCCGCAGTCTGCTTTCCGGGATTGATGCCGGACCGGCCGGCAACTGGATGAGGAACGAATTCGGAAAACAGCTCGCTTGTGATCTCGATCAAGCGTGGGTGCGTCGTCAATACGCGCCTGGACGCTACCCGCCGGGGCACGCACCACATGGCTGGCATCAGGACGGAGCACTGGGCTTCGATTTCTTATCGCACCGCGGCGGAGAGTTTCCACTGGATGCGCTGCTGTCCATGGTCACTTGCTGGATTGCCCTCGGGCCATGCGGTGCCGATGCGCCTGGGCTGGAACTGGTCAACCATCGGCTCGAGGGCCTGCTCGCGCCGACTGATCTCACAGACGCGTGCGTGCGAAGCCGGTTCCGGCCGGAAGCATTCTGGCGGCCGGTGATGGAAGCGGGTGACGCGTTGCTGTTCCATGGCGACATCCTGCATCGGACCCACGTCACGCCAGCGATGACGCGGGATCGCACGAGCGTAGAATTACGCTACTTTCCAGCAGCGGCAATCCCGCCGCGCCTGAAGTCGGATCGCTTCCTCCTGCCCGACTGAGCCACCAAACCTGCGAGTCACCGGGACTTCTGCCGGTACTTGGCCAGCAATTCAATGATCATCAGGATGAGGTCCAGCAGGTCCTTCAGCGGCCCGGTCGCGGTCGCGGCGTCGCCCCATCGGCCCGGCTCGTTGAGACGGGCATCGGCGGATTTTGCGAGCTTCAGGAGTTCGTCATGCAGGTCACCGAGCAGTTTTTGCAGTCGCGCGCGCAGTCCCTTGATGTTGGCAAGATGACCTTTCATCGTCGCCGCCGCGCTGCTGCGGGAGAGGCTTTCGACCTCGGCGGTGAGCCGTTGCAGGTCCTTGTCGTGCTGGATCGCCTCCTTCTGGAGATTGGTGGCGGCCTCAAGCACCGCGCGCGGATCCAGCGCCTCCAGCTTGCCCAGCAGCTTCGCGTGTTGCATCGTCTGTTTGATCTTCGCCTCCAACGGCGGCGCGAGCCGGTTCAGTTCCTTCAGGATGTTGGCGATTTTCAGTTCGTTGACGGCCATGGCATTTCAGGGTGTTGGAATCTCAGTCCGCGTGGGCGTGTCGCCAACGGCGCCGGCTGTTTCGCGCAAAGCCTTTCAGGCAGCGGGCTGCATTTCAAGCTGCAAACCAAGGCAAACCAGGAAACCGGAACCCCTAGCGAACGGGGCGTATTCTGATTTCGCTTCACCTGAATCGAACGCAGGGCGCCGGCTATTCAATTTGAGCTTTACGGGAGCGTTTGTTTTGTGGCATCAAGCCGGCCATGAAAACAATCCTTTCGTTGCTGGTTGGCATGTTGGTGGTTGCACTCGCGCGCGCCGAGGAGGCCGGGCGGCCCACGGTTTTCGTGGCCCCACTGGACGGCGACATGACTCAGATTCTGGGCTGGCAACCAGCATTGGGCGAGGGCCTGGCGGAAATGTTGATCACCGAGTTGACGCGCGTCGGGAAGTTCGAGGTGCTCGAATCCACCGCGCTCAAGGAATTGGTGGACGAGATTCAACTGGGCGAAGCCGGCTTCGTGAATGAGAAGGAGAAAGTGGACAAGGGCGGGTTTGCCGGCGCGGATTTCATGCTCCGTGGCAAGGTGACCCGGTTTGGAGCGAAGAGTGAACGCATCGGCCTGGACGGTTTCGTGCCCGGCAGCCTGGGCGGCCTGGGCATCAAGATGAACAACTCGGACGTGCGGATTGACTGGCGGTTGGTGGACACCTACTCCCGCAAGATCGTGAAAAGCGGCTCGGCTGTCGCCGCGGAAAAGGGCGCCGGTTTCGACATCGGCGTCGCGATCAAAGGCTCGGGTGGTCGCATCGGTTACGACAACCGCGAGTTCATGAACAGCGCGTTGGGCAAGGCCACGGCAAAGGCGGTCACGAATCTGGTGCAGGAAGTCGCGGCGATCAGTCTTCCGCCCTCGGGCCGGAGCCGGAGCAAAGCGCAGGCGCAGAACAAGCAGGAAGCCGAACAGGCGGCAGCCACCGCCACACTCAAGGCGACCCCGGGCAAAGTGCTCGCGGTCGTCAGCAAGACCACGGTGATCGTCTCGCTAGGCAGCAAGCATGGTTTGAAGCTTGGCGACAAATTGATGCTCTACGAGGCGGTCGAAACCAAGGACGACAAGGGCGCGGTGGTGTTCACCGAGGAAAAGTTGGTGGGCGAGGTCACGTTGGAAACCGTCCAAGAGGATCGCAGCAAGGCCATCTACGCAGGCGATCTTGAGATCAAGAACGGCTGGGTCGTGAAAGCCAAGTAAGGGGATAATGGGCTGGTCAGCGGTGATCTTCTGGTGAGTCAGCCCACCCTCGAGCCGTGCGCCATGGCGAAGCTGGCTGCGGTCGCCTGAATTCCTTCGTGCGTTGTCCGAAGCCGTGGTTCTTCGACGGAACGGGAAGCCGGCGTACAACCGTCTGAGCGCCGGCCAATCCGCGCAGTTGATCGAGTTGTGGCGAGCCTCACAACTGCTGGCTGTAATGCAAGGCCAGTTTGAGCAGCGTCTTGAATTCCTCCAACCGTTTCAGCACCTGGTCCTTGGTGGCGTCCGGTGGCAGCACGTTGTTGGGGCTGCCATTGCCTTGCCACGGGGTCAATTTGCTGGCGATGAAAGCGGGATCAACGTCCAATTCGGTGAGTTTGCCTTCCTTCACCTGATTGCCGGCGCTGATAAGCTGGACCTGAATCTTGCGGCCCGGCGGATCGCTGACTTTGAAAAGTTCGTTGAACGCGGCAGGTGTGGGCGTGGCCTGCACTTTCTTCACGGCGGCGACGGCGCTGGCGCAGGCGGCGGCCAGGGCGGTTTTCATCATCTTCGCCGCCTGCTCCTTGGAGCCGAGTCCCTTTTCCAGCATGATCTTCCGGGATTGCACCGCGTGAAGCGCGTGAGTGTTGATGGCCTTGAGTTCGGCCGAGAGCACCTTCAGGTTTCGGTAAAGCTCGGTCTTGGCGTTATTGTCGGCCTCCTCGTCCTTGGCCGAGCTTTCGAGAACGTCGAGGTAACTGTTGATGGCCCGCGTCAGCTTGGCGACCTTTTCCTCGAGTTTCCCAACCAGCTTGGGTTGATCCGCCGGCTTTGTTTTGTCATAGTTCTCGACCGCCGCATCGGCGTCCTTGAGGGCTGAAGTGAGGCCCGTGTGGTTGAAAAACGATTTGAAGAATCCCTTCGGCTTCGGCTTCTTCACGCCGGTTTCGTTGGTGAATTTGGTTTTCGCTGTTTCCCAGCGGTCCAGATAGGCAGCCATGTTCTTGGGTCGTTTTGGTGTTGTGTGTTTGGTGTGGTTCGGTGGATCAGTGAGATTTGCCTCACCCGGCGATCGGCTGGTTGGCCATTGGAGTTGCCTTCCCGCCGCAGACGCGCCCTCGTGAGGCACAGGGGGCGGCGAGGGTCTTGGCGACGTGAGGAGTTCCCGCTTGCAGCTCTGGTTTTTCGTTGTTCACGAAAGTAACTTGACCAGCCAACCCACGCTGACTCCGAGCCGCGCCAGCCCGGCCACGCCCATGACCGCGCCGACGCCTCCGATGGCCCACGAAGTACTCAGCAGCCACCGCTTGCCGGTCAGCGCGGCCACTGCGAGTATGCCGAGCGCGATAGAAAGCGTCGCGTCGGAAAGGTCAAATTGATCATCGCGAAAATTCAGAGCGATGTATTGCTTCGCGAGTCCCTCGGCCTCGGCCTTGATCTTGGCTTTCTCGTCATCGTAGCGGTTGATTTCCCTGGTGTAGTCGGCCACCAGGGCTTCGAGTTTGGCGCGCGTCTCGCCGGTAGTCGTGGTGGCCAGCGAGGAGAGTTGCGCCCGGCCCAGCTCGGCGAGGTTCTGCTTGATGCTCTTCGACTGGTAATAGGACCACCGGTTCACTTCCTCGGCCTTCGTCCGCTCCATCGCCTGGCACACATTGTCGTCCGTGACCTTGGTGATGGCCATAAAGGCCGCGAGCACCGCAACGGTCACGGCCACGAGATTGTTGGTCCGTTCCTTTGCGTCGCTCTCATCCGCGCGATTGGCGGTTTGCTGCTTGTCATTGTCGTCGGGATTCATGGAGTCATGGAAGCAACAGCCCTGCGGCAAGGCAATGCAAATTCCCGCGGCGCCTCAGCGGAGCATGGCTATTCTTGCCAACCCCAAAATGGCGGTTGACACTCCTGCTGAACGACACTAGCTGTCTAGGGCACGACCTATGACTGTCCAGCAAGCCGAAAGCATACTGCTCCAAACCGACGTCTGTGTCGCCCTGCAACATCGTTTCGCATTCGACACCGGCACCATCTTGCGGCTGGACAACTATGTCATGATCAACATTTTTGACGATGGGCGCTATTACGTTCAGGGCGAAGACTCTGCCGCGCTGATCGCCCTGTTCAGCGCGGTTGAAAAACCGTGGGACCCAAACACCTGGTCCGGCGAAATGCCAAATCACAAGCTCATTGACATGCCGTGGACGGTTTTACCCTGGTTTCCCCCGTCCAACCCCCGCCGCTACTGACACTTCTTCGCACTGGCCGCAAAACGATTCCACGTTGCCGCCCGCTTGGGTCGTGATCCAGCCCAGAGCCGTTGCTCATCCCAATTCTTTGAGCAGCTTCTCCAAGTCGGGGTCCACTCCGGCTTCAGAGGCGGCGTCCGCGGCCGTCTCCGCGGGCGGCGTGGTCGGGGCCGTTTCCTCCTCCAGATCGGCCAGCAGTTTGTCCAGTTCAGGATCGCTGGCCGGGGCGGCGTCCGCAGAGCCGGTGGACTCCGCCGCCGCTTCGGTCGCCTCGGACGTTTCGGCGGACCCGGGTTTGGTTTCCGCCTCGGGCTCCTCGGGCGGTGATGGCGCGGATTGAGTGACCGGCTGCCACGAACCGGCAAGCGGTCCGCCCGCCAGCGACCCGAACCCGCCCAGCCGCACTTCCGGCTGGCCCTTCATCGAGAGCATCGGCATGAAGCGATGCTTGCTTACCAGTTCGGCAATCCTCGAACTCAACATCCGCTCCGTGCAGGGCAGCGCCGTCTGCTCGCCATCCGCGTCGGTGTAATGGTAGAACGGCATCTCGCCCAGCGAGAGCACCGAACCGGGCCGCATCTTCGCGCCTTGTTGCGAAAACATGGCCCCGAGCAGGAGGCTGGCGATCACAGCTGAATTCCCCCAGAGCATCCCAGTCAAGCCGGCGCGCGGTGTGAACTCCTCGAAGGCGAACGAGTCAATCGGGTCGGTGCCCTCGCCGTACGGCAGGCGCAACATGAACCGCGGCACCACCAAACCCACGTAGCCGGCCTCCGGCACTCCCGCCAGCGCGTCCCACGCCTCGCGCACCAGCGGATGCAGGTCGGCTGGCTTGGTTTCCAGGCAACCGGTCCCCACGCCGGCGATGAACGCCGTCTGCGTCTGCGCCACAATTTTCGCGACGCGGCCCAACAGCTCCGCGTGCGGCGGCGTTTGCTCGAAAACGTAATTCCCGACAGCAATCGCGAACGGTCCTTGCGCGGCATCCAGCGCGGGTTGCTCCACCAGCAGTTTGTAAAGACCCGAGTTCTCCAGCGCATCGGCCTGGCTCAGATCCGCCGCAAGCTCCTCCGCCGTCAGGTCGTAAAGCACGATTTGCAACTGCTCGTCGGTTTCCAGCCGGCGCACCAACATGTCCACGGAGCGCCACAGCGCCTCAAACGCCTGAAAATCCGGATGATGCAGCACGGTGCGCATCGTCCCCGCCAGCGCCGAATCCACCGTTGCCACCAACTGATCCTGGCGCGGATCCTTCGCCGGCACGACGTATGGGCCAACGGCCTGCTTGAGCAGTTCGGCAATCGAGACTGCGGGCCTGGCCGGAGCGGTCGGCGCCCCGATGAGCCGCGCGAAGTCGCTCAACTTGCCGTCCACGGGCACCACGGCGCTGCGCGCGCGGACGCGCGCCGGAGCCGCCACTTTCAGCCCGGCCCAAGACTGCACCTCTTTCGCCGCCTTCGCGAAGGTCGAAGGCGTTTTCAAGCGTTGCCGCAACCCGGACAGCTCGCTGAAAATCGCCAGGCTCGCGTAGAGTTGGTCCGGGTGCAGATCGTCCATCGAATTGACCGCCACTTCCACCACGCCACCGTCCGCGCCGACAGGCAGGCGCAACTTGACGCCGAACCGCTTGAGCGTGGCATCGAGGTTGTCGCAATCCACCTTGAGCGGTTTGCGCGCCGCCAGCGCGGCGCCGGTGTCCAGCTTGCCGGAGTTGGCATGCGCCGAAAAATCTCCGAGGACGGCGATGCGGAATTTGCCGGATTTTTTTGCGGCGAGTTTTGAACCGCCGACCCGCATCGAACCAAAGTTGAGTTCGTAAGCCATATTGCCTTTCGTTGCTGCGCTTCAGTCTGATACCAGGCGGGCACCCGGGCGGCAGGTCCTTCTGCTTCGTGGTCCGCCGCGTGCCCGGTTTCCCGCGATGGGTCGCCTGAAGCTATTCCTCCTTGGGTTTCATGCCGGTGATGACTTCGATCTGCTTGAGCGAATCCGGCGTGAGATCGCTCATGATGGTCATGAAATCCTTGTCCACCAATCGCTGCGCGCGTTGCAGGATCAGTGGCACCGGGCTGGACGGTTCGTTGGCGCGGTAATAATCGCAGATCAATCCGAGCGCCTTGATCACATCGGCGCGCGATTGAATGGTGCCGGACACGGATGGGCCACCGCGCGAGGCGGCTCGTCCGCCTCCTTCGGCCGGCGACGCGCCACCGGCCCCCGCGCCCGCGGCGCCTTCGCCTCCGGCGTGCGGTTCAAGGGCGTCCTTCATCGTTTCGAGCAGCTTGTCCAGCGCCTCAAAATTCACGCCCTGACCCGCGCCGAGCGTCGAGTCGAGAAAACTCTTGATGCCCTGCGCGTGGCCGATCGCTTCGTTCACCAGCGTGAGGGAAGCCTTGGCCGCCTCCGCCCCGGCGTCTTGAAAGGCCGCATTGATCTGATTCTGGTC
>Ga0247727_10001454_pt1 | contig 56298 bp, 52 predicted proteins | sample WisWelCaveWW1625_FD_202498 | JGI IMG/M metagenome (GOLD analysis project Ga0247727, IMG submission 202498) | Biofilm microbial communities from Wishing Well Cave, Virginia, United States - WW16-25 | ecosystem: Environmental > Aquatic > Deep subsurface > Groundwater > Cave microbial mat | place... | reverse complement strand
CCATCTTTCATGTATTCGGTTGGGTAACTGATAATAGTCCTCACCGAATAATTCTAGGCATTTCTGGCGGTACTGTGTATACCGTTCTCGATCTGAAAAGTGTATACGATGTGCTGACCTACCTACACGACTTATGTCGCAATGCATTCAGTTTTTGATCATCGTTTGTTAGAATATGTTTATTTAAAAATAGCATTAGTTCTTCATCTGTCCAATCACCATTCTTAATCCCAGACAGCACGATCGAAAGTATTGCACCTTGATCAGATCTTAATCGATCTAGTCCATTTGTAGCACTGATTCCTTTATAGCGGTCCTCTTTCTCGGGATCATAATAATTACCAGGCGCAGACTGAACAACTACGCGCGTTACTGACGATGCAATTTCTTTTAATTTCGCCAAACGGACTGTCACTGGTTCACGAGAAAGTGTCTGATATTCGATAATTTCATTTAAACTATCCTGAACAACCTTCGAAACATCGGGTATGAGATCGGCATCGGATCTATCTTGATATTTTTCAAGAAGGTCTTTGCTTTGTCTTGCATTAAATACTTCTCCGCCTTTTATTTTATTTTGTGGATCAGCTTGTTGGAATAGTCCAGTAATAATAGAAGCTGATGTGGGCAATGAAGCTTTACTGAAAGGCTCATTTCCCGGAACAGGAATTTCATACATCCGTATCCTCACGCCCGCCGGTTCCGTTGTATCCAACATAATCGAATAGTATTAATTTGGCCAATGGCATTTTTTGTATTTCTTTCCTGAGCCGCACCAGCACGGATCGTTACGGCCTAATTTTTTCTTATTGACTGATTGAACACGGGTAGGTTTTAGATCAGTCTCTACATTTTGATTACTTTCACTTTTAGCAAATGGATCAGTAGCCGTGGCAGATTTATAAATAAGAGACTCCTCTTTTTTTTCCGGGAGTGCTGGATTGTGTGTAACTTCTATTTTGAAAAGTCTTCGGGTAACTTCGAATCGTATATCGGCAATAAGCTTTTCAAACATCGAAAACGCCTCATTTTTATATTCAACCAACGGATCAAGCTGTGCATATCCGCGAAGATTAATGCCCTCACGCAGTTCCTCTATGGCCGTTAGGTGATCCATCCAGTATTTGTCTATGGCAGACAAGTAAATCGCCCGCACAACTCCACTCCATGGTCCCGAACCGATCTTTTTTTCAAACGAAGCATATTTTTTTTCAGCCGAAGCCGATAAAAATTCTAGCACCCCTTCCTGATTGCGTTTTTTTATAAAGTCCGCAATCTGTTTATCTTCTACGTCTAGAATTAACTGGAGTTCCTTCATGAGGGTATCAGTATCAACTTTCATTTCGAGCGGAACCCCAAGATGGGCATTCGTCAGATCGGCAAACTCCTCATTGAAGAGATCAAAAACCATCTCACGGAATTCTTTAATATTCTTGTCGGGCAGAGATAGTATATTTCGTCTCATCTTGTAGACAATGTCTCTCTGCTTATTAAGTACATCATCATAATCAACCAGGTGTTTACGAACATCAAAATTAAATCCTTCTACTTTTACCTGCGCTTGTTCAATTGCCTTTGAGACCATCGAATGTGTCAGAGGTTGATCTTCGGGAAAATTAAAAAAGGTCATCAGTTTTGCGATCTGTTCTCCACCAAAAATTCTCATCAAATCATCTTCAAGCGAAACGAAGAAACGGCTGGTGCCTGGATCACCTTGCCTGCCGGATCTACCCCGTAGCTGATTGTCGATACGCCTCGATTCATGCCGTTCGGTACCAATTACATAGAGTCCACCAACCCCGACTACCTCATCGTGATCCTTCTGCCATGCTTCCATCTTCTTTTTATATTCCTTCTCTGACAAGTCCGACTTGACGGGCGGAGTACCACCCAAAACAATATCTACTCCTCGTCCTGCCATATTGGTAGCAACCGTTATTGCCCCTTTTTCTCCAGCACGGGAAATAATATGAGCCTCGCGTTCATGGTTTTTTGCATTTAACACCTCATGCGGAATACCTCGCGCAGATAGAAGTTTTGCTACATATTCGTTCTTTGCAATAGAGGTTGTACCGAGAAGGACGGGGCGACCAGTTTTATAGGAGGCAATAATATCATTAACGACAGCATCATATTTCCCTTTCTCTGTCTTATAGATCATGTCAGATTCATCTTTACGAACCATATTACGATGAGTCGGGAGAACAAGTGTGTTTACCTTATATATTTTATGAAATTCTTCTGCTTCCGTCGCTGCGGTCCCAGTCATACCGGCAAGTTTTTCATACATACGGAAATAATTTTGCAGCGATACCGTTGCTAGGGTCTTGGACTCTTTTTGGATCGCTACATTTTCTTTTGCCTCAATAGCCTGATGTAACCCTTCCGAAAAACGTCTTCCGAATAGGAGTCTCCCGGTAAATTCATCAACAATTATTACTTCACCGTCTTTTACTATGTAGTCCTTATCAATTTTGAAAAGTGTTTCGGCCTTAAGAGACGCTTCGATGTGAAATAATGTTTCGAAATCTTTTTCATATATATTGTCGACACCTAGTACTTTTTCTATCCTGCGAATACCCGCTTCCGTGAGATTAGCGGTCCGCAGCTTTTCATCGATCACATAATCAGTTTTTGAATCCAGCTGGCGTACGAGCCCCGCGTATTTAAAATATTTTGAAACATCTTCTTCAAATGGAGCCGAAATAATATGAGGTGTTCGTGCTTCGTCGATAAGTACCGAATCGGCCTCGTCGATAATTGCGTAGTGGAAGTTTTTTTGCACCGTTTCCTGTGTGCTTTGAGTCATATTATCACGTAAGTAATCAAACCCAAACTCGCTGTTTATTCCGTATGTTACATCGGCTTGATACGCCTCTTTTCGCGATACTGGTTTCAAATGCTTTAGCCGCCAGTCAGGTGTTTCATCATCAGAATAGTTTTTGTCATATATATATGATTTTTCGGAAATAATCGCGGATGTTGTGAGCCCTAAAAAGTCAAAAAGCTGTCCCATCCATCCTGCATCACGACGGGCAAGATAATCATTTACAGTGACTAGGTGCACGCCTTTACCCGACAGTGCGTTGAAATAAAGAGCGGTTGTTGCCGACAAGGTCTTACCTTCTCCTGTTTTTTGCTCAGCGATCTTTCCTTCATTCAGTGCGATTCCTGCCAGAAGTTGTGTGTCAAAATGGCGTTGACCCAGAACCCTTCTTGCCGCTTCTCTCGTTAGTGCATAGGACCAAGTAAGGGACGGCACTCCTTTTTTTAACTTTTCTGTTTCCTTTTTAAAATCGGCGTCCTTCAGGTCTCTTGCTTTGTCCTCCAGAGCATTGATTTCCGCTACTATTTTATTCAGGCGGGATATTTCTTTGGCGTTATAGTCGAAGAATTGTTTAAAGAGATTAAGCATTATTTAATAAAGTATTCCTGAGGAATGACAAGAAACTTAATCGCATTAAAACGATTCACTTCTTTTTCGGCACCAGTTTTCTCAACGACAAAATGAATTGAATCTCCTTCTTTAATTTTGGAAAAACCGATCTTCTCTTCTGTCAGGGTGGTTGTATTGAGTAACATCTGACGGGTGTCTGACTGGACGTCAATGGTATACGTTTCTTTATCGTTGCCAAGCACTTTGATCGAGAAATCATCACTATTTACCTCGATGATGCGTCCCGTGAAAACAAGAAGGAGTGTGTCTACATAGATCGAATTTGCCTGAACCGTTTTATCGTTTACAATACCATCTACGATAATGTAATCTCCCTTTTTAATATCTTCTTTCTTTATCTCCTTGGTCGAAGTGCCAGAAATTTGAAAATAGTTTGTAAGATTCTCATCGAGCTTCACGTCAAACTCAACATCATTTTCTGTAATAAATTTAATAGTGATCGTTCCTTCAGTTGATGTCACGGTTCCAGCAATCGCTCTATTATTTTCACGCCGTAATTCGGCTACTTTTGTTGCCACTTTTTCCTTAAAATTTTGTATGTCTTTTTCTTCAATGCTGAGCGTTGGTGTAACAAGCTCGGATGAAGCGGTTGATGGTGTCTGTGCGGATACGATGGGAAGCATGAGAAAAACAGAAAAAATTACAGCAATAATTATTTTTTTCATAATCAGTTAGTTAAATAATATACTTTTAGGTCTTTAACCTGAGTTTTTACCTGCGTACCCTTTTCATATGAAGTAATTACGATATTATTTTCACCCAGAGCTAAAGGAAATTGGATAGAAAAGTCGTCTTTTTCTGCGACCACTATTAGATCTTTTATCGGCGACTGAATGACAAGCAGGGCACCCTTTTCCGTTTTCCCTTTAATGGATACAGAATTAGTTGAGGATATTGATCCATCCTCGGGACTACTAACTTCAAGAATTTTACCACTCGCCACGTTCTTAACACTGGGAGTAACGGTCCTTGCGGGAGAGAGAGTTTTCATGTTGAACTTGCTGTTTTTATTTTTAACGATCAGAAACACCGCGACTATAGCGCCAAAAAAAATACCGAAAAAAATAGCAATCGTTGTTTCTTTCTTCATATTAAGTTAGGATCGTTCCCTTACTAAAACTGAGGGGATTGCTTTTATTAGGTCATCTATATTATACCAGTATCCGACCGTGTCAAACAACTTGTCCGCTGCGGTCTTGATCAAATATGATCCAAGCACGCAAGATGTCAACGCATCGTTTTTGGTGTATAGGCTTGCTATGAGAGCCGATAGAACGTCTCCTGAGCCTCCTTTTGTGAGACCTGCATTTCCTCCTTCGATCCGAAACGAAGACGTTCCATCAGAAACATAGTCAGTTGTGGATTTCATGATAATCACGCAATCATTTTCTTTTGCAGCTTCTTGGACTATGCGCTCTTTCTCATCGTCGCTCTTTGAAGACAGATCGGTGCCGAAAAGTGCTGCGAATTCTATTTGGTGCGGTGTAACGATAACCTTAGCACTCCTACCCTTGAGAAGATGTGTATCTATTTCATGAAGAGCACCAGCATCGCACACCACTTTTTTATCAGGTGAACTTGTTAGTACCAGTCTCGTAATCTCTTTCGTGTATTTTGCCTCATCGTCCGGTGTATTTTTGTCCCTTCGCATCATGCCGGGCCCGATGAGAACCACATCATCTTCCCTTGTATAATGGGGGATATCTTTTTGACCGACTACAATACCATTGGTAAACTTTGTTTTCAGATTTATGAAGATCTGGGCATTCTCTTCGGTTGAAGCGTAGTGAACCATATCGACAAAATGCGACGCAAGCTCAGCTGCCCACAAAGATGCTGAATGAAATAATGAGGATCCGCCGATAATCAGAAGCTTGCCATTTTGTCCTTTATGTGACTTCGCATCTGGCAGTTTCATTTTATCGAGGAATTTTTTCACCGATGCGCTGTCGGAAGAACGTATTTCCATGCTATAATGATACACTATGAAGCTTACGCATCGCGAAATTCGCAATAGATTTAGGTCGTTTTACCTTCTGAACGGTCATAAGGAAGTTCCACCCATTTCCTTGGTGCCACAGAATGATCCGACGACTCTTTTCACAGGAAGCGGCATGCAGCAGTTTGTACCCAATCTTCTCGGCGAACCCCACCCACAGGGAAAACTACTTTTTAATATCCAACCATGTTTTAGAACGCAGGATATAGAGGAAGTCGGGGACAACCGACATGATACTTTTTTTGAGATGATAGGTAACTGGTCTCTGGGCGAATACTTTAAGATAGATCAACTATCCCGCTTATTCAATTTCCTCATTGACAACCAAACAGGTCTTGGCTTGGATCCTAAAAAGCTCTATGTAACCGTGTTCAAGGGCGAGCCGGGTCTTCCAAAAGATACAGAAAGTATAGATATCTGGAAAAGACTTTTTAAAGATATCGGGATCCAAGCTGGGATCGGCAAAAAAATATTTGAATATGGCAGTGACAAGAATTGGTGGTCTCGGGCAGGCGCACCTGCTCATATGCCAGCCGGTGAACCAGGTGGTCCTGATAGCGAAGTATTTTATGATTTCGGAGCTGAGTATACGTTTCATGAAAATTCACGTTTTAAAAATCAACCCTGTCACCCAAACTGCGATTGCGGAAGGTATATGGAGATCGCCAACTCAGTTTTCATGGAATATAAAAAAGAGGCTGACGGGTCATTTAGCGTGCTACCAAGTAAAAATGTTGACTTCGGAGGAGGTATGGAAAGATTTGTGGCAGTCGCGAACAATACTACCGACATATTTAATACCGACCTGTATCACGAAACTATAAAAAATGTTGAAATTTATACTGGTCTTTCCTATTCTGAAGAAAAAAATAAAGTTGCGATGCGGATTATCGCAGATCATCTTAAGGCAGCAACATTTATCATCGCGTCAGGAGTCCAACCCTCAAATAAAGAACAAGGATACGTTTTAAGAAGACTTCTAAGACGCGCTGCTCTTAAAATTTTTCAGCTAAAAGGAAAACTTGTCCCCGACAGTGCTTTTGAAACTATCGCCGACTCAGTCTTAACCATCTATGACGGAATTTACTTTGACAAAAAGAAAATGCGCGCTGAAATAGTTCCCGTCATCAAATCGGAAATTGAAAAATTCAGCAATACTCTCGATCGAGGTCTTCGAGAAATCAAAAAAATAGAACGCATTGACGGCAAGATCGCTTTCGATTTTTATCAGTCATACGGTTTTCCCGTTGAGTTAACCGAAGAAATCTTCCTTGAAAAAGGACAGGTAATAGATAAGAAACTTTTCTTGGAAGAATTTGAAAAACACAAAGATTTATCGCGCTCTGCATCTGCTGGTAAATTTAAGGGGGGGCTCGCCGATCATAGTGAGCAGGTTTTGAAATATCACACCGCAACACATCTGTTACATCAGGCGCTCTACGATGTGCTGGGAAAAGATATCAGACAAGAAGGTTCAAATATCACGGGTGAACGGTTGCGCTTCGATTTTTCTTCTACCACCAAACCTTCCGATGAGCAGATTAAGACTGTGGAAAAAATTATCAATGAAAAGATACGAGAAGCTCTGCCTATGCAGTTTGAGATTATGCCGAAAGAAAAAGCATACGAAATCGGAGCCAAATCTTTTTTCAGAGAAAAATATCCAGACCAAGTGAAAGTGTATTTTGTCGGAAAAGATATAAATTCAGCATATTCTAAAGAATTTTGCGGTGGACCTCACGTTAAAAATACAAGTGAAATTAATTCGCTAACTGTTTATAAAGTGGAAAAAATCGGGAGCAATCTATATCGAATATACGCAAAGTGACCCATTTTCAAAAAGACTCTTGACAAGCTATTTTAAATAATTTATAGTGTTAGGACTTATGGCACGAAGAAGAATTGTCAAAAAAACTCCCGTACAAAAAAAAGCCATTGAGGAAGTGGCTGCAAAAGTTCAGCCAATGGTTCCCAATCTGCTTATCATCCTTCTCGTCGTCGTTTCTTTTTTTTCAGGCTATCTTTTCTTTAAATTAAAAAGTCTTGAGCAGTCAAAAACAACAGCCGCAGTTCAGCAGACCAATGACGCGGGTCAACCTGTTAGACCGCCGGTATCAATTGAGCAAATAAAAAAGCTCTTTGCAAAGGGATTTTTGGCCACGGGAAACGCAGATAGTAAAGTGCTGTTTGTTGAAATCAGCGATCCTAGTTGCCCGTTCTGTCACATGGCGGGTGGGAAAAACCCGGAACTGGCTGGATCTAGTACACAATTCAAGTACAATAGTGACGGAGGAACCTATACGCCACCAGTTTCCGAAATGAAGAAATTGGTAGATGAAGGGAAAGCGTCGTTTGTGATGCTTTACAGCAATGGTCACGGCAACGGTAGACTCTCTGCTGAAGCACTCTACTGCGCTCATGAAAAGGGGAATTTCTGGGAAGCACATGATCTTTTGATGACAAACGAAGGTTACAACTTGATTAATGACACTGTCAAAAATGATAAGGCTCAAAGCCAGACTCTCGCTGATTTCCTTGCCCCTGCAGTTGACGCAGCATTTATGAATGAATGTTTGACAAGTGGTAAATATACAGAATCACTGACACGAGACGAAGCTCTGGCTCAACAGATGGGTTTTTCCGGCACACCGGACTTCTTTGTCAACACAACTAACTTCAGCGGCGCACAAGACTATAAAACCATGGAACCTGCTGTAAAAGCTGCGTTAGGAGAATAATCATTTCTCCATTTTCTAGCATGATAAACTACTACCAGCCTTCTCTCAAGCCATTTTTAGGTCGTAAGAAAAATATCATACCAAAGGGCATAAGACGATATTATTATTTATCATTTGAGGATGCATTTTGGCATTTGGCGGCAAAGAAACATATTCCGAAAAGATCTCTACTTCTCTTTCCTAATTTTTACTGCATGGATGTACTGAAAAATGTCAGGCGCCATGGATACTCATACGCGTTATATCCAGTCGATGTCAACTTCCAAACTGATGAAAATATTCTCATGAAGGAGATTAAGAAAAATAATCCATCGATCATTGTTATATTTCACGCATGTGGAATCACAAATAAATTAATGACAAAAAGAAAGTGGGTGAGCGCTTTACCAAAAGAGAGCCTCATTATTGAAGATTGTGTTCATCGGCTGGTCAATCCGTCTGAAATAAAAATAGTTAAAAATAATCATTTCATCATTGACAGCTTGAGAAAGGTGAGCCCCCTCCCCGGTAGTTTTTTATATGGGAAAGAGGTAGACGTCGATTTTAATCCGCCAAGAAAAAAGACCACGATTTATTCCTTATCTTCACGCTTCTTTTATACTCTGTTTCGACGGATCCTCGAATTCGGATTTAAAGTTAAATCACGAAGACTCGTTTCATATGCTCACACTATGATTCTTAAACTACATGACGATATAATCGGCAATAGTTTTTCAGCACATCCGGGACTCTCAAAAAATGAAACAAAGCATTCATATATCGACTTTGAGAAAATAAAAAAACTGAAAAAAGAACAGGTCCAATCGTATGAATACAACTTTTATCCAGTGGTGTCTAACAATAATATATTTACCAGAGTACAGATACCCGAATCTGATTACTCATCTCTTCATGTATACCCACTCGAATTCTTGTGCAAGTCGAAAAAAAAACTTGTATCATATCTTCATCATAATAATATCGTTGTGTGGGATAAATTCCCCGATTCTCCATGGAGTGAAAAACAGAGCGTACTTTTTTTCCCATTAGGTTTTCATATGAATGAAAAAAAGATACGTTATATTGCGGAAAAGCTTGAAGACTACTCAAAATTAAACTAGAATCGATAGTAACTTTGGCAGAACGTACAATAAACTTCGAATCTGGTGAACAATTAGTCGACCACGAGTGTTCTCTTACCGGGATTGTACTGAATGAGCCTAGTTCCCAAATTTATCCCCTACTACATGCTGGAATGGATGCTCAAAATCATCGAGGTGAGGAAGCGGCGGGAATTGCTTGGGTTTATGGCGGTAGAGTTCGGGTAACGAAAGACCTTGGTCTACGTCAGGCAGCGTTGCCGGATAGAGCTTTTTTAGATATGTCGGAAAGCGCCGTTGCGATTGGTCACACGCGTTACTCGACAGCCGGCAATCCAGACGTTAAAAATGCTCAACCATTTCTATTCAATGATGGACAGTTCGCGCTCGCCCATAACGGTAATGTCCATTGGGAAATTCCTCCAGCCGCCGGCGAACCAACCAGTGATACATATGGCGTTGGAAAAATGATTGCTTCTGGGCCGGGATCTACTATTCAAAACACTATTGCCACCTTAGGAGATCTTAACGGTGCATATGCGTTTATTTTTGTAACGCCGGATGGACTTTTTGCCGCTCGCGACCCGTGGGGATTCCGTCCACTTATCTATGGGCAACTTGGAAACGGTATCATGGGCTCTGTTGTTACGTCGGAGTCAGTAGGCTCTCATGATACGCACGCGTCCAATTTAAAAAATATTCCCCGGGGAACCCTTGTTAAAATAGAACCTGATGGATTTAATATCGTATGGGAAGACTCGCGCATCGCCGAGATCCCGGAAGCCGCATGTTCTTTTGAACATGCATATTTTTCCGATGCTGCGTCGCGAGTAAATGTTGAACGAAGTGAACAGACAAATCACGAACTTAGGGTGTTCTTGGGAAGATCACTACATAATACGGCTAGGCCTGTTGGGGAAATGGTGGTAGCAGTTCCAAACTCCGGCCGATCCTATGCCGAGGGAGTAGCGCTTCAATCAGGGCTTCCCCTATTACAAGCTATACAGACCAATCGACATGCCGGAAGAAATTTCATTAAACCAAGTACTCCAGAAGAACGGAAACGCGCAGCGCACAATAAATACCGCTTTATTCCGGAATTAATCAACAATAGAGATTTAATCATCGTCGACGACTCACTAGTGCGAGGGTCAACGGCCGCAGGCATCATCCTTAGCTTATTTGAACACGGCGCAAATCATATCGAACTTTTACTTGGCACTCCTCCTATTACGCACCCATGCTACTGGGGCATCGATTTTCAGGATCCATTGACACTGATTTATAATCAGCTTATTAAGAATGGCGACCAAGAATCCTTTGAATTGAAACTGGCCGAATGGTTAGTGGCAGGTGATAAGCAATTATTGGGACGACTGAGAGTTTCTTTTCAGAAATTAGATAATTACAAGTCCATAATCCAGGGAATTGGAAAAACAGTACCTATCGAACATTCGGGTGGATGTTATCACTGCGTATCAGGAATAGTACCAATTGGGGCACTGGCAGATGTAAATATGGCAAAACACCGCTTCGACCACTAACTGGGGTGACGCTACGGGGGCTCGAACCCCGGTTTGTAGGATGAGAACCTACTGTCCTAGCCACTAGACGATAGCGCCAAGTTTAACTTGGCTTACACCAAGTAACTTATCTGATTAAATGTCAAGGTAACCCTAAAAATCGTAAAGTCGAGTGTAACTTGACGATAGCGCCGATCTAAACAACGTTGACATTAATCAAAGGTTGCGGTATTATTTTATCATTAAGTCCCCGGTTACTCAAATTAATAAGTTGGTATGGGGATTTTTTTTATGAATAAAATCCAGTTTACAAAGGAAGGTTTAGAGAAAATAAAAAAAGAATACGCAGAGCTCAAAGATGTCAAAAAGCCTGTGGCTGTAGCCCGCCTGCAATTGGCACGCTCAATGGGTGATCTCTCTGAGAATAGCGAATATGTAGCAGCAAAAGAAGATCTGACATTTCTGGTCGGAAGTATCGCGGAACTTGAAATAATCATCGCCAATGCCGAGATTGTAGAAGAAGAACCAAAGGAGCACATAGTAAAAGTCGGAAAGATAGTAAAGATTACTGTTGATAATCGCGAGGAAGAATATGCAATTGTCGGTGAATTCGAGGCTGATCCAGCCAATCGTAAACTGTCTCATACCTCCCCTATCGGAAAAGCTCTGATTGGGAAGAAAAAAGGTGATGTCGTAGAGATTACCGTCCCGGCAGGCATACTAAAGTACACAATAGTTGATATTAAGTAAAAATTTTGTATAATATTTACTACACGTAAATAGTGAAGACCCGAGTTTAACTCGGCAAGACTTCACTCCCGAGTTTAACTCGGTACGGCAGGAAGAAACCCTGAGCATAGTCGAAGGGGAATAGAACCTGACGGGAGATGCCCGTTACAGCAGTTTTTTAAGAGTCAGGCGCCGAACAGGTGTCCTGGAAGCAAGGTGGTACCGCGTTTCGGCAAGCTCAACGCAAGCTGAACCGTCCTTGAGAAGTTAGTCACGCTCAGCGTGATTTTATAATTTTTCCAGGACGGTTTTTTTATGGTTGCAGCAGTCAGAGAAAGTAGAATTGACGCTCCCGGCATTGGCGTAAGCGGAGAAATTGTGATCAATAACAACAATACGCGCGCTGTTCTTGTTGCTGGTGAAATAATAAGTAGTCATGATAAGTTGGGCGCACTAACTAAAAGGCTACTTTCTGTTCCACAACCTGTTACGAGAAGATTGCTGAAAGGTGTAACAACAATTCCGCTTGCGGTTGGAACTCCATTAGAAGATCCGACATGTATTGTCGAAGGATCAATACCATTTTCTTCTGATCAAGGAGATAATTTATTTTGGCTCGTTGCAGGAAAAAATACCGGAGATCGAGAGCCTGACCATGAACTTATGAACAGGCAACGATTAATCATAGATGCTGTGAGAACTGATGGGCGATATGTCACTCAGACTACCGAGGATCTTATCAGATATGTGCGCGCGGCGAACAAAGACTTAGTCAATTTTAGACTTGTACAAATTACTTCAGATAATGTAAATGGTCTTACGGGATCAATCGCCCAGACATATATCGCGGCTTTTGACCAATATCCCTATGACGTAGCAGAAACAATTGCTACAAGTTGTGATGTAAATCTCTTTGTAGCAGCTTTAAATGACGAAGACCAGGTCTTATCAATAACTGGAGCAGAATTCATCAATGTTGGCGGGTTATCAATTGCAGAAATTGGTGATTCAGCATCTTTACCACATATGAAAGGATTTGGACCACTCATGAAACGTTTTCTGCTTCAAAAACTTGTCGAAACTGATAGGGTACCATCATTGTGTTTTACCGATAGTCGTGTTGCGTTCGATGGAGCAGTACTAAAAGCTAATCGCAGGGCAGGTTTCCAGTTGGATGGTATAATGTTGCCGTGGCATACCGTCATATCATCTAAAGAACGTGATCCTGCAGTAACAAGAGAAATTCATACATCGGATGGCCCAAGACGAGTTGAAAATATGACAATGACCTGGATAAACCGTGATAGCGTTCATCAAGTTTTAAGTCAATATGGCACAATTAGAAACTAAAAATCTTTTAAGCAAATTAGTGTCTTTTAATTCAATATATCCATCCGAAGAAAGACTTTCTCATTATTTGTACACTTTTTTTAAAAAAAGAAATTATAACGTATTTAGACAACAGGTAGAAAAAGGGCGGGAGAATATTATTGTTGAAAAAGGAACCGGCAAAAAGGTGATCGTGCTTTATGCACATCTTGATACGGTAAACTATTCAGGTGACTGGAAGACAAATCCATTCAAGTTAACGATAAAAGGTGACCGCGCCTATGGCCTTGGCGCATGGGACATGAAAGGTGGAGCGGCAGTTAATATCCTGACATTTTTAAACTATCATCCGTGGACGTATAAACTCCGGCTTATTTTTTGCATAGACGAAGAGAATATTTCAAAAGGCGGACATGCAATTGTAAAGTCAAAATATATGGATGACATAAAATGCATCATATCAACCGAACCAGCGTTACATGCAAATGGTATACGAGGCATCGTTACCGGTAGGCCAGGGAGAGCTGTATATAAAGTACGTATCTCTGGGATCCCAAAACACGTGGCATTTTATGAGCAAAAATATGACATTCATTACGTCTCGTCTCTCTTTGTACAAAACGTTGAAAAATTAAATACTGTTGTTCGTGGCAAAAAACAAATGATGTTTGTGCGAGCGATACAATCACGAGCCGAAGGTATATCTACTCCTTCGTATTGCGAACTGGAACTCGATTCATACATAGTCACTCCCACTACCCACGCGTCACAACTTAGCGTGTTACAAAAGATCGCGAGCCAGTTTATGAAAAGATATCCACATTTTTATTTTGAAGTAACTCTTCCAGACCGAGCTACTCCCTATCTTGAAGCCTATGAAAATAAAAAAAACATATATCAAGATATACTTATGAAATCTGTTCAGCTCGTGACGAAGCAAAAAGCACTACCGTACTACCGTATGTCTGTTGCCGACGAGAACGTTTTTGGCTCCCATGGATATACGGTCCTTGGTATCGGACCTGAAGGCGGCAACGCACATGCACCGAACGAATGGGTCTCTCTGGCATCACTCAAAAAACTGTATACTATACTTCATGACTTCCTTAAACGTTGTGATCAGTCAACACTATGATCTGGGTTGATAGAATGTCAAAACAAATTGGGAATCAGCCTCAACATATCGACGATATGTTTACTCCCTCTGGGTTTGCTCATATGGGGTCACTACGCGGACCTATCCTGCATGATGTTATTTATCGTGTGTTAAAAAAAAGTAACAAAGAAACAGTTTTTACGTACGTCTTTAATGATTTTGACACTATTGATGGACTACCTCCTGATCTTGTAGAAAAGTTTTCGCCATACTTTGCCTGGCCTTTAAGAAAAGCTCCTTCACCAGTCGAAGGCTACAAAAGTTTCGCCGAATATTTTTCTTCTGACTTTAAGAAAGTTCTCGAATCGATGGGATTTAATGCGCACTATTATTCATCATGGGATATGTACCACGAAGGAAAGTTTAATGATGTAATTAAGATTACACTTAATAATAGAGAGAAAATTCTGAATATATATAAGGAAATTGCTGGTTACAAAAAAAAATCCCTGGATTGGTATCCTCTTCAAGTCATATGTCCACAATGTGGCAAGCTTGGAACAACTAAAGTTACAGGTTGGGATGGAAAACTTGTTTCTTTTATATGCGAGCCAGAGTTAGTTTCTTGGGCTAAAGGATGTGGATATACTGGATTAATTTCACCCTTTGACGGTAACGGAAAACTTCCGTGGAAAGTTGATTGGCCTGCTAACTGGAAAGTTCTGGGAATTACCTTTGAAGGCGCTGGCAAGGATCACGCAAGTAAGGGCGGTTCATATGATATCGCATTTGAATTATGCGACAAAGTTTTTCAATATCCAAGACCGTACTATTTTCCATATGAGTTTTTTTTATTCGGAGGGAAAAAAATGGCTTCATCGAAAGGTATAGGCCTGAAAGCCAGAGATCTTACCACTATACTGCCCCCAGAACTGGCTCGATTCTTAATCGTACGCATTCCACCTCAAAAGACCCTTGAATTCGACCCTTCTGGGGATGCCATTCCAAATCTTTTTGATGACTACGACCGATGCTTAAGCGCATATTATGATATACAAGAAAATAAAACTCATTCAGGAAAGCCAGGAGAAGTACTTATGGATTTTGCAAGGATATTTGAACTTTCAGAAGTTAAGGCACATTCCAAGCATAGATTATTCATTCCTCGTTTTAGAGTTATTGTAAACCTACTAAAATCTCGATCCGATCTGCTTCAATTCTTCGAAAAACAAAAAAAAGCTCCCCTCACCCCTGAAGAAAAAGAAATACTCGAGAAACGCCAACTATTTGCCCAGATATATCTTAAGTCTTATGCTCAAAAAAAAGAAGAAATCAAAGAAATGTCGACGTCTTCAAAAGCAAACGACCTTACTGAAGCTCAACGAATATTTCTTACACAGATAGTTAACGGTCTTGAGAATATAAAACCAGACCGTGATGAATTGCAGGAACTTGTTTTTAGTACCATAAAAAAAACTGGCGTAAAGCCACGAGAAGTTTTTAAAGCCTTCTACATGATTTTGATAGGTAAAGAGTTTGGTCCTAAAGCGGCGGACATTATCCTCGACGTTAGTATCGAGAAGACTAAAAAAATTTTGACAGACGCATTAGATAACGTAGGGACAGGTTTAAAACCTGTCCCTACAAAAACAAAAGGATTCCCTACTCTCACTGATGACGCTATTTTTTCGATAGATTCTGCAGTAAAAACAAAATATCCATCTATCTCAATCGGGGTTGCGATCATAAAAGGCGTCACCATAAAAAAAACTGATGAAAAACTACAAAGTGAACTCAATGCGTTTCTAACTCAACAAACAAATCTAACTACCGAACTTATAAATACATACCCGGAAGTTCTCAGTTACAGAAAACTATACAAAGAGATGAAAGTTGACTGGCATTCGCGTCGGCCCTCACCCGAAGCACTCCTTCGTCGTATTGCGACCAAAAAAGGATTGTATAACGTCAACACGCTCGTAGATGCCTATAACCTAGTGGTCATGAAACATAGAGTATCTGTTGGTGCATTTGACTTAGATAAGATTAAGTTCCCGACAGTTCTTCGGTTCCCAAAGCAAGGTGACAAAATATTGCTACTCGGCGATAAAGAACCCACAGAGTATGAAACGGCAGAGCTTGCATATTTTGACAGAGAAGGGGGATACAATATCGATTTTAACTTTCGCGATGCTCAAAGAACAGCAGTATATGAAGACACAAAAAACATCATACTTAATGTTGATGGCGTATATGATGTTACACGAGAAAAGGTAGAGCAATCCCTCAAAGAATCAATCGAGATAATTCAAAAATACTGCGGCGGCAAAGTAGAACTAGCAGCGATCGTTACTTGATTTTACTTTCGTGGTTCCCAATAATTTCTGTATTCCTTCCCCGGAGGTACTACGCCTAAACTAGCAAACATCATCTTATCAAAACGGTCTGGCGTAGCGCGTATTAATTCCCAATAAGAATTCACAGTTACAAACGAGTCCCCTGAATGAAGGATTCCACCACTAGGTTTTAGTTGATCGACACGAATAGTAATATAGTCTGGTGTTTCGACCAATTCATTTAAAGCATCTACAGTTCTCAACGCACCAGCAAACTTCCTTTGCGCAGGGTCACGAACAAGTTCGGCCACTTTATCAATCTTTTCCGCAAAACGAGCATGTCCTAAGTATGCTGATAAGAAAAAAAACTCTGGTTGCTCTGATACATTAGGCAATACGATTGCAATACCGGTATTTGAATATACATGACTCTCCGGAGGCGTATTTCTATAAAATTCCAGAAGCATTTCTACCTCTTCCGGCCCGTCAGGCTTATTAAGTATATTCTCACCAATTTGCCATACACAATCAGTAACAAGAGTTCCCCAAAGAGTTTCATATATGCCAACCGACTGTAACGTTTCAGATACAGCCCTGGCCTTTTGTTTAGATTTGTTTCCTGTGTAGTCTCTCGGATTTCTGCCTTGCCAATTAACTATTACCGCCTCTGCATCGCCATGATGAGCTACGTCAGCTTCATATTCTGCCCTCTCAATTTGTGCCTTTAAAAATTCTACGGTTGTAGATGTACCAAAAGAGGCACCGGCACATGCTAAGTCTTCATTTGTAATCGGATCCACTCCAACTCCTTTGCTAAAGGCCCAATTCTTAATTGCACCGTTAGAAACGGTTTTTATAGGAACTAATCGACCTTTGTGTTGTATATCTTGATACGGCGTTCTAGACTCAACCATATACAAAAAAACCCGCTCTTCGCGGGTGTAAATATCTAAATGCAAATCCCCTTTACCATAAAGCATTATGGACCATTATTTTTTTCAAATCAATATCTATTAATATCTCTAACTATTGCATTTTAATTTCTCTTTGCTAAAATTGTTTATGGAAGCACCCCGCTACGAACTTGCCGAGCTACACTTTCATCTTGGGCAGTCGATTGAGCCTCATATTCTCTGGAGCATTGCTCATGAACAAGGTATAAAACTGCCGACCAAAGACTATCATCGGTTCGTGGATATTATCACTCTTAACAAACCTCATGTCACGTGGTCCGATTATCATAATCTCTACAGATGGACTGAGCTTATACAATCTTCCCCTTCTGCAATGGAACGCTCATTGTATGAAAATATAACCGGCGCGTATCGAACAAATAATATAACACTACTTGAACCGGGATTTAATCCCATGTATAGGAATCGCGGTGGCGAGCAAGATCTCGATCAAATTATTCTCGCATCACTTCGTGGGATGGAACGCGCGCTTGCAGAATTTCCTAAAGTAAGAGCGGGAATTATCTTTATGCTAGACAGAAGACTACCTTTTAAAAAAAATAAAGTGATCGTGCAAAAAGCAATCAAATATCGGAATCGTGGGGTGATCGGCATAGATATTGCTGGACCTCACCACGCAGGATTTGATTATAAGGATTACATTGGATTATATACTGAAGCGCAAGAAGCGAGTTTAAAGACAACCACTCATATAGGTGAGGATGGGACACCTGAGGAGATGGACGAGGTACTTAATCAACTGCCTCTCGACCGCATTAATCACGGCATTAAAGCTGTAGAGTCAAAATCTCTTATGAGAAAGGTTGTAGAAAAAAATCTGACACTTTGTCTGTGTCCCAGCTCCAACCTTAAAGTTGGTTTTATAAAAGGTGTACCTCAACTCAAAAAAACTATCCAAACGTTGTATAACAATGGCGTAAAGATTTGCTTCAATACAGATAGTCCGTCCATGCTTAGAACAAATCTTGTAAATGAAATCTCCATCATCAGAGACAATGCAATACTCACTGAATCACAAATACAGCGGACCATTAAATGGGCTTTTGAGGCATCTTTTATAAATTTAAAAAATAAACATGACAACCTCTATCTCTGATGCAAAGATCGTGTCAAAAATTGGTCTCACATTTGATGACATTTTACTGATGCCTCGTTATAGTGACTTTTCAAGAAATGACATCAATCTTTCAACACGCCTAACAAAAAAAATACGTATCGAAGCACCGTTTGTTGCGGCGCCTATGGATACGGTCACAGAATCTAGGCTTGCCATTGCACTTGCAAAGCTTGGCGGTGTTGGCGTGATTCATCGTAACCTTTCTATAGAGAGTCAGGCTAAAGAAGTGAAACAGGTCTTACATCAGAAACTCATCGTTGGGGCCGCTGTTGGAGCAAGTACAGGGTTTGAAAAGCGGGTCGAAGTCTTGGCAAAAATAGGCGTGCCGTTTGTCATCGTTGACTCAGCACATGGGTACGCAAAACAGGTGATCGAAGCAATTATATATATTAAAAATCACTATCCGCAGATTGAGGTAATCGGTGGGAACGTTGCAACATACGAAGGCGCAAAAGCGCTTATCGACGCGGGAGCAGACGGACTGAGGGTTGGTATGGGACCAGGGGCCATTTGTACGACTCGTATCATCTCTGGAATGGGCGTACCACAGATTACGGCACTTCTTGAGACCGCGCGGGCTGCAACTAAAAAAAATGTCCCCTTTATTGCCGATGGAGGAATTAAATATTCTGGTGATATGATGAAGGCACTCGCGGCGGGCGCTTCGGCAGTTATGATGGGAAGCTTTTTTGCTTCATGCGAAGAATCTCCAGGCGAAGTCGTCGAGTTCACGGCAGAACAGGTGCCGGCTCGTTTTAAAAGTATTCTCAAGAAAAATTTAAAAAGCTATAAATTCAAGTCGTACCGTGGAATGGGTTCCATAGGTGCGATGAAAGCAGGAGCAAAAATAAAATCTGAAGACGAATATCATGGAAAAAACTATAAAGACAGAACGCTTGTTGCAGAAGGCGTCGAAGGTTATGTTCCGGTTCATGGTACGGTTTCAGAAGTCATCGAGCAGGCCACAGGTGGTATTAAATCAGGATGTTATTACGTTGGCGCAAGAACTATTGCCCACCTTCACGAGTCGTCACAATTTATGCAGATTACACAAGCATCTCTTAAAGAAAGCCACCCACATGATATATTTGTCACAGATGGAGGAGAAAATTATCACCATTAAATATGATCATAATTGTTGATTTCGGTTCCCAAACTGCACATTTAATCGGAAGACGCATAAAAGAACTCGGCGTAAAACACCTTATAACTACACCTGACCTTATAGAGGAACTGCTAAAAAGCGAAAAACCTTCCGGCATTATTTTTTCAGGAGGCCCCTCTTCGGTATATGAAAAGAATGCTCCCACAATCTCAAAACGTATCTTGGAGAGTAACGTACCAATACTTGGCATTTGTTATGGCCAACAACTTATCGCGCATTTATTAGGCGGCACAGTTTCTCCTGGAAAAATAAAGGAATACGGTCCCGCTGTTTTTTATCCAGATAAACATCCCTTGTTTAAGAATGTACAGAAAGAGCAGCTTACTGTTTGGATGAGTCATGGCGATGAGGTAATGAAAACTCCCAAAGGATTTTCTATTATTGGCAAAAGCGAAAATATCAAAGTCGCCGCCATGGCAAACGAAGAGAAAAAAATATATTCGATTCAGTTTCATCCTGAAGTAGAACACACGGAAATGGGTATCGAGATGTTAAAAAACTTTCTTAATATCTGTAAAGAAGAACCACACAACGAACAAATAGACGTCCGAGGAATTGTAAGACATATAAAGGAAACCGTCGGCAGTAAGAAAGTAGCTATGGCTTTTTCCGGAGGTACTGATTCTTTTGTCGCGGGAGCGCTTATCGCAAAAGCTATCGGAAAGAAATTGGTGCCTATTTACATTGATTCTGGATTAATGCGTAAAGACGCGATGTATAAAGTAACCACATTATTTCCAAAATTGTTTAGGATTCGACCAACTGTTGTAAATGCCAGACCGGAATTTTTAGCTGCACTGAAAAACGTTGTCGATCCTGAAGAAAAGCGTAAAAAAATAGGCGCTCTATATGTGCAGCTTTTTGAAAAAGAATCATTCAAAGATAAGAATATTGTTTTTTTGGCTCAAGGAACAACGTATGCTGATTTTATTCACAGCAAAAGTACTAAGCATGCTGCACTAATAAAATCTCATCACAATGTCGGCGGCTTACCAAAAAATATGAAATTACGTTTACTCGAACCGATACGGTATTTTTACACAGACCAGGTGCGTTACTTAGGAAAATTACTCGGTCTTCCCGATGAAGTTGTCAGACAACAACCTTTTCCTGGTCCGGGTTTTGCAGTCCGGATCATTGGTAAAATTACAAAGGAAAGATTGGATAAAGAGGAACAAGCTGATCAGATAGTGGTCGAGGAAATGGAAAAGGCTGGGCAGCAGAATAAAGTCTTTCAGTACTGGGCGATATTAACGGGTGTAAATAGCACTGCTATAAAAGGGGACGGACGCTTCTATGGAGAAGTCGTTGCGATCCGTGCACTAACAACAAAAGATAGAATGACTGCGGACTGGGCAAAGATCCCTTACGATGTTTTGCAGAAAATATCGACACGAATAGTAAACGAAGTACCAGGCGTTTCCCGCGTCGTGTATGACATCACGACCAAACCGCCGGCGACAATGGAGTGGGAATGATAACTTAATCAATGTTGCCAAAAAATATTTCTTTCACCCGATCTGCATCCATATCTCCTAAATCAATTCGCTTATATCGCTCAGAGGTAACTAATTTTTCATATCCTGGAACATAAACTTGAGCTCTTGCTGCAATATCGTAACGTCGAGGTAATATGACTTTACGCCAAATCTCAGCAGGAGCTCCTCCCGCATAATACCAACGTTGCATTGCGCCATGAAGTCCGTCAGAATCATCGTTAACAATGATCGAATCATTCATTGCATCATATAAATCCATACCTGCGGGGAGCGTGTATCGATTTGGAGTAACATATTCTTGGATGGTTTCAAAAGGCATATCTGGATTGAGAATTCCACATTTAACTAACGTCTCAACAACGCTCATTTTTCCGTCCGGTCTTCGTATTGCCATAGCAAAAGAGGAATAAAAAAATTCGCTTTGTTCTTGTGCAAGTCTTAGACGGTTAGACAATGCATCTATCTGGTCAAGTGGTTTGTTTTCGACTTTCTGAGATCGACGATGGCCATGACTTGAATGCCAGTCAACCGCAACAAGATAGTGTCCAAATAGATCCTCATTGCCTTTCGCCTTCAAATAATCGTCGATGAATACAAGTTTTGCCATGGCAGCACCGCTGGTATACGAGAATGGTTCGTATCCGAGCGGGTAATATAGACCATGCTCAGCGGTGCCGGTTATTTTATTCCACCATTGCTCCCCCTTTTCGCCCACTTCTTTCATTTCGTCGGCGTTTAACCACTGATCTGGTACTCTTAATTCACTGTCTCCGACATTATAAAGCTTTCTTATGTCTACTTCTGAATGTAATGTCTGCACACCCATACGCGATAATATTGGATTCTTCCGTTTTCCATTTGTAACCCCAACGACTTGCTGAATTGGATACCCATGTTCAACGCGTATTGCGTTAATTCTCTCACATGAATCTAGTGGATTTTTACTAACAAAAAGCTTTGACGAATCGTGTTCAATCATTTCTGTATGAACCACTTATTGTAAATGGATTAATCCCTAATAAGCCCCGCGCCGCATAAGCAAGGTTTACTTTATTACTCTCAATGTGCTGTGAACCTAGCAATTCCGAATAATGCTGAACACCAACGTCTACGATGCCTCGCGGAAGAACAAATCCGTTAACTCGAGCAAATCCACTTGGTCTTACTTGTCTCGTTGTATATTGAACTTCTCGTCGGGTTAATCCGTATGCATCAAGAACATCCAAAGAACCGGTCCTGTGAGCGTTGAGATGGCCGTTCTGCATAATTAAACCATCAATAATTGGGACTATATATGGATCCTCGAGCATGCCTAAATCTGCATACCTCAACTCGATTCTTTGATTAGATATATCTGCTCCAAATATACCTGTAACCATCGCGGTCAGATATCGAAGGTGTGCCCCCGTTCCTATGCTCCTCATCAGTGCTTCGGCAACAACTTCTCTATCCGCCTGAGTTTTCGCTTTTTTTAGTACTAGCGACCGTTCTTTTACTGGCGAAATAATTGCAAGCCCAACATCTGTTACGGTAAACGTATCTCCAGATAAAGTCACATTCGGTCTTATTTGATATGCAGCATGTGCTCCTAAAAACTTAACCCAAGCTTCATATAAGGGGAGTGGCACTGCGTCAACAGATTTGTCTCTTATCGCATAAAGTTCGGGATGCGAATCATATAAATACGGTGCAGGCGGGAGAGCAAAAAGCTGATCAAAATGACCTTCGTATCCACTGGCAGCTTCAGCATATGTGCCACCGAGTACTGGAATACCTGCTTTACGAGCCCAGTCTCCTTTTTCTCCCGTTGTTAATAACCATCCATGCTCAGCGCGTCTCATAGAAAATATTTATTCCTTCTGACTAATAAAAGGAAAACGCAGAAGTACTGAATACTCCTCAATCTTTTTTTTAACATTCTGACTAAATAAAATATCTCTCGATACCGTGACGATAAGTCCCCGATTGTTACTATTGCGGCCGACTTTAAGAATTTCTTGAACTGAACCCCCTTGTGTACCAACACCTGGGACGAGAATATACATGTCTCCTATTATCTCACGCACTTTTTTCAGGTCTTCCGGATAAGTCGCTCCGACAACCAAAAGACAATTATTGTTTTGATTCCATTCTTTACTGACTTTCCTTGCCACTTTCTCAAACAGCCGTTCCTTCCCAACGACTAAATCCTGCAGTTCTCCTGATCCGCCGTTTGAGGTTTTACAAAGGACAATAATTCCCTTATTTTTGTATTGAAGAAACGGTTCTAACGAAATTTTTCCTAAATATGGACTAACGGTAACCGCATCTGCTTTTAAATAGTTAAAAATGTAATCAGCATAAGCAACGTTTGAAGAACCAATGTCACCACGCTTTGCATCGATAATGACGGGGATATCGGGGTAATGTGTACTCAGGTAATCACATGTCATTTTAAGATCTATAATTCCGTTAGCCCCTCGAGATTCATAAAATGCTGAATTTAGTTTATAGGAACATACATACTGATTAGTCTCATCGATAATATATTTGTTAAATGCATATTGAGGATGTTCAGCTACTTTGTATTTTTCAGGCAACAAATTGTAGTCAGAATCCAAACCAACACACAATAGAGAACGATTCTTATCAATCGCGACACTTAGTTTTTCTTGAAAATTCATTTTTTTGTTATTTTTTCATTACTCTACGCATCAGTTAAGTTATCGACTATATTAACCGCAACCTCTGGATCGGTAATAAGAGAAATTCCCATTTGCACAGCGCCTTTGCGAATCAACTTACCATCAGTAAATTCCTTTGTATCTTTCATTTTTTCTCTTGTTGGAATATTAATGACTAAATCAAAGACCTTATTGGAAAGGAGGTGTGATATATTCGGGCTCTTGCCTACATCAGAAATTTTATACACTCGCGCTGTGAGGATACCCCGCTTTTTGAAAAACAAATGTGTTTTTTCTGTTGCATAAAGCGTTATATTTTTTTGCTTTGCTAATTTCTTGATATGGGGAAGCATAAATTCTTTATCGCTTGCTTTGCCGATCGAAACAAGAATGTGTTTTTTTTGTGCAGAAATAATCGCTGCTTGACCATATTTCTTCTTATCCCAATCGCCTGTCTGTCTTGCTAGTAACGAAAACAAAGACACGTTTCTAATATCTTTTTCTCCAAAAATATACTGTGTTACTCTCTCGTTACCAATACCATAACCCGCGTGAGGATTAGTCCCTTTCCTTTTCATAATATTCAAATACCACGCAAAGTCTTCGTACGTTCCTCCTCGCTCGGTATGAAGACGATACATGTTTGAAGTAATGAGTCGTTGGTTTAAGCGTTCAAAGTTGTGCTCCCGAACGGCAGAACCTGTCGCTTCACCAGCATAAGGCAGGATAAGATCTGCGGATAGAACTACCCTCGGATCTTTCTCAGATACCTTCATATTGAAAAATTTTATCTCTTTCGGATATTTCATTATAAAAACTGGTATCTCCTCCCCCTTTTTATTAAGTAATGACACTATTTTCGCTTCGTGGTCTGCCTTAAGATCGTCCCCGAATTTAACTCGGCTATTTCCATTTTTATTTAATAGAGTGACTGCTTCTTCATAGGCTATTCTGTAAAAGTTTGTTTTTGTTGCCTTTATCAACTTGTCTACGTTGCGCCTATAGTCCTTTTTCAAGCGATCGCCTTCTTTAGCCACGACTTCCTTTATCATCGATTGAATCGACTTTTGAATGTGATTAAGTAATGCCTCAAACATCTTTTCTTCGTCATACTTCTCTCTGGTCATTTCTAATAATGTACAATCGAACTCTTCTTCTATTAGTCTAAATTGCCTAAGATGTCTTGCGTCTTCTTCCTCTTCGTCCCGGCCTGAATGAATAACGGTGTACACCCCGTGCAGTGACTGAAGCGCTTGTTCCAAAGACAGCTGGCCAGTCTGAGAAAAGAAGAGCGGAATATCGAATCGGTTGTAGACCTTAAACAACGTATCTACATTTTCACACGCACCAGTAATTCCCACTATCTCAGGCACATCGACATAGGTCAGACCAGTTTCGCGATAGTTTTTAGTCGCGCCCCAGTTAAGACTCTCGTTTACCATGACAAGATTACTAAAATGCTTCGTGGAATCAATAGAAACATTTTTATGTTCTACGGAAAGAGAGATAGTGCTCATAGATCGAAAAAATAATTTATAAAAAAACCGCCCCATTTCGAGGGCGGTTGGGCTGAACGGGAATGATCTTCCCTATATCGACAAAAAAAAGTTTACAGATGTTCATAACTGTTCCTAAAAAAATACTCCTTTTAGGAGTATTTCCGAAATAGTATCATTCTAAAAATAGTTAGTCAATATGTATAAGTAATCGAAACTATATCCATCTTCTTGAAAAAAACTGTGCTTGCAATTAACATAGGAGACCCTTAAAATTGAAAGGTTAGTTCGACTTTTTGCCTCATGAAGAAACTGAAATATATATTCGTTTCCGGAGGCGTAATATCCGGAATTGGTAAAGGAGTCACATCTGCCTCCATCTCTCTCCTACTCAAACAAGCTGGTTACAAAGTCGCTCCTATTAAATTTGAAGGCTATCTCAATATTGATGCAGGTACGATAAATCCAATCGAACATGGGGACCCCTTTTTATGTGAAGATGGAACCGAAGCTGATATGGATATCGGCACATACGAAAAATTTTTAGATGAGGACATGGGTCGCGATAATTTCGTTACCATGGGCCAAATCTATAAGACCATTATTGAAAAAGAGCGCCGCTTTGAATATAACGGTGAGGATGTTGAGGCTGTCCATATCTCCGACGAAATAATCGAACGAATTCAAAAGGTTGCACGAAAAAAAGATGCCGATATTGTTGCGATAGAGCTTGGCGGAACTGCGGGAGAATATTGGAACGTATTTTACTATGAAGCGGCACGAATGCTCTCTCTTAAGAATCCAGGCGATGTTATTCACGTTCACGTGAGCTATGTTCCGACTCCACAACACTTGGGAGAGCCAAAGACCAAGCCGACACAGCTTTCAGTACGGACCCTGAACTCGATGGGAATACAACCAGATTTTATCATCGCCCGCTCAGAGAAATACATTGATCAAAGACGACGAGACAGATTTGCTCTTTTTTGCAATATGCATGGCGAGGATATTATTTCAAATCCCGATGTCTCTTCTATTTATGAGGTCCCTCTAGTACTTCATAAACAAGGGCTCGTCGAGAAAATCCAAACAAAACTTGGATTAACGGTTAAACAAACTGAACTCTCACAATGGGAGTCGTTGATTGCAAAAATTAATGAAAAGAAAAAATATACTGCTGAAATTGTGATCGTCGGCAAATACTTCGGTACCGGTGAATATCAACTTAAAGATTCGTATGCGGCACTTTTTGACGCCATCGATCATGCGGCTGTTCAACTCGGTATTGAGGTAAAAACTCATTGGGTAGACGCCGAAATGGTGGAAAAGAAAGGGACTGACATAATTGGTAAACCCGATGGTATTATTGTGCCAATCGGTTGGGGTGAACGGGGCTCTGAGGGCATGATCCAAGCGGCCAACTACGCAAGAGAAAGACACATTCCCTATTTAGGTCTCTGCTATGGCATGCAACTTGCTGTTGTCGCATTCGCACGAAATGTTCTTGTTTGGAAAGATGCTAATACAACCGAAAACAATCCAAAAACAACACACCCTGTTATTAACTTTATACCGAAGCAAGAAGAGCTTGTTAAAAGACGTGCATATGGGGGTACGATGCGGCTTGGCGGGTGGGACGCTATCGTCAAAAAAGGTACAGAGGCGTATGGTCTTTATGAAAAATATAACGCCTTTAAAAATAAAGAAAAGAGCTTAACCAGCGAACGGCACAGACATCGATGGGAGTTTAACAATAAATATGCGAAAGAAATTGAGAGCAAAGGAATGGTTATATCGGCACGTTCAGCAATTGAAAATCTGGTTGAAATTATTGAACTACCAAAATCAATGCACCCATTCTACATGGGAACCCAAGGACACCCAGAATATAAGAGCCGGCCGGTTTCACCGCATCCGATTTTTATGGCATTTCTAGACCACGCCAAGCACACGTCTTAAATCAATGAAGCCTCTTCTTGTTGCGACTCATAACGAAGGAAAACTAAAGGAAATTTCATCAATCATTGAAAAGTTATATCCAAAAAGATTTAATCTTTTTTCACTGAATGATAAATCTATAACTTCTGAACCGGTGGAAAATGGAAAAAACTTCTGTGAAAACTCCCTTATTAAAGCAAAATACTATGCGAAAATCGCACAAATACCGGTGATCGTAGATGATGCGGGACTCGAGATAAATGCGTTACACGGTGAGCCCGGCATTCATTCTCGCCGTTGGCCGGGACACAAAGCCACTGATGAAGAACTCATTTATTATGCACTCAAGAAAATGGCGAATATACCAACTGAAAAACGCGGCGCTCAACTGACTACCTGCTTATCCTACTTCGATCCAGATTCTCATATCTTGATTCAACGGTCCATGAGTATAAAAGGCATCATAAGCAAAAAAGCCTCCGAAAAACGATATCCGGGATATCCTTATAAGTCTCTTTTCATCGTCTCCGCGTATAAAAAATTTTACGGCGAACTGACAGAACAAGAACACAAAGAAATAAATCATCGACATATTGCTCTCAGTCTGATTTTCAAAAAAGTTGTATAATATCAAGTTATATGCTGTCACTCGATTTTATTCACGAAAACAAGGATGTTGTAAAAGAAGCGATTCGTAACAAAAACAAAAACGTTGATGTTGAAAAGCTATTGAGCCTAGATGCCGAGAGGAAAAAAATCATACAATCCGTTCAGAATCTACGACAGGAACGTAATCTTTCAGCCAAAGGCCAGGTTACTCCCGAAATGATTTCGGCTGGCAAGAAAAGAAAAGAAGAAATAAAAAAACTCGAAGAACAGCTTAAAACTGTCGGAACCTCGTTAAATAAACTCCTCTACCTTGTCCCCAATATCCCATTTCAGGAAGTCCCAATTGGTAAAGACGAATCCGGAAATGTGGTAGTTCGTAAATGGGGGGAACCAAGGAAATTTGATTTCACACCTAAGGATCATATTGAACTTGGAAAGATCCTTGATACTATCGACACCGATACTTCAAGTAAAGTCTCTGGTACAAGGTTTGGATATATCAAAGGAGATTTGGCTGTCATGGAATACGCCCTAGTCATGTTTGTTTTTGGACTCCTTACAAACTCCGCAGAACTCAAAAAAATTGCCGACTCTGTAAAGACCGGCTACAGTGCTAAGCCTTTTATTCCCGTCGTACCACCTGTGATGATAAAGCCAGAAATATTCACAAGAATGGCACGACTTGATGAAACACAAGAAGAAGAACGATACTATCTGCCAAAAGATGATGTTTATCTCATTGGAAGTGCAGAACATACGCTTGGACCACTTCATATGGACCAGACCCTACCCGCAAGCGCTTTTCCGTTGCGATATGTCGGCTTTTCAACTGCCTTCAGACGTGAAGCAGGTTCATACGGTAAAGACACCAAAGGAATTCTTCGCGTCCATCAGTTTGATAAAATCGAAATGGAATCCTTTACGCTTCCCGAGGACTCAAAAACCGAACAAGATTTCATCGTAGCCATCCAAGAACAACTCATGAGACTCTTGGATATTCCCTATCAGGTAATGATGATCTGTACGGGAGATATGGGTGGGCCAGACGCACGACAGATTGATATTGAAGCGTGGCTTCCAGGTCAGAATAAGTATCGAGAAACACACACTTCAGATCTCATGACAGATTATCAAGCGCGTAGACTAAATACAAAAGTTCAACGAAATAATATCACTGAATACGTGCACATGAATGACGCAACTGCTTTTGCAATTGGCAGAATTCTTATCGCAATACTTGAAAATTATCAGGAGAAAGATGGTTTAGTGAAGATTCCAAAAGTGCTACAGCCCCTTATGGGCAAAGATACAATACTTCCTAAAAAATAAATATTAATTATCTTTCTTTTCTGTTGGCTTTGGAGTAAAGATTTGAGCCCGGCAGGGAGTAGTATTTTCAGTACCTAAAATAAAATATTGAGGACGGCCAAAGTAACAATTCTTCTCCACAATATTTTCCGGTTTTGTATACCACGTGCCCGCATCCGGATATGTCTTAAGAACATACGACATTACCCTGTTCCAGATTGGTGAAGCTCCGGTAACTCCTGAGGTAAGATACGGATTCATTGGAGTATTGTCATTATTGCCGACCCAGACCAAAACCATGAAATTCGGTGTGTAACCTATCGTCCAATTGTCTTTTTTTTCATCTGTCGTACCTGTCTTTACAGCGACTTTGTATCCAGGTATCTCGAGATCCGATCCTCGTCCGAAAGCAAACTGTCTCGCTATATTATCAGACAAGATATCCGAAATAATATACGCAACGCCCTCATCTATAACTTTTGTTTTTGCTGGATGAGCTTCAAATATTTTATTACCATCATTATCCTTAATTTTGAGAACGCCTATTGGGTCTGTCCTATACCCGCGATCAGCAAGAACTCCATATGCTTCACTCATATCAACCATCGTCACTTCCCCACCTCCTAAGGTCAGAGATAATCCATACCTCGAGGGATCAGTCCATGTGGATATACCGAGTCTGCGTGCATAATGTACGAAATTTTCCACACCTACCGCATTGAGGGCCTTAACTGCCGGAATATTGTATGAGTTGGCTAAGGCGTAGCGAAGAGGAACACTGCCGTGAAACTTTCCGTCATAATTTACCGGCTTATATACCTCAGTAGCCGAGATTGTAAAGCTCGTTGGGTTGTCGTCTATTATCGACGCTTCAGTAAATCCTTTTTGTAAAGCCAAAGAGTACATGAGAGGTTTTATAGAGCTTCCCGGCTGGCGAAGCGCAGTCGTAACATTAAACGCACCGGCTGGCGAATCAAAATAATCTTGTGAACCAACCATTGCAAGTATCTCACCCGTTTCAGGGCGAGTGATTAAGACTGCTCCGTTTCCTACATTAAGATTTTTTACTTTCTCAAGCTCTTCATTTAATATCTTCTCCGCCTCATGCTGTAAATCGAGATCAAGCGTCGTAATTACTCGAAGTCCTCCCTCTTCAACAGACTGAATGCCATATGTCTGTTCAAGTAACGACTTCACATAAAATACAAAGTGAGGCGCATTAATGTTTGTTTTTGGTGGAATTATTTTGATTTCTTCTGCTTCGGCCTTTTTCTTTTGTTTTTCAGTTATATAGCCCTGTTCGTGCATTTTAGTGAGAACTTCATTTCTCCTTGCTCGCACCAGATCTGGATTTACGAAAGGTGAATACAATGAAGGCGCCTGAGGCAATCCGGCAAGTAGAGCCGCCTCTGCCAAGGTGACTTCTTTTGCAGACTTATTAAAATACACACGAGAAGCTTCTTCAATACCATAGGACGTGCCGCCGTACGGAACTTGGTTTAAATACATTTCAAGGATTTGATTTTTAGTGTATATACGCTCTGTCCATAGCGCAAGGATTATTTCCTTTACCTTACGTGTTATTGTTCTTTCTGGAGTTAATAGTGCCGACTTCACAAGCTGTTGCGTTATAGTCGACCCTCCTTGAAGTGATCTGTGAAATATAATCTCTCGCCCTGCTCTTAAAATACCTGACACCAGAGACACACCAATATGTCGATAAAAATCTTTATCTTCTATGGCTATAGTTGCTTCCGCAACATATGGAGGCAAGTCTGCTAATGCAATAGGAGTTCTATTCTCGTTCCTATAAAATTCATACAAAAGCCTGCCGTCTCTGTCGTACATATGGGTAGAAAGTGGATAATTAACCTTGCCTATATTTGTTGGTGAAGGTAGGTCTTTCACAAACGCATATGACTGAGCTGCAAAAATCACAAGTAATGTTAATGCACATCCAAAAAAGAAGTATCGAACTTTCAGTAAAATACCCTGAAGCGAAAAAAGAGCTATTCGGACGCCTTTAGGTCGAGTTACTTTCTTCTCTAATAAAAGTACGGATTTTTTCTTTTTCCTTCGAGGTAATGATATTCTTAAAAAAATATTCTTTACGAAAGAAAAATCGATTGTCGGTTTTTTTTTTAAAAAAAGATCGATATAATATGATGGTCGAGCTTTGGTCGCAAAACGTGTAAGTTTTTTATAAATATAGTGGCCAAATTTAAACGCTCCAACAATAGTATTGGACAGTAATTGTGTTGGGAACGAAAATGGAAAAAGGAGTATCTTTTTCGTTGCTTCACCAACCCATATAAAAAAAAGTATTACATAAAAAAGTAGCTTAAAAAAAATATTGGCTAAGGAGCTCCCGCGTCTTTTCATGCGGGCAATTCTATCAGATATTATAGGTTTAATCAATTAGATTTGGCCGCCAGTGTCTTCATTTTTGCTTTCACAACAAGCCTATTCCAATATGTTCCAGGCGGTACACAGGTAATCAGGGTCAAATATGAGCCGTCATTCTGTTCATCTAACACAGATATTTGTTCTGGCTTGACCACAAACATATCGTACACTTCATATTCATATACATCGGTTCCGATCTTTACATCGATCTTATCACCTTTTTCGAGCGACGGAAGATAGGTAAAGATTGTTTTATAATCCTTCACATTGTACAGTTGTGGCAATGTTGAATGACCAAACACTACTGCGTTGCCGTATTCGCCAGGTATAGATCGGGGCAGATATTGGACCAGGCTGTTTGTTAAGTCCTCGCCACCGACATCAACGTGCGCATCCTTTATGTTAAGCTTTGGGATTGATAAATAATATTCTGTAACGCTCGATACCCTCGTCGGTTGTGAGTCTGCCGTACTTGGAAACCATAGGCTTGCCTGAGTAAAATCTCGAAGATTATTTGAGAATATGTTATAGCTACCCAAAACGGAGTTAGCTTGTTCAAGGGAACTCGTAGTCTCTGAACGCGGGACAGGGGAAGTCACACCAGGCTGAATAAAAACTTTTGAGTAAATTTCAAATGAGAGAACTGGATAAAGTGACCAAAAAAGGAGCAGTGCTCCAATAGTTAGAGACATATACGAAATATACCCGATCGCTTTCTTTCTCGGAGTTGACACTACCTTCTGATATGCATACAAAGCCATTGTTATAAAGAGGAAAAGAGGATAATAAGATTTTTTGAGAATAATGGTACTCGATTATTAAAAAAGGGCAGTGGTCCTTTTACATTAAGGTCGTAACCTGTTACCTTGTATTTTTCCTTCAGTAAAACGCTTAGTTCTTCGCGGGATTTAAAACGGGTATTCTGTAGAATATCTTCGCTTGCGATTTCTGGAGTTGCCTTTACCTTTGCTTCGATCTCTATCGTCACATTATCATCGATCTTTTGCGAAGATACAAGTTTGTAGCTTACTTTATCTGGATTGAGATAATAGTCACTAGGAATCTGATCAGCAAATTGCTTTATAAGAACTTGTTTCATTTCGCTTTCGTTGTAGAGATAATAGGTTATTTCGCCTTTTGCAGATAAGGTGATTTTATCTGCTTCCTCACCAATTTCTTTTGATGACTGGACGTTGGTAAGCTCTACCTCAGTCAAATTCATCAAAGGTTTAAGATTGGAATCGTCGTTTTTCATCAATGTCGCCTCTGATGAGGTAACTTTTTCGAGCAATGCATCCTTGAGATTATCGATATCAGCGCGTGCGACCGTTTTTACCGTTTTTTTATTTCCGCCAGAAAGAGAAGCGTCAACCTGGCCGAAATATATGGCTTCTGTAAGGTCGCCCACTTTTAGTCGTTTTCCCTTTTCTAGATTATAGGACTGTCCGATATCTTGAGCAACAACTTCGACTTTTGTTTTTCCTGGTTGCTTAACCAAATTTCCGCCGACGAAAGCTTCACTAGCTGAGGCAACCTGTATGTCCTGACTGGTCAAAAACGTCAGATTCTCTGACGTAAGAACGGTGTTTTTGGATATTGACCGTGGTTTATCGTCAAAACTATAAATCATAATATCGCCCTTCGCCTTCTCGCCGACTTCCCGTGATCCAGATGTCGGGCTTGTTTGCGATAGGTCTGCTCCTTGAGTTGCTACTTTTATGGCAATCTCTGCGCCACCAACAGTACTTGTGATCAATGATAACTCCTTACCATATGATTTTGAAGGAAGATAAATTTTAAGGACTGCAGTATGTAAAAAGAATTCGTTAAGAAACAAAGCTGAAAATAATAAGGCCAGTCCAATGAAGATCGAGACGTTTCTAAATCCAGAGCTTTTGAGTTTATTAAAAAAAGGAGTTACACGTGAAAATAGAGATATCCTTGGTGGTTTGGGCACAACTTCTTCCCCAACTACAAACCCCATTACTTCCTTCGGCGCTTCTTCTTTAGGAAGCTCTTTTTTAACTTCAGTTTTAGCCGTATCTAATAACTGCAATTCAAACACTTCAACCAGTCCTGTGCGAATTTCTTCTGGCCGCATTATCTCAACCTTGGGTAGTTGTATAAAAACCTCAGATGGCCATTTGTGCGAAAGAATAAGAGCGGATTCCTGATCAAGATCCTTTGAGTTATAAAGAATAATACGGGATGGGAGTAAAATATTTTGCGCTTTCGCATCGGTAAATACCGATGACAAATCGTCAACAAGAGCAGGTGTACGATCTATCGTTTTTCTAAATACCGAATGTCCTCCCTTGTATACAAAAACGTTTACGTGTCTTTCTGAAAGTTCAAGTAAAACCGATGTCAACGGCATATCGTCACGTTTATCCATAAAATGGACCACCGCTTCAAAACATTCGATATAGCCTAGCGCCTTCAGCTCGAGGTTTTTTACCAATTCTTTAATTCTTGATAAATAGTGCTTCTTTATTTGGTGCGTTGTGTGATCGATGAGATCAGAATAGGTAAAAAAGATCGTGTCCACAAAGTGAGCTTGAACGTCTTTTTCTAACTTGACCAGAACTTGATCTACGTCTTCAACAATATGGGTCCACGCTTCCGCATATTGAAATTTTTCTTCCGATAGTACTCGCAGGCCAGACGTTGTTTTCTCTATAGCATAGGCAATACCTTCGTTTTCTTTTAAGAAAAGTCCAAGATAGTAGTTAGATGACTTTTGCTTTTTCTTGAAAAACGGTAAAGAAAATAATTTCATACGTATTATCGAATGTTAAATTGCGAAAAAAGCGCGTCGACACCTGTTTTTGCTGTTCCCAGAGCTTCAAGCGGCGTTACACCTGTAATGGTCGCATTAATAGCGTTTTCAAGGTATTTTACAACGCCGTCGTTTAGCCCGTTATCGTATGTTCTATATATAGCAGGTACAGAAACATACGAGTCACCTTGCTGTACTACAGCGCCTATATATTCATTTTGAGCTAAAAAGGGAGCTAAGTCAACTCTAGAATATGGCTCGCCAAACAAACGTGTTTTTGCCTGCGTTTCGTATAGTTTGGTCATATTCTCCTTTTCGGTAAGAAATTTTAAAAATTTCCATGCCTCAAGCTGATTCTTTGAGTAGCGCGATACTCCTTCAACCCAGTAATTAGCTATTGAAACTCTGTTTGCTCCCGGAATAGGAGGAATGGCCGCAACTTTAAGCGCTATATCAGGGTTTGTTGCCTTAATAACCATCACTTGCCATGAGGGAGCGAATATAATGGCTACTTTTTCCTGAATAAACGAAAGCGTCGAGGAAGGCATATTCTCGTCCCAAATATTATTCGGGGTTTCGGCAAATTTCCGATAACTCTCAAGCGCACCTATAGCTTCAGGCTCATTAAGTTTCCGTAATGATCCGCCATTCTGTATCAACATTAATGCGAAAATATCTGAGAAATGGTCAATATTTGCTGTTGTACCAAGCGCAACCCCAGATGTAATGATTTCTCCATTTGTTCCTTTGACGCTAATTTTCACAACATCTGTAAGAAGCTCATCCCAAGTTGCAGGAGGTTTGAGTATTCCCGATTTTTTCAATAATCCATCGTTATAGATCATAACAAGTCCGTCAATTTCAAGTGGTAGGCCGTAGTAGTCATTACCCACTTTTAGATCTGTCTGGTGGATTTTATAAAACGTCTTTTCGAATTCATCTGAGCTCATGATAGATCTAGGCAGAGGCGAAGCGACTTCTTTTATTTCAGGAAGCCACGTGTTGTGAAAGCGATACATATCCGGGCCTGTTCCATTCTTCCCCCTTGTCAAAAGTTTATCTCTATAGTCCTGCGGCGACATCTTGATGTAGTCTATTTTCACGTGTGGATTTTTTTTACGATATTCTTCAATAAGCGGCTCAAAGACTTCTTTTTCTTCCCACAGCCCCCAGTACGTTAATGTAATGTCTTTTTTTGCACCTGCACCGCCGAAAAATACTTTCAGGAAAATAAAAAGGAGGATTATAAAAAAAATGACACCTGCACCGATAAAAAAAATTAAATTCCGACTTTCTTTGTATATAACGGGCGATCCATCGTCGCCTGTCATTTGAGGGACTGTCTGCGCTATTTCTTCCTGACTCGGAGTTGCAACTTCCGGAGCTACTTCCTCGGGCACTTCAACCGGAACACCCACCGAATCGGTGGGAACACTCTCGAATACGGGATGCGACTCGACTTCTGCATTAGGGTCCGGAGTCGATTGATTTTGAGCTTCGATTGGGTTATCATCAACCATATATTTATGATAACAGAAAGCACCACAAGACACACTCGTTTAATGAGACTATTCGCTCTTTTTGCTCTTGTTTGTGTTATTGTAACCATCATCGTTATTGCACTTATTAGGAATGAAGAAAAACGATATGCGGAAAGAGTCTTTCCTTCTGTTTATATAAATGGCTTTGCGGTGGGCGGAATGAAGATCTCAGAAGTAACAACCATATTTAACCAAAGAAATAAACAATTGTCCCAAAGTTCTATTCAAGTATTGTATGAGCACTCTCCTATCGCAACGTTTTCAGCTAAGCAGATAAGATTGGCATATGACAGCAACGGAACCGCAGAACGTGCCTACTTAATTGGTAGATCTGCACGTCTTACTTCACGCGTATATCAGCAAATATTGAGCTTGACCCATTTGAGGAAGTTCGATTTTGCGGTCTCGCCGCAGTATGATGTGCGTCTCGTGAAAGAAAAACTTACTTTATTTGAAGAAAAATATAATCATGATGCAAAAAATGCATTATTTAAGTTTGAAAACGGCCGCGCAGCAAAGTTTAGACCAGAGACAAACGGTCGTATCTTAGAATCTCAACGTTTCTTAACTGATTTTGACAATACAATTAAGAGTTATAACAAAGACACCGGATCTAAAAAGGTTATCCTCATTTCTCGAGTGATAAAACCGGAAATTACTCTCGCCCAAGCAAACAGTTTCGGAATTGAAGAATTAATAGCGGAAGGAAAATCTGACTATACGCATTCCATACCTGGTCGTGTGCACAATGTAATTTTAGCTGCTTCAAAATTCAACGGAGTACTTATACCAAAAGGCGAAACCTTTTCATTCAATGAAGTAATTGGTGACATATCTGCCTCAACGGGATATATGCCCGCTTATATCATAAAAGGCGGTAGATCGGTTCTTGGTGACGGCGGTGGAGTTTGTCAGGTGTCTACAACTCTTTTCCGCACAGCACTCAATGCCGGTCTTCCTATAACTGAGCGGCACGCGCACGCATATAGAGTTCAGTACTATGAAAATGATAGGGGACCTGGTTTTGATGCCACAGTATTTTCACCTTCCGTTGACTTTAAATTCAAAAACAATACATCTGCTTCAATCTTAGTCCAAACTGAAGTAAATAAGGAAAATAATATACTTACCTTCCGGTTCTACGGCAAAAGAGATGGAAGAAAAGTTGAGATTTCGGATGCAAAAGTGTACGATGTTCAGCCGCCACCGCCCGCCTTATATCAAGACGATCCATTACTTAAAAAAGGGGTCGTTTCGCAAGTTGATTTCCCGGCTTGGGGCGCAAAAGCAAATTTCACTTACAAAGTAACTATGCCTGACAAGACACTCGCCGAGCAGTCTTTCTTTTCTTCATATCGACCTTGGACTGCAATATATCTGGTTGGACAGGCTGACTAAGAAGTATCACCTGAACCATCGCGCCCTTCCGAGTCTGTAATGAAGATCGGTGTTTTTCCTCTCTCCTATTGGTTTAGCGGGAACACCTCCTACAATTGAAAAATCTGCAACGTTTGCAGTCACAACGGCGCCAGCTCCAATCACCGCGCCCTTTCCAATAATTACTCCAGGCAAGATGATTGCTCTTGGACCTATAAATACGTAGTCATTGATGATAACCGGTTCAGTGCGGGCTGTAAAAAACTCATTATTAACATCATGTTCTGAGTTATAAATCATGACGTCAGATGCAATATCAACATGGTTTCCTATTTCAAGGTTCGCGCGTCCATCTAGCACAGTATTTTCTCCAACAATACTGTCGCGGCCTATAGATATTCTGTATGGCTCGTAAAAACGTATGCCCATATGTAATGAGGAACCTTGTCCAATCCGCACACCGGCCAGGCGATACATAAGCCTTCGAAAATGATGTATGGGAACATTGCCTGCTAAATGAAGAATAAAAATGATAAATTCAATACTTATATTTTTCAGACGGTTCACGGCTTTTGTCTTTACTTCTGAGGGGGAAAGATGTTTGCCTGTTTTGTCAGTAATCGGAAGCTGCATACGCTTATTATACACATAGCACATAGCTCATAACACATGGCATTTAGCAAATAGCAAGTTCGTTGCTTTAATTTGCTACGTGTTATGTGTTACGAGTTACGTGTTCTCAACAAATCTCGATTGCATCGCTTCACCTCGACGGCCAAAAATTATTCTTCTCTTTGCAAAAGTAAGATATAATGTTGCTCGTGCTCTCGTAATGCCCACATAAAAAAGTCTTCTCTCCTCTTCAATCGCATAGATATCATCGAGTGAGCGAGTGTGAGGCAGTATCCCCTCTTCAAGCCCAACAATAAAAACAGTAGGGAACTCAAGACCCTTTGCTTGATGCAATGTCATAAGTCTGACTGCATCTTTATCTTTATTTTTATTTTTTTCTCCTTGAAAATATTCAGATTCAACGAGAGCAACCTGTTCTAAGAATTGACTTAATACGGGAAAATTCATCGCGACCGACTTAAGTTCCTTGATGTTTTCTATCCTCATATAATCTTCCTCATCTTTGGAATCGTAGAGGTCCATATACCCTGTTTCATGAAGAACCTTTTCCAGGATGTCGGCCGTTGTAAGAAGTGCAACACATCCCTGAAGCTCTGCAAATGAATGAGTAAAAGATTTCCATCGTGTTTTCCCCAATTTCATTAGCCTCTCTTTTGATACATCGTCTTTCGGATTTAATATCAAACGCAAATATGACAAAACATCTTTTATTTCTTTTCGGTCGTAGAATCGTGTACCACCAATGAGGACATATGGAATACTGCGGCGCAAAAACGCCTCTTCAATAACCCGCGACTGAGCGTTTGTTCTATACAGTACCGCAAAATCGGCCCAGTCTCGAGTCCTCTTCGCCTGTTCGATCTCATCAGATATGAATATGGCTTCCTCCTCTTCATTTTCAGCTTCATAGATTTGAATTTCTTCGCCTTGTTTATTTTTGGTGTGTAGCTCCAATATAGGATGGGTCTGATTTCTGGAAATTACCTTATATGCATAGTCGAGAATTGTCTGTGTAGAACGGTAATTTTCATCAAGATAAAACATTTCCACGTTAGGAAAATCCTCGCGGATTTTTTCCAGATTTTTGATATTTGCACCTCGCCATGAATAGATGCTTTGGGAGAAATCTCCCACCACAGTTAGGTTATGTGAGGCGCCTGCTAATTTTTTGGTAAGCTCATACTGAGCAATATTTGTGTCCTGAAATTCATCGACCAGAATATAGGGATGCCTTTTTTGGTATTTTTTCAGAATGTCCGGAACGGTATTAAATAATAGATTTGTTTTTACCAACAGATCGTCAAAATCTAATGCGTTATTTTTTGTAAGTCTCTGTTCATATTTTTTGTATATTTCTCCTACATGAGACGCATTGAAGTCGGAAAACAAGTCGCTGTACTTTTCAGGACCGATAAGATTATTTTTAGCTGCTGATATCCTATTGGCGATGTACGAAGGCGTAAATTTACGATCGCTCTCTTTGATAAGAGTTTTGAGAATCGAACTCTGATCATCGTCGTCATAAATAACGAAATTATTTTCAATCTCTATATGCTGTCCATCTCGACGTAAAATATGAGCGCAAAAAGAATGAAATGTACCAACATATCCCAAATGCATTCTTTGATCATTCAATAAGCCGTATATCCTGTTTTTCATTTCACTAGCCGCCTTATTTGTAAACGTAATCATGACGATCGACTCAGGCGGAATATGACCCTTCTGAATAAGATGCAGTACCTTGTACACGAGCACACGGGTCTTTCCCGATCCGGCACCAGCCAGTATGATAGAGGTTCCTTTTATTTTTTCTGCCGCAGCTTTTTGCTTATTATTCAGGGTGCCGACGGAGTTTATAGACATAGTGATTTTTTGTATGAGTTATAATGTTAGCATGTTTTATCTGATTGCCAACTGGAAAGCTCATATGACACAGGATGGGGTTAATGAATGGCTCAAAATCTTTAAAAACGAGTACGTGCCATCAGAGCACATAAGTATTATCATCTGCCCGCCTATAATTCAGCTTGAGACTCTGGCGTCACATCTGGAATCGGTAAAAAATGTATTTTTGGGTGTACAGGATACATCGAGATTTCCAAGAGGATCGTTTACGGGAGAAACGCCAGCTGAACTTTTGCCTACTTACGTGCGATACGGCATAATTGGACACGCGGAAAGACGCCAATACTTCGGCGAAACGAATACAGACGTTGCCGAAAAAGTAAAACAACTTGCCGCCCGCACGATAAAACCTATTGTCTGTGTACGCTCATCTGCCGACACCGTACCTTCACAAAGCCAACTCGTCGCCTATGAACCAGAATCTTCGATCGGGTCAGATAGGGCCGCACCAGTAGAAGAAGCGGTAGAAACGAAGAAAAATCTTCATCTTACTGCCGAACAACTTTTTATATACGGGGGCAACGTGAACAAAGATACCGTGCATGGCTTTGTTAAAAGTAATGAAGTCTCAGGTTTTTTAGTCGGACGCGCTTCGCTTAATCCCCGCGATCTCCTGTCCATTGCTTCAAAATGCGTCGTATGAAACGAATACTCCTGATCGCATCCGCAATCGCATTGTTTCTTTTCGTCGTTTTTTTGCTTCCCTATATTCGATTCGTCAGAGAAACGCTTTCCATATCGTTGTCTAAATTAGTTTTGCCCTATTCTTCAAGTTTACATACAGTAAATAGATCCGTGAGTATACTTTTTCTCGGCATACCAGGGGGCAGACACGACGGGCCCAGGCTTTCAGATACGATTATTACTGTACATTACGATCTTGCGGCAAATCATGTGACTATTATATCCGTACCTCGCGATATCTGGAGTGATGCATTACGAGATAAGATTAACTCTGCATACGCGTATGGTAAAGAAAAAAAAATAACTGGTGGCACCACGCTCGCCAAAGCAGAAACTTCAACAATAGTGGGTTTCCCCATTCAATATGGTGCCGTACTAAATTTTGATCAATTTAAAGACCTCATTGATACGCTGGGAGGAATTAATGTAACCGTAGTAAACGGGTTTACTGACCATGACTACCCGATCGAAGGAAAGGAAAACGATCTATGTGGTGGTGATCCCGACTATAGATGTAGATATAAGACAGTGTCATTCACAGCTGGACCAACTATAATGAATGGAACAAATGCTCTGGAGTTCGTACGCTCCCGTCATGCGATTGGCGAGGAAGGTAACGATTTTGCCCGTGGTAAACGGCAAGAACTCATCTTGGGCTCAGTCGCAGAGGCGATTGCAAAAAAGCTCATAACATTTGATCTTAAGTCCATCGAAAACACCTATATTGCGCTCGACAAGTCTATAGAGAGAGACATTACAAATCAGGAAGTGGCCGAATTAATCTTGAACGTAGTAAGGCGCGGTAAACCAACTGTGTCCACCCTTTCCTTTTCGCAAGATCTTTTTATTGTACCCGACTATTCACTTTATGAAGGCAAGTATGTTCTTGTTCCCGTGAATGGAGACTATAGTGATGTTCACTCTTTCATCAGAAAAGGAATGCAACAAAAAGAAACAATGATGAAACCGCAAAAAGAATAATCGTATTGTTAATATATCCTGTTTCTGGCAATGTTTGTGTCGATGTAGGCGAAAGAGTTCCTGAAACTTCCACGCCTGACGTATCCAACGCCACTGTCGGACTAAGTGATTGATATGCTAGTATGGTTTCTGTTGGCGAGACTGTCGTTACCGGTTCTGTTGGGAGACTTTGCATGACATCTGGTTGAGTTGGTTCGACCGTCTGATTGATTGCTAACAGCTTAGAATATGTTTTTCCAGCTGCTTTTGTTTTTATAGGCGCTACAGCACTTTTTCCTGTTGACAAAGGGTTTTCAGAAAGAAGTACTCGACTGATATAAAAGATTGATCCCATCAAAACGACAATCATAAAAATCAAAAAACCAGTCATGATTTGTTGTTTATGCTTCATATATTATTCTCCTAACCAGCCGTCCTCTTTAGAATGTAGTTGTGCTTCAATCATAAGTTCTGCAGGCGAACTAGCTACATGGTACTGAATATAATATACATTGAATTCTTTATTAAATTCAGCGGTCACGTCAGAAAGTTTCCACTGCTTACTATTTACCCTGATTCGTGCGCGATCAATATCCGCATCTCTTACTGTTTCAATTCCTATCTTTACATCGGTGTCTTTCATTTTTTTAACCTCGTCATCTGCTACCGGCTTAAAATCGACGCTAAAAAATTTAATCCCGTTTGAGGCTGAGTACGTTACTGACGGTATGTTTGTGACACTATTAGTTTCTCCGGTTGAAGAAACATGATTGAAACTTAAGATTGTTAGCACGCCGAACATTATGAGGAGTGCACCTAACAGTATAAATATTTTCATACTCTTCTTTTCAATATGCTCCTGGCCTTCTCGTAAGAGAGTTGGATTATTTATGGGCAATTTTGACGTACCTGTAAAGCTCGGGACAGAAGGATTTATATTTTTTTTATTTGCTTTCTTGAATGAATATATTTCAAAACCAAGAACACCGAGCACCGCAATAAAAGCGAGTAGACTGAGTTTATTTAATGATTCAAATAGACTGATTACTTCCATACTTCATTGTATGTCAATACGAGGCTAAAATGCAAGTATTATTCCCATGCCGATAATAAGAATTCCTCCAGCGGAAAGTATCCACGGTAAAATGCCGCTACCTCCGGTTACCGGAGGAGTTGCTGAGGACGTGGCGGAGTAGGGTGTGACTGAAGGATATACATTGTAAATAGTAGTTGGGCTCGGAATTGCTACGGTTGGCGAAACGATGACAGTAGGCGTTGCAGAATCGGTTGCTGATCCTAATACTTGTTCTCCGGATTTTGCGATTGTGATAGTGCGAAGAAGCGAAATATCTTGATTTTTAGCATTTTTAGTCTTTACCGTAATTGTATACTCACCTGGTTGCAACGGTCCAGAAAAAGATACTCGCCACATGCCTGAATTGTCAGTTGTCACAATCTGCTGCACCTCAGCTACGCGTTTTAGAAGAACAAATACTTGAGTGTTGGGGCGGGCCACACCTCTGACAAGTAATGTGTTTCCTGGTATAATAGCTTGCTCATTTGGGCTTAGAATTGAAACCTCACTACTCTCAGAAGACGAGGAAATGTCTGTCGCTGCGAGCACATTATTTTCGTCATTAAACGTATAATCTTTTCCCAAAATTATGGTTTGTGGCAATGGACTCATTTTAGAGACAATTGTATTAATATTCGTACTACCGTTTTCACTGTATATATTGATCGTGACCGGATCGTCATTTTTCAGTAACATGGGTTTATTCGACTTCACATCGATTAGACTACTCAATGGAATAAGCCATTCTCCCGTTGATTTTGTAAAGGTCATTTGGCTATATGCTGATCCGACAGTCAAGCGTACAAGCGCATCGACGGCAGAAGAATTATTCTGATTAACCACTTTTCCGTATGCAGGTTTATTTGCTGCTATTGAGACCATCTCCGAAGGTGTGGTAAATACATATGGGTTTTCATTCCTATCTTTTACCAAAAATATGCTTTTTTCATCCTGTACAGAAATCACGAAGTAATATGTTTTACCTTGCTTTAACTCCTTAAGTGGAGCAAAATGAAGACGTCGCGCCTTAATATTGTCAGCAACGTCTCGTTCATCATAAATCCGAGACGTCAAAACAGTGCTCTCTTCGCCCATCACAATCCAACTCTTAACTGAACCTATAGTTTCCCAGTAAATCCCTCCGGTTGTTGCTGTCAGATTGACGACTGCGACATTTGCTATTGTATTTTTTGAAGCTCGAGAGGGAAGTGGGCTACTACCCATTAATCGCGCGAGTACGACTATAATTGCTAAGACAGATAAAAGCAGAAATGGAAAGGGAATCTTTTTTTCTTTTTTTAAAAAAAAATCTGAATATGACATTATAGTGTTTTGTTCTTTAACTTTTGTAAAACTGCCGGATCCATTTTATACTGAACTGTCTTCCCAATGGAAAACTGTTGAGAAACAGTAGTTTCGCTTTTTGATTTATAAATGTCTACTAAAATCCAAGCTAATATAGTTAAGAATACAGTTATTGAAATAATAAAAAGCTCTTTTTGTCTCATAGATAGAAACCTTCTATTTGCATTTGTATAATGAGATCTGAACTTGCCGTTGCATCTTCAGCTGCATCTCGGGAAATCTTGATATCTCTCGCCAGTTTAAGTCTACGCTGATTATACGTATCTTTCAAAAACCCATAGATATTCTCAAAGGATCCTGTACCATCAACTCCCACACTTATTGGCGTTAGCTTTCTTTCGGTGTTGGATTTCAAATCTATGTCATTAATGTCGAGTTTTACAATATTTAAGGAATTCTTTACTGCAGCGTCATTTACATCACTTAAAACTTTATTTACCAGAGGTGTCGAAGACAACGATTCGTCCACGTACACAAGATCTGGCCGATACTTTTCAAGGTCGGACTGAATCATAAGTATGGTACCGATTTGATTATCATATACTCTTTCAATTTTTTTTAATTCGTCTATTTCAACAAACGTGTTAAATACATTTAATACATTTGGTCGGATTACAAAAACCGCGAAAAAAGAAAACGTAAAGAAAAACGCGATCGCGTAACTGTAGTCACGAGCTTTTTGAGAAAATAGTTTCTTTATTGTGCTTCTATCCATATATATATCCTATTTTTTATACGTGTCTAAATCAAATGAAAAGTAAAGTCCGTCATCCTTTTTTTGGATGTTCTTCAGAGCAACGGAGTTAAACCGTGCGTCTTTTTGCAATCTATTCAAAAAAAAACGTATCGCGTTGGGGTTATTACTTATTCCTGTTAAAACAAACTTCGAGTCACGGATTGAGAATGAAGAAAGATATAAGTCCGCTGGAAATACAGATAGTACATAACTGAAAGCTCCAGTGAGATTATCTTGTTGAACCAATATACTTGATATCTCACCCATCTGTTTATTAATAAGTCTCGCCTCATCAATGAGTGGTTGCGAAACATTGATGATCTCCTGCTTTTGACTTACAGATTCTTTAAGATCAATAATCTCCTGGTCGACTTTGAATTTTATGAAAAAAACTATTATTACCACGATTTGAGTAATGACAAGAATGTATCTCAAATAATGAAGCGCAAAATAAACCACCCTGTCCGACAGGGTTTCTTTTTTTAAAGTAAGCAGATTGATCTTATATTTCATTTAGCACCCAGTAGTTTGCTAATTCTTGATTTAAGTCTATTTGCTTTGTTTTTATGAATGACTTTCTTTTTTGCTGCCTTTCCTATCACAGAATAAGCTTTTCTTACTAAATCTGAAGCAGATTTCTTATTTTTGGCTTTTTTTGCTTCTTTAATCGACTTACGTATTTTTAGTCGATACTGTTCGTTTATTTTTTGTTTACGTTTATCTTGACGTAGTTTTTTTTTGGCTGATTGAATAATTGGCATAATTCACGCACCTCCTTAAAGATTGAACTCCTTTTCAAATATCTTTTCTCCATAACTACCGTTAAACTTTAGAGACAAACTGATCGGTCCATCAACTTCGTGATAGACACAAGTACCCGACGAACAGGTCCCAAGAGTGAGATCTTTCGTGTATGCCTTACTCTTGATATCTGCAGAATTAACCGTGCCTATGACACCTTGAATTCCTTGTTTTGCGGTGTTGTAGGATAGGGAATATTCCATTGAGGTTGTGCCGTTTGGTACTCCCACGATCGACAGGGTTACGTCACGTCCAGCAGTCGCGGACCTAAGTTGTACCTTAACAGAAGAGTCAACTGTTGGAATCAATATTTCTGTAGGAATCACTTCTGTTTTTTGCTCTGTTTTACCAGATTTATTAAATATAAACATTTTTGACCCGACTAATAGCACGAGAACCACGACCACAGCTCCGACGATTATCTTTATTTTGTTTTTATCCATAAATACAATAATTTATAATCTTTCAAAAAAGTAGGCTTCGAGATCTGAAATAGGTACTCGGCTTTGTTCCATGGTGTCACGAGCTCTGACAGTAACCGAATTGTCTTCATTCGTCTGAAAATCAACCGTAACACAAAAAGGTGTTCCTATCTCATCTTGTCGGCGATACATTTTTCCAATATTTCCCGCATCGTCCAACTCTACAACATACCTTTGCTGTAGAGTTTGAAATACCTCTAATGCCCTTTGTTTCAGTGTATCATCTTTTTGCAGGGGAAAGACTGCTATTTTTACCGGCGCCAAAGAGGGATGCAACTTGAGATACGTACGCACTTTCCCCTCGACTTCTTCTTCATGGTATGCGTCATTGAGGACCATAAAAAAGGCTCTGTTGATCCCTAGCGCAGGTTCGATGACATGTGGAGTAAATACCTTGCCTGTTTCGTTATTTTTCCAAACCAAGTTTGCGCCCGAGTGAGCTGTGTGCTGCTTAAGATCGTAATCAGTACGATAGGCCACTCCCCATAACTCTTTCCATCCGAACGGGAACTTATAGTCGAGATCGTAGGTATCTTTGCTGTAATGGCTTCGTTCCTTGTCTGTATGCCTTCTCCATCGTAAGTTGTCTGACGAAATACCCAAAAACTCAGTAACAAACCGCCACATATCTTTTTTCCATTGTTCCAGCAAAATATTCCAGTCTACAACCTCTGGATCAAAAAAATATTCGATCTCAGCCTGTTCAAATTCAAAGGTTCTGAATACAAACTGACCACTGGTAATCTCATTTCTAAAACTCTTCCCAATCTGCCCGATTCCAAATGGTAGCTTAACCCTTTGAGTATCAAGAATATTTTTGAAATTAGTAAATATCCCTTGAGCCGTTTCTCCCCGTAAATATGCCACTGCTTTATTATCGGCCACAGTCCCAAGCGAAGTTTCAAACAATAAATTAAACTTTTTAGGATCTGTCAGCACATTTCCTTGAGGACTTTTCACAGAATGTGTATGGATAAATTCGGCCATTTCTACCATAGACATGTTTTCAACGACAACGGACGTTTTAATTTTTTCTGCATTCTTCGGTTTTTTTAACCAATCTTCTATAAGATGATCTGCACGATACCGCATGTGAGTGACCGTGTCTTCAACTAAAAAATCAACCAAGGAAGCCACATGACCTGAAGCGACCCATGTCTCCGGATGCAGTATGATCTGGGTATCAATACCCTTCATGTCCTGATGTTTATGAATAAAGGTGCTCCACCATAAATTGCGGATATTTCTCAGAAGTTCAGCGCCGTACGGACCGTAATCATATGCATTCGCAAGGCCCCCATAGATCTCAGAAGATGGAAATACGAAGCCGCGTCTTTTACATAATGCTACAATTTTTTCCATTCACCAATTATATACTAAGGCTGGGAAGTTTTTCATTGATCATGTCCTCTAGTAGCCGCTCCATCGAAGCGAGCGTCAGTTCTTCTTTTGTGTAACCAAGGTTTTTTAATACTGCATTTATATACGTTGCCAAAGGGAATGCCTCATTCGTATTTCGTTTTGACAAATCGACAAGAAAATTTATGGTGGTGCGATAAACTAATGGTTCTGGTTGCTCCTCTGGTAGTATCTTCTCTAAAATAAAAAATAAATAATACACATACGAAATGTTTTCTCTATTTGACTTAATATTTGAAAAGCCTGAAACAAGTAATGAGTCGCGGTAATAGTACGTTTCTTTTGACCTTGAAAGCGTGACGGATACCAGATTCGCCGTTTCAATATGAGGAAGACGCCTACTCGTTATTTTTTTGATACCTTTAGCTACTGCGCGCACCCTGCCCAATTCTTTCGTAAAAAGGGTAACAATGCGGTCAGATCCGGGAAGCGAATATTTTTTTAAAATGAGAGCTTCTGTTTTGAGAGAGAGCGACATACCTTATTTGTTGACTACTGTTTGGTCAACATTGAGAAGTCCGTCGTAAAGTTTTTTGCCGCCCATCTCAACGACGAGCTTTTGATCTTGAGTTCCCGCCTGTTTTTGTACCAATAACGAGTAATTATCTCGCGTTATTGTTCCTGGAAGTGTGTAGGTTACGTCTATTTCGGCTTTTCCTTGAGGAGACACCGTCATGAATCCTTCAAAGACTGTCTTATCCAGATCATCGTAGACGTTAACTTTCTTCTCCGATCCCTTAAACTCGACAAGTTTTGATCCTTTTGGCACATACACGCGTACCCAGTTTCTGAGAATCGCATTGAGACACAAGCCACCCCGCTCTAGATTACAATCTGAGTGAGGATAAGGATTACGGTACTCAACCGTTACCTGACGTGATACTTGTCCACTATTAAATGACGTTTTTGACGTGATAGATTCTTCGACGAATAAATTAGATTTTGCACCCGCAAAGTTTACATTATTGACGTGTAGATAGTCGCCGTCGTAGGAACGTATCCTTCCCGCAAAGTTAAGTTTCTCTACCGACTTCTGAAGATCTTGGTCTACAAAATAAAGCTGAATGTGCTTTTGCTGGAGATTCTGAAACATCGACTGCATGAGAGTGCCCCAATATTTAGATGGAGAAAACCCAATCGCTTTGTAGAATAGTGCATACATTAATTCTCCCAAGATTCCTTTTCTATTCGTTTTTATATAGTTAACTGGTCGGTCAACCATATCAAAAAGCTGATAGATAACCTGAGGACAATCACAGCGTGAGTCAATGACTGACGAGAAACGGACGCCGCCCGCCTCAGTATCACCAAATATCGTTAACATATCGACGAGTACCTTAGAGTCGATTGTTATGATTCCGTCGTATTTTTCCTTGATTCCACTCTTATCATAGAGCGAGTTAAAGAGTCCGATGGATGTCGGAAGATCAGGCGAAAGATTGCTGTCGCGGATGAAAAATTGAGACACATTTTTGTGATATGCAAGAATCTCTTTTGGCGCGACCGGATGAGGGGAGATGCTGTCGTCCAGTGTGTAAATATCAGATGATTTTTCGATTGTTATCTTTCCGTCTTTTACCCTGAATATCGCATACGCTGTAAGGAATCCTCCTGTTGCCCTACGTTCGTTTTCGTTTTGGAAGAGAATTAGATACGTTTTTTCTTTATCCTTGCCAAACATCTCGGGAATGCGTTTAAGGAGCGGCTTTGCATCAACAAATAGTGACGTGACTCCTTGAAATTGCTCCTTCACGTTTACAAGCTTTGACCGAACTACTGCATTTCCTATTTTCTCCGGATAACGCTTTGGATCGATTTTTTGTATACGTAGATCTGCCTGATGAATATCCTCCGATACCACATCTATTTTTTGCAAAACCTTATCGAGTGTCAAAATAGCTGTCTGTAACCTATTCTCTGCAGACTTTTCGACGAACGACGCCTCGCCCTTCTTAAAACCAATAAGATCTGCGTATGGCGTAACCGCCTCAGCACTTTCTTGAGCGACCTTTACCATATAATGTCCCGCCTCCACTCCATTTTTGAAATCAGCTACATAGGGAATAAAACTGAGCCAATATACCGACTGCGCTTCTTTTTCGAAATCTTTGTATTTAGCATCAAAATTGTCTAAATCTTTATTGAGGAGGTCTATATTATTTTTCGAGAAAACACCCTTCATCTCTTTCGCAGCAGCCAGAACAACCATACCTTTGGCTTTTATTCTCGTGAAAGGAGCGTAGACTAGGAAGTAGCCTAAGATAGCCAAAACAAGAAGGAGAACGCCCGTGCCCGCAAGAACTTTTTTCAGCATATATTACATTATACAGCACCCTCACCGCTAAACATGACCAACGGCGTTTTAAATATTATTTTTAAGTCAAGCCATAATGATATGGTATCGACGTAACGAGAGTCAATACCGATGCGCTTATCAAAATGTATCTCACTTCTACCTGTTACCTGCCATAGACCCGTAATTCCTGGTTTAACCGATAAAACCTTCGTAACAAGAGCTTTTGTGTGAGGAAATTTTTTCTGTTGGTTTTCAAGCTCATCCGGATAGTATGCACGAGGACCTACCAGACTCATCTCTCCTCTTAGTACGTTAAGAAACTGTGGAATTTCGTCGATTGAATGTTTTCTTATAAATTTACCTACCTTCGTCACCCTTGGATCATTCTTAAGTTTGTAACTTCCTTTTTTATACTGTTCAAAAAGCGTCTTAAATTTTGGATCAGTCCGCAATGCAAAATGAGCATTTACAATCATTGAGCGGAACTTAAACATTTTAAATTTTTTCCCTTTCTGACCGACTCGCTCAGGTACATCGGCAAGTACCGGACCTGCCGAACCAAAAATAATACCGATTGCTGCTGGTATGTAAACGGGAGAAAAAATAATTAAAAGTACGATTGAACCAACAATATCCATGAGACGCTTTAAATACAGCGTGTAGCCCTTGCCAGTAAAAAAATATAATAGATAATCCATATAGAAGATTATGTCAGCTTTTCGTACTCCGTTCCCTTAAAGCTTTCTACAAGTTTTTTTATTTTGCCGACAGATGATTTTTTAGCAACAAGAAGAACATCATTTGTATTTACGATGATATGCTCATCAAGATCTATGCCGACGACAAGCTTTTCATCTTCATAGTTATATATGAGAGTGTCTGTTACGTTTTCCATATGAACTTTGCCTCGGATAATATTCTCGCCGACTTTGGTTTCAAGGGCTTCTTTAAGAGCCTCCCATGCACCGACATCGCTCCATCCAATATCTGCGGCAATGACAAGCGCGTCTTTTTTATCTAAATTCTCTAAAATAGCATTATCGAAATTAATACTTTCAACATTCTTGTATTTCTCGTTCAAAACCTTTTCATATGATTCGGTTCCGTATGAATTAAGAATATGCTTCGTATTTTCGTACAGTGAAGGAGTATATCTTTTAAATGAATCTTGAATAAAACGAGCGGTTGTAACAAAATAACCAAGATTCCACGTATATTCGCCAGATTTAAAAAACACTTTCGCCGTTTCCTCATCGGGTCTATATTTGAAGCCTTCAAATGCATGCAGATCTACGCCGTCTATCTGAGACAACTTTTGACCCATATGTATATAGCCCAAATTGGCACTTGCAAATCGTGGCCTATGGGAGATAAAAATAATTTTGTTTGGATTTTTCTCAATATACGAGCCTGATGCCTGCAGTATTTTTTTGAAAAGATGTACATTTTTAACGAGGTGATCACTCCACAGGATCGCAATAGGCTCATCGGGTGAAGTGGAATGAAAAATACCTGATACGAGAGCCAACGCTGGACCAACGTCCTTTTTTTCTGGTTCAAAAATAAAGTTTTTTTGTGGAATTTCTGGTAGTTGAGTGCGAAGAACATCCTTGTAAGAAACGTTTGTTGAAATATAAATATCTTCTGCCTTAAATTCAGGCATTAAGCGTTCTACTGCAAGTTGCAGAGTAGATTTGTCGTCGACAATTTTTTCAAACTGCTTTGGAGACTTTTTCCGTGAGAGCGGCCATAATCTCGTTCCCGCACCACCAGCAAAAATAATAGCTTTCATAAATAAGAAAACAGCTCATTTTTAAACCGAGAACGAGAAAAGAGCTCAACTTGCTTTGGTCCTTCACGTTCAGCTGATTTTTTTAAATTGTATGATATCGTATGCAGCCTTTCAAGTGCATTCTTAACGCTTGTTTCTGACTGGTGACTAAAAAATATTCCCGTTTTGTTAGTGACTATTTCAGTAACACCGCCTTTGTTATAAGCTACGACTGGGCAACCCAAAGCTTGCGCCTCAAGCGCTGTATAGCCAAAGTCTTCCTCCTGGGGCATAATGAGGGCCTCAGCTTGCGTATAGAGAGAGGCTAATTCTGCATCGTTTATATTTTTTATGAATAGCACATTGGGAGGGGCATTCTTTTTCAGTTTTTTTTCTTGAGTTCCCTCACCTACGACAACCAGATTATAATCGGGAAGACTTCGAAAAACATTAATGAGAATATCAATTCTCTTATATTGCTCGAGGCGTGCTACAACAAGAAAAAATCGATTAAACGGTATTTTATAAACTTGTTCTTTATTTTTTTTCTCAAACCAATACTCAGCATTAAACGGCGGGTAAAGAATATCCGCGCTTCGGCCGTAAATCGATCTGCATCTTTTCGCGACAGTCTCTGATATCGCTAGTATTTTATCCGGTCTAGAGGCCGCGATGAGATCCCAGTTTTTCAGATGGGTGAGCGCTGGTGATAGAATCGTCTTAGTCACGTTTCCATAATAAAGCTCTGGATAAAGCCAAAGATAGCGAGGCGGGGAAAGCATATAATTTATATGCTTAACACCTGGACGGGTTATCACTGACTTTGCAAAGAAAGAGCTTACCGAGAGAACAAGATCAAAGTCCTCAAAATCAAAAGATTCGAAGGCAAATGGATAAAAAGGTAACGACGCTATTCTATTTTTCTGTAAGAAATGAGGTAATGATCCCATGAAAGACTCATAAACCTTAAGCTCTTTGGCCCATCGTGCTTTACGCGTATCAAGATATGATGTATAAAAAATAGCTTCGGGAAAAACCAGACACAGCTCAAGCAGGAGTCTTTCTACGCCTCCCCACTTGTCAATCCAATCATATACGATTGCCGTTTTCATACCAGTTTTTGATATATCTGCAGGGTTTTTTCTGCCATTTTTTCGAATGAGAAAAGCGGATTAAATGTGACGGGTGAAAATGAACCTTTATGTAACGAAAATGACCGTATTGCCTCCGTGATCGAACGCTCATCCAGTGGATCAAAATGCATATACTCATGGTCTAATATTTCGTGGAAAACAGGTATATCTGACGCAATAACCGGAAGCTTAAAATAGAGTGCATCAAGAAGCGGAAGACCGAATCCTTCGGAGACGGAAGGATGAATCAACGCGCTTGCATGTTTGTACAGATACACAAGTTCTCCGTTTGACGTATTGTGATGAAAACGTATTCTACCTGTCAATCCGTTATTCTTAACATACTCTGACAATTTGTCAGAAAACGCATCTTTTGGGCCAATAAGAAAAAGTGCGTGATCTGTTTTTACCTGACTAAATGCTTTTATAAGCCGCTCAACATTTTTATGCGGATAGAAGTTACCAACGTACAAAAAAAAGGGGTTTTCAACCTTTTTTCCAATACCACTGTCCTCTTTGGATGCTATAAGTTCGCGATTTAACCCTTCATAGATTACTTCCGTTTTTGTCTTTACGTGATCTCCATATAACAGGGAAAGCTCCTTTTTCACATATTGCGACGGTACGATTATGGCCGACGCATGACGCACCTGAGACGATAATACGTATTTAAATACCTGATATTTTAATTCGTAAACAATAGGGTTACGCGTTGAGGCTTTCCCCGTCTTGTGAACCAATGGAGTAACGTCGTGAACTGTAGCTACGAATGGACGGTTGTAAAAAACCGGGTAACCAAAGTAGGTAAAGTGCATAAGGTCGATGTTATGCGACCAAAGATCACGTAAAAATAGCGTTTGCTCAGAAAGACTGTGCCAATGGTAATCGGCAAGAATTGGTTTAAACTGAGGATTTTTAAAATGTACAGATGCGAAGTCTTCTTTTTTTAAAAAAATCAGGATACAAAAATCTCCATTAATTTTTTTTTCCAGCTCGTACAGTAAATTGCGTAGATACGTGCCGACTCCGGTTTGAGAATATAACCGCGCATCAATGCCTATTTTTTTCATGAAAGATTCTTTTTTAAATCAATAAGTGAGTGAATCAGTGGCTTTACGAAAGATGGATATGAAGACGAGTAATGTTTATCAAAAAAAATCTTCATTGCATCGTAAAAATAGTCTTTTGTCTTATGTTGCGTTTTTGTTTTTTCTTTTCGTAATCCACTTTTATATTTCAAATGTACTACCGAAAAGGTAGGATAGTATACAATGGAAAAACCCTTCTTTTTTATTCTGTAGCAAAGATCAATATCCTCACCATACATAAAATAGTCTTCGTCGAAACCTTTTAACTCCGTGAGCAAACTCCGTCTTGTCAATAAAAATGCACCACTTATTGCGTCAACCTCATGGATACGGCCAAAATCCATATAGTTTAGATGATAGCCACCAAACAAAGTTCTTATATAGGGAATGGCTGCGGTGAGTTTTTCGAGTTGGGAAAAATAATAGAATGCGTTCCAGATTGTTGGGAAACCTCTGTGCGCCGCCATGTCGTGCTTTCCATCTTCGAGTGAGACGGTCACCGTTAAGGCTCCCACCATGCGATTATCGTCTAAAAAGTCCAAGATGGGCCGAAAAACCACATTGGTAACAAGGACGTCTGAGTTGAGAAACAACACATACTCACCTGTGGTTTTTTTTAATGCCGCGTTGTTACCGACCGTAAATCCTTTATTATCGTGGTTCATGATTAATATACACTGAATAGTGCTTGGAAGAGGTGTTTTTAGAAGCTTTTTCAGCATTTCAACTGATCCATCTGTTGATCCATTATCGGCCACAACTACTTCACATTCTGTTTTTTCTAGGGCGAGCGTTTTAAAAAGTGAAAGCAACGATTGCTCTGTTACCTCTCGGGTGTTATAGGAAAGAACTATTATTGATAAACGAGGCATAGTAATCCAATTATAGCGGGGATTATCGTTTCGGAGACTGCTTTTGTCTTCGAGCCTTGCCACCGGTGCCTACTTTTCGTCTTTCGCGAGTTCGTGAATCACGTGTCAAAAGACCTTCTTTTTTAAGAGCTCCTCTATATTCATCTTTATCTACGATATTGAGAGCGCGTGAGATACCTAAAATTACGGCGTCAAGTTGACCTTTTCTGCCTCCGCCTGTCAAAATAATTGAAATCGCAAAACGACCTTCGGTTTTGGTAAGGGCTAACGGAGATATAAGCGCAGCTCTTGCATGTACGGATGGAAAACGTTTGGTGTAATCCACACCATCAACGATAATCTCACCCGCCTTCACTTTTATTTTCTCTCCCTCTTTAAGACCGGGAACCAGGGCCAATTTTTCTTTTCCAAGTATATAAAGCCTGACGCGGGCGACTGATTCTCTCCTTCGTCCTACTGCTTCATAATATTGAATAGTTTTTGTCTTGCGTACCATAGGTGTTATTTAGTCCCAACTTTATTCTGAAATGTATGATTCCCTTCGGGAAAAACAAATAAACGAGCTAACCGCTTATCGCGTAATGTATTCTTTGGCAACATTCCCGAAACTGCGTGCCTGATGATTTTTTCCGGATTAGTTTTTTGTAAACCAGCAAAGGTCTCCTTGCGTAAGCCACCTGGATGTCCTGAATAACTGGTGTACGTTTTTGTTGCTGCTTTTTTACCGGTAAGCTTAACAGATCGAGCATTAATAACAACCACATTGTCTCCCATGTCACTGTATGGTGCATAGTCCGTTTTATGTTTCCCTTGCAAGAGAGTGGATATTCGGCCAACTGACCTCCCTAAGACTGCCCCCTTTAAGTCAATGAGGTGCCATGCTCTCTTAACGTCTTCTTGTCGAACAGATTTGGTGGAATGGGTTAGATGTGTCATGACTGTACGGTGGTAACTTCTTTTTCCTTAACTACCGGGTGAGCCCATACTAATTTGGCTTTTCTTGCCCCGTCAGATGAACGGACGCCGAGTTTGATTATTTTGATGAATCCTCCCTTTACATCCTTTACAGATGGGCCGACTTCGTCAAATAAGTAGTTAATCAAGCGTATGTGGATAATAGAACGCATAATAAAATTTTTATTCGCTTCATTTCGTTCCTTTGCTTTTTCGATTATCCTATCGAGGTAGGATTTGGCAAACTTTGCTTTTGTTTCGGTTGTAGTAAGCGTTCCTTTTTCCAAAAAATTAACGGCTAGTTTCCTTAAAAGCATCTGGTTGGCGTCAATCCCACCCGAAAATGAATATTGTTTGACTCCGTGCCTCATATATAAAAAATTAATCTAACTGTATACCCATTTTTTTCAACTCTTCTTCAATAAGCTCAATAGATTTCTTTCCTACGCCTTTCATATTGGTAAGCTTATCGCGACCAACCTTCACAAGGTCAGCAACTGTCTCGATATTCTCTCTTAATAGTGCATTTATAACACGTGAAGGAAGATTCAACTCATCGATAATAACTTCATAAAGCTTTTTATCTATCGCCTCTTTCTGTTCGCCAGATTCTGATTTCACTTCTGGTATAACCGGCGTATCATTTCCGGAAAATAGATGACCGAAAAAATGTGAGAGCATCTTCGTTGAATTCTTTAAGGCTTCAAACGGTTTAATGCTACCGTCTGTTGTGACTTCCATTGTGAGCTTTTCAACATTCGACTTGCGTCCGACACGTGCTTCCTCGACTCTAAAATTAACCTTGGTTACTGGTGAGAAAAATGTGTCTACTGGAATGAATCCAAATTCTTTTTTTTCACGTTCCTCAACAGGTGAATACCCAAGGCCTTTTTCTGCGATGATCTCAATCTCGAGTTTTCCCTTTACATCGGTGATTTCTCCGAGGTACAGATCTGTATTCACAAT
>Ga0247727_10001453_pt1 | contig 56375 bp, 53 predicted proteins | sample WisWelCaveWW1625_FD_202498 | JGI IMG/M metagenome (GOLD analysis project Ga0247727, IMG submission 202498) | Biofilm microbial communities from Wishing Well Cave, Virginia, United States - WW16-25 | ecosystem: Environmental > Aquatic > Deep subsurface > Groundwater > Cave microbial mat | place... | reverse complement strand
AGCTTAGCAAATCCGTTCGCGCGAACACAATCACCGGTGGCGGGATGTCTTTAAGAGTTGCAGGTCGCCCTCGACCATTTCCTCGGCCAGTTCCTTGAATTTCACCTGGCAGGACCAGCCCAGCTTCTTTTTAGCTTTCGTGGCATCGCCCAGCAGCAGCTCGACCTCGGCCGGCCGGAGGAGCTGCGGATCCAGGACCACGTGGTTGCGATAGTCGAGCCCGGCATAGGAAAACGCGGCCTCGGCAAATTCCCTGACCGTATGCTGCTCGCCGGTGGCGACCACGTAATCGTCAGGTTCGTCCTGCTGGAGCATCATCCACATCGCGCGGACATATTCGCGCGCATGGCCCCAATCGCGACGGGCATCCAGATTTCCGAGATGCACTTCCTTCGCCAGCCCCAGCTTGATTTTCGCCACATGGGACGTGATTTTTCTCGTCACGAATTCGAATCCGCGGCGCGGCGATTCGTGATTGTAGAGGATCCCTGACGTTGCTTTGATGCCGTAGGCCTCACGATAATTCCTGGTCAGATCGAACCCGGCCACTTTCGAAATGCCGTAGGCGGAACGGGGATGAAACGACGTCTTCTCAGTCTGCGGCGTCTCGGCGACTTTGCCGAACATTTCGCTGGATGCCGCAAAGTAGAACCGGCATTCCGGCGTGGCATCCTTCAACGCGGCCAGAACGTAATGGGTCCCATTGATATTGGTGTTGAGCGTGGAGAATTCATCCTCAAACGAATAGGCCACAAAACTCTGGGCGGCAAGGTGATAGCATTCCTGCGGCTTCACGTCCTGAAAAACCCTGAAAATGCTGGGGAAGCTTTCCAGCGACGCGGCATGCAAGCGAAGCCGGTCCTTGAACGGCAGGAGCCGCCACAGCCGGTGCTCCGGATCCTCGATCGCCACCCGGCGCACGATCCCGTGCACCTCGTAACCCTTCTCAAGCAACAGTTCCGCCAGGTACGATCCGTCCTGACCAGTAATGCCGGTAATCAACGCCCGTTTCATCCCGATCTCCTCCCTATGCCGACGCGTTCACCACGCTATTCTTCACAAACCGGCTCAGCGCATCCTTCCAATGGGGCTGGCTGATGCCGGCATCAGCCAGCACGCGATTCGACAGCACCGCATAGAGCGGTCGTTGCGCCGTTCGCTTCGATTCCGCCGTCGAAATGGGCTGCACGCGAACAGCGGCTCCCATCAGAGACACGATCTCACGGGCGAACTCGTACCAGGTGCAGTCGCCGGCTCCCGTGGCATGCGTGATGCCTCTCAAGTTCGTGCCGAGAACCTGTTTGATGGCCGACGCCAGATCACCAGCATGCGTTGGAGAGCCGCGCTGATCGGATACGACCCGAAGCTCCGGTTGCTCCGACGCCAGTCGCATGATCGTTTTGACGAAGTTCTTCCCGTGAGCTCCATAGAGCCACGCCGTGCGGATGACGAGCGTGTTCGGACAATGTGCCAATGCCCGCTGTTCGCCTTCATATTTTGACCGACCATACACATTCAGCGGATTGGGCCGGTCGGTCTCGCGGTACGGTACGCCCTGGCGCCCGTCAAACACATAATCGGTCGAGAGATACAGCAGGCGGGCACCGATTGCGGCGGCCGCTTTCGCTACCCGCTCCGTCCCTTCCGCATTCACCGCCATCGCGCGCACAGGCTCGCCTTCGGCGCCATCCACATCGGTATAGGCCGCCGCATGAATGACGACATCGGGCCGGGCGGCTGCAATGGTTTCCTCGACTCCCGGTTTCGTGAGGTCAAACTGAGGAACATCCAGCAGCGTCAATTGATAATCATGCAGCACCTGCTGCAATTCATACCCCAACTGCCCGTTCGCGCCGGTGATTAATATTTTCATAAAGCGAAGCTCTACGTTCGCCTCAACCTCGAACCTCGAACCTCGAACCTTCCCGAATCCGCTTCGCATACATCTGTTCGTAATAGGTGCGGAACTCGCCGGATTTAATTTTGCGCCACCAGGCGGCATGAGTCCGGTACCAGTCGACGGTATCGCGCAGGCCCTGCTCGAACGGCACAACCGGCGTCCACCCCAGTGACCGAGCACGGCTGCAGTTCACAGCATACCGGCGGTCATGGCCTGGACGGTCCTCCACGAACCGGATCAGGGATTTTGATTTGCCAAGATGGGAAAGAATCGCCTCCGCCACGGTCAGATTTTCCTGCTCATTGCCCCCGCCGACGTTGTAGACAGTTCCCGGCTCGCCATGCAGCAGAACATGTTCAATAGCCGCGCAATGATCGAACACGGAGAGCCAATCACGCCGGTTCCGCCCGTCTCCATATAATGGTAGCGGCTGGTCCTCGATGGCATTGGTCACAAAGAGCGGGATAAACTTCTCCGGATACTGGTTGGGGCCGTAGGTATTGCTACCGCGTGTCACCAACACGGGGAACCGGTAGGTCGTCCAATAGCTCAACGCCAGCAAATCCCCTCCCGCCTTGCTGGCGGCATAGGGGCTGCGGGGAGACAGCAGATCACTTTCTTTTGAATGCCCATGCTCTACGCTTCCATAGACCTCGTCGGTACTGACTTGCAGGTATCGCTGCACCTTCGCTTTGCGGGCCTCCTCCAAGAGAATGCCGGTCCCGACGACATCGGTCCGCGCAAACGTGGATGGGTCGAGAATGGACCGGTCGACGTGCGTCTCGGCCGCGCAGTTGATGATACCCTCGATGCGATGTTCGCTGAGCGCCCCTGCCACGGCCTTGGCATTGCAGATATCGCCATGAACAAAGACATATCGCGGGTTATTCGCAACATCCGTCAAATTATCCAGATTGCCTGAATACCGAAGGGCGTCCAGATTGACAATGGTGTGATCGTGAGCAAGCAGCCGGCGCACCAGATGCGACCCGATGAACCCCGCCCCTCCAGTGACGAGAATGCGCATGGCTACAGCGCCATCTTGTTTGCGCCGGTTTGAGCCACCAACTGATTGGCCCGGTGCAGTGACTCGATGGTTCCCGCATCCGTCCACCAGCCATCAAGGAGATCCCAAGTGAGCTCATTCGCCTCGATGTAGGCGTTGTTTACATCGGTGATTTCCAACTCGCCACGCCCTGATGGCTTCAGCGTCTTGATGATGCTGAAGACACGGGCGTCGTAAAAATAGATGCCCGTCACCGCATAGGGCGACCGAGGCTGTTTTGGCTTCTCTTCAATTTTCACGACCCGCTTTCCGTCGAGCACCGGCACGCCGAACCGCTGCGGATCCTCCACCTGCTTGAGTAGAATCTTGGCCCCCACCTTCTGATCTCGAAACGCCTGCGCCGCCTTGGCGATATTGCCCTCGATGATATTGTCGCCCAGCACCACGCAGATCGGCTCGCCGTCCGCAAAATACTCCGCCAGCCTGAGCGCATCGGCAATGCCTCCCTCGCCCTCCTGATAGGTATAATCGAGATGCTTGAGCCCGAACTCCTTTCCATTCCCGAGCAGCTTGAGAAAGTCTCCCGCGTTGTTGCCTCCGGTGACCAGGAGAATTTCCGTCACCCCGGCATTGACCAGCGCCTGGATGGGATAGTAGATCATCGGCCGGTCATAGACCGGCAGCAGATGCTTGTTCGTCACTTTTGTGAGAGGCAGCAGCCTCGTCCCCAAGCCGCCCGCCAGCACGATGCCTTTCATTTAGAGCACCTTCCGAAAATACTCGATGGTCTTCTGCAGACCGTCTTCCAACTTCACTTTCGGTTCCCACCCAAGGAAGGTTTTTGCCCGGCGAATATCCGGACGCCGAACCTTGGGATCGTCCACCGGAAGCGGCTGATGCTGAATTTTGCTGCGCGAGTCGGTCAGCGCGAGAACGAGTTTGGCGATCTCCATGACGGTCAATTCTCGTGGGTTCCCGAGATTCACCGGATCGTGCATGCTCTCCGGCATGTCCGCCGTCTGCTTCGAAAGAAACTCCGCCCGATCGGTACGCTGCCCCACGCTCTTGTCGGATTCCACCATCAGTAACGCGATGATGCCGGACACCAGATCGTCCACGTAGCAAAAGCTCCGGGTCTGCAACCCCTCCCCAAACACCGTGAGCGGCTTGCCCTGCAACGCCTGGACGATAAAATTGGACACGACCCTCCCGTCGTGCGGGCGCATGCGGGGGCCGAACGTATTAAAAATTCTGACGATCCGCGTATCGAGGCCGTGATAGCGGTGGTAGGCCATCGTCATCGCTTCGGCAAACCGCTTGGCTTCATCATAGACGCCGCGCGCGCCGATCGGATTCACGTTCCCCCAGTAGGATTCCGGCTGCGGATTAACCAGCGGATCGCCATACACTTCAGACGTGCTGGCCAGGAGGAATCGCGCCTGTTTCGCTTTCGCCAGCCCCAAGGCTTTGTGCGTGCCAAGCGCGCCGACTTTCAGCGTGGCAATGGGGTATTCCAGATAATCCTGCGGGCTCGCCGGCGACGCGAAATGCATCACGGCATCGAGCTGTCCATCCACGTGCAGGTAGTCGCAGACGTTATATTTCACCAGGCTGAACCGTTCGTCCTTCATCAAATGCGCGACGTTTTCCGGACGGCCGGTGATGAAATTGTCCACGCACACCACGGTATGCCCCTGGCCGACCAGCCGCTCGCACAGATGGCTCCCCAGAAATCCTGCTCCGCCAGTTATCAGAATACGCATGGAATACTACGGCAAAGGTTGAGGGTGACTGCCCGTCCCTGAAGCATACGTGGGAAGCATCGCCTTCAGTTTCCGAACGACTCCATCGGAATCGCTGTGCGTAAGCACGCCTTCTAACTCTTCCAAGTGCCGGTCTAACTCACCCAAGGCAAAAGGCATGTGACTCACGGCTCGCTTGATCTTGTCATGCGAGGTTGGTTCAATCCGTTCGCCCTGCTCAAAAAGTTCTTCGTAGAGTTTCTCGCCCGCTCGAAGGCCGGTGAAGGAGATTTTAATGTCACGATCCGGCACCAGCCCGGACAACACAATCATATTGCGGGCCAAATCCACGATTCGGACTTGCTCGCCCATATCCAAAACAAACACATCCCCTCCCTGACCGCGCACGCTGGCCTGAAGGATCAGTTGAACGGACTCGGGGATCGTCATGAAATACCGCTTGATCTCCGGATCCGTGACAGTGACCGGACCGCCTTTTTTGATTTGCTCGGCAAACAGCGGAACCACGCTGCCGTTGCTGCCCAGCACATTGCCGAACCGGACCACAGTAAATCGCGTGGTACCGGGTCGGTTCATCGCCTGGACCGTATACTCGGCCACACGCTTGGTCGCGCCCATCACATTGGAAGGATTAACGGCCTTGTCGGTCGAGATCAGGACAAACCGTTCGACGCCCGCCTCCCGGGCCGCCGACGTCACCACGCGCGTTCCAAAAATGTTATTGCGCACCGCTTCGCGCTGGTTGTGCTCCATCAAGGGCACGTGCTTGTGCGCGGCCGCATGAAAAATCAGTTGTGGCGCGCAGGCCCTGAATGCCGCCGTCACCCCATCCGCATCGGTCACATCGCCGACCACCGCGCGAATCTCGACCTGCGGGAACGATCCGCGCAACTCCATCTCAAGCGCATGCAGGCTGTTTTCATGACGCTCAAAGAGCACCAGCCGCGCCGGCCGATACCGCGCAATCTGCCGACACAGTTCGGACCCGATGGATCCTCCCGCCCCGGTCACCAGGATTCGCTTGCCCTCCAGCAAAGGATGCAGCTCCTGAAGATCGGTCTGGATCGGTTCACGCTGCAGCAGATCGTCCAACCGCATCGGCCTTGCCTGACGCATCGAGACGGGGCTGTCCAGTATCTGCCTCACATTGGGAAGCGTTTTGATCGGCACGTGGCAGGTCGCCGCTGACGCCAGAACCCGCTGCATGAGCGCCGGCGGTGCCGAAGGAATGGCGATAATGATCTCTTTGACGGCATACCGCTGAACCAGCAGGGGAATTTCTTCTATCGTGCCCTCAACCGGCACTCCATGGATGGTCCGCTGCTGCTTGGCGGGATTGTCGTCCACAAACACCACCGGCTCGTACCTGTACGCGGGGTTCATCTTCAGGTCCCGGGCCAGCATTTCGCCGGCGTTCCCCGCACCAATGACCATCAGACGTGTCGTGGCTGAACCGGCCGATGCCGCCCATTCGCGGAAAATTCGAACGGCGACCCGGATGCCGCCGAGAAACATGACACTCAACAGCCCGGTCAGGATAATGACGGAACGTGGATAGGCCATCCATCCCAGAAATCCGTGCAGCAGCAGATACAAGGCGCCCGTCGACACAATGCCTGCGTTCAGAATCAGTTTGAGGTCGTGGAACCCGACATACCGCCACAGCCCACGATGGATGCCGAAGGCCAACAGACCTGCCCCATAAACAAGCGCGACGAGAGGAAGCCCGCTGACCGCCAATTGCCAGTAGTCGGGAGGAATCCTGGCTTCAAAGCGAAGCACAAACGCAATCATGTTGGCCGATAGGACAAGCGCCACCTGCGCAAACATGGCGAAGGCTTGCCGTGCGACGGCAGGCACTTCCTCGATGATGCGCGCGGATTTTTGAAACATTCTTCCGGGCAGGTGTTTCATAATTTCAAATATCCGGATGTCATGTCCCTCCTGGGCCTCTGTATTTCTTTAAAAATATGGCCGCGAAGGACGGAACATTGCCAGGGAGTGAATCACAAGCCGCCATCGCAACGGCGATGAGAACCCAAAACTGCACAGCCAGCGTGCCGACCAGCATTTGATCGAATTGTAAACGCACCCCCAGACCGATAAGCCCGGCACTGGCTCCCAGCAGAAACGCCCTGGCATGGGCATCCGTTGCACGGCAAAATCCCTCGATCAGCGTCCGCCCCAGTCTGACCATCAGCCACAGAAACAACGCAAGACCAGGAAGTCCGACATGGAGCGCCATTTCAAGCAGGATATTGTGGGTTCCAGCAACACGAACCGGTGCATGACCGGGCAGTAGGTCTTTCTCCGGAACCTCGCCGAACAGCTTCTTGTAAGTTTCCTTGCCGTAGCCGATGCCCAGAAAGGGATGCTCGGCAATCCTGGCCAGGGTAAACATCCCGATATCCACACGATGGACAAATGATGTCGTCTCGGTTTTCAACCGAATAGGACTATCTTTGATTGTGTCCGCTCCATCAGGCATCGCCATGACCGTGACCAGGAGAACGATCCCTGCGATGGCCGTGAGCGTGGACACGCTTGCCGCGATCAGCATCATCCGTCGCTTCAGCAGCCAGGCGCAGGCCCACAACTCCGCCAGGAAAGCCAGCAGGCCGGCCCGGGATTCCGTCAAAAAAAGACATGCCGTAGCAAGAATCGTCACAAGAATGCACGCATTCTTCATCCATCCCCGCTCTTCGTACCACGCCAGCGCGAAGCCAAGCGGAATAAGGATGATGAGGTAGGTCGTCAGCCAAACCTCCGCCGTCAAAAACGATCCGCCCCCTCTCATCGTCGCATCGAACCCGATGATTCCATAGGCACTGACAAAAAAGAGACCACCGACGAGAGGCCAGATCAGCGGCACCCGGTGAGCCCGGTCCTGGAAAAAGAACAACACCGCGTAGAAGATAAGCGGCTGTTTCAGCAGCTTTCCGAATTCCTGCAGGCTATATAAAGGATAGGTGGCAAACGGGATCGTCAGACCAACCCATAACACAAACGCCGCAAGGGGAAGATCAATGGGCGTCCGGAGGAAAAAATGATCGCGATGAACGACGCACCAGACTCCCAACAGAAACAGCAGGACAAGAAATCCGTTCCTCTCAACAACCAGAAGTCCTTTGAATGGAAGAGAGAAAATGTAAACGAGCAGGAATCCCCGGATGATTCGCTCAAGAGTAGGAAGCGATCGCACGGTACTGCCGAGAGACACGACCGATCCATCCGTCATGCCCCCACCACCCTCCGGCTTTCAGGATTCCGCTCCATGACTCGAACACCCCATGCCAGGATCGCATAGGCAATTACCCAAGCCAGGAGCATCGCCAGCCTGATCGGATCCATCACGTGGACATATAGCACAGCCGTTATTCCGGTGACCAGCATGAGCGCATACTCAGCCAGCATCGTTTTACGATGCCCCCATCCAGCGAGGACCAGCCGTTGATAATAATGCTCCCTGTGTGCGCACCAGAATTTTTGTCCCTGCAACATCCGGCGCAGCACGGTCACCGTCGCATCCACAATGAACGGCGAGAAAATAAGAACGGGCACCCACAGATCGAATACTCCGTCGTGGACGCCCAGCACGGCCAGCGACGCCGCCAGAAATCCGATCGGCACGCTTCCCACATCCCCCATAAAGATCCTTGCCGGCGGGCGGTTGTAGAAAAGAAATCCGGCCGCCGCCATTGAAATCAGGAGCGCCAGAAGAAAGATCAGCGCGTGGCCCCCGATCCATGCGATCCCGGCGAGAAATCCGAACCCCAGCCATGTCATCCCACCGGCAAACCCATCCATACCGTCCATGAAATTGTACAGATTCGCCATCCACACGATAAACAGCACCGTCGCTGGAACAGCCAGCCAGCCGAGCGAAATCGCGCCGGCGGTTGGAATCGTAACGGCCGGCACCACCAGCCCCGCGCCGGCTACCACGCCGCTCGCAGCCAGCGTATGGATTGCGAGCCGAACGCCCGCCGGCACGCTCTTGCGATCGTCAAGAAATGATACCAGCCCGACGAGCACGACCATCCCGGCGATCCACGTTCCGGTTTCCACCTGAACCGGCCAATCGGCAGGCCAACTGTGCATCCCCGCCCGCTCCAGCAGAATGCTGCCCGCGAGGCCGACCGCCAACCCTCCCCAAATTGCCAGCCCACCGGTTCTCGGCGTCGGGCGGGCATGTAGCGAGCGCTCGTTGGGATGATCGACGGGTTGCAGCCACGCGGTCATCGAACACAACCTTCCTGTCAGCCATGCCGCCGCCACGAGAGCACTAACCGCAATGACGATCGCTCCCGCGTTCATGACCTCGCCGTCCGGTACCATGCAATCATCTCCGGCAGGGCATCCTCAAAGCTGTGTGTCGGCTTGTATCCCAGCTCCCGCAAGATCTTACTTGAGCTGTACCAGGCAGACCCGATCAACTTGTCGAGCGCGTCGGAGTCGAACATGAACCGCTTCCCCGCCAGCTTTCCGATCGCATCGCCCGCAACCGCCAACGCCCTGAGAGCCCACACCGGGACATGCCACGCGGGAATTTCTTTTCCCAGACTGCGGCAGATCCGCTCATACAGCTCGCGCGTAGAATGGGCTCGCCCGTCCGTGACGATGTAGCATTGGCTGTTCGCCGCCGGGGTCTCTGCGGCACGCATAGCCGCCTGCACCACGTCCGCGACATGGACCATGCTCCGGCGATTGCCGAGTTCAGGCAACGGCGGGAAAATGCCCCGGTCAATGGCCGCGATCATGCGAAAAAGATTTCCCTTGTTCCCCGGCCCATAGACAAGCGGAAGCCGCAGACAGGCCACATGAATGCCGGTCCGCCTGCCGATCTCCAGCGCCGTGCGCTCCGCCTCCCGCTTGGATCGGCCGTAGGGCGTCTCCGGCGAGCCGTCAAAGGACTCGTCCAGACACCGATTGCCCCCTTCACCCATCGCCTTGACGCTGCTGAACAGCACGAACGCTTTTGCGCCGCCAGCCACGGCTCCCTCCAGCGCATGTCTGGTACCGTCCGTGTTGATCGTACGGTAGGCATCTTCATCGCCCCGTATTTCCGTGAGCGCATGGGCTTTGCCGGCCAGGTGATACACGGTTTCGCATCCGGCGGACGCTGCTTTCATGGCTTGCGGATCCCGCACGTCACCAGCTATGACCTCCACGCCAGCCGGCCAGTCCAGCGCCGGCGTATGCACCAGCGCCCTGACCATATGCCCATCGCGCACCAATCGTTCAACGAGATGTCGCCCGATGAATCCGGATGCTCCGGTGACTAAAGTTCGCATACAGTTTCGGGTTCGAAGTTTAAAGTTCGAGGTTCTGGTTTTGGATTCGAGGTTTCAAGACTGGTCAACTTCGAACTTTCGAACATCGAACTTCGAACGTCCCGCGCTCTCAGCCATTGCCTCTTCCGGTGTCTTTACGAACAGGAAAAACAGAAAAACGATGCTCGGCCAGAGATGCATCCAAAGCCGGTCGAGCGACGTCTCAATCTGATAGCGCACACCATGCGGGGTGACGATGAACACCATGAAATAGCCCGCCAGCATCAGACCCAGTGTCACGGCGGCGGTGCGAAGACCGACCAGGTCGGTTTCGTTCGTGCGCCACCCCATCAGCAACAGGTAGATCAACAGCACCGCGAGTCCCGGATGCCCGAACCGCGCGGCTTTCCGGAAAAAGGCCTGCCCTGCCTCGAGGTATCGTGAAGTGTCGGTCAGCCGCTCGATCGTCGTGGCCGAGCCTTGTTCGGCCAATATCGGGCTCAGACCCGGTGCCACATGGATCTTGAAAAAGAAAACGATCAGCAGAACGGAAAGGAGTCCGGCGGCGAATGCTCGCATCTCATCCCAATACGTGAGCCATCCCCTCGCCGGCACGACAACAAGCAGCCTGGCCAGAATGACGATCGGCACAAAAAACAGCCCCTCATTCTTGGTCCAAGCGGCAAACCCTGTCAGCAAGCCGGCCATCGCGAGCAAGCCGGGCCGGTGTCCGGCTGCGCGCTCGTGCAGACAGAAGACAACCAGTGTCGCGAGGATGAAGAACCCGAGGGGCACATCCGCGTACTGCGACGCGCCGTGCCTGATCAAAAAGGGAGTGCCCAGCAACACCACGCCCGCCAGGAGCCCTTGGGTCCGTCCCCTGAGAAGACTGAGCGACGAGGCGGCCAGACCGATCGTGGCAAACGTGAACAGCATCGCAACAAGCGCGGGCACGACCGCCGGCTCATCGCCGAGATAGGTCCACCACCGGGCGATACTTGCGGGGATGAGCAACGGATAATCCGGAACGTGCGTCGCCAGAAGACCGGTGAAGGAGTCCAGCCACTGCTCGTCGCCCCTGGCAAGAAACCTGGCGCGAAGATTCCAGATTGCCGGCGCATCCACATCGCCGTCGGGAGTCAGCAGCGACGCGAACATGAATCGTGTCAGAGCCGTGACGAGCGTGACGGCCGTGCAGGCCACGAGCGCTCCAAACATCCAACGGCTATCCGAACCCGGCACCGGGGTTGAATCACTATGTTGGGCCGTGCGGAAGAGCTGCTTCTGCAAAACGTAGAAAAGGAGCCCCGACGAGGCGATGGCAAGCAGGCTCTCGCTGACCATGAGCCCCATGCGCGACGGCCCTCCGATGAGCAGCCACCCGAAATAGGTGCAGGAGGACACGCCCAGCGCCAGTCCGACGGCAAGACAAACTTTCAGGAGCGGATGGGAACGGAACGGATGGGGCCCCGGCCCCCAAAGACCCGCCAGCAGGAAAGACAGGGCCAGCGGGGGAAGGATCGGGAGGAGCAGCGACACAATCACCGCGGTGCACCCTCCAGGAGCAAGACACCCTGGCCGAGATCCTTTATGAGCGTGAGGTTCCGCTGACGCAGAAATTGCTGGGGGTCGGTCATCGGCTGCGTAATATTTCCCACGACAAGGGCATGGCGAGGACCCCTCTCAACGAGCACTGGAGCGAGCGCGTACTGTACAGCCATCACTGTTTCATCGGAATACCCAGAGTCTTGATCCGCAACATAGCCGACCGTGCCGTGGCGGGGAAGGACGGCCCTCAGCACTGAGAACCGATGTTCGTATAGCGTGCCGCGGTCCGGGACGACCTCCACAATGCCGGCGAATCGTGACGCGAACTGTTCCGTCGGCTTGGTGAGTTTGACAGTCGAAAAGAGGCTGATCAGAATGAGGAGCAGCACGCCTGCCGCGGGACGGGCGGTCCCGATCCATTTGACGACTGAGGAGGCCACGGAGGTCACAGCGGCAGGAACCTCCACTTGATGATGGTCCAGAGCATGATGACGCCGTGCCGCCAGGTGATTTTCTTGCCGGATTCGTAGCTCCGTGGCTGGTAGTGAATCGGCACTTCCACGATACTCACTCCCTTCCGCATCAACTTGCAGACCAGCTCGTTATCGAACTCGAATCCTTTTGCCTTGACGGGCGTCGCGGCAACCGCAGCCCGTCGAAAAGCCTTATAGCAGCCTTCGTAATCGGTGAACCGCTTTCCGTATAACAGGTTCGTGGCAGTAGTTATGAGCATGTTGCCGATGTAGTGCGAGAGATACGGCGACCGGCGCTTGCCGATGAACTTCGGTTTGTAGAGGATGAATCGCGAACCCATCACCACGTCGCTGTGCCCTTCCACAATCGGCTGGATCACAGTCGCGTAGTCATTCGGATCGTATTCCAGGTCTGCATCCTGGATGATGATAATGTCGCCGGTCGCGGACTGAAAGCCGGTGGTGAGCGCCGCACCCTTGCCGGCGTTCTGCTCGTGTGAAATCTGTCGGATGGCGGAGATTCCCTTGAGAACCCGTTCCGTCCCGTCCTTGGAGCCGTCGTTGACGACGATGATTTCCTTCTCGATGGCCCCCAGATCCACGGCCTGAACGCGGCGGACAATCGCTTCGATCGTTGCTTCCTCGTTGTATGCGGGAATGATGATGGAGAGTTTCATGATTGGGATGTATGGAACGGGCTTGCCACTTTTATCGGGCACGACACTCCAGAAACAACCGCTCATAGGCTGCACACATAAGAGCCTGTTCGAACCGCTCGATCACATGACGGCGTCCAGCCTGTCCCATCCGCCGGCGCAACTCCGCGTCCGCCAATAACGGCTCGGCAGCTCTGGCGAAGGCATTCGGATCGCCGACATCGGCCAGCACACCCGTCCGGCCGTCCATGATGATCTCGTCAAGCGGCCGGATTCGACTGGCGATCACGGGAACCTCCATGCTCATCGCTTCGGCAAAAGCCACGCCGAATCCCTCCCGGCGGGTCGGCAGCATGTAGAGGTCCATGGCCGAGAGAAGTTGCGGGATATCCGTCCGGTATCCGACGAATACGACATGGCGGTCCAACCCGAGCGTCCTCGACAGGTTCCGAAGTTCATCGCGAAGCGGCCCATCTCCCACAAGCAGGCACTGCACTTCGGGAAAACGTTTCACCAACAGCCCCACGGCCTGCAGGAGAGTATCCAGACCCTTGTCAGGGACAAACCGCGCGACAGTTCCGATAACCGTCGCATCGGGTCTCACGCCAAGCTCGGCACGAACGGCCTGTCGGCCTGACCGGTGTTTCCCCGGATCAAACCGCTCCGTATCGATCCCCATCGGAATCACGCGAATCTTATCCGGCGATGCCACCTTGAATGCCAGGCCCCGCGACCTGACGTATTCGCTGTCCACCGTGATCGCATGGCACAGGAACGCCGCAGTGCGTTCCAGAAACGCGTACAGACGAACCTTCCATGAACTGAGATATTCGTGAAACGGGAACGCATGTGCCGTGTAAACAACGACCGGCACATTGGCCAGCCACGCCGCCATCCGGCCGATCATCCCTGCTTTCGCAGTCTGGACATGAACCACGTCAAACCGGCGTCGACGCAAAATCGTATAGAGTTGGAAAACCGCGCGCAGATCCGACCATGGCGCAATGGTCCGTTTGATCGGAAGCACCAGAACCTCAAACCCCATCTGCCGAAGCGTTCCTATGAACGACTTTCCCGCCTCTCCGGGATCATCGGAACAAGCCAGGACGACTTCATGCCCCTGTTTCCGCAAATGCTGCGCAAGCGGTTGAATGAAGGTCATCTGGACACCTGACTCAGTGGACAGCTCGAGGATGGTCATGCCAAAGAATGTCCGTTCATAGCTTTCCCGTCTCCCGGTACCAGCGAACCGTCCGTGCCAGGCCGGTCCGATACCCAAAGGGAAGTTCCACGCCTCCGCGCACCCGCAACTTGCTTCCGCTGAATCGGCAGCCTGAGGACAGCGCACGCACCCGGGAAAGGGTCAATGGAGCCGGTGTCCCCAGGAGCCGATTGGCTGTTTCCAGTCCAACCGCCGCTGCATAGGCCGTCCAGACAGGTAATGTGCCGGCCGGACACGCGACCCCCAGGGCTTCAGCCATCGCGTCGACGAAATCGCGCATCGGCGCAGGATCCGCGACATGGAAGATTTCTCCTCCAGGACATGGCCGTTCTGACAGCCGCAGCATCGCCTCGACCACATCCCCGACATACACGTAATTGGCAACCGCCTTCTGCCCGATGAACGCGAATCGGCCACGCTGAACTGCCCTTATCCATTCTAGAAGGCTGTCGCGCGTCCGATTCATCCCTTCACCAAAGACGATGGTGGGCCGGACAATGACCGCGTCGAAGCCGCCAGTCCTGGAGAATTCCAGCACCGCTCGCTCTCCTTCGAACTTCGTCCGTTCGTATTCGTTCCTTGGATGGCAGGACGCATCCTCGGTCACCTCTCCATCCCCATCAGACCCGATAACTCCCACACTGCTCAGGTGGACAAATCGTTTTGCACCTGCAGCACCAGCTGCTCTCACCAATTCGTACGCGGCATCAGTGTTGACAGCTTTCATGGATGAGACATCGGACAACTCGCCGGCCAGGTGAAAAACAAGCGACACGCCATTCGTCGCCGACCGGATCACGCCTGTGTCCGTCAAACTGCCGGCCGCGACCTCTACCCGGCCGACCCACTCAGGAGGCAATCGATCGGGATGCCGTGTCACCACGCGAACCGGCATGCCGCGTTCCAGCAGTTTCTCGGTCAGAAATCGCCCGATAAAACCGCTGGCGCCCGTGATCAGGACCGGCATGACGGTTCAGCCCTCTTTCGATAATTCATTCTTTCACTCACCCGCCACCACGAAAGGAACGCCGACCGGTGTGTTCACCAATCTGACGGCTCTGGCGAACAGGACATCGCGCAACCACGAGAGCGCTACACGCAGCACGGGATAGCGAACCATGCTTTCAGCAAGCACGCGCCAGACCAGATACGGCTTCGCCTTCCACGCTCGATGAGCAAGCCGCAGATACTGTCGCGTCACGGCGAGACGAAAGTCGTTCGAGTCCGAGACGGAGGGGCAGAGCCGCTGATACGTGACAAGGATCCGTCTGAACAGGGCTAGGAATGGCTCCAGCGACTCCTTCCGGAATTCGACTGTGGCCCGAACGATCAGATCAACTTCCTTGTCGGTGACCGCCTGTTCTCCCAGGACTGCGGACGTGTTCCGCTGGATGACACGGCGGTGCTCCTCTGCCATCACTCCACGCATCGTGCTCGACATCGAAAAGGGATGGATGCGGTAATCAACCAGCGTCAGCGGAATGTTCATCACGCCGTGGCGGGACGCAATGCGGGACCAGAGATCGTAGTCTTGCTCGTATATGAAGGACTCATCATAGCCGCCCATCTCGCCGGCGACGATTTTCCGGCGAAACATCACGGAAGTATGGGTAAAGCTGTTGCCAAACAGGAGATCCCATCGAATGCTCTCATGCTCGCAACAGCGATCATAATAGCTGAGCCCCGTGGGCCGCCCCTCGACGTCGATGATCCTGGCCTGAGTTCCGACCAGCGCCGTCTCCGGATGGCTGTCCAGAAACTCAACCTGCTGGCGCAGGCGATCGGGGTACGACATGTCGTCCGCATCCTGGCGGGCGATCAGGTCGCCGGCCGCCAGACTGAGTCCCTGATTCAGAGTCTTCGCCAGACCCATATTGTGAGGATTGTCCACCAGCTTGATGCGGGGATCGGTATAGGACTCGATGACCTTGCGCGAACCGTCGGATGATCCATCGTTGATAATCAGAAACTCAAAGTCGCCGAATGTCTGTGCGAGGATGCTTTCGAGTGCAGGCCGGAGGTATCGCTCGGCATTGTAAACGGGCATCAGAACTGTGACACGAGGCACGGCGGGCATGGTCAGGACCGTGTCAGGCGACGGATGCTCACAACGACTGATTGGCTCGATACCACTCGATGGTCCTCCGCAGCCCCTCCGCGAACGGTGTCCCTGCTTCGAACCCAAACAACTGTTTGGCTTTGCTGGTATCCAGAACCCGCCTGGGCTGGCCATCCGGCTTCGTGGCATCCCAGACGACCTCGCCCTTGAAACCGGTCAGTTGCACAATGCGATCGACAAGATCCCGGATGGAGATTTCCATGCCTGAGCCGAGATTGACGGGCTCGCTGTGGTCGTACTTCTCCGCCGCCAGCAGGATCCCTTCGGCCGCATCCTCCACATACAGAAACTCCCGTGTCGGCTTCCCGGTCCCCCACACCGTGAGTACGGGAGATTCGAGGGCAAGGGGCTGGGAGCGGCTCTGCGCGTCCAGACATTTTCGAATCAACGCCGGAATCACATGCGAGGTCTCCAGGTCGAAATTATCCCGGGGCCCGTAGAGATTCACGGGAAACAACACCACGGAATTGAATCCGTATTGCTGCCGGTAGGCTTGAGACTGCACCAGCAGCATCTTCTTCGCCAGTCCATAGGGCGCATTGGTTTCTTCCGGGTATCCGTCCCAGAGGTGCTCTTCTCTGAATGGCAGTGGCGTGAATTTTGGATAGGCACAGATCGTGGCGACCGCAACGAACTTCCCGAGCCCGGCCTGACGGCCAACCTCCATCAACTGGGCACCCATCATGAGGTTTTCATAGAAAAACTTTCCCGGGTTGGCCCGGTTCGCCCCGATCCCGCCGACCCGCGCGGCCAGATGAATCACAAGATCGGGACGGGCATCCCGGTACAGCCGCTCCACAGCTTCCATGCGGACAAGATCGCAATCCGCGCTCCGCGGCACGACGATGTGGCTGCAGCCTCGCGCCCGCAATTTTTCGACGATAAACGAACCGAGGAATCCTGCGCCTCCCGTTACGACGACGCGTTTTCCAGACCAATAAGACATGGCGCGCTCCTTGTCCGACATATGGTCATCAACGTGACTTCTGCGTCCCCTGTTCGCGCACATCGGCGACAGGCGGGCGGGTAGGACGGGCCTCGGCCCAGATCTCGCCCCAGTTGTATTGCGCATGGGTGATGCTCAGTCCCGCCGCGAGCAGTTCCTTCTCGAAGCTCTCCTGCGTGTACTCGGTGAAGTGGGTGCGGTCGCTGAAATGGAACAGACCGAGTTCCTGGCGCAACGGCACGCGCCAGTCGCGGTTGATCATGGGCACGCGGATCAGCCAGCGCCCGGGGTTCAGACGTTGCTGGACCGCAGCGAGAAACTCGACACGGCGATCGAGATGCTCGAGAACGTTGGAGAGCAGAATCACGTCCCACCGTCCATCCGGAAGATCTTTCAGCGCATCGCCTTCCACGAAAGTCAGATTGGGATGCTGGAACCGGTGCTTCGCCTTGGCGACGTTCCCGGCGTTGAGATCAATGCCGGTGACGACGGCGCCGGCCCGAGACGCCACCGAATAGGCGACCGCACCGTATCCGCATCCGACGTCCAGCACGCGCTCGCCTTGTCCGATACGGTCCACGAAGAAGTCGTGATAGCGCATCAGCCGGTGCTTGACGTGCACGCCATCGTCGTAGAGCAGGGCTAGGCGGTTGATGCACCGGGTCAGGAGATCGTCCGCGCGCAGCAGGACTCTCAGCAGGATTCGCGGCAGCGCCTTCATCGGAGCACCGCATCGAACACCTGCCGATGGCGTTCCATCCACGGTTTCAGATCGAACCGCTCGACCGCGCGTTGCCGCGCCGCGCGGGCATACATCTCACGGCGCCCGGCCACCGTGAGCACAGCCTGTGCCAGCGCAGCCGGGTCCGGCGGGACATCGCGCTCCCAGTTCAATTCACCCCGCACACCAACTCCCGCTTCCTCCCCGACCAGTTCCGGCACCCCCCCGCTTTGCGAATAGACGACGGGCAAGCCACAGGCCATCGCTTCCACGACTAGGCCAGGGCAGGGATCATTCACTTTGGTATGCAGGAGAAGATGCGCCTGCCTGAAGATGGACGGAGCATCGGCCTGTGTGTATGGCCCAAGGAATTGCACGTCGGCATCCAATCCGAGCCGGCCTGCCAGCTCACGGGCCTGTCGGGCCGCCCCGGCTTCATCGGGAACCCAGCATAACCGTCCCGTCACCAGCAGGCGGGCATTCACCCCTTGGCGGCGCAAACGGGCCAACGTCTGAAGAGCGGTTTCCAGCCGATACCACTGATACTGCGTTCCCCCTAGAAGCAGGACCAGGCTGCCGGGAGCTGGATCGGCATTGGCAGGCGTAAAGATTTGCGTATCCACGGCGTTGTGGAGAACCTCCGACCGTCCACGGCGTGCCCCGAGAAATTGCTCTGCGCTCCGCCGGCAAAATTCGCTCTGATAAAAGACATAGTCCGCGTCCGCATGGATCCTGGCCATCGGCGCATTGATTTGCTTCCAGCCAGCCGGCTGCCAGCCGGGATACGCCACCCCGTTCTGGTTCCAGACCACACGAACTCCTCTTTTTCTGGCAACCCAGGCGATCTGCGCTCCGCCATACGACATGCGGCTGCTCACCATATAAAGGATGTTGAATCCCCTCGGAGAGTTGGGGAATTCATCCTGCATGCGCTGAAATTTCACCACCCCGCCGTAAATTTGGTCTTCGAGCCTTGGAATTCGCCCATGTCCATAAAAGACATGTGGCACCTTTCCCTGAGAGCGCTCGCCCAGAAGAATGAGGGCACAGCGTGGCAGAGCCAGGAGCGGCCGCAGCAGCCAATCAAGACGATACCGGATGGCGGGAGGGACCAGCCGCGTGAGCAACGAAAGCAAAGGCATTCTGAAGATATCAGGCAATCGCCGGGGGATCAGATGAAAGTCCCATCACGGACAAATAGCGGTCCGCGACGGACGCCAGCGTCGGGATGGAAATACGGCAGAGGCGGTCTTCGTATTCACAGACCAGGCGATCCAGCAGAGCGGGGATAGACTCGGGTGTTGAGAATCCGAATCCCGCCTCCCCCGCAATTTCCTGATGGCCGCCGCTTTGTGCATAGATGGCCGGCAACCCGCACGCAAGTGCCTCCAGCAGCGCGTTCGAGCATGGATCATGCAGACTTGCAGCAATATAAATGTCGTGCTGTCGCAATAGATCGGCGAGTTCTTGAGAGGCAACCGACGAGATCGCGCGAATATGCCGGAACACAGCTTCCGACTGACCCACAAACGTATAGTCGAACTGATTCCAGTCCAAATTCTGATCCAGCCATTGATATGTCGCCGCTCCCTTATTGGGGTTGCTCGACCAACTGGTGGAAATCAGCCGTATCTTGCGGCCCCGCAATTCCTGGCGTCGGTCGTCCGGATGAAAAATTCCAGGATCGACGGCGTTCATGATTGCCACGGGCCTGTTGAATTTCAGCCCAAGCACGTGATGAGCGTCCAGGCTGTACTGCGACTGAAACACGGTGAAATCGGCAAGTTCCTGATTGATCTTCTGGATCTGCCGGTCCGTCCCGTCATCCCGGCCGCGGTAGCTTCCAATCGGCCCGTCTACGCGATGGATCATGCGACAGCCCTGCCGTCGCAAACGTCGGAGCCGGTCGAAGTCGAAATTGAACGAATTGAACAGGCATGCGCGCGTGGTGTTCGAGATCGTGTTGTTCTCCACCCGGAGTCCCTGCCGCTCGAACTCTCCGCGCAACGCAAGCAGGAACTGATTGCCTCCTCCGTACGGCGGACGGTAGAACCGGTGGAAAATGGACACATCGGCCCCCCGAATACGCGACGCGATTGCGTCACGCAGAAGCCTTACGTAATCCCGACGTAGCCCCTGAAGAATTCCTGCCACTGTTTCCCCTGGGCTTCATAGGCGTTGGCTTCGGCGGTAGCCCGCCCCCTCTGCAAAACGTCCCGCACGGCCGGCTGGTTCCGAGCGCTAATGGCGTACTCGGCCCAATGCACGAGACCTTCAGTATCCTCTACATCCACCACCCAGCCGTTTTCACCGTGCCGCACCAAATCCATGGCCTGTCCGACGCGCGTCGTCACCAGCGGAATGCCGCTGGCCATGGATTCCAGGATCGCTTTGGGCCCCCCCTCATCGCGCGACGTCACGAGGTAGAGATCCAGGGCCTGAAACAACCGGCCGATTTCTTCGTAGCGCCTGGGATACACATGCCGGTACGGGACGCCGAGCCGCTCCAGGCCTTCCTTGACGTACCCCCGCGAAGGCCCGGACAGCAACACATAGAGCTCCGGGATGCGCGGCTTTAGAAGTTCGACGGCCCGCAAGAATACATCGGGCCCCTTGATGAGTTTCGGCTCCCGTCCATCTCCCCACCCAACGCCGTCCTTTTGAAACGATCCGATCACAACGGCCGATTCAGGCAACTTCAGTTTCCGGCGAGCCTCCTGCTGGCTCGCCTGCGTTTGAATCGCAAAGGAATCGAGATGAATGCCGATTGGGATCCGATGAACCTTGCCCGGATCGATGCCGGACTCCAGCACTGCCTGTTCCATCCTGGAATGCGACACCCGCACACGGGTAATGGCAGCGTGATGCCGCCGCAGACCGCCATAAACCTCCGTGAAGACCTCTGCCGTTCCGGGCAACCCGTGGAAATAATCGATCGAGACTCGATTACTGGTTTCAAAATACCGCCGGTTCCGCAGCACAAACTGGGAGGTGTAATGGGAACATTGCTCGGCATGGACACTGAGGCCGTAGTTGAGCCGGGCATCGATTCCCAGTCTCTCCGCCACACGCTGCAACTCGACAGTTTCCTCGTCCAGCACCCATCCCGAGAGATCGGAATGGATCGACAGCAGCGAATAACTCGGCCTATGAAACAGGCTAAGTACAGCCTGCACCTGTTGGATGCCACGCCGGGAAACGACCTGAAGGAGGCGGGACGGACTCACGGAAAGAAACGCCATCGGTCTTCCAATCCCCCTTTTAGTGCCGCCGAGGCTTGGTCGCCACGACTGCCTGCGTCCAATAAATAGATAAGGGGCTGCGCAGGGCATCGAGTAGCTCGATGCCAGTGAACAGCCTGATGAGATTGGCCAGCACGGCAACCGGCCGGATGCCCCTGACACCGGCGCACAGCAGATCCACGAACCAGACCGAATGCATGCGAGTCAGCGAGACATCCTCAAAGTATTTTCCAAGCAGCGTCTGCAATTCATTGGGCCAGAATTCGTGCACATGGTGCACATCCAATGACCGTTCCAGCAGACGAATCGGTGTAGTCAGGATCAAGCGCCCGTGGTCCTCTAGGCGTGGCATGAGAGCCGCGAGGACCTGTTCGGCATCATCCAGATGTTCGATCACCTCGGCGAGGATGATTGCATCGAACCGGGCTTCCGGTACCAGGCTCAGATCGGTATAAAACTCCCCTTGTAACTCATGCCGCTCAAAGAGGGCTCTAGCCAACGGCAGCGCTGTGTCGTCGGCATCAATGCCGGTTACCACCTTGCCGGCCTTGGCCAGCCTGCCGAGAATGGCCCCGTCGCCACAGCCGACCTCCAAGACAGTCCGGCTACCGGTGCACTGTCGCACCACCCACTCGATCCTGGAACGTGTGTACGGCCATCCGTGGATCGGATGGCGGGAAAGCTCGCGCCAGTGGTAGGCGCCCTTCTCCCGGTATTTCGTGAAGTCTCCTGTCATACCTTGCCGACCGGCTTGACGCCGGCGCAAATCACCATATGGCCCAGGAACGGGCGCAGCAGCAACCCGCCAAGCCACATGGTCCCAAGACGAGCGAGACGCGGCAACCACGTCCCCACCCAACGCAGTTCATGGTCAAGACTACGGCCGACTCCGTGCGCTCCGTGAATAATGCGCGAACGCACATTCGGAAATCCGCAGGCGCGAAAGTAGCCATCAAGTTCGGTTCTGCTGAAACGGTATTGGTAGAACCTATAGCCATCGAGTGGGTATCGCGGCCCCGTCCCCAGGCCGAGCAGCGCATCGAGCAGAAAGAGACGGAAGTTATGGCACGGCGTAGTCGCCACAAAGAGGCCTCCGGGTCGCAAAACCCGCAGCGCTTCCCGGATGGCTGGCGCCGGCCCTTCTTCGAAATGCTCGATGCCACCCCAATTGATGATCAGATCATAGGAATTGTCGGGACAGTCAATCTTTCGAAAATCGCCGAGCCGGAAAACATCCCCATGCCGGGTGCGGAGATGACCAATGGTTTCGCCGGCAATGTCCATACCGACGACTCGATGTCCATCAGCATGAAACAAAATCGTCCACTCTCCCATTCCACATCCACAATCAAGGATGTCCAGCGGTTTTGCGCCGAAACCTGGAATAACGTTTTTCAGAAAACGGTACTCTTCCCTCCGGCGAAGCCGTTGCAGTCGTCGCTCATCGGCCTTCTGATCTCGCCACTGGTTATCCCAAAACCCCGCAACGAACTCTTCGGCAGTCTGTCCCCCGCTGGAAGTTGCTAGGACATAATCCTTCAGCATGCCTTCTCCATGTGCCGCGGCATACCCTCAAGGATGGCCCCGATGCGTTCGCCCATCAGTTCACTGGAAAAATGCTGCTCCACGCTCTGCCTGGCAGCCTTGCCGAGGCGGGCACGCAGGCCGGCATCCTTCTGAAGACGCTCGATTGCCTCCCGCAGGGCCGCGACATCGCCGGGGGGGACCAGATAGCAATTATCCATATGCCGCATCAGTTCGCGGCTCCACAATCCCCTGGTCTTCGACAAAATGACGGCTTTCCCGCACGCCATCGCTTGCAACGTCACGCTCTGTCCTTGCGGTTGAGACGAGTCATGAAGCGGTGTCACCACAAACCGGCTCTCGCGATACAAATCCCGCAACTCTTGATCGGAAAGCGCTCGCCCGCTCCAATCTCCTTTGGTGCGGAGGACATTGGGCGGAAGCGCCGCCTCGTTCAGGTGGCGGGCGGTATGCAGACGCAAGGGATGGTTCCCGATGGCCTTCAGAAGCGTCTCGTAATCACGCCCATCATCGTTGCCGACAGCCAACAGATACTTCCTCTCGCTGCTATCATCCGCCGGAGTCCAAAACTTTGTGTCCACGCCGAATTGCACAAGATGCAGGCGGCCCGGCGCAACCAGTCCCTGCTGCAATAGATACTCACGTTCCCCCTCTCCGATCACGATGACCGCCGCGAGCCTCTCATACAACCAATGGAGCATCCTGTACGTGACTGCCGGTAGGCGGCTCCGTTCGAGACGTTTCTCGGTTCCCATCATGATGAGCACGAGGGCAGCGCCATCATCCGCATGTCGTTTTCGCAATGCCAGCATGAAGAGCACCGGCTCGCTCATACTGACGATGGTGTCGAAGCGGCGCAGAAGATCCGTATTGAGCCACGCCGCGCCGCCGAAATCTGGGCTGAGGTGAGTGAACCAGTGAAGAAGTTTCTGAAGGCCTACTCCAAGGCGGGAGTGGAAATCGCGTGTCATCAATTCCGCCCGCCAACCTTCACGACGGACTAACTGACAATAGCCGTAGAAGAATTCGTCTGGGAATTTGCCTTCCCCCAATTGCCAGCGCTCGGCGCGGCCACCGGGAAGAATGTAGAGCAGGCGAAATGGCAACGTTAGGCGTGAAGTCCGAGCGTGGATAATTTGGCATCAACGGCCTTCCCTAACTTCATCAGGGCCTGGCCTTCGACTGCTTTCTGCTTGCAGGTGTTGCAGGGCGCTTGTTTCTCGCCGACGCCGGCAAGACCACGGCGCCATTCGGTGGAGATACGGTTGGCGTACACGTCGAAGATGGTCGTGCGCCGGTCGGACAGATCACCCAGGACAAAAGGCTGATGTTCCTGATGGTCGCTGCGGAGATTACAACAAGGCATCACCTTCCCGTTGAAGTCCACCGTGAAATTCGAGAACACCAAAAAGCAGGGAGATCGCCGAACGTAAGCACGATCTACCAGACGCTCAATTAGTTGTCCGCGGTCGTAGCCGGTCTCGTCAAAATTATGCGAATAGACAACGATCTCCATGCCAGAGTAAGGGAAGACAGCCCCTACCGTGGTGACAGTAGACGGATCCCACACTGGTTCGATCTCGATCCGTTTGGCAAGTCGATTGATCTCTTCCCGAGCGTTCGCGACACTCCACGCCACGTTCTTTCGCATATACACGCTGATGCGCAAAACCGAGAGCCCCACTTCCCGTAGACGGTTCAATGCTTCCGCATCGAGGTAATCTCCGTTCGTGACAATATCAATGTCGGCCTTGGGCAAATGCCGCCGCGCCATCGCCACCATCTCATAAATATGATCGTCGGCCATCGGTTCCGAATAGCGCGCAAAGCGGAGCACCTGATCGTATTTGATGGCTTTGAGATCATTCAGGATCGATTCGTACAGCGGCCGATCGAGGATGGTTTTCACAGTCAGCCGGTCGATCGTGCTGTTCGGACAAAACGAGCAGGTCCGGTTGCAAAATGCGTGGGGCTCAAGCTCCACAAGCGTAATGTTTCGCTTGAACAGCGTCCGCTTCCCTTCCTGATTGAGAGACGGATCATGTTCGAGGGTGGATTGGTCAAGAATCGAAAGGAAATGTGCCCAATGATCCCTGGGTCGCACGAGATAGCGATAGACTTTCTTCAACAGCGAGGCAGCATACATGTCGGTCAAGCCTTTAGGAAGGTTGGTCGCGATGATCAAGAAGACAACAGAGAGCGGATGAGGTCATTCAGCCGATCGGCATAGGGATAATCCGACGGTTCAACGAAGTATGCACATTGCTTTTTCAATCTTTCCCCAATGCCGATCTCGTCCGTTTTCTGCAATAAACGGCGGCACTCCTCAATTAAACGCTCCGGGTTCTCACATTTAATACAGTCCACTCTGTCGAAAAACTCTAGGAAATGCACCATCCTGGCACGTGTCGTGACAGATTGATTCCTTTTTGCACCCTCATCGGGTAAATACACCGCCACGGGTTTGCCGTGCATCGCAGCTTCCAGCAAGATGGTGGACAGAGGTGAAATCACCGCATCGACAGCGCTTAATGTGACGTGCGTATCTTCATAGTTCGCCAACTCAATGTGGATCCGCTCCTTCTTACGGGATTGCCGATAACATGCCTCCATGGTTGGATCAAGCATCACGTGCTTCCAATGCAGTGAGAAGAAATCTGCCTCGTCTTTCGGATAAGACCGCCAGGGATGTGGTCGGTACAGAACAACACAATCTTTGAACTCTCCCTTCTCGATAGCCTCTTCAAGACGGATTAAATGGCTGGTTTCATTAAGTCCATTGCTGGATCCTGCATACATCAACACTTTGCATCCTTGAGGGATTCCAAGTCGGCGTTTGTGTTCGACAGGAGTCTCTCTGGGAGGGTACCGGTAAAGATCAAATTGTGCCACGCCGAGGCTCACGACCCTATCTGATGGGATACTCATATGAAGAATGGCATGTTGCCTGGTTTGCTCGCCCCAAACCGCAAGCCGGGAAGGGAACCCTACCATCATGGCTTTGGTGGCAGGATTATCCCACGAGTTCATAATGAAGACCGTCGGCTTTCCATTCGCTTCTCCCCAACGGACCAAATCCGATACGAACAACCCTTCGAGGACAGTAGGATGCACCACCACGTCCGGACGTTCTTCCTGAAGAAGATTGTTCAGGGCATTGTTCTCGCCAAGCCTGGCCAGCATAAGTGATTTATAGAGGCGATACGTCAACGGCCATGAGTACAACCAGCTTTCCCAATAGGCTCTCGGCCCCAAGAGATATCGCCAGATTCGCATTGTAGCCTGACGGTGCAGCTTCTCCGTGCGGCGCATGTTCATCAAAACAGTCGCATGATACAGACGCCTGTATAGGTAGGTGCGCTCGCCGGACACTGGAATAGTCCGCACACGATTCAGACCTAAAGTCTTCAGATCGGCCAGCACTCTTTTGTGGTTTTCGGGAAACACGAAGACAACTTCATGTTCGTCCTTAATGGACGAGAGAACATCATTGAGTACAAAGTGCCGAATAACAATGTCGTGATCTATGAAGATTGCTATCTTGGCCAAAACGATCCCTCAGCTATGCAAGCATGCCCTTCAAGGAGATCAGGCGTTCTGCCTCGGCAAGGTCCTCGATCGTGTCTATATTAACCAATGGCTCTTCGATGACTACAACCTGCGGAGCGGGGCCTAATACCGACTGGTGGGCAAGAAACATATGAGTCCGAAAGGCGTACGCAGCGCCGTTTCGGATAAACGTCGGCGTGAGCTCCTGCCGCCGCACAGGATGCGTTCCACCAGAAAGGAACGGCTCTGCGCTTCTATGCCTATCGACCGCAAACTGCTTGGCAGCATGGAACCGGAGCGGTACTTCCGTGACAGTAAATACCGCGTCCCCAGAAACGAGTGCCGCCAGCGCCTTCTGCACCATCGCCGGAGTCCGCAAGGGACTACTAGGCTCCAATAGGGCGACCACCTCAGGATGGAAACCCTTTTGAGCCAGCACCTCGAGCACGTGCGCAATGACATCCACAACGTCGGCCGTATCGGAAGCCAGTTCGGCTGGGCGCCGCAGCACCTCTGCGCCCTCCGCTTCCGCATTCGCCGCAATCCGGTCGCTGTCGGTGCTCACCACTATCCGATCGAAGCATTTGGTCTCACGGGCGCACCGGATGGCATGCGCCGTCAGACTAATACCACTCAACAGGCGAAGATTTTTGTCTGGCACTCCCTTGCTGCCGGCACGTGCCGGGATCAGCGCAAGAGTTTTTTCGCGTGGCGCAGTCATGCCGGACGTCGGAAATGAATGGAATAGGCAACCGGAAACGATGTGTGGGGTCGAAAGGTGTTCGTGGGATAGGAGACATCCAGCTTCAGCAACTCAGGGAAATGCCTCTCATAGAACCACCGCTCGCGTTCCTTGCGTTCGGTTTCAGGAAGGTACTGGAGCGCCTGGATCCAGCAGTAGGCAATCGCCTCAAAGGGGCCGCCTGTCGGCGTCCAGCCGGTCATGTCCAACCCCTGCCGCCGCAAGACCTCCCCGAATCCCCATGGTGTGTACCGAACATAGTCGTCCGGCGCCTGGTGCAACTCGCGCACCAGTGCCTCGAAGATATAGCCGGTTCCCCCGGGACGTAGCAGCCGCGCCATTTCCCGGAACATGCCGTCCTGATCGGCAACATGGTGCACCACGTTGGGCACCAGCAACGCATCTGCACACTTATCCGGAAGGCCGGTCGCTGTGATCGGAGCCCGGCGGTCGGCTTTTACATGAATGCAGCGTGGATCATTGGTCCATGACTTTTGGTAGCCATCTCGTTTTGCCGTAGTCTGCAGCTCACAATCCACAACCTCCATCTTTTGCTTTGGAAACAGCGGTGCAAAAAGGCTATCGCCGCCGTACACGTAGGCCCGCTCGAGAATGAGCACATCGGCGCCATCGGGCAGGCTGGACGCCAAATTTGCCACATCCTCCAGCATCCGCTTGAACTGCGGCCATTTCGTTCCCGTTTGAAAAATCTTCTCGTGCAAAAATGCCAGGTGAGCCTGCACGGCAGCCGGCGTGGCTTTTGATGCCATCATCATTTGTCCGACCCTCCTGCCATGTTCTCTTGCCTCATACCGTTTCCTTAATAGGCCAGCCTCTTCTGAATCCTGATATCCGCCGTCGCGAGGAGATCGGCTATACGTTGTCCAGCCTTCCCATCACCAAAGAGAGTCGCGCGCTCGTACCGGCCGTGGTCCATCTGCTTACGAATCGCAGCCGCAATGTCGCCTGCATGGTATCCTGCATGCACGACGTTGGGGCCTTGCTCGCGGCCGACTTGCCGCGTTCCGATATTGACCGCAGAAACGCCCATAAACGCCCCTTCACGGATCGCCGAGCTGGAGTTCCCGATCAGGCAAGCTGCGTTATAGATCAAGCGTGCATAATCCTCGGCGGAAAAGTTGCGATAGAAATGGATTCGGGCATGAGGATGTTGCTCGCGGTACATTCGGAGACCTTTCGAGACGTCGTCCGACCCCGCATCCACATTGGGCCAAAGCCAGACGGTCTGTATATCAAAAGACGTGGCGGCCTTGAGCGTTTCGTTGATTTGCGCCAACCCATGCCCATACTCTGTGGTGACCGGGTGCTGCAGCACCACCAGATAAGGCTTGCCCGGGTCGAGTTCTGCACCGACCCCGCGATACCGCTGGAAGATATCCTTCGGCAGAGTCAGATCGAGATCCGCCAGCAGGTCGATGGAGGGGCAACCGGTGCAGTGCACCGTCGTGGGATCTTCCCCCATGCGAATCAGATTTCGAGCCGCCTGCTCGGTAGCGGGGAAATGAATGTGCGAGAGCTTGGTCACCGCGTGACGGACGCTCTCGTCAATGGAGCCGGTCACTTCTCCGCCCTGCGTGTGCGCCAGAAGAATATTCATGTAGCTAGCGGCAACCGCCGTCGCCATCGTTTCGAACCGGTCCGCGACCGTGAGCACGACGTCAGGCTTGAGATTCTCGAACAGAGTTGCCAGTTCCAGAATGGCCATACCTGTGGACTTGGCCATGGTCGTCGGCGTTTCACCCTCTACAATGGTATAGACCGTGGCTGTTGGTGTGAACCCGTCTGCCTCGATCGTTTCCCGCACATTGCCGAACCGGTAAAGCAGCGCCGACGCGCCGACGATCAACTGCAGCTCGAGTTTTGGATGGTTGCGCACCGCGTGCAAGACTGATTTGATCCGGGCGTAGTTGGCGCGGCTGTTGACGACAACGCAGACCTTGCGCGAAGTCCAGGATTTAGTCATGCACATCCTCCCGTCGAAGCAATTGATCGGCGGATACCGCCCTCGCAAGACGACGTCCAATGAGCGTCGCTAGCTCCGCAGCCGGGATGCCAGTTCCCGGTTTCTTCACGGCAAGATGGCTTCGTTCAAGGACGGTCCCTGCAGGAAGATCCCGTTTGACCACGATGCTCTTCGTAAAAAGATCCCGCAACGGCACCAGTTCCTTTGCCATCGCATCCTTGTCCACCGGATGCGCGCGCATGCGCTCGATAAACCGTACGCCCTCGACTATCTGTTTTAATTCCACCGTCGTCACCGACGAAGGGACATCGGGGCCGAACATTTCCCGACTCAATGTCACATGCACTTCGAGCAGAGCGCATCCCACCATGGCCGCCGCAATCCCCGGATACACCGTTCCGGAATGATCCGATAGGCCAACCGGGCAGCCGTAACGCTCCCTGAACAACGGCAACAGATTCAGCCCAATGTGTTCTGGGGGGCAGGGATAGGTGCTTGTGCATTGCAGCATCGCAAAGGACCTGCCGACTGCCTTAATCCTCGCCACAGTATTATCAATTTCTTTTAGCGGGCTCATTCCCGTGGACAGTACCAGGGGTAAACCGGTCTCAAGCATGCAGTCCAGCAACGGCATGTTGCCGACCTCTCCAGACGCAACCTTCCAGGCCGGCACGCCGACCCGGACAAGCAATTTCACCGCCTCTTCTGAAAAGGGAGAACTCAAGAATAGCAGGCCCTTCTCGTCAGCATGCTGCTTCAGGTCTTTCCATTGCTCTTCGGTGAACTCCATGCGTTTCCAATAGTCATAGCGGCTTTGGTCCTGCGTACTGAACCGCACGCGCCACGGCTCCTGCGACGTGCTTTCTTCGGCTGCGATATGGGTCTGAAACTTCACGGCATCCGCCCCTGCCTCGGTAATGGCATCAATAAAAGCATGAGCCATACCGAGACTCCCGTCGTGCGTCTGCCCGACTTCGGCGACAATCAGGCACGGACGCCCTTCACCAATCTCACGCTTGCCTATTGTTAGGGACATATAACAGGGGTCGTCAGACCGAATAGCTCGAGGAGTTGAACAAACCCAGGTTCCGACTGATCCACTTGACGGTGCATTCAAGTCCCTCCCGAAAGCCAGCCTGAGGGGTCCAGTCCGTTAACGACTTAATGAGAGTGTTGTCGGCGACCAATCGGTTGACTTCACTGCCGGCTGGTCGGATCCTCGCCTCCTCACAAACAATCGGGATGTTCCGACCGGTGATCTCCATGAGCATGCGAGCGGTTTGTTCTATCGACCACTCCTGCCCTGTGCCTATGTTGATCGTTTTCCCCTCAGCCCCTGGGCATAGCGCGAGCGCCATGATGCCGTTGGCCGTATCCAGCACGTAGTTGAAGTCCCGGGTCGGGGTCAGTGCGCCTAATTTCAGCGATTCGGCGCCTGAAAGCAACTGGCTGGCAATTGTCGGAATGACTGCACGCGCTGTTTGACGGGGGCCGTAGGTATTGAACGGCCTTGCCGTCACCACCGGCAGATTGAACGACAAGTGAAAGCTTTCAGCCAGTTTGTCGGCTGCGATCTTTGTGGCGGAGTAGGGTGATTGACCGACCAGTGGATGGGTTTCCGAAATCGGGACTGCCTGGGCTGTGCCATACACCTCCGACGTCGAGGTATTCACGACCCGGATCAGCGAATCGGAACGACGGCAGGCTTCCAGAATATTAAGAACGCCCATGATATTCGTTTCAACGTAGGAACGCGGGGCATCGTAGGAATAGGGGATGCCGATCAGGCTCGAGAGGTGGAGGATATACTCGCAGCCATGCACCGCCTGGCGAACCCGTTCAGCATCGCGCACATCTCCGGAAAAGATTTCCACTTCCCGAACGAGTGTTGGATCAGCATCAGCGAGCCAGCCGATGCTGTTCCACGAATTATAGTAGGTCAGCGCCCTGACTGAGGCGCCTTTGCGAACCAACTGCTCGACCAGATGACTGCCGATGAAGCCGTCCGCCCCGGTGACGAGCACCTTTCTGCCCCCGAACGATTCAGCCATTGGTTGCCTTCCCAAATATCTTCTGCGCCTGTTCCAGATCGTGCGGATTGCCGATGTCCGTCCAGAATTCGTGGATCGGAAATACCGAGACATTGTGTCCGCAGGCGATGGTTCGTTCGATGACGCTGGTCATGTCGCAGGGCTGCCCGGAGGGAATGAGCTCGAGCACGGGCGGAGACAGCGCGTAAATCCCGGCATTGCACAGAAAGCGCTGCGACGGTTTCTCCTCGAGAGCGACGGCGCGCATATCCCGCACCTGCACGACCCCAAATGGGATTTCGACCCGGTATTCGATGGCAGCCATTGTAATGAGGGCCTTCTGCTCGTTGTGATAGGCCAGCAGCGTGCCGTAATTGGAATTGGTGATAACATCACCGTTCAGGACCAGCAAGGGACCGGCTGGATTTTCCGGCAGCAGTGAAAGGGCACCGGCAGTCCCAAGCTTGACATGTTCCCTGAGATAATGAATCCGCGCCCCGAATTCCGAACCGTCGCCGAAATGATCCTCGATCAGGTGTCCGAGATAGTTGGTCGCAATGAATATCTTGGTGATTCCGCATTCGACCAGTGCACACACCTGCCGCTCCAACAGAGGAACGCCCCCGACCTCGACCATCGGCTTGGGCAGGTCCGCAGTCAGCGGCCTCAGCCGCCGGCCTTCGCCGCCAGCCATGATCACAGCCCCCCAGAACCCTTCGGCCCGCGTGACCGGGTGTTCGTGCCCTCGGAAATCGGTGACTTGAACAATCCGGATGAGCCGTCCGGCGTCATCTACGACCGGCACAGCGGCAACACCCTTGGTGAGCATCAGGTGCAGCAGTTCTTCATTCGTCGCGTTGCCGCTCGCAACAATCGGATCGGCGCTCATAGCCCCGCTGACCGGGCTATCTACGGTATGTCCCTGCAGAATGGCGCGGCGGATGTCTCCGTCGGACACGACTCCAAGAAGTCGATTCTCGCCGTCCACGACGGCGGCGATAAATCGTCGGGTACGTTCGATCGCAGCGATTGCGTCACGGATCGAAGCCGTCTTCCCGATCCGGGCCTCGGTCATCGGTACCACCCGTCACGCATCTCGCCGTGAAGCGTCATGCCTTTGCGTAGGAGGCGACCATTAATCGGAACCGTGGCTAGAACATTGGCGATTTTCCTGCCCGCGTCGCCAAGACCGTAAGGATTCTGGCAATCCCGGCACTGCCGGCGGAAGGTTTCGTCGTAAAGAGCCTTTTGCGCGGTCACCAAAATGCCATTCGCATCGTACCCAACATCCAACACATTGTCCGCTCGCAATCTGCCCTGCTGCCGGGAACCGATGTTGACCGTCGGGCAGCCGAAGGCGGGCGTTTCCTTGATGCCGGAGGAGGAGTTCCCGACGACCGCCACCCGGGTGTTCGGATCACGCGCCAGCGCCAGGAGACCATGATACACATGCCGCCCGAGCGAACGGTGCAGCTGGATGCCGGAAAGATTTTCCGCCGCCGTCTTCTCCAGCTCGACAATGATGCGACGCCCCCCCGCATCATTATTGGGATAGGTCATCACCACCTGCACCCCCTGCTTAGCCAGGGATTTCAGCGCTTGAAGAGCCGGCCGTATTTGTTCGTCCGCCAAGTCGAATTCGGTCGTCACGGAGTGCTGCGTGAATGCGACAAGCGGGCGATGAAAATCGAGCTTCAGACGCTCTCGCAGCTCGTCCGGTTTGGCGAACCGACCCTGCGCAATCAGATCGATGGCGGGAAACCCCACCGTATGGACCCGCCACGGTTCCTCCCCCATCGCCAGCAGGCGGTTGGTGGCCTGTTGATTCGTCGTGAAATGCAGGTGGGCCAGCTTGCTCATGGCATGGCGGACCGAATCATCAAGCGCGCCTCCTTCGGTCAGATCGCCTCCCTCGACGTGGGCGGTCGGCACGTTCATCTGCGTGCCGGCGATGATCGCTGCGAATCCCTCGAAGCGATCGGCGTATACAACCAGCATGTCAGGGCGGATTTGGTCGAGTGCATGAGCCACCGACAGGATGCCCGAGCCGATCGCCTGGGCGGTGGCATACAGCGTGTCGGCTTCCATTTGTATCTTCGCTTCGGCATGGACGACGAAGCCGTCCGCTTGAATCTCCTGCAACGTTCGCCCGAAGTTGTCGTCCAGATGCGCACCCGACACGATCAGGCGATAGTCCAACGCGGGATGGGCCTCGATCGCCTTCAGGATTGGAAACTGCAGCCCGTACTCGGCGCGGTTACCGGTAAAGACCGCGACAATGCGCTTGCTCACGACGTCCCCCGCAGCAGCCGGGCCACGCCCTCTTCCAACGACACAGTCGGTCGCCACCCGACAGCCGTCGTCGTTGTTTCGATATCAAGGACAATCGAGGAGGCATGCCCCGTCGGATGGGTTTCCCGTATTGCGCGTCCCACCTCTCCTGCCGATCGAAGCGCCAGCCTGGCGAGATCGGCGACCGACGTCCCCACGCCCGTGCCCAAATTGAATACACCTCGCGCCCGCCCGAGAGCCAGATCGGCCAGGCCGCGCGCGGCATCCTCGATCCAAAGGAAATCCCGAACCGGCCGCCCATTCCGTATCGTGAGAGGAGCCACGCCTGGAATCTGAGCAAGAATCTCCGCGAGCACGCTGTTCTTCGCCATACCCGGGCCATAGACATTGGCCAGCCGCGCGACAGTACCCCCGACAGCCAGAACTATTCTCTCACATGCGTCCTTGGCCACGGCATAGACCCCATCAGGGAACACTTTCTCATCCGGTCGGCGAGGATGGAGCATCGTGTCACCGTAGACAGCGGCCGACGACGCGTAGACCAGCAGCCTGGGATTTTGATCCTGCAGGCCGCGCATGAGCGCCAGGCACTCGGTGGGATAGTTCGCATTCTGAATCGCGGCTTCGTCTCTGGTCTCGGCGAGGTGAATAACGGTCGCATGGTCAGGAAGAAGGAGGTCCGCGTACTGCTTAACGAGGATCCCCTCCACGCCTGCGGGCCAAGCCTGCGGAGTGCGGGCGACCGCTTTGACGCATTGATGCCGGCGCGCTAATTCACCGACCAGTGCCCGTCCTATGAATCCCGACGCGCCGGTCACAACGACTGGATCTGTCATGCAAACTCCTTGATGTCCTCAGGCCCAAGCTGGCAATCGGCCGGAAGGTTTCGAGCCGCCTGTTTACCAAGGACGGCGGTTAACTGCGTGGCATGAATCGGTCCAGTACCTGGCCGTTTGACCCAGACATTGTCGAGCGACAGCACCTCACCAGCCTTGATAGGCGCGATGGAGACAACGGTCGCGTACGCGAAATCGATGACCGGCTGCTCCTCCGGTAGAATCGTTTTCGAGCCTCCACGAGCTTCCCATATTGAGCGCGAACCCTTGATTAGATCAGCCAGCTCATGCGGTTCGATGGAAATGCCGGTATCGGGCCCCGGCCAGGCGCGGGAGATCGTGAAATGTTTCTCAAGCAGGCATGCCCCCAGCGCCACTGCCCCAAGACAGGTCCAGATGCCCATCGAGTGATCGGACAGACCGATCGGCACGTCAGGGAAAGCCTGCTGGAGTTGTGTGACGGCACCAAGCCGCACTTTGCCATACGGGGTCGGGTACATGCTGGTGCAATGCATCAGGGCATACGGGACGCGCCCTTCGAACACGCCGGCTGATCGGCGAACGGACGCCAGATCGTTCATGCCCGTCGAAAGAATCACCGGCTTGCCGAATTTCGCGATATGTTCGAGCAACGGGAGATTATTGCACTCGCCCGAACCGATCTTGAACGCCGGCACGCCCATCGCATTGAGACGATCGGCCGCCTCACGACTGAACGGTGTTGAAAGATAAAGAACGTCCTTCTCTCGACAATAGGCCTGCACCCGTCTCTCCTCTGCCTCCGACAATTCGCAGCGCTTGATAATGTCCCAGAGCCGTTCCTCGGATATTTGTCCCGGCTTCATGTCCGTCGGGATCATTTCCCTTTCGGTGATGTGGCACTGGAACTTCACCGCCTCGGCGCCGGCGGCGACAGCCGCATCCACCAGTTGCAGCGCCTTATTAACGTCGCCTTCATGGTTGATACCCACCTCTGCGAGTACCAACGGCGGGTGATCTTGACCGATTCTTCGCCCGGCTATATCGAAAGTGCTATCGCTCATGACTCATGCCACTTTGTGGATATTCCCCTGCCAGCAATTCATCGATGCTCTCCAGCATGGATTGCATGTCGGTGTGGCGGTGCATGGCATCGTAGCCGGCAGCCCTACTCTTCGATGCTAGAAAATCAAAAACACGTAAAACAACGGCTATGGTCACCGATTTTGGAACTGACGGGTTACGCAGACGAGATTTGACTTTGCGGTACAGTTCGATCGTGCGGAGTATGCTTGGATCATCATACTGAGAAGGGTCTAGCTGATCGATCTCCCGTTCAGGCGCCAATATGCTCCGGATGCTTGATAGATCGGTGTTGCCATGAGTTTTCCGAAGCGTCACCACCGTTGCTGCCCGAGCGAAATAATGATCGACATCGCGCCCGAGTGGATCCAAGCCAGAGGAGGACACCACCTCCAGTCCGCATGCGTCCAAAAACCTGAGATAGGTGGCGGAGGCATACAGACGGGCGTACCGGGTGAACACCCCGTCCATGAAGATGGACGACAAGTAATTCCTTTTTATATCTTCGGAATAAGCCATCAATGACGCAAGAAAATATTCCCGAAGCACGTTCGGGTCCGAGGCGATATTGTTGCCGTGGGCCAGGTCGCGCAGTAAATACAGAACGAAGTTATCAAAGGTGCCTGAGCGATAGAAATAAAGCCACAAATAGCCGCCCTGTTTAAGTGCGCGGATACAGTTCTCCAGCCCGCGTCCGACATCGGAGAAATGTTGCACGATCCCATTCAGATAGACAAAATCATATTGCTCCCTGCCAAGATCCGTCGTGACCAGATCGCAGCATCGAGTGGTCAGGCGGTTCCCGATCTTGATCTCATTTATATACGACGATACACGCTCAACATTCTCGGCGCTGATGTCAAAATGCGAAACGCTGCGAGCTCCCATATTGAGAAAGGCAAGGGCCTGCCTTCCGGTTCCGACGTCCATGACATGCCAGTCGCGCAATTTCTCTACGGCAATGCCGGATTTCATCAAATCTTTTCGCATGGAGCTTTCGTAGGATGCCAGCACATCTGGATCAGCCAGGGCGCTCCACACCTTGTCCGCATTTGCCAACACGGCACCAGATCCTAAAGAGTACTTTCCGTACACATCGACGATGTGGGCCATTCAAACCCTCGTTGGTGCTCTGTTAAGGATGGTGTGCAACTGCTGAGCAGCTGATTTTCTGTAGATCAAACGATTTCCGGAGATGACCAGACACTCCAGGGCGGACAGAGCGAGCGTTCGGACGGCATCGGCAACGGTGGCATTCATCGGCTCGCCATGGAGATTAAGAGACGTATTCAACAATGCAGGGATTCCGGTCAGTTTTTCGAATTCGCTGATCAGTTCCCAATAGTCTGGATTCGACGCATGACTGACAAATTGGGGACGGGCGGTGAAATCCCCCGGGTGCAGCGCCGCAGAGATCTCGATGCGAGCGCGTTCTGTCGTGTTGAAACCGATCGTCATGTAGGGGGATACGAGCTTCTTGGGATTGACAAGATAGAGATCAGCCTTTTCCTCGAGGATGGAGGGGGTGAAGGGCATCCAGAAATCACGATTTTTGATCGCGTCGTTGATGCGCTTCAGGTTTCGGATATCGGCCGGGTTGGCGAGGATGGATCGATTGCCCAGCGCACGGGCGCCGAATTCCATGGGACCGACGCAACGTGCCACAATGACATTGGCTTCCAGCAACTTCGCAACAGCCTTCGCGTCGACATGATCCAGCACCTCGAAGGCGGCAGGATCCTCTCCCGCCCTGGACACGCCGTGACGCCATTCATCCTCTTCACCCACCATGCCGTCGATATCACCCAGATAGACATGACGCATGGGTTCGGTGGCCTCGCCCGCCTTCCGCGATGCCATAAAACAGGCTCCCAGAGAAATGGTTTCGTCGCCACCCGAGGCCGGCACGCTCATCCATGACATCTCCGGCAGCAACGACAGCTCTCCATTGCTCTTGATGTTCATGGATAATCCGCCGGAAAAACATATGCCGCTGGTGCCTGTCCGATTGAGCCAATGTTTCATCCATGCAGCGGTCACTGCCGTTGACCAGTTCTGGACCGCGGCGGCAATGTTGTCGAACCGATGCCCTTCGAGCCGGTCCTTCAGGTCGAAATAGCCGTCCTTGAACGGTCGCTCCGTAACAAACCCGCCGTCGCGAAAATCAAGCGCTTCAAACAGAATCCTTTCCACCGCCTCGACGTGTTTACTCCGCCGCGAGTAGCCCGAAAGACCCATGACCTTATACTCATGCTCGTTGGGCTTCATCCCGAGAATGAGCGTGATGAAGCGGTAGATACGCGCCACCCCGTGATCGTGGCCGCCTGAAATTTTTTTCAGGCTGCCGTCCGGCAACGGCGTCCAGGCACTCCAGTTCTGACCGTCCCCCCAGGAGTCGGCCGTGAGAACGAGCGCCTCTCTTTGACGCTCGACTGGAACTGGCGCCCCATAGAACGCGTAGTAGGCGTGACAGGTGTGGTGATCTACAATGTCATATGGACCGGACCATCCAAACAGACGCTGCATAGCTTCCGGCCGCATGACGTCACTGACGTGGCGGGTGAGCTGGGCTACAGACATGCCGGACAACATGTAGCTGGTGTCGAGGCTCTGATCCTTGTTCAGGTGTTCCCCCTTCCGGTACATTTCACGCCAGTAGCTCCCCTCGTTAGACGCGCCGTCATAGAAAACCGGCCACCAATACTCGCGGTTTTCCCTGACGTGATCGAGCACGGAAAACTCAGAGTACCGCGTCAACGCCAGCCCGACAGGATCGACATCGTTTGTTGCAAACGCCACCCTGTCGACTCTGCCCGGATCCCCGGTAAGATGCACTTTGATGAGATGGCAAATTGACTGCACCGGGAAGGCGACCTGATTTTTTCGTTTCGTAAATCGCTCTTCCTGCACCGCGCCGACAATGCGGCCGTTGATCATAAGCGCCGCCGAGGAATTGTGGCCGCAGTGAATACCAAGAATGACCATCGGGATCCTGTCTGAGCGATCCGCCTTAGCTCACGTTCGTAAGCATGAAGGCGTCGGCCTGCATCATCTTGCAGGTGTGGGAGTAGGCGTGGCCCGAATGGTACCAGGCCTTCAGGTGCTCGGTCTCGCGGGTAACAACAGATGCATTTTCACTGAGGAGTCCTGGGATGATGTCGTAATGGGCATTGCCCCGCGGATCATCTGCAAGGATGAACTGCCCCTGCCACTCAGGGGCACAAAACCACCAGCCAGCGAATATTTCCGCCCGTCGTTGGCAATCTTTGAGATCCATGTCGTGCCACCATTCGGTTTTGAGAAGGCGCAGATAGTCGGCCCGGTCTCGCGCAACTTTGACAAAGCCGCAATCATCGTATTTCCCCTTGTCGGGAACCAACACGGGTTTGCCGAGGGACGCAAACTCAACACCTGCCGTGCCGTGATATGTGATCAGCGCGTCGATGCTGCGCATGACTGCCGCATTGTTCCAGTGCGCATCGGCTACGGCAATATGACGTGGGTGGCCGTACTGATCAAGAATGGATGTCAGCGAGATGCCTCCAAACCACTCCTCGCAAGGATGTGGTTTGAATAGCCAGTTCACATCGGTGTTCGTACGCGCGGTGTCGAACGTCGCCTCGGTCCAATCGAGAAAATCTCGAAACTGGGACATACCGAGCTGATGCGGCCAGTCATACCAGTTCGCCGCGTAAAAACCCACGATCGGCTTTGCCGGATCCCAACCAAACCGTCGGCAAATCTCGGCACGACTGATGGCTTCCACGCGCCTTTGGTACGCATACACGGACGCCAGATCGTCCGCCTTGCCTCCGAACCGGCCCGCCAGATACTGTTTGCCGATCGCGGCGAGAGCAAGAGCACGCTTGCCGGGAAGGGTGTCCATTTCCTCGCGAGTTGGACGATCGTAAAATGTGAAGAGATCCTCCGGGCGCTGCATGTGAGTCATGCGGATCATACCGAACAGCCCGAACGGAAGCACGACCGGGATACCCCGTTGCAAGGCTTGCCACGCAATGGGACCGTAGGTGAAATGAACGGGATGGCTGATCACAACCAGCTTAAACTCGTGCTCGTCGAGCAAACGCTTGGCACGAGCAATGCCCAGCAATCCCTCCTCGACAAGCTTCGGAAAATCGCGGCGGCGGACGTCGATCGTTGCCAGACGTTGTCGTTTCAGTATGCCATCGTAAATCATGACCGCCGGTACATTTTCAGGTAACTTCCATTTCAGTATGTCATCAGCCGAACGCGCCGAAGACACCAACTCCTGTGACAAACTCCGGATGGCCCTTCGATCAACCTTGATGGCGAGATACTCATGTTGTTTCCCTATGCCCAGAATGCCCATCGTTCGCGAGCATTCCTTCTTCCTGAATTCGCCCAGAAGACCGGTTTCCTTTCCGTAGGAAAGCCCAAGCGCCGCACGGAGCAACGAAACGCGCAGCCAGTAGTTCGGGTTGTCGTATTGGGCGTCAATCAGAATCTCACCATCGAACCGCCCCGAAGATGCGCGCGCGAGTTCGGCGAGCATTCCGTCGACTTTGTCCCGTTTCGCCTGCAGCTCCCGGATCGAACGCCGGCCGGAACTGCTTGCAAGCTTTGCAATGTGCCGAAAACCATCTACGGCCCTGCGGATGGCCGAGTAGCGGGTCAGAAACATACCTGGACCTCAGTAATCAAGCCGATCCCGTACGGCTGCGAGAATACACTCGCCCAGTCTGATATCAGCCGGCTCGTCAATATCAACTTCATCGAAAGGACGCGCTGTCTCAAATGCCAGAATCCGCTTCCCGGCCAAGGACCCGCCATCGAGCGTTGCGACATGAGTGATGTACAGGAGTCCGTTTTCGAACGCGACAGGTTCCGTCAGGCGCGATTGTTGGCCGAACTCGTAGGAAGGCTCGTAATATCCTGCCACAATTCGACCGGTCTTGAGAGTCCGCACGCTCACGGAAACCAGCGAATCGCACGGCGACGAGGTAAATCGCATGACGGCATCCTCGATCATCGCAACAGGCCGAAGTGGATTCGTCGGCTGCAGGGTCATGACGGCCGTCGGCGTAATGCCTTTGGCCCGAATTGATTTCAGCGCATGGACGATGACGTCCAGTGTGGGCGAATCATCTTCCGCAAGCGTCGCCGGCCGTCGGATCACCCTGGCGCCGTGGGCTTCTGCCACTGAAGCAATTTCGTCGTCGTCAGTTGAGACCCACGCGTTGCGTACGGACGGCGCGGCCTGGGCAGCGGCGATGGACCAAGCCAGAAGCGGACGGCCGCCGAAGGGCAGGATATTCTTGCGAGGGAGCCGTTTGGAACCACCTCGGGCTGGAATGATGGCCACGATCATGACACCTCGCCCATTTTTGACTGTGCCGCCAGGTCACGCACAACTTCCATTTCACCATTTTGAGACTGTGCCGCCAAATCGCGAAAGAGCTGGTTGCGTTCGATAAGCTCGTCGTAAGTGCCCATATCGTGAACCCGGCCGCTGTCGAGAACGATGATGCTGTGACAATTGCGCAGACTGCTGATACGGTGAGCGACCGCAATCGCAAGAACATCCTCCCCCAGTTCATCGAACGACGCCTGGATCTCTGCCTCGGTCATGCTGTCCAACGCGCTGGTTGCCTCATCCAGCAGCACCAGATCGGGAGAGCGGTATAGGGCGCGAGCGATGGCGACGCGCTGAACCTGACCACCTGACAGCCTTCGCCCGCGCTCCCCAATTGGTGTACCGAGTCCTTGCGGGAGTCCTTTGACCACATCGGTCAGGTGTGCCTGATTAACTGCAACGCGAAGACGATCTTCATCCACGTTCGCAGGATTGTCGCCAAATGCGATGTTCGCACGGAGCGTGTCGTCCAGCAGGAAGACATCCTGGGGCACGTAGCCGATGCGCTCCTGCCACTGACGCAACTCCAGCGAAGAAAGCGGCACACCATCCAGGCAAATCCTGCCCTTGGTTTGATGCAACAGACCGAGCAGCAAATTCACCATCGTGCTCTTGCCGGCGCCGGACTTGCCGACGATTCCATAACGCTTCCCTCTTTCGAGTTCGACGGTCAGCCCGTCGACGCTGTTGCGTTCGGCCCCGGGATAGCGGAAAGAGATGGCCTCAAAGTGAATCGAGCGCCAGGCGGTTGGAACGGCGCTGCCTCCAGGCTGATGGCCGAAATCGCGCTGAGCCTCGCTGATTTCACGCAGGGTGGCCAACAGGGCTTCAACGAACGGAAGCGACGCAATGAACGTATTGAAATGGCTGGCTCCCTTGTTAATGGCTGGGAGAACGCGCATTACCACTACCCCGAGCAGGGCCAGCTGGGCGGTGACTTCGGCACCCGACAAACCGGCAGACCAAAGCAGGACAGCGGTTCCGATGAACCCGAGTTGGCCAAGGGTGAGAATCAAATTTGGAGACAATTGGGACAGGAAGCGCTGACTTGTGAGGTAGCGGTTTCCCCGCTCATGATGCCTGTCGAACTCGCCGGTAAAAAACCCGGCTCGATTGCTGACCTTCACTTCCCGGATGCCCGTCAGCAACTGTTGAAGTATCCGCATCGTGGCATCCATATTGGCCTTTTGCTGGCGCACCAATGAATGGATCCGGGGACGAACCAGCAGGATCATCAGCAGTCCCAGCAGACCGACCAGCAGAATGGCCAACAAGCCGTTCGAAGGAGCCAGCGCAACAACCACGATGGACGGCAAGACAATCAAAATGAGGGAGTGCGCGATTTGCATCATCGACTGCAGAAAATCATTTCGCCAGACCCGAATATCCGAGAAAATCTGGCGTGATAGGATCGCGGTGTTTTTTGAGAGGAACCAGAGAAATGGGGCAGCCACGAGTTTGGATACAATCTCGTGCCCGAGGCGGTTGCGACAGCGGGCCGCCTGCTGATCCATGACCCAGTTGATCGCCAGATTTGCCATCGAGCTGACGACGATCAAAAGAGCCAGAGTGCCGGCAAGCCATGGAAACAGAGCCGGGCTCCATTCGAAACCGAAGAAGGCCGAGACTTTCGCAAATGGCCCAGCCTGTTTGAGTAGTTCAGGCTGAATGATGGACTGCACCAATGGCACGACCAGCGCAACCACTGTGGCCTCCAGCAAGCCTGCGACAGACATTGCGCCAAACAAGACCGCTGAGGCCCAGGCCTCTCCCCGTGTGAGCAAGGCGATTCCGGCACGAAGAGTCGCGAGAGTGCTGGATCGGTCTTGCACTACACAGCTCCCAGATGCGTCGAGATTGATTCGACGGAGGGTAGAGCGCTCGCGAGCGTGGACCAGACTGAATCCTCGGTCAAAACGACAACACGATGGATGGCGTGCGTATCCACGCCAAGCGCAGGCACTTCCGATGAAGGAAGTTGGCGATCGGCTACGATCTCGGCCCGTTTTTCGTTGGGGTCGCTGCCGGGGCGCCACAAGCCTACACGACGAACGATTCTCTGCGACTTCAGAGCTTGCGCAGCCGCCCAGGCTTCCGATCCCAATCCAGCCGGGAGCAGCAGGGCATTAAGTGATTTAAGGCCCAAGTCGCGGCAAAGACGCAATGTTGCATGTTCGGTTACAAAACTCTCGTAGCGGTGTTCCCCAATCTGTAGTACGCCTATCGCTCCCACCCGACCGGACCATCCATGGCTCAAAGCTTGACCCACCAAAGCATTGGCTTGGCTATCTCCGGAGCTGACCAGCAAGTGAGTGACGCCGCAATCAATGGCAGCGCGCAGCCGGCGCGGGGCAGCATGACCGGCCACCTGCGCGGTAGCTGTTGCATCCACCACTACCCGACTGATTCTGGACGCGCCAGGATCGTTGCCAGGGATACCCCAATAGCTAAGACATGGTACAAGACCCTGCGGAGCGTCAGGACGTTTCGCCAGTATCCTTGTGAGTTCCATCCATGGTGTCTGAATCGGGTCAGAAACCTCTTCAAAAACTCGCAGCATTGAAAGATAGTCGTCGAGATTGTCGATTGTGCAGCGGAGTCTGGCCATATCGAGACATGTCATGTCCGGCCAATTGCCGGATCTGCGATGACGACGCAGCCACGGCGTTGTATGTTCGCGATCAAAACTGCTTTTGGTTTCGCTGTGGGCTGCGCGCAGGGCTCCCAACCGGAATGCTTCCACCGACAGCCCATACGGCAAGCCGTCATCCGGCCATCGGATTCCCGCATAATCCAGGTTCTTTTCTGAGAGTGTTTTGGCGACTGCGTCAATCAGCGACTGATCCGGGAACATGTTGTCGCCGGTAAGTCGCATAGCAGTCGTGTCGTCAGGGAAACCCTCGGTGGCATTCACCGTGCGGGCCAGCACATCGTCAAGATCTCCACGAAAGACATCGAGCCCATGCGACGCCACAATGGCGGCCAATGCATCGTCGCTTGGATCGTTCGAGGTGATCACGCGCACCTTCGCGCCACGATTGCCGGCACGTTTGGCAGCGAGCACCACACTCGGAAGACCACGGATGGGCAACAAGGCTTTTCCCGGGAGACGGGATGAAGACATCCGCGCCTGAAGCAAGACAATCACCCGGCAAGAACCTTCGCTCGCAGCATGCGTTCGTATTCAACAATGTCACGCCGACGAATAAGCTTGTCTTCAGCTCCAACTGTTTTAGATCGATGTCGTCCTATCAGGGGTTCTGATGCAGTGCGGTTGAGCCAGCGTCTCAGGACGGCCTTTACTGCCTGGCTCTTGGAAATCCCGAGACCGCAAATCGGTTGTCGCGACGGTGTCATTTGACGTTCAAGGGCAAATTGATGAATGGCCTGGGCCGCGGCCTCACAACGATGACCATCGGCCGCACCAAACCACGTGTGTATGTAATTCGTCCGATATGCATGGAGCTTTGAATCTACAGGCGTGGCAAGGCGGTAACGCACCAACTCGACGAGCGACTTTGCATCCTCCGCGATGTCGCTGCCAGCCTCTCGCTCCGGCCATGCGAGTGCAGGATGCTTGTCCATTCCCATCTCGATCGTCGGTTTCCCCCACATCCACGCCTCAACGGCGGTTGTGCATTGCCGATGTAAATGCACGTCCGATGCACGCAGAATGCTCCAGATATAGTCCTGCGGACAGAAACTGACATTGTGAAGGCCCGTGTCGGCGATACGCCGCCGGTAATAACTGAGGTCTTCAACGGGATGCGGTTTTATGACAAATTGGACATCGGGTAATGCTTCTGCCGTTTCGAAAAGGGCTTCGGAGGCAACATCTCGCCCCTCAGAGAATATTTTGGGCAGCTCAATCAGGTCGATACCAATTCGTCTCAGGCATTCCTTCATACCGATCTCAATCGCCTCCCGCTCGAATTGAGCGAGCCTGCTCTGGGGGGCGTTGCCATTCAGGTGGGCATAGCCATAGGCTGTTGCCCACGTCACTACCGGGCGTGATGGATCGAGTCCCCATTTTGTGCAGAACACTTCACGGGTCGGGACGGCTTCATAAAACCGCGGATGATGGAAATCGAATCGCGTGCAGCCGATGCCTCGCACTTCAGTGCCGCTGCTCCCCCAGCGTCGTCTCACTTCATCCGAGGATTTGTTGCTCCAGGTGAGAAAAAGATCGACATGGCTGTAGTCACTGAACTCTCCGGCACCAATCGGTTCGTACTCGGGACGCATGGCTCCCTCGGTTGGAAGCACGACGACGGTCCGACCGTTTTCCTTCAATATTCTTGAAAACGTACGATACGTTTCGCTGTGCAGGTGATTAAACACCACCACGTCTGGCTTGAAGGCTGCGGTGTGCGCCTGGGCGCCCTTGGTTGCCGAAATAAGAACTGTGTGCCCCAAACGGTCGAGGGCCAGTTTAATCGCACAAAGGTTCGGCAGATCCCGCCATTTATGATCGCACAGTAATTGGATTCGCATTGCGTCTAGACCTTTGGCATTACCAAGCGGTCCAGCCACCGTCCACAGGCAGGTTAATTCCAGTGACGTAGGCTGAAGCCGGAGAGGCAAGAAAAACCACGGCCCCACCAAGGTCCTCGGGCTGCCCGATGCGGCCCAAGGGAACCTTGTCCGCCAGCCGGGCACGGAAATCAGAATCCACCTTCTCCGGTGGGAATGGGCCGGGGCTGATTGCGTTCACGCGAATTTTGTCCGGTGCAAGATGGCAGGCGAGATACCGTGTGAGCTGTAACAGGCCGGCCTTTGCAGCGCCATAGAATGGCGGGTTGTTCATTCCGCTATCGCCATAGAGACGTGGATCGGGACTTACCGTGCCATACATCGAAGCGACGTTGATGACCGAAGCTCCGCGTGCCTTACGCAAAATTGGCAACGCCGCCTGCACACAGTTGAACGTCGCAGTCACGGCAATTTCACAGGAAACAGCGAAGTCCTTACTGGAAGCCGTGTCGACCGTGCCCGCCCTTCCCGAATAGGCGTTGTTCACCAGCACATCCAATCGTCCGAGTTGGCCAAAGAAGGTTCGCACAGCCATTTCGTCGGTAATGTTGAACGGACACGCCTGTACCTTTAACCCACGCGCAGTCATTCGTTCGGCTAAAGCCGAAAGCTTTGCTTCATTGCGACCGTTTAACAACACCGTAGCCCCCGCATCTGCCAACGCCTCGGCCATCGCCTGGCCCAGGTGACCCGCAGCACCTGAAATGAAAGCAACGCGGCCAGTGAGGTCGAACAGGGTCATGCAACTCTCTTACGGGGCCACAGAGCTGGATTCAGCAACGTTTCTGGTAGCTTAGGTAAAGCTGAACGTATCAAAGATTGCTCGGACTCCGTCAGCGGCTGTCGTGCCGCCAGAGCCAAGTTGCGTCGCAATTGCGCCTCGGTCTCCATACCAAGCACGACTCCGTGTACCCATGGTAGGCCACGTACGAAAGCAAGGCACAGATCGTCCACGCCATCCCGACCAAGAGTAGTAGCTAGTCGAGACAGATGGGCTAGGACGGTGGCTGCTGTCCCTTCTTCCCCTTTTGGCCATGCAGCGATGTTGCCGCAGACCAGCAGACCCTGTAAGAAAACGCTACGAGCATGCACAATTATGTCAGGCCTTGCCGCAAGAGCTTCGGCGGCTTTCTCCCAGCGCCAATCAAGAAGGTTTATGGGCAATTGCACATGTTGCACATCAGGATTGACGGAAACGGCCGATACCTCTTCAGGACTTTGCACCGAAACACCCAACCGGCCGATATTCCCTTCTGCACGCTCCGCCAACAGATAACGCCATATCGCGCCGCCCCAGGCAGTAAGGTGTTCGGCCCGGTGCAACAGTAGAACTGGTAAGCGAGACAGTCCTAAGGCTGCCTTCGACTTTGCCAAACCCGCCATGGCCTCTGCCAAAGCAGCGTTCCCATCTTCGGTCGGAATTCCCGTTAACGGCGTGAGCTTGGTGATCACGGATAGGGTACGGCAGTCGTCACGGCGTAGCGCTGCACCAATCCGGTATTCGGCATCACCGTAAGCACGTGCGGTATCAAGCCAGCGTACTCCGGCTGCAGCCGCTCGAGCCAGCATGGCTAATACCTCTTTCTCAGAGGGCTGACCGGTGGAATTGGCAGCGCCGTACGACAGCCCCAATTGTATGTACTGTGCCGAAGATTAGCTCAGCTGCCATGATGGGTCAGTTGATTTTATCCCAAGACAGCGGAGTACCACGCGAGATGGCGACGCGGGCAGTTCGACCAAGGACTGCCGGCAATTCTTTGGGAGCCAAGCCGTGGCCGGGCCGGATGCAACGCACATTCTCACTGGTAAGCTTGGCTCCGGCCGCGATGTCCTGAACAGCGAACAGCGAGCGGCGAAAAATCAGATTCTGTTTCTCGCTCGACTTTCGCTCATAATCCACATGGCCGAGAGCCTCCCAAGCCATGCGGCAGTCAACCACCAGTCGGCCAAATTCGTCAGGCTCCAATGAGAAAGCGGAATCGGCCCCCCCGTCGGCTCGAAGCAGAGTCACGTGCTTCTCAATGATGGATGCGCCAAGCGCTACTGCTGCCACCGAGACGGTGGTACCCAATGTATGATCCGAGAACCCCCCTACCGCGCCAAAGCGTTCGGCAAGATCGGTTATCGTGCTCAAATTGGCGTCTGACACAGGCGTGGGATAACCCGATACGCAATGCAGTAGTGCTAAGTTGCGGCAGCCACCGGCGCGAGCGGCTGCAACCCCCTCCTCGATTTCGGATAGGTCGGCCATACCGGTGGACATAATCATGGGCTTGTTGGTGGCGGCCACTCTTTTAATCAGCGCCACGTCCACCAGTTCGAAAGAGGCAATCTTGTAGGCGGGAGCTCCTAAGGCCTCGAGATAGTCCACAGCGGTTTTGTCAAACGGTGTACTAAATACCGTTATGCCCAACTCACGACCTTTAGCAAACAGCGCCTTGTGCCAGTCCCAAGGAGTCTGCGCCTCGGCATAGAGGTCGTACAGCAGATAGCCGTCCCACAATCCACCGGTGATTTTGAATTCCGGCCGGTCACAGCGGATAGTCATCGTATCGGCGGTGTAGGTCTGCAGTTTAACTGCGTCGGCACCGGCCTTGGCGCAGGCTTCCATGATCTCGAAGGCGCGGGTGATGTCGCCATTGTGGTTGGCCGACAACTCGGCCACTATGTAAGGTGGATGGCGTGGACCGATGGGGCGGCTGTTGATAAAAAAATCAGACATAAAATAGAGGCTGGTTCAGTCCGCCGCATTATCCTTTCGGCGGATCGTCACCTTGGCACTTATGAGATCATCTTGCTGGATGGGGTAAGTAAATTCCAAGCGAAAGCAACCGTGGTCAAGGAAAGCAGTTGGGTAGGTTTCGGCGTCAAGCATCCGGATATGATCGAACAGCTGATCTAGGCTACCGGTTTTAGGAAGACACGACTGTTCGGGTTTGCGCCGGGGAAATACTAAGGGTTCGCCCTGCTGAGACTGGGGAACAGGTTCGGTGTGCACAATCTCAGTGATCATCTGCCAAACCAACTCGCCCATACGTTCAAAAATATCTTGGCCTCGTCCATCCAGAGACAGCGCTCGCTTCAAATAAATTGGACCAGCGTCCAATGCCTGGACCATGCGCAGTGCGGTTAGCTTGGTCTCTGTATGGCCACGTACGATCAGGTTCTGGATGGGCGAACCGCCTCGCCCATAGGGCACGTCAGCAGCATGGAAGCACACGCACTCCGCTCGCTCTAGGATTTCTGGCCCCACCTTCCATGACCAGTGCGGAAAGAAAACATAACGCGGCCGCAATCGGTCTAAGAGGGTGGCGGTCAATTCCTCGGGTGCCGTTACTAACGACCACTCGCCTGGCAGCGCGGGAGCATGGTTATGAAACGCCTTAACGTTCCAAGGCTTGGTAGTCGCGACCAAATAGGTGGTCACAGCGACTCCATCAAAAGCTCTTTGATACGCCCCACGCCACCTCCGTCACAAACCCCGGCGGCCGCTTGGGCCAGACCACGCAGACGCTTGGGGTCAGCCGCCAAGCTACGCAAGGCCGCGACCACGCCAGATTCGCTATATTTGGTCCAGTCACCTAGCGCTACCACTGCGCCTCGGAGCGTCAGGGCTTGAATGGACAGGCGTTGATTGTCGGCGATCACTACCGCTAAAGTGGGCAGGCCCAGACAGCAACGTTCCCACGATGATACGCCGCTGGCACCTACAGCCAGGTCCGCTTCAGTCATCAGCTCAGCCATAGCGCGGCCGTTCTCATGCAGACGTACCCGTCCCTGCGAGGCAGTTGCTGCTTGACGTAGTGTCGCGATATTGGGTGAGGCCGAGCCAATCGCGACGTCCACCGCGAGATCAAGGCCGCTTTGTTCCACCGCCCGCAGTACCATTGAGGTAACATCGCGAGGGTCGGTAGCGCCCACACTAACCAGCAGGCGGCGCAGCAGGCCGTCTCGCCGGGCTAGAGCACCTGAACGCGCAGCTGCAAACTCCGGTCGCAATGGAACCCACTGCGGTCCCAGCAGTAGACGGCAGTTAGGCGGAACAAGCGGCCGGTAGTCGGACTCGAGTCGATTCAGGGTCTGATCAAGGAGAATATCAACGTCATGTCGCCGATTAGCCAAGTCATCCACCGCCATAATGGTGCTCGCCCAACCTCTACAGGCAGACTCAAAACGGCTGTCACGGCCGTAGTGATCAATAACCAGCAGTGCACATCCTTCGGGGATGCGCCGTCTCAGCTCTGCCGCTTCGTCTGCCTCGTCGTCTTCTAAGCTGAGAATCTCGTGGGACGAGGAGGTAAAGACGGGTACCGTTTCGATGGTGTTCGCACGTATGGCGAATATACAGTGCCAACCAATATCCGTCAGCCCGTCTGCAAGAGCAAGGCAGCGCATCACGTGGCCACCACCCATGATGGGAGAGGCGTCGACCCGAATGACTGCCAGGCGGCGCATAATTCAGATAATCTCGCGCACTATCACGAAGGCCTCGGCAACGGTTAGGCCAACTTGCGCGCCTCGCCAGCGTGCCTTAGCCTCAATTGCCTCGGCCGAACGGGGATGAGGGAAAGGACGCATCTCGCCCTCATAGGCGGCGATGGCAGCACGCTTGTTTTTCCAATAAGGAGTGATATCCACAAAGCGAGTGGGCTGGAACGGCTTTCCCAGACCGGCCAACTCCCATTCGGTGCTGGAGGCCGTCTCAAAAGCATAGATCGTTTTCACCAACGCACCTGGCAACGGCCGGCAGGCAGTGAGCACCGCCTGATGGGTAATGCGGTGATCCACGTTCAAGTCATTTGCATGATTCGTGTAAACAATTTCGGGAGCAATCTCGATTATTACGGCTTCTATCAACTTCACAATGTCCAGCAATTCTATTTGATCCATGCGGTTGTCAGGCAAATCGAGAAAACGAGGGCGGTGAGCGCGAATTGCACGCGCTGCCTTTTCCGCCATTTGCTTGCGTTCATCTATTTCTTTGGCTCGTGCCGGAATGTCACATTTTACATCTCTGGCCGTCACTCCCTCTGAAACAAACAGCAGATGAACCTCGTCGCCTTCCGCACTATGTCGCGCGAGCGTACCGGCGGCACCTAGAGCTTCATCGTCAGGATGGGCACAAACTACCAATACCTTCCTGCTCATTGTCTAATCCTCTCAGCCGTGCTGGTGGTTACCCGAAATTTCCCGATTGCAAGCACATCAACGATATTCTCCAGAAGACTGTGAATAGCATCATGTGGCGAGCAGACAATGGGCTCTTCATGGATATTAAAGCTGGTGTTGATCAGGGCGCGCTCGCCCGTGCGGGCACAATAGGCTTTGACTACCCGGTAATAATCACCGTTGCGCGCATCGGTTGCTATTTGTGGACGTGCCGTGCCATCGACATGCACCACCGCCGGATGTGTTCTCTTGAAACTTTCAGTGCAGTTAAAAGTCTTCGTCATAAAATGCGGGCAGCGATCTGTGACCTTCCAGCCTATATAGCATTCCGCCGCAAATTCCTCTGGCGTGACCGGCGCAAATGGCATAAACTCCGTACGTCGCATCCGTTTGTTTAGCCAATCATTAACCGATCTATCACGCGTGTGAAAAAGTATGGAACGGGTTCCCAAGGCTCTCGGACCATATTCCATCCGACCATCGAACCAACCAACCACCTTCTCCTGTATTAAATCCTGAACCGTTTCAGAGACTTTATCTTTGTAGCGGTTAAACACGATCTTTCCGGAGTACGCAGAGAGGGCTGATCGAATTTCTTCATCACTAAAAGAGGGACCAATGTACGCATTGTCCATGTCAATCTTGGACGCTCCGGCGAGCAGATAGTTGGCGTAACACGCACTTCCCAAAGGTAAACCGCCGTCACCCATATGGGGGAACACATAAATTGAATCAACGCCAGCCAACTCGGATACACGCTGATTGATTTTTACGTTTGCTGCTACTCCACCCGCCAAACAGACGTTTCGGATTTCTGGTCGGCCGATTTTTTTCATCCAATAACGAACGTACGAGGTTACCAGTTCCTCGCAATGCGCCTGAACTCCCGCAGCAATGTCTTCACGAGAATACATGTTGAGTTTGGCGATCAGCTCAGGGTGGAGATTGGTATAAAAAGGTTTATACAGACCGATTTTTGCCGTAATCGCCCCTTCCTCGAAGACCATTAATTTTCGGAAGAGTTCAATCGTCTTTCCCGGATCTCCGTAAGCGGCGAGACCGGTTACCTTGCCTTCGTGACGATGCGGCTTGAACCCTAAGTAATGGGTGATTTGGCCATAGAGGAATCCAATACTGTCAAAAGATAATTGATAGTTTTGTTCGATAACTCCTGTTGCACGATCAGCGACGGATACGGTCGTTGACTTGAGATCACCACGACCGTCAAAGGTAAAGACGAACGCTTGCTCAAAAGGCGAGCACGCAAATGCTCCCCAGCTATGAGAACTATGGTGGTCAAGATAAAGCAATTTTTTCTGGGGGACGCCTAGGGCGAGCATCCAGTCGTCGAACTTCCCTCGTGTTTCAGCATCCCGCAAGAATTCCGTATCTATGCGCTCGACGAGAATCTCTCCAGCTGCCGGGTTGTGATTCATTGCGTCCACGATACGTCGAGTCAACTTACGCGCATAGTCAGCGTAATCGTTTCGTCGGCCATGCCAGCCATAAACCACATGATCAACATCATCCAGGGACAGTTTAAACTTCTTCAAGACATAGCCCAGCGACTGTTCCGGAAGGCCCTGATAGAGTTTGACTCTATTGAATCTCTCTTCGTTGACCGCTTCAAGTATTTTTCCGTCCTTAAGCAAGGCAACGCCGGAGTCTTCATCGTTATGTAAGCCCAGAATGTACATTTCAGTTCTCGGTACGGATCGGCAACTGGAGCTTGTTGAGTTCCTCGTGTAATGTCGGGAGACAACGGCCCAGGACTTCTTCGAGCCGTCGCACGTTTAGTCTCATGTCATGCGGCCGTGGTGCACGACCTGTAATCATGTCTGATGTTCCAACGTCTATAGCGCTGATGCTCACGCCTAAGTTTTTTGCAATGGAGAGACCAAACTCTGCTTTCGAGATGCCTCCATGGCTACCGGCGTTGAAAACTCCGGTTAGCCCTCTTGCCGCCACCTCGATTAACAGTTTCGCTAAAGTGGATAGATGTAGCGGCGAAAACAGAATGTCAGCAAACAATGTCACTGGCTTGCCACTGGATAATGACAAGGCCATAAAATCACTGAGGCTATTTCGTCCAGTTGTTCGGGAGGGACCAAATGTGTTGGTTCGCAAGATACAAGTTCGGCGGTGTGTGAGAGCAGCCCATTCACCTGCCAGCTTGCTACGTCCGTATTGATTTACCGGCGCTTCGTCACCTTCAGAGTGCGGGCCCGATTTATCGGGATACACTTGATCTGTAGAAATATAGACAAATTGGCAATCCATCGAAAGCGTCAGAGCCAGATTGCGAACGGCGAACGCGTTAGCATTGAAGGCGCTTGCTGGATCTGCCTCGCAACGCTCAACATCAGTCATCGCGGCTGCATGAATAACTGCATCCGGACGGACTGCGGAAATCAGGTTCTTTGTTTCGGTGCTGTCTTCAAGGTTGGCCTTGATATCACCACCGCTACGAGAGGTGGTGACAACTTCACACCCGGATCCAAGCGCTGCCTCGACAACGTAGGGGGCAACTAATCCCGTTGCACCGGTGATTAAAACACGCACGGAGCTAACGTTTCCCCGTTGGTCCCAAGACAGACCGCTTCATTACGCCCCAGAGTCCATGAGTTCCATCAATTCCCGAGCTGTTAATTGCTGGGGATTATCGTCGCTGGTGTACCGGAATCCCTGTGGTAACAGTTTGCCGGCTGGCCAGTTTTTCTTCGCTCGTTCCGTCTCAACCGGCAGAAGCACGAACCGATCGTCCAGCTCAATGGCGTAGCGGGATTCCTCTTCCGACACCAGCACCTCGTGCAGTTTCTCGCCCGGCCTGATTCCGACAATCTCCACACGACAGTTCGGCGCCAACGCCTTTGCCAACTCCATAATATTCATGGACGGAATTTTAGGAACGAACGTCTCTCCGCCATGCATTTGCTCGATGCACTGAATCACGAAGCGTACGCCCTGCTCCAATGTGATCCAGAAGCGGGTCATTTTGGGGTCCGTGACCGTAATCCGACCCTTTTGCTTCTGCTCGAGAAAGATGGGAATGACGCTGCCCCGACTGCCGACGACGTTACCATACCGGGCGCAGGAGAACCGCGTGTCCCTATCCCCCACGTAAGCATGACCATCAATAAAGAGCTTCTCCGCGCAGAGCTTGGTCGCTCCATAGAGATTGACCGGATTGACGGCCTTATCGGTGCTAATCGCGAGCACACGCTTGACTCCGCAGTCAATCGCCGCATCAATGACGTTCTTGCCGCCGATAATGTTCGTCTGGACCGCTTCAAATGGATTGTATTCACACGCCGGCACCTGCTTCAGCGCCGCCGCATGCACGACGACATCCACGCCATGGAACGCGCGGTAGAGACGATCCTTGTCCCGCACGTCGCCGATAAAATACCGCACCGGCGAATTCGGGCCGTCCGGAAACTGCTGCCGCATGTCGTGCTGCTTGAGCTCATCCCGGCTGAACACGATCAGCTTCTGCAGGTCATGTTCCGCCAGCAGGATCTCGACAAACTTCTTCCCGAAGGATCCGGTCCCTCCAGTCACTAGAATACTTTTTCCTGAGAAAGCAGATTTACTCATCGGTGTCCTCTCCATGAAAAGCGTCTGCCTGGTCTATCTGGTTAATAGCGCGAGACTTGCGAGAAAAGCGCGACGAGCGCGACTGGAATATTGCGCGAGAGTTGCGGGAAAGGCGCGACGAGTTGCTCGATTTATTAGGGGCATCACACTGGAACTACGTCGGAGTCGTAGATTTCAACGGCGGCGGCTTGCTGGATCAAATGCACCGAGATGATCAACCGGTGACGTTTATCCTTGCGCACCAGGATTCCGTGCACGCCCTGTAAGGGACCGCGAACCACTTCGACCGCCATGCCCTCATGCAGGTACGGATGCGCGTCGTAACGAAGGGTGCTGGCCATGAGGGCTTTCAGAGCCGCGATCTCATCGTCAGGAATCGGCTCGGGACGATCACCGCCTCCGACGATTTCCACCACGCCGGAGATTTTCTGCGCCGCGAGGCGGTCCGGCCAGGCAAACCGTGCGAAGCAGTAGCCCGAAAACAATGGTACTTCGACTTCCTTTTTTCGATCTTTCCACTGGCTCAGGCGTTTGACGATGGGCAGCAACTCCTCGATGCCCTGACTATGCAGCCTGTCACGGACAAGTTTTTCATGGCGTGAGCGAGTTTTGAGCGCATACCAGCGGGGGCTACCATTGGGGGAGTCTGTTCGGTCTATCCGGTCTGTCTGGTCTTGGGAGAGCGGAGGTACTTTCAGTGTGACCATGGGAATGCCTATCTTGTCTGTCTGGTCTGTTCGGTCTATCCGGTCTGTCTAGTCTCTCTGGTCTGCCTGGTCGGATCGGATTGTCTGGCTTTGGGAGAGCGGAGATATTTGATAAGGCCTGATATAAGCTTCGAAGACTTTTCAGCTTGTACATACATGGCTTTGAACTTCTCCTCCGATATATAACCTGCATCCCACGCTATATAGAGATGGCTCTGAACTTCCGCGGCCGATGCCATTGCCGTATAGAGAAACTGCGCAAACTCCTTGTCTGACCGCCGCGTGAGGCCCTCCGCGATATTTGCCATGACCGAGCCCGCTGCCGCTTGAAGCTGACTGGCCAGACGAATATCTCGTCGGAAATGGCCATTCTCCCCTATCACTTGATACAGCATGCGAGTCAGTGCCCTGGCTTCTTGCCAGCAATGCAGATCCTCGAAGCGAGAGAGTTTCATAATCTGGTCTATTCGGTCTGTCTTGTCTGTTCTGTCTATCTGGTCTATTCCGCCTGTTTGGTCAGGGAATAGGATGTGTCATTCGATCCAGAAAGCTGCGTTGACAAGACAGACTAAATAGACAAGATGGACTAGACAGACTGCCTCGCAAACATAGCTTCGCCCTCTCACTTACATCGCCTCGATCATCCCCCGCTAAATCAACGCCTTACGGTGCGTCAGGAGGACTTATTCGCACTGCCGTTTCCGCTGAAATCCAGAGTGACGATCTTGTCCTTCGGCACCCCTGCGCGAACCAGCCGTGCGTGAATCTTTTTCGTGTCCGTCAAGTCGGCAATGAGCAGGGCGTCATAGGTCCAGCCGGACAAAGCTTCAACCGGCCATAAGGGATATGAAAGGAACATCTGGCCTTGAGCACCGTCCACAAACCCCACCAACATCAGGTCCATTTCACGGAGCGTCAGATAGGCCAGTTCCGCCAATTCGCCCGTGCCGTAGATGACCACTCGTTTAGCCTCGGCCTTCGCGCAGGCGGCCAGAACTTGCTTAAGCTGCTGCCGAATGTTTCGGTAATAGGAGAGGGAGTACTGCATGTACTGATAGGTGAGCCGGGATTTCTCGGCCATCCCGCGGGGGGTCAACAAATACGTGATGCGATGGCTGGGGATGGTGGTGATTTTGATGTAGCCCTTGTGGGCCAGTCGCTTAAGATAGAGATTAGTCAGGCCCAGCGCGACACCCAATTTGGTCGCCAGCGACCGCTGTGTCACATATGAGTCTTGCTCGACTTCGCTGAGGAGATGCAGGTCGCGTTGGCCTTGTAAGTCCATGTCAATTCATGTCTTTTCGATAAAGCGTTCATGATTTGAACACAGAAGGCCTTGACGGTCAAGGGGAAACTTATTGCAGAAACAAGCATCCGGAAGGAAGAGGAAAAAACGAAAAACGGAAGTATTTTCAGGCAGTTCTGCTATTGCCGAGAGAGCTTGCGCATACCGGTCATGCCTGCTCGCGCCAAGCCTGAAACATCAATACGCCCCAGAGCGGGTATTGCCAGTTGCGATGGCCCGAGAGGTGTTCGGCCCACTTTTTCCGGATCGGCTCCGGATTGAAAAACCCGTCGACACGCAGGCGCCGTTCGTCCAGAAGCGTTTCACTCCACTCCCGAAGCGGGCCGCGGAGCCAGGAATCAATCGGAACGCCGAAGCCCATTTTCGGCCGGTCAATCAACGCACCGGGCACATACTTTTCCAGGACCCGACGGAGCAGCCACTTGCCCCGGCCGTTTCTGATACTCATGGAAATGGGAAGCCGCCACGAAAACTCGACGACGCGGTGATCCAGGATGGGCAACCTGGTTTCAAGGCTCACCCCCATGCTCGCACGGTCCACTTTCACCAGAATATCGTCCGGCAAATACGTCATCGTGTCCCAGAACATCATCTGCTGCCGGAATTCCTTGAGATCGGCCCACCGGGCATCATTACTGAACATCCCCGGAGGCTCTGCCGCCCCCAGCACCACCTCGCCGGGATTCCTCCAGATGGACACCAGCCCACCATACAGTTCACGACGGCTGCCTGAGGGCAGAATGCCGGCAAGCTTCTGAA
>Ga0247727_10001452_pt1 | contig 56381 bp, 52 predicted proteins | sample WisWelCaveWW1625_FD_202498 | JGI IMG/M metagenome (GOLD analysis project Ga0247727, IMG submission 202498) | Biofilm microbial communities from Wishing Well Cave, Virginia, United States - WW16-25 | ecosystem: Environmental > Aquatic > Deep subsurface > Groundwater > Cave microbial mat | place... | reverse complement strand
GGTTTTAAAAGCTTATTGTTCATTATTGAATATTAGCATAAAATTCGATGTATATTAAGATATCGATTTTATATATAAATACTATCCATTTACTTGTTTTTTGAAAAAATCTTCTGTGAATTCATACATCACTTTTATGAGATGCATAAAATTGTTTCGTTGATGTTCTATATCAATAAGAATTTCTCTGTCCCTTTCTGTTTTTGGATGTTTATAGATTATTGTTTCAGTGAGTCCATTGATTAATTCTTGTATTTTTTCTAATTTGTAGAATTTTGCACTAGTGACTCCGTGGCAAAAGGCTTCACTATAAAAGAAAGGCAAAGATAATTGTTTACCATAAGTGACTATTAGAACCGAAACATTTTCTAAGAAATCTTTCTTGGTTATTTTTTTGTTTTCAGGTGTACAAAAAATATAATCTGGACTAATTTGCATACCCTCGTGTTCTTCTAAGAGACTATTTTTTGGTTGAAAAAGTCTGATTCTTTTTGTCTCTTCGAGATATGCAAGTTTTCTTAAAAAAAGGTCATAACTAAAAATCTCTTTTTCTTCAGTATCTTTTATCTCTTTTTTAAGATCTATACCAGAAAAATATTTAGGCAATTCTTTTTCTGAGACTATTTCATAATCTTCTATTGTTTGCATAAAACTTAAATCTTCCAGTACAGGAAGTTCCCATTGTTTTTTTTCCTTTAGTTTAACAATCATCAGACCAATCTTTTCTTGTTGTCCAACATTGAATATCAAAAGGTCGGGTAAATAGTGTTTAAATTGGCTTCTTTTAGATAAATCTTTTTTCCATATTAAACTCTTGTTATGTTTTGCGAGATGTATCATTCTGTTGATTTCTCCTTGGAATTTGTTTGCAAAAACAATTTCGTGTCCACGATCGGATCGTTCTAACCCTGTTAAAAATCGCAGAACATAATCCGTATATTCTTTTTGAGTCTTAGTACAATCTAGGTTTTGTTGAAAAAGTTCCATAATAATCCTTATTTTACTATATCAAATTAAAATCTGTTTTCAAACACCCAAGGATAAAATTGATAGACAAAAAAATATCTTTATCTTGTTTTCTGTGGATAAGTTGAAGGTTTTTGTTGTGCATTGTGATTGAGTGTATGGTAAAATACAATGGTAAATCAATGAACAGAATTCTATTTTATTTAAAAAATAATATTAGTTTTAGTTTGTATAAAAAAGGTATTACATATATTGTTCTTTCTTTTGTCTTTATCTCTCCATTGATTGTCTATGCGACGATGTATTCACCCGGAGCGACGCTCGAGCCAGACTGTGCGCCAGGAAGCGCGAATTGCGGAGTGCTTGCTGGTTTGAGCTCGTCTAATAATTTATCAGATTTAAATAGTGTTTCTACCGCTAGGACAAACTTGGGGCTTGGTACATTGGCTATTCAATCAGGTACTTTTTCTGGCACTTCCAGTGGCACAAACACAGGTGATCAAACTACGATCACTGGCAACGCAGGCACAGCCACAGCATTAGCTGCAAACGGCGCAAATTGTTCTGCTGGTCTAGCGCCTCTCGGAGTAGATGCTTCTGGCGCTGTAGAATCTTGTACAGATTTTGAAGAAGATCTTTCAAACTCCGCAGGACTTTTAGCCGCGTTATCAGATGAGACAGGTACAGGACTTGCAGTTTTTGGCACTTCGCCGACATTGATTACTCCTATTCTGGGAGTAGCTACAGCTACTAGTATTAACAAATTAACTATCACAGCTCCAACCACTTCTGCTATTTTAACTATCGATGATGGATTTACTTTACATACCACAGGTAATGTCACAGCTCTTTCCGGAAGTCATTCTGGCACTTCCAGTGGCACAAACACAGGTGATCAAACTACGATCACTGGCAACGCAGGCACAGCCACAGCATTAGCTGCAAACGGCGCAAATTGTTCTGCTGGTCTAGCGCCTCTCGGAGTAGATGCTTCTGGCGCTGTAGAATCTTGTACAGATTTTGAAGAAGATCTTTCAAACTCCGCAGGACTTTTAGCCGCGTTATCAGATGAGACAGGTACAGGACTTGCAGTTTTTGGCACTTCGCCGACATTTACTACAAGCTTGACCGTGCCTCTTGTTTTAGGTGGCACTTCTACAACTCAAGATTTAAGTTTTCAAACTACTTCCGGTGTGGGCGCTACTGGCGGAGATATGCATTTCCTTGTAGGCAACAATGGAGCAACAGAGGCGATGACGGTATTAAATAGTGGTCTTGTTGGTATAGGAACGATTGCACCTACACACGCTTTAACTTTTCCAACAGCTTCCACTGGTATAGTTTTATATAATACAGCAGATCAAACTACAAATTATGAAAGATTGCTTGTGACAGCAGGTGGAGTATCTTCAAATATATTTGATATTCGATCACAAAATGGTGGTTCGGGGACTTTGAGAAGTCTACGACTTGGTTCTCAAGGCACGCTGACTATGCCTGGCACCGCTAGCTCTTCAGGATCGTTTCAATTTTCGGCTTCGACATCGGGAGCAGGGACTGCTGTGGTACAGGTGGGTGGTACTTATACTGGTTCTTCCGGTAATACAAATATATTGTTGATAAATCCTACTATCAATCAATCTAGTACAGCCGGATACAATGGACTGATGATAAATCCAACTGAAACTACTACGGGGTCGGGAAATAAAAATTTAATTCTTGCGCAGGTAGGTGGTGTTTCTAAATTTACAGTTTCAAATACAGGGGCTGTGACTTTAGCAGATCAAATGCTTACTTCTAGCTCCGGTATTGAATTCACCGAGTCAGACACAAATCCTACCTGCGCCTCTGGTAATTTCAATGTGTATGCTGATCTTTCCGAAAATAAATTAAAGAAATGTCAAAATGGAGTCGCTTCAGATTTGAATGCAATTCCAGATGCAAATAGTTTTACTGATACTACCACAGAATCTATTGCCGATGATGATACCACGGATTATTGGGATGGCACGGTCCCAAATATTACTCCAAAATCCACCAATAGTGAAATTCTAGTGATGATGACGGCGACTATTACCGGCACATCTGCTACAGAAACTCAAATTTCTGCTCAAATAATGCGTCACACTAGCGCTATTACATGTCAGAGTGTCGGCACTGCAGTGGGTGGACAAACCGGAGCAATGCAAGGATTCACGACAGGAGGCTTAAGTATATCTAAAGTATTTGTGGATAATCCTGGCACCACTTCAAATGTGCAATATACTCTTTGTTCAGAAGCAGATACCGAAGCTGCCGCAGGTACTATGTCGAGAATCGATTTTACTTTGTTCGAGATAAATAATGCTGCTGATTTGGCGGAAATTTATTCAACTAATAATATTGATATCTCAGTAGGAGATGTCGTTAGTTTAGATTCTTCATTGAAATCTGGTGTTCGAAAATCTACAGGAGTGAACGACAAGAGCGTAATAGGCATAGTGTCTACAAAACCCGCTATGGTTATCGGTGCAACCGCAAATGAAGGCGTTTCGGTTGTGCCTGTGGCTTTGTCTGGACGAGTCCCTGTAAAAGTTACCACAGAAAATGGCGCTATAAAATCTGGTGATTATCTTGCGCCGTCTTCTATATCAGGGGTAGCAATGAAATCAAATGGTATAGGCCCAGTGATCGGTCTTGCGATGTCTTCATACGATGGTGAAGAAATAGGTTTAGTCACTGTATTTGTGAAAAATTTTGATTTAGGAAATATTAATGAGTTGTCAGTATCACTTGGAGACATTGCAAATATTGACGAGAATAACAGTGGTTTTTCTTCTCTTGTTGCAGAGATTCAATCTGAAAATGTTCCTGATCCAGTGGCTTTAATAAATAAAAAGATATCAGAAGGGAAGAAGTTTCTAGTTGATTTAGTTTCTGCACGAGTCACAGCTATCCGTGGATATTTCGACGAGGTGTTTACTAGAAAGATTTATACAGAAGAATTATGTCTCAAAGATTCTGGTGAAGGTCAGGTCTGTATCACTGCGGATCAAATTCGTTCGGTTATGAATACTTCGAATGCAGGTGTAAACACAAATATAAACACAAATACAGATACAGTTGTAGACACGAATTCCGTCACACCAGACAAAGAAATAGTAAAAGAAATAACAGATGAAACAGTAGAGGAAACAACTATCCCAACAGAAGAACCTGTACATCAAGAAGAGATTCCTCATGCTCCTGATCCTGTTGTTTCGGAATCAGAATCAACGGAAAATATTTAGCTTGTATAAAATATATGAAACGCAACATTATTAATTTAGAAAATACTAATTCTGATGACATTAATTCCAATGATAAGGATCAAGTTTCATCTGAAAATTTAAAAATTTCAAAAAAAAAGACAAAAACAAAAGCCATGGCCGGGGCTTTTTATGAATTTGTTTTTAGTAAGGCGATGTTAATTGTTCTCGTTCTGTTTTGCGCGAGTGGGATTTCAGGCTCGATCTATTTTTATCAAAAATATAAAAATACTACGAAAGATCCTGTCGTTTTGGCTAAAGAAAGATCAGATCGTTTACTTGGTCTTCTAGATGAATTGATTGAATTACCACAAGATGAGACTCCTACCATAATGACCGTATCAGACAAAGACAAACTCAAAGGTCAGACTTTTTTTGATATGGTAGAGAATGGGGATATTTTATTTGCTTACACGAATGCAAAAAAAGCAGTCTTGTACAGGCCTTCGATACATAAGGTTGTAAATATGGCGCCGATTTCCATAGATCAATCAGAAAATACTAAAGAAGGAGTGAAAGATCTGAACTCTGACCCTATCCCTAAAGACAACAAGGACAGCAATTAGTCGTTTTTAATTTTTATAATGAACAAGAAACAAAGATCGATTAAAAGATTTGTAGCTACTTTATTTTTTTTGGGATTTATCGCGCCATTTTCTTTAGTTTCGGCTGGCACTATTTTAGATTCTTATAAATATGCTTGGAGTAACAATGTAGGATATATTAGTTTTGAAAATGTTGTCGTGAATGACAGCACTCTTTCTGGACACGCTTGGTCGGCGAATGCTGGCTGGATAAAATTTAATTCTAGCACAGGTGGAGTGACAAACGATGGCACTGGTAATCTTTCTGGATCAGCTTGGGGCGAACAGCTCGGTTGGATCGATTTTGACGGAGTTTCCATAAATGGCAATACTGGGAGATTTTCTGGCACTGCCACAGGTACATTGATAGGCACACTTACTTTTGATTGCTCAAATTATTGCGATGTTCGCACTGATTGGAGACAAGCAAGCGCTTCCACTACTTCTACTACTTCAGCTGGCAGTGTGCCTTCTTGGATATTTACTTCTTCTCAGATTTCAGATATTTCAAATTCTTTAAATTTTTCAGATTCTCTTTCAGAACTTGAAGCTAAAATGATTGATCCAGTAGCCGACGGTGTTTTTAATATTATTGATTTTAATATAATGATTTCAAATTGGGGAAGTCAGAATGTAGATAATACAGGAAAAGGTGATATAAATAGAGATGGGATTGTTGATATTTTAGATTTTAATAAATTAATGGTTTATTGGGGCTTTCAATATAAATTATTATGATAAATATATTTAGTTCAAAAATCAAATGGTTTGCTTGCTTTGTATTTTTAATCATTGGTCTATTTTCTATCCTAAAAGAAACAGAAGCCAGCACTATTTTTTTAAAAAATACAGTTGCTCTTGTGCAAAGAGGAAAGACTTTTTCTTTACCTGTCACCATAAATCCTGAAGGCAAAAAAGGTTACACTGTTCGTTTAGAAATACTTTTTCCGTCGGACTTGCTTGAAGTTACTTCATTTTCATTTGAACCGCTTTGGCTCCAAGTTTCTCAGCCGAAGTATGATCTCATAGATAATAAAATTGGTAGGATCATTAAAACAGCTGGTTTACCGGGTGGTTTTTCTGAGTCTACTCTTTTTGGCAATATTGTTTTTAGAGCAAAAAAAAGTGGCAGAGCTGTCATAGTTGTAGGTGAACAGACTTTTATTTTGGATACTGATAGTAAAAGCACTCTGACATCAAGAACGCAAATACCAGTGATTATAAGTGAACCAGAATTGATTACAGATTTAAAGATAAAAGAGCCAGAGATATTACCCGATCTTCCTGTAGGAAGAGAAAATCTATTTGATGTGAATGTTTCGCCTTCAACCAAGGAGATCAGTGATCATAAGATTATGCTCTTTGTTTTTGCTGTTTTGGGTCTTGGTTTTGGAATATTTTTATATTTTATGTCGAAAGCATGGAAAAAGTGGAGAGTAAATAGAAAATTATGAAGTTGAATTATTTTTTTCTTACAATATTAATGTTGCTTTGCTTATGGATACCTTTTGATAAAGCGAATGCTTTAGAGGTGGATACTGTTCAAACTGAAGCGGAAGTACATACCAATAGCGCGAGTTTAGTATCTAAAGTAGCGCCTGGGGAATTTTTGCCGTTATCAGTGAAACTTTTAAATTTTGGTAGTCAAAATAGGGTAGATGTAGATGTGTCTTACGAAATTCTAAACAAAAAAGGAGAGCGAGTGCATTTTATAAAAGAGACGGTGGCAGTAGAGACGACAGCTAGTTTTGTAAAGACTATTCAGATCCCATTTGATGTGTCTCCGGGTGAATATACTGCGAAGACTTATATATCATATCAGGGACAACTTGTGCCTGCTGTTAGTTCTTTTCCTTTTAAAGTTGAACGCAAGATTGCGGGTTTTTTTCAAAGTGATTTCATTTATTATTTAGGATTTACTTTATTTATAAGCATATTGACTTTAATTTTTGGGCATACATTAATGAAACATTATAGGAAAAACCGTCTTTCTCCAATTGATTATTCTGATATTCCACATGACTTACGCATTTTTTATGAGATTTTAAGTGATACAATTATGGAGATGCGAGAAAGGGTGGGCGATGATGCTATTTCTATTGCAACTAAAATTGATGGACTGAAGATTGATAAAGACACTGGAAGAGTACTTGAACTTTCTTCTTCTCCGGCCAAAATCATTGCAACCCTTGTTTCCGAGTATGAAAAATTATTAGGTAAGAAGGTCTCTTTCTCTCTTCGTCCCGAGAAGAAAGATTTATAAATTGTAAGATATTATAATAATAATGAAATACACGATATTGATAGTAGAAGATGAAGAAAGTTTGCGTGGCGCCATTGTCGATGTTTTGCGTTTCAAGAATTTTATACCTCTCGAAGCTAAAAATGGCAAAGAAGGGGTCGAAATCGCGCTTTCGAAACATCCAGATCTTATTTTGCTTGATTTAGTAATGCCCGTGATGGATGGTATGACTGCTTTTAAAAAAATAAGAGAAGATGCTTGGGGGGCAAAAGTGCCTGTTATAATCTTGACAAATCTAAGCGCCACCAATGAACAACTGGTAGATGATATGGTTACACACAAACCAATGCATTATCTGATAAAATCAGATTGGAAAATACACGATGTGATGTACAAGATTGAAGAAGTTTTAAAAATAACTTAAAACAAAATAAAAAAATAAACAGAAAAGCAACCAGCCGAAGTTTATCAAGATCTTCTTGAAACGACCGAATTTGAAGAAATAAAAATAATTCGTTGATTTTTATGAAGATACAAACCAAATTAAACTTAGGCGCTTTGATCATTGGTCTGTTGATTTTCGCTTTTATCACCAATGTGATAAAAGCGCCTTATTTGATTAAGTTACTATGAAAAATTTTTTTCTTTTAATCAATAAAACAGCAGACAAACATTTTTCGTTTTTGTTGTTATTTCTCGTGATGGTTCCGCTGATTATCGCCACAACTTACACAAGTATTGAAATATATCGTGACTTTAATACCGCGGCGCTTGCTCGCAGACAAGCGCTGGCTTTTCTCACTAGTTCAGTAATAAGTGAGAAGCTAGATGGGGTGATTGATATTGGCTTAATGGTTTCTAAGGATGCGCAGCTTCAACAATTGGTTGAAGCCAATAACTGGAATAAAGCGACCAAAATAGTAGAAAAGATTCCGGAAAATCTTCCAGATATTTCTATAGTTTCTCTCTTTGATCCAGAAGGCACACTTAAAGCGGTAATTCCATCTACGCCAGAAATTTCAGCGGTCATCGGAAAAGACTTTTCTTACCGCGATTATTACCAAGGAGTGAGCAAAAACTGGAAGCCGTATATCGGTGAAATAATAAAACCGGTAGTGCCCTTAGGATACAACCTTGTTCCAGTGGCTATTCCCATAACTTCCAAGTCGGGTAAGAAACTCGGGGTACTAAACCTGACTATGAAGCTCGATACCATTGCGGAATGGAGTAAAAATATTGATGTGGGCTCGGCTGGATTTGTGTATATAGTTGACCAAAAAGGACATTTGATTGCGCACCCTACTCTTTTACCGGCAGAAGATATTGTGGATTTTTCTTCGGTGCCAGCGGTACAAAAAGTTCTTAAAGGGGAACGAGGCGTGGAGATATTTTGGAATCCGGTTGAGAGCGAAGAACGCGTAATCGCATACGAGCCCGTTTCAGAATATGGCTGGGGGGTGGTTGTGGCGGAGCCCTCTGGTACCGTCTTTGCTGGAAGAAATAAGGCGGTTGGCATGATAGTTTCTGTGTGGGTGTTAGTTGTCTTTCTAGTATTCTTTTTCTATCGCTCATTACGCGACAAAAGAATTGTTGAAGCCCAGCGAAATAAAGAAGAAGCACTTTTAGAGAGTATCGGCGAGGGCGTTATTGCGATCGATCTGGAAGGGAAAATAACTCTTATAAATCCCGCCGCACAAACAATGCTCGGTTGGCACCCAAAAGATATGGTTGGCAAATCGGTCTATGAAATCATTTCCATTGAAGATGAAAAAGGAAATGTTATACCTCGCGAAAAGATGCCAATATATCTTGCGCTTGCCGGTACTACTACTACTACTACTACTACTACTACTACTACTACTACGGGTCCCACATATCATTATGTACGGAAAGATAAAACAAAATTTCCGGTTGCGGTGGTAGTTAATCCTATTATTATGAATAATAAGATATTTGGAGCAATTGAAGTATTTCGTGACATTGCGAAGGACAAGGAGATTGATCAGGTAAAGAGTGAATTTATTTTTCTTGCTTCACACCAGCTTCGAACTCCATTGTCCACTGTCAATTGGTACACTGAAATGCTTTTATCTGGAGATGTGGGTAAAACCACAAATGATCAAAAAAAGTATCTAAAACAAATCTATGACGGTAATCATCGAATGGTGGAGTTGGTCGACGCACTTTTAAATGTTTCCCAGATTGAACTCGAAACATTTATCATAAAGCCGGAGTTTATAGATATGTCTATTCTAATAAAAGATATATTGCAAGAACAAAAACCACAGATTGGTAAAAAGAAATTGAATATTGCATTTTCTTTTGTAAAAAATGTTTTTTCAATACAAGCTGATCCGAAGCTTTTGCGCATAGTATTTCAAAATATATTATCTAATTCAATAAAATATACTCCAAATGGGGGAGATATAAAGATTGATCTTGCTCTAAAAGACAATAGGAACATTTCTGTTGAAATATCAGATACTGGTTATGGTATACCAAAAAACCAACAAGACAAGATATTTACCAAACTCTTTCGCGCAGACAATACAAAAGAAAAAGATGTAGGGGGTTCCGGTCTCGGACTTTATATGGTAAAATTAATAGTAGAACATTCAGGTGGAAAAGTTTGGTTTGAATCTCCTGCGCATACAAACAGCAGAGCATCTGCCTTGAAAGAAAACGAAAAAAATCCAGGTACTTCATTTTATGTTATTCTACCTCTAGAAGATATAAATAAAAAGACGAGATAAAATTAATTCTAAATAAAGTGAAAGAATAGTATTGTTTATATTTATGAAAATTAGAACGAAATTGTTAATAAGCGCTGTTGTTGGGATATTTTTGACCTTGGTTTTAGGAATTGCTTTTTTCTTTGTATTAAAACATCCAGAAATCAGAACCAATCAAGAAGTAATTATTTTTCTTTCAGGACTCATAATTACAGCCTTCATTTTTTTTATAATTAATGCGATATCATTATGTAAAGCGATAGATCAATCCCTCTCTGTTTTTTTGAAATCAATTGATGCTATTAAAAAAGGAGTTATGGTAGAAAAAGTAAACATAAAAACCAAAGATGAATTTGGAAAATTAGCGGAGGCATTCAATGATATGATATCTAAATTAAAAGAGATAGATAAAGCAAAAACAGAATTTGTGTCACTTGCTACACACCAGCTCCGGACACCGCTCGCTATGGTCAGTTGGTATACAGAAATGCTTTTACTCGGAGATATGGGCTCTATGAATGAAGATCAAAAAAGATATTTGGAGAAAATATATGCGGGTAATAAAAGAATGGTGGATTTGGTAAATGCGCTTTTAAATATTTCTCGACTCGAACTGGGCACATTTAGAGTAGAGTCTGAAATCACTGATATCGTCAAATTTGCAGAAGGTGTCATAGATGAACAAAGACAACAAATCAAAGATAAAGATATAGATTTTCAATTTCATTCTTCTCCAGATATCCCTCTTTTAAAAGTGGATCGAAAGTTGTTGCAAATAATATTTCAGAATGTTTTATCAAATTCCATAAGATATACTCCACAGAAAGGAAAGATAATGATATCTTTTTCTATAGATAAAGAAAATAAAAATGTTCTCATTAAGATTTCTGATTCAGGTTGTGGTATACCAAAAAACCAACAAAATAAAATATTTACTAGACTATTTCGCGCTGATAATGCAGTGGAAAGAGATCCCGATGGTACAGGGCTTGGTCTTTATCTTGTAAATTTGATTATGGGGCATACTGGTGGCAAAGTGTGGTTTGAATCTCCTTCTTTAAATCCTGATGAAGTCGTGTTCACAGCAGAGAACCCAGGCACCGTGTTTTATATATCCTTACCTTTAAAAGGTATGAATAAAAAGATAGGTACAAAAATACTTTCCTAAATAAATTTTGGTGCGCGATACAGGAATTTCTCCCTCGACTAAATTTTTGCCGTCGCAAAAATTTGTCTGGGCACCGACTCGCAAAATTTTCAGCAGAAAATTTTAGGCTCCGTCGTTCGAATCCTGTCGCAAGCAAAGCAGTTTGCTTGCTATCTCGCTGGTGCGCGATACAGGATTCGAACCTGTGGCCTACCCCACGTCAAGGGGTCGCTCTACCAACTGAGCTAACCGCGCGTATTATCTATCTTCTAATATATAATCTTTTTATCTAAAAATCTATCTTATAAAGTTTTCTAATGTAAGAAGTTCGTTTTTTGTATTTGCTCCTAGTGCTTCAATAGGAGAAACAGGTATTGATTCTATTTTTACTCCTTCATCAATAGCTATCTTTATTAGATCAGGTAAATAATATTCTTTTTGTGAATTATCATTTTTTAAAGTTTGAATTTTCTCCCAGAGCCAATTTGCATCAAAACAGTATTGAGAAGGGTTGACTTCTTTTATTTTTAATTCTTCTTCAGTCGCATCTTTTTTTTCAACGGTTTTTTTTATTTTACCATCTTGATCTCTAACTACGCGTGAATAAAAATCAAAACAAGTTCTAAAATCTTCAAAATCAGATACACTTACTGTTGTTATGGTTATTTTATTCTTAGAATTTAGGTGTTCTGTGATGATGTTTTGTATCGTTTCAGGTTTTATTAATGGTTGATCACCATAAAGTACAAGAATATGATTTGCTTTGTCTTTCAAAAAATCTCGAGCCATACTTACAGCATGACCAGTACCTAGCTGTTCTTTTTGGTGGACATAGGTGTATTGATCTCCTAATTCTTTCTCAACTTCTTCTTTTTTGTACCCTACTATGATTATGGGAGAATGATCTACTTCAGATTTATGAATGGTATCTAGAAGCATATGTATCATAGAAATACCTTTAACTTTAGAAAGTACTTTTGGCAAGGTGTCATTTTCCATTCTAGTACCTTTGCCGGCAGCCAATACTATTATTTTTACTTTTGCTTTGTTCTCCATAAATACAAGCCCTTTTTCAGGGCTCAAAAATATACTAGCATTTTTCTTTTAAATTATAAAGTTTTTATTTTTCCAAATTTTTCTCTCTTTTTTCGATCTCTTTTAAAACTTTAGGAATCTTTTTGAAATCTGATATCAAAATCTCTCGCATCGAGCCATCGTACAGCGCAGCGGCTGGGTGGTATAGTGGGAAGAAATATTTTGTAGATATACCTCTGAATTTTTTTATCAAAAGTTTACCGTGTGTTTGAGATATCTGCAATTCTGGGAAAAAATTGTTCATCGCGTGGCGACCCAAAAAGATTATCAGGCGAGGGGAGATGAGTTTGAGTTCTTCCAGGAGCCATTCTCTGCAAGAAGCTTTTTCTATAGGCAATGGATCGCGATTGTTTGGCGGGCGATATTTTACTATGTTTGTGATGTAGATATCTTCTCTTTTTAAATTTATTATCTCAAGCATTTCTGCTAAAAATTTACCAGCACGACCCACAAAAGGCACGCCTTGTTCGTCTTCGGATTTTCCCGGCGCTTCGCCAATGAACACGATATCTGCATCTGCATCGCCATCGCCTGGCACGGGTCTCGTCGCAGTCTTCTTTAAATCACATTCGCATTTCTCGAACCATTTTTGATGGATAGCTCGGAGTTTTTCTTGTTTTTCTGTTTTTGCCATTATGGATTGATTTTAACACACTAAGAAAGAATCAAGCATATTAAGTAATGGATTAGAATTAAAGATTATAAACTTGTTGGTCTATGAATACTTTGATATAATAAAAAGATAAGTAACGGCATTGAATTAATTTAATCATAACAATCACTCTTTTATATTTGTGTCTACAACAACTAAAAAAATTCTCATCATTGAAGACGAAAAACCGATGGCACGCGCTTTGGAGCTCAAGCTCACTCATGCAGGATTTCAGACAGTAAACGCTTCCAATGGCGAGCTAGGTCTAAAACTGCTCGAGAAAGAATCATTTGATCTGATCGTATCTGATCTGATGATGCCTTTGGTGAACGGTTTTAAAGTATTAGAGACTATGAAAGAAAAGAATATTCAAACTCCTGTGATAATACTAACGAATCTGAATCAAGAGGAAGATGAAAAGCGAGTCAGAACTCTCGGCGCAAAAGATTTCTTTGTTAAATCAAATACACCCATAGCGGTTATTGTCGATCGAGTGGCTTTGCTTTTAAAATAATTTTTCAATATGAAAATTGACGACAAAACAATCAAAGAAATACTCCTCAAGGAAAATTACATTACAGAAGAAGATATAAAAAATGCAGAAAATTTTGATAAATCCCACCAAAGTATTTCGTTTGTAGAATATTTGCTCCAAGAGAATCTGATTACCAAAGATCTGTTGGGTCAGGCAATCTCTGAGTCACTCCATATTTCTTATGCTGATTTAAATTCTACGCCACCTGGATCAGAACAAGTACAAAAAATCCCAGAAGAGATGGCGAAAAAATATCGCGTCGTTGTTTTTTCAGAAGACAAAAATAAAATCATTGTTGCTACCGATAACCCTCAAGATAAAGAACTTTTACCAGGATTAAATGAATTATTTAAAGGAAAAAAAATAAATATTGTATATTCACTCACCGAAGACATAGATGCGAGTTTTGTGCATTATCAAAAGCCACTCGAGACGCGTTTCTCAAAGATTATCGAAAAAAAGGGACGCATAGCTCCAGAGCTTCTAGAAGAGATTTTCGAAGATGCTTTAGCATATTATGCTTTCGATATTCATTTTGAACCTAGACGGAAGGATGTTTTGGTGCGTTTTCGTGTCGATGGTGTATTGCATGAGGCCGGTCGGATTCCGAAAGAATATTACGAAAACATCATCAATCGAATAAAGATACAGAGTGGTATGCGTATCGATGAACATTTTTCTGCTCAAGACGGTTCGCTCCAATATAAAAAAGAAAGCAATTTGATCGACTTGAGGACTTCGATTATTCCGACTGTCGAAGGGGAAAAGGTAGTATTGCGAGTGCTTTCGGCTTATGTGCAAGGTTTTTCGTTAGGTGATCTTGGCTTGACTCTCACGCATCAGGAACTTTTGGAAAAAGTTGCAAAGAAACCATTTGGTATGATCTTAATAACGGGCCCCACAGGTTCGGGTAAGACTACTACATTGTATTCTCTTTTGAAATTAGTAAATAGTCCTAAGGTGAATATCACCACAATCGAAGATCCTGTAGAGTACAAAGTACTCGGTATCAATCAAATCCAAGTAAACAATCAGACCAATCTCACTTTTGCGAAAGGTCTGCGTTCTATTGTTCGTCAAGATCCAGACATTATTTTAGTCGGTGAGATACGAGATGAAGAGACCGCAGAGATTGCAGTAAATGCTGCGCTCACTGGGCATTTACTTTATTCCACATTTCATGCCAATGATGCTGCCACGGCTATTCCGCGTCTTTTAGATATGGGTATTGAGCCGTTTCTTTTGGCTTCTACTCTTCAGGTAGTGGTAGCTGAACGATTAGTACGAAGAATCTGTGATCATTGCAAGCACAGTGTTGTGAAATCTGTCGAAGACTTGAACACATCTGAATTAAAACCCATTCTTTCGTATCTTGGCAACAAATCGATCACTCTTTATGAAGGCAAAAAGTGTGAAGAATGTAATCACACTGGTTATAAAGGACGAACTGCTATTTTTGAATTTATACAAATCACACCGGAAATGCAGAATCTCATTTTGCGTTCTCCTTCAACAAAAGAGATCTGGCAGCTTGCCCGCAAAGAAGGCTCGCAATCTCTGTTTGAAGATGGTATAGAAAAGGTGAAGACTGGTATCACTACTTTGGAAGAATTATTGCGTGTGGCTGAGCCACCAGTTTTATTTGAACCTCCTTTTCGTGCGCAAAAGAAAACAAACGGACAAAACAAATTGTAATAATGATCGTTCTTTATGTTAAAAAACAATATAAAAAATAAATTGAAAATTTTATTGCAGAAATTCTCAACTCTCACTTTTGGTTTAGGTAAGGAACGAGATTATTTTATTGAAAATTTGAGTATGCTCATCTCTGGTGGTATGCCGATCATTGATGCTCTCAGCGCTATATCACAAGGATTACAATCTCGTCGTATGAAAAATATAATAGTCGATATGAGCAGAGATATCGAGACTGGTTTTCCTCTTTGGCAAGCACTTGCTAGGGCTGGTATTTTTCCTAGTCATTCCATATCTTTAGTTCGACTTGGTGAAGAATCTGGAAAATTGATCCAAAATTTAAAAGTGATAGCCATCGAGGAAGAAAAGAATCGGATTTTCAGATCCAAGTTGCGTTCTGCTATGATGTACCCAGTATTCGTGCTTTCTATCACTGTCATTATCGGGATCGGTATCGCTTGGTTTATTCTTCCAAAGTTGGCCACAGTGTTCGCCCAGCTTAAAATTAAATTACCATTGATTACAAAAGTCTTGATCAATACGGGTGTTTTTTTGGGCGAATATGGCGCATATGCAGTACCTATTGCGATCGTCGTTATGATATCGGTTTTATTTTTTATTTTTTATTTTTCGAAAACTAAATTCATAGGACAGTTTATTCTTTTTCATTTACCCGGTATCAAAGGACTCATCAAAGAAGTAGAAATCGCAAGGTTTGGTTATTTATTGGGGACACTTCTTGATGCTGGATTATTGATAACCAATGCGTTGGATTCACTAGCTAATGCAACAGAGATAACTCAATACAAAAAGTTTTATTTACATTTGCGGAGTTCCATTCAAGATGGCAATTCTATTCAAAAAAGTTTTTCTTCATTTAAAAATATAAATCGTTTGATTCCCGTGCCGATCCAACAACTCATAATAGCTGGTGAAAAGTCGGGCACTCTCTCGAGCGCATTACTAAAAATCGGACAAACATATGAAATCAAAGCCGACACCAGTACAAAAGATTTGACCGTTATTTTGGAACCGATTTTATTGGTGATAGTTTGGCTCGGTGTCGTGGTCGTGGCGCTGGCTGTTATTTTGCCGATTTATAGTCTGATCGGTGGTTTCAAAACATAATGTTTACTAAAAACACTGGTTTTACATTGATCGAAATTTTGCTATCGGTAGCATCTATCGCAATCATTGCGGGGATTTCTGTTCCTGTATATCAATCTTTCCAAAATAGAAACGATCTAGATATTGCCACGATGGAAATAGCGCAAAATATACGACGCGCCCAGATTCTTTCTCAAGCTGTCGATGGAGATATGAGCTGGGGTGTCAAAACACAATCCGGAAGTCTTGTTCTTTTCAAAGGCGTAAGCTATGCAGTTCGCGATATTGCTTTTGATGAAGTGTTTGACATACCGAGCAGTTTAATATTCTCAGGTGTATCAGAAATAGTTTTTACAAAGTTTACAGGATTACCTCAAACCACAGGCACGATCATTGTTACTTCTAATATAAATGAAACGAGAAATATTACAATCAATTCGAAAGGCGTGGTTAGTTATTGATCGGGGCGGATTTTCATTGGTAGAAGTCATTCTATCCGTCGCGATTTTTGCGTTGCTAGCGGTCGCGCTTATAGGAGCATTTTTATATGGACAAGAAGCAACGATGCTTGCTGGTAATCGCGCGCGAGCTACAATGCTTGCTGAAGAAGGGCTGGAAGCAGTCCGCAATATTCGAGATGCAAATTTTTCAAATCTTACTGATGGTGCTTATGGTCTTAATACCACAGGCAATCAATGGAATTTGTCTGGATCAAATGATTTGACAGACATTTTTACTCGGGCTGTCACTATCTCGACGATCGATTCACACAGGAAAAATGTCACCGCAAATGTTTCCTGGCAACAAAATCCACAAAGGACTGGTCTCGTGACACTTACAAGCAGACTTACATATTGGTTGAGAGCGGTTTTCGATTGGTCAGCTCCAATAATGGAATCATCTCTAAATTTATCTAATCTCGACAATGCGCTCAAGATCCAAGTACAGGGTTCGTACGCTTATATCGTCCGTTCCAGTGGCACAGATTTTGCTATTGTTAATATTTCAAATCCCGCGTCACCATCACTCACAGGATCGCTCAGTCTAGCTGGTACTCTTTCAAATATATTTGTGTTAGGCAATTACGCGTTTATTACATCAAATAGTGATACTTCTGAATTGATTATTGTTAATATTTCTATACCAGCTTCACCGAGTGTTGTAGGCACATTCAACAATGTTGGCAATGCAAATGCTACAGGTGTATATGTAGTTGGTAATACTGCATATATGACCCTTGATGCAAATAATGAGTTTTCTATAATCAATATTTCAACGCCGGCGCTACCTGTTCTTTTGAGTTCTCTTGATCTTTCAAATATCGCAAGAGAAGTGATTGTATCAGGCAATTATGCATATATTGCAAGCGCTGATAATAGTCAAGAATTACAGGTCGTAAATATCTCAAATCCATTATTGCCGACACAAGTAGCCTCATTGAATCTTTCAGGCAATACTGATGCTTTTACTGTGTCTCTTTCGGGTTCGACTCTTTTTCTTGGTCAAGGAAGTATTTTTTATACTATCAATATCACAATTCCTGCAACTCCATCAATTCTAGGTTCTGTGGGAGTATCAGATGTGTTGAATGACATTGCTCTAAATTTTGCAAATGATAATACTTACGCATTCATTGCTACTAGCGCAGACAGTCTGGAATTTCAAATAATCGATGTGAGCATTTTTGCTTCTCCAGTAGTACTCGGTTCAGTAAATACTACAGGTACTGACAATTTGAATGGTATTGCATATGATGCAGTTCTTGATCGTGCTTTTGGTGTGAGTGCAAGTGATGCGCAAGAATTATTTATCTTTGCTCCTCAATAAAATATATGAATACAGAAAATAAAATTTACAAACAAAAAAGAAAACGAGGATTCACTCTTATTGAGCTGTTGCTCTATGTTAGCATCTCTTCAATCATATTACTCGTCACTTCTACTTTTCTTTTTTCTTTATTACAATCACGAATCAAAAATCAGACTATTGCTGAAGTAGAACAGCAAGGTTTACAAGTAATGCAAGTGATTACACAAGCTGTACGCAATGCCGACAGTATCAATACTCCATTGCAAGGTGCTAGTAGTGCGTCTTTGTCGCTCAATACTGTCGTTGCTCTCAATAATCCGACAATATTTGATCTCGCGAGTGGAGTGATTCGCATCAAGGAGGGGACAGGAGAAGCTATTTCTCTTATTAATTCTCGAATCACGGCTTCTTCTTTAAATTTTCAGAATTTTTCTCGTACGAATACTCCAGGCACGGTGCGAATTCAATTCACACTGACACACACAAACACAGAAGGTCGAAATGAATATTCTTTCACGAAAAATTTTATCGGGTCGAGTACTTTGCGTCAGCCGTAATCCACAGTTATGTTTAATACTTACATAAAAAGATGTTACAATAATAACGAAGGATACATCACACTGATAAGTGTCTTGGTAGTGGGAGCAGTCGGGGTAGCTGTCGCAACTTCTTTGATTCTTCTTGGACTCGGTTCATCAAGGACAAGTTTTGCGATCGAACAATCCAATCAAGCAAAAAGTCTTGCAAACGCCTGCGCCGAAGAAGCATTGGAGCAAATCCGCGATCTCACATCATTCACCGGTAGCGGCAATCTTGTGCTCGGACAAGGATCGTGTACATACACTGTCACTAGTCAAGGAGTACAAAACAGGACTATCACCGCATCTGGTACAGTGGGCACAATTATAAGAAAAGTAAAAATTATTATTAATCAAATTAATCCCACGATTCAAATAGTATCGTGGCAAGAAGTGTCAGACTTCTAACATATGAAAAAAATATTATCTTTTTTGCAAACAGTTTCAAAAGGTCGAAATTCTACAGCAGGGTTTACTCTTTTGGAAATTCTTTTAGTGGTCGCCGCTATTGCTATTCTCGCAGGCATCGTCATTTTGGCAGTCAATCCGACCAAGCAATTGGGTGATACCAGAAATGCTCAAAGACGAGCTGATGTAAACACCATATTAAATGCCGTCTATCAATACACCATTGACAACAACGGCACATTGCCGAGCACTATCACCACTTCAGCCACGGCGGTGTGTAAAACTGGTGGCACATGTACAGGTTTGATAGATTTGAGTGTGTTGACCACTACTGAAAAATATTTGGTTTCGATGCCTTATGATCCGACTGGATCTACCACAAATAGCACTGGATACAACATCAGCAAATCAGCAAACGGCAGGGTTACTATAGTAGCGCCCAGTGCTGAACAAAGTGCTACTATTACTGTGACTCGTTAAGCAGACTAAATTTAAATATTATTTGAATTTATTAAATATATGATTAACAAAAGAATTATTGCTATTATATTATCTTTTTTCGCTACCTTAGTATTATTGATTTATCTTTTTGTATGGCCTGACAATGCCCCCAAGGATTCGCCCGAGAAATTCACTGTTCGATTGGGCTGGGTACATCAGACTCAGTTTGCCGGTTTTTATGTAGCGAAAGATAAAGGTTTTTACAAAAAGGCAGGACTTGATGTCACGATACTACCTTTAGATTTAAATAAAAGTCAAACTGAAGAATTAGGAGATGGTCTCGTCGAGGCTAGTGTGATGGAGGCTCATCAAATGCTTGGTGGTATAGATGTTGGAAATGAAATAAAAGCAGTAGCTGCAATATATCAGATAAATCCAAATGTATTGGCAGCTCGCGCTGATAGTGGTATTAAAGGACCGAAAGATTTTACCGACAAGACAATATTTGGTCTTGCTGGTGGCGAAGGCGAAGGACACGCTATTTTTAAAGTCTTTATTGAGCAGTTTGGGCGTGTAGAGGGACCGAAATATGTTGATTTAGGTTTCGATGCTGTCGATGATTTTATCAATAAGCGCGCCGATGTGATCGATATTTATCGTATTGATCAGCCATATTTAGCGCAGAAAAAAGGTGTACCATTAAATATTATTCCACTTGATGCATATGGACTTACTACTTATGGTGATGTTATTGCTATGAATCAAAAATTTATAAAAACGCATCCTGATACAGCGAGGAAATTCATACAAGCATCACTCGATGGATGGAGGTACGCTTTGGCGCATCCTGAAGAAGCGATAGATATAACTTTGCCATATACTTCTGGTCAATATCACGATGTGGAATATTTGCGTCATATCTTTACTGAAAGTATACCCCTTGTGCAAGGTTCAGAAGATAATGAGTTGGGACGAATGGAGCTATCATCTTGGAGTACATTGTATGAATCAATGAAAAGCAAAAATGCCCTGACTAGATCTATAAATGTGAGGGATATATTTACAAACGAATTAATCCAATAAAAAATTAGAAAAAGTTTTAGATGAAAAAGAATAAAATAAAAATAATCATTACGATCCTCTGTCTCACTGGGATTCCTGTTTGGGTGTGGTTAATCGCACCGGTATTAAATAAATTGCCGGAGGATTTTTCTTTTTCTGCCGATATCGTATCGATAGATAATTTCTACAACGAAGAAATCAAAGCATTTTCTGGAAATCAATATTCCAAGACAAAATACAAATACGATACTGTCTCGGTAGACAGTGATTCTCTTGTGGTAAAAAATATTTTTGATGTTCGAAGTCCTGAAGATCAGCCTATTTTTTCTGTAGAACGCCTTTATGGTATCGATCGAAATACGGGTATGCATTTAGGTGAATTGGGAGATAAAAAACGCGATGGATATTTGTTTGCGCCAAGGCGGCTTTCCAAGGGTGAATCATTCACATATTGGCATATCAATTATGATGCTCCAGCCAAAATGACATTTGTAAAAGAAGAGACTCTCTATGGATTGCGAGTGTTTCGTTATGAGACATATTACGAAGATACCAAAATCGACCAGACAGTCAATTTGGGTTTTCTACCGGGTGTAGGCAAGACGCGTGGCGTCGAACTCGAACCGCATTTGGAGCTTTGGATCGAGCCTGTCACTGGTAGCTTGATAAAGTATAAAGATAATACTATTGCGTATTATTATGATCTACAAACACAAGAGCGCCTGAATCCCTGGAATCATTTTTCAAATACTTTTCGAGAGGAAAGTATTGAAAAAAATGTGAACGAAGTCATATGGAAAAAGACAAAATCACAAATTTTTGACATATATATCCCGATCTTTTTACTTCTTATTGGCATTTTCTTTGTTTTAAAAGGTTCTTCTGTGGCTATGCAGTTTAAAAAAGGCGCGAATCCAAATACTGTGAGCACTATTTTATCTTTTTTTATTGTAGGGTTTGGGCTGATCGTTATTGTGAGTTGGATGGTGGGTATCAAAGAGATAATATATTTTTTCTCTAATCAAAATGGGATGAATCCTTTGACGGCTTTTTGTTTTATTATTCTAGGTATAGCAGTGCTATTGAAAGATGTGATTGGTGGCCGTATTACAAGGATTCTGGGTTTGATTCTTGCTCTCATTGCATCCTTGCGCATCTTGGCTTTTTTACATATTATTTCCTTCAACATCGATCTTGTTTTTTTTGGAGGACGATTACTCGAGATCCCAAGTCGAATGGGGCTTTATCCTGCCCTAGATTTTCTTTTTTTTGGTTTGATTTTTATTTTTATAAATAACCTACTTATCCGTCGTTTTCGCATTGTAGAAATATTGACTGGAGCAGTATCTATAATGTCTTTGTTGATCTTATTGGGGTATCTTTTTGAATCGTTTAATATTTTAAGAAAAATTTTATTTCTTGATGTTGCAGTTCATACCGCTATTTTGTTTATTATCAGCAGTATTGTTGTATTTATAATATTTCATAAACGCGACAATACCCTACTTTCTTTTAGAAATATAACAATTTTATTTGGATTAGTATTTAGTACAACACTAATTGCCGTTATTGTCGCCGGTTTTGTGGGAAATTCGTTTAAAAATGATGTAAAAAATGATTTTAAATCTGTGGCTGAAAACACGAAAGTTCAGATTGAAAATCGCTTGCACATATATATAAACGCTCTAGACGGCGCCAAAGGATTCTTTTCTGCTTCTCAAGAAGTAGAACGAGATGAGTGGAAAATATATGTTGAATCGATTAGTCTCCAGAAAAATTATCCTGGCATTCAGGGTCTGACATATGTACGATTGATTTCAGCCGAAGAGTATGATACTCATATTGCGGAGGTTCGGGCAGAAGGTTTTCCTAAATATTCAATTCTTCCTAAAGGAGAACGATCTCTTTATGCTCCTGTAACATTTATCGAACCATTTGACGAACGAAATCAGCAAGCGTTTGGCGTGGATTTGTTAGAAGAGCCAGTGCGTAGATTTGGATTGGAACAAGCTCGCGATACGGGTAACCCAAAGATGACGGGCATTATCACTCTTGCTCAAGAGATAGACGCAGATATACAGCCAGGCTTTATAATATCTATGCCTTTATATGCAAAAAATATACCTATTAAAACAATCGAAGAAAGAAGAAAGGCAATCCTTGGATATATAAATGCTCCTTTTCGCGCGCGTGATTTTGTTGAGAGTGTTATAGGAAAAAAGGGATTAGAAGGAATTGTTTTTCGTATTTATGATGGTACAAATATTTCCAAACAGACTGAACTATACAACGATCTTGGCAAAGAAATTAAATCTGGCGTTGCGTCTAAATTTTCGCAGACTAAAACAATGTATGTAGCAGGAAGACCGTGGACACTTGTTTTCTCAAGTGTGCCAAATTTTGGAGATACGCCGTTTTTTCATTTTGTTCCGATTCTTATCATAATGCTCGGTATCGGCGTTGGTATTCTGCTAGCATTTTTATTTTACGCGCTGATTACATCACGACAAAAGGCGATAGTGTATGCCAATAAAGTGACAGATGATCTTGTTGTGGCAAAAGCAAAAGATGAGGCGATTATTGCAAGTATCGGCGACGGTCTGGCTGTTGCCGATGAAACAGGCAAGCTTATTTATTTTAATAAACCGGCTGAACAAATTTTGGGTGTTGGAACCGTCGGCAGTACTCCTGATATGTGGCAGAAAGAATACGGAGTGTTTGATCCGATAAATTTGGAACCATTGCCAGCTGAACAAATGCCATTGCTTTTGGCGGTTCAAGGCAAAGATGTTGTAAAAAGAGAATTATTAATTCGTAATTCTATAGTCCCAGATGGAAGATTTATTAGTGTTACCGCCACGCCAATAATATCAGGTGACAAAAGTGTCGGCGGAGTGGCGATTTTTCGAGATATGACAAAAGAAAGAGAAGTCGATAAAGCGAAAACAGAATTCGTTTCGCTCGCTAGCCATCAATTGCGTGCGCCACTCGCTGCGATAAATTGGTATATACAAATGCTGGTGTCTGGCGATGCGGGTAAAATAACAGATGAACAAAAAAAATTCTTTGACGAGATCTATGATGGCAATCAGCGAATGGTGGAGATCGTGAATACACTGCTCGATGTTTCTCGTTTAGAGCTTGGCAAGTTCTTGATTGAACCAAAATCAATCAATGTATCGGAATTGGCGCAAAGCGTTATAAATGAGCAGAAATCCACTATTGATGAAAGAAAGATTAATTTGAAGTCACAACTCGCTAGTAATTTGCCGATTATGCAATTTGATCCTAAATTTCTGCGGATGGTATTTCAAAATCTTCTCTCAAATGCTGTGAAATATACTCCAGAGAAAGGAAGCGTTGAATTTGTCATTGAACATATTGATAAGGATCAATTTATTGAAGGTAAGAGAATAGATGAGGATTTGTTAGTAATAAAAATTTCGGATACAGGATATGGTATACCAAAAAATCAACAGGATAAAATATTTACAAAACTTTTCAGAGCTGATAACGCAAGAGAAAAAAGTACAGAAGGTACTGGGTTAGGGCTCTATATTGTAAAATCAGTTGTTGATAATTCTGGAGGAAAAATATGGTTTGAATCAGAAGAAAACAAAGGTACGACATTTTATGTCACATTCCCTATGAGTGGAATGAAAAAGAAAGAGAAGGGGGATTAGAGGTTCTTGACATACTTAATTCTCATACTACAGCTTATTTTTAACAAGCTAAAGGTACGGAATGAAAAGAAAGGATTATATGAAGTTTTGTAAAGTTTAAAGCCCGCGTCACGATTGGTGTTTCCAATCATTGTGACGCGGGCTTCATTATCTGTGTCAGTATTCTATTTTTTTTGAGAATTTTTTCAATCTCGACAATTGTTGATTGAATATCGTTGGTGAAAAAACGAATATTCTGATGCGAGCAATTATCTTTCACGGATAGGCGAATACTAAACCCATCCGGAAAGATTTTAATCCTCTTTTTTCCACTGCTACCACCACCCTTAAAGGGAGTGATAATTTCAAGATTTATGCTGTAAATACTTGCGACATCATAAAGCATATCGCAAATTTCTCCTGCAAAAGGGATCACTGTTGTATGTTTTTTGTTAAATTTTCCTCCTGCCCTGTGGCTCTTGTTGGAGGAATATTTTTTTGACATAAGGCCTCCTTTTGGCTTGTCCGTTTTGAATACTACAATCTTATTATCTATATGTCAAGTTTTTCGCAATAGTTCACTAGTTTGGACGGATTGTGAGGAGGAGAGAAGAGAGGGAGGGAGAAGAGGGTCAGGTACTCTTGTTTTGTATGTTATACATTCAGAAGTAGTGTGGTCACAAGTTACTAAATTTTTTACTTCTTAAAATCGTAAAAAATGTAAGTACTCGCGACCCCGGCTCGGCTATTTTTCTACTGAAAAATTAGGCCTGCGCCTTCACAAATCGCCCACAGGCAAAGCAATTTGCCTGTTTTTTGCGATTGGTGACCCTACAGAGAATCGAACTCTGATTACCGCCTTGAAAAGGCGATGTCCTAACCGTTAGACGATAGGGCCAAATATTTCATTTAAAACCAATGACAATACAAATCTAACATTTTTTTGAAAAAATGGCAAAAGGTGATAGATTTAGAACGAAAGGAGGCGTGGCTGAGTGGTTGAAGGCAATGGTTTCGAAAACCATCATTGGGGAAACCCAATCGTGAGTTCAAATCTCACCGCCTCCGCATTGTGATATAATATGTATATTAAAAAATAATTTATAAAATTTATGGCAGATATAAATCAGTTGAAAAGGGAAGTGGATTTTTATGAAAAAGAAGTAAGGTTTAATGAAGGAGAATTAAAGCGAGCTGAAGAAGAGTATAAAAAATATGAGAGAGATTTAAGTGTTGCAAAAAATCGTGTAGATGAATGGAAATACAAATTACAAAATAACAAACAAAAACTCGATCAATGGAAGAGAGATTATGAAACTGAATTAAGAATAGAACAAGCAAAATTAGGAAATAGTGGAAGATAAATTTTGACTTTTTTCTAATATATGTTATTTTAAGGGAAATCACAGTTTTTTCGGCGACTTAACCCTTTCAAGAGAGAATGGCAATGAATCTAGTGTTTGAAGACGGCATTATGATATTGATTATTGCAGCGCTAATATTCGCTACAATACTAATATCGTGGTTTTTGAGCTTTACTTTCCAACGCATCCGCCGCCGGTGGTTGTCTGGAAAGAAAAAAAGAGCAGTTTTCAAGATCCCGGCCCCTTGTGGTTTTTCTCGCTCGCCGTTGTTTCGAAAGCGGCGATACCGTCGAAGCAAAAGGTATCGCGTTTCAAAACAAAAAAAAGCGAGAGCAAGGGCATATGCCCAGGCGACGGCACAGAAAGAGAAGAAAAAGCGAGAGAGCGTGTATTTCTGGTGAGATAAGGGCCGGACATTTTCGGGGAAAATGTCCGGCCTGCTTTCGTTTTTGGGCTTTTTATTTTTATTTTTAAAAATTACTTCGCGTGAATGTATAGATATATGTCTTCCAAGGCACGGACGGCGTCGCCTGCGGCTATGTTGTTTTGATGATAGAGGATATTAGTGCAATCACCAGCAGCCCAGATGCCCAGGGTTTCGGTTTTTTGGGAGAGTGGATCTATTTTTACACGGCCATATTCGTCGAGTGGTACGATGTTTTTGACAAAGCTCGTGTTTGGGATTTGTCCTATTTCTACGAATATACCAGAGACGGGAAGCTCTGTGATTTCGCCTGAAGTTTTATCTTTATATATTATGCCTTCTACAAATTTGTCGCCTTTGATTTCCAATATTTCTACATTTTTCACAGCTTTCATTTTTGGATTTTGCAAGACTTTTTCTACGGTCACTTCATCTGCGCGAAAGTTTTCACTACGATGTAGTAATGTCACGGATTTGCAGTAGGCGAGGAGCTGCGCTACGGATTCAAAGCCGGCGTTGCCTCCGCCTACAACCACTACATCCATATCGGCGAAAATAGGTCCATCGCAAGATGCACAATAGGTGAGGCCTTTGTGTTCTAGTTTATCTGCGTTTTTGGCTTCTAGTCGGCGTCTGTCACTGCCTGTGGCCACTAATACAGTCTTGACAAAAAATTCTTCGCCATTATCGAGCTTTATTTTAAAAGTATCGCCTTCTTTTGAAATAATCTCTACTTTTACACCCTCTTTGACTTCCAAAGAATCGCCAACATTTGCTAAAATATGTTTTTTGAAATTTTCTGCGAGTTCTGTGCCTGAAATCTCTGGAGTTCCGATCCAATTGTAAATCTTTTCAGAGACGACGGATTGCCCACCCCATTCTTTTAAAATCAAGAGTGTTTTAAGTCGTTTGCGAGCAGCATAAACAGCCGCAGCCGTACCCGCCGGCCCACCCCCGATGATTATCAAATCGTAAATCATAATTTTCATTATAACACTATGTCTGCAAAATCAAAAAATAAAATACAGGATAGTTCTTGAGAAAAGCCTTGGGAGGCGCGACGGTGCCGGACAGAGAAAATTTTTAGCAAAAAATTTTTGTGCTTTTCGAGAGAAGCTAGCCTGTATTTTATTTTTTGATTTTGCAGACCTTAATTTTTCTTTCTTCGTAGAAATGCTGGAACAGCGCTCCAGTCTTCGCCGTCGTCATCGATGATGATCTCTTCGGCAGGAGTTTCTTTTTTCTCCAATTTTTTCATAAAATCATTGTTGGCTACATTGCTTGCTACACCTTGAGAAGCTTGGATAGTATTGTGTATTTCTTTTACTGCTTTTGGAGCGTTGTCTTCTTTTAAGACTGTCTGATTTAGAACATTTGTGCCGGTGAAAAGATTCTTGCGGGGAAGGACTTCGTTGTTTGTGAAATTGGTAGCTATCACCGTGACTTTGAGTTCACCTTTTTTTAATTTCTCATCTCTGATTGTTCCGAATATAACCCGAGCGTCTTTGTCTATAGATTCGGTGATGATTTTTGCGGCTTCTTGGATCTCGTGGATAGTGACATCATCTCCACCAGAGATAGCAAACAATACGCCTTTTGCACCGTTGATAGATACCTCGAGAAGAGGAGAATTGATAGCTTGCAATGCCGCATTTGATGCGCGATTGTCGCCAGAGGCGAGGCCTATGCCCATCAAGGCGCTACCGGCATCTGACATCACAGAGCGGATATCGGCAAAATCCACATTTATTATGCCCGGCATCGTGATAAGATCAGAGATACCTTCTACGGCTTGTCGTAATACATTATCGCAACTTGCGAAAGCGTCTTTGAAATTTGTAGTTTTATCGGCAAGTTGAATTAATTTGTCATTTGGAATGATGATGATAGCGTCCACTTCTTTTGCGAGCTCTTCGATACCTTTCTCGGCGATACGCATTCTGTGATTTCCTTCAAAGAAAAATGGTTTGGTGACTACGGCGACGGTCAGGATGCCTTGCTCTTTTGCTGCGCGAGCGACGATGGGCGCTGCGCCTGTACCTGTGCCTCCGCCCATACCGCAAGCCACGAAGATCATATCTGCTCCCTTGATAACATCTTGGATTTCGGCTTTTGTTTCTTCTGCGGCTTTCTTGCCGATCTCTGGATTCATACCTGCGCCAAGACCTTTGGTAAGATTTTTACCGATATGAATTTTTTTCTCTGCGAGAGAGTGATGCAAGTCCTGAGTGTCGGTGTTCATACATATGAATGACACTCCTTTGACTTTGGAATTGATCATATGGTTCACTGCGTTCTTGCCGGATCCGCCTATTCCGATGACCATAATTCGAGCGAAACTTTCTATTTCAGGGTTTAATTTAGGCATATTTTATTGGTTATTTTGATTATATATTAATTTATCACCTGTTACACACCCTATAATAGCAGAAAACAAAAAAAAGCAAAGTTTATAAAACTGTCGTGAATTAAAAAATTCGGTGAAGGTATAATTTTTGAAAAGCATTGCGCAGGCTGACGAGCCGAGCATAGCAAATTTTCAGCAGAAAATTATGTGCGGTTTTCAAAAATTGATACCAAGACGGATTTTTTAATTCACGACAGTTATGGCATCAATTGTTTGATGTTTGATTTAATCATACTTTTTAAATTTTGAAAGAAATTTTTAAATGAATCTTGATGATAGTAGTTGTCATCATCCGAAGGAGTGATGAGTCCGAGCGTAGTGAACCATTCTGGATTGCGAAGTTTTGTTTTTATGTTGCCAAACATTTCTGTAGCGCCGACAGATGAGGGGAGTTTGAGCGCGGATTTGGAATATTCTAAAAGAGAAGAAATATTCGCCGATCCCCCGACAAAAATTACGCCAGCTGGAAGTAATTCATTTCGCTTTATTTTTTTTAAATGGTTTTCTATGAGTTCAAATATATCCAACACGCGAGCCTCTATTATCTCTTCGAGTTTCTTTTTTGAAAATCTTTCATCCATATTACCGAGTTTGAATTTTTCGGCTTCTTCGAGCGAAATCTTCAAGCCCAAGGCTATGTCATTGGTGATATCATTGCCACCTATGGAAAATGAATGCAGAGACACCAAAACACCGTTCTCAAATATCGCCAGAGATGTAGTTTCAGAGCCTATGTTTACCAAAGCTCCGCCTACGATTTTTTGTTTTTGAGACATCGCCATATAGCTACCAGCCAGCGGTGCCGCGACTACATCGATAGGCTCTATGCCGGAGAGAGTGATGACCTCAACCAAATCTTCAAAATGTGAGAGCGAGCAAGTGACAAAGATGCTTTTGACTTCGAGTTTGGTGCCACGCATACCTTCAGGTCTGCCGAGTATTTCTTTACCATCTAGTTTGAAAGATGTAGGGAATACTTTAATTATTTTTTTATTATTTAAATTTAGATTATTTTCGCAATCTTCGAGAGCTTTGCTGATGTCTAGATTTGTGACTTCGCCGTCGGCCTTGGTGATGATGCCTATACCACTCGAGATATCTCCTCGCAGGGTGACTCCGCCCATAGACACAAATGCCCGTCTAATACGAACTCCAGAACTTTTTTCTGCTAAGGCTATCGCGTGTTTCAAAGATTCTATGCAAGAAGCTATATCTACGACATAGCCGTGTCGCATTCCTTTTGTCTCACTTTCACCCACGCCGATAATTTTAGGATTTTTTTCTCCCTTTAAAAACTCTCCTACCACTACTCGAGTCGTGGTGGATCCGATGTCTATTCCCGCGGAAATATTTCTTATCATATTTTTCTTCTAATACTTCCATTCTACTACTATGTTCGAGACCTTTCAAATGAAGCATTCCGTGGATAACTAAAAATCCGAGCAGATCGGTGAAATTCCGTTCGAATTTTTTTGTTTCTGTTTTTATCAAGCTCGGACAAAGCAATAGTTCACCAGAATTTTTTGTCAAACAAAAAGATAATACATTGGTCGGTTTGTTTTTGTTTCTGTATTTTTTATTTATTTTCTGCATTTCTTTTGTTGTGAGATAAACAAGAGATAGAAAATATTTTTTACCCAAAATTTCATCTTTTATTTTTGAAATTACAGAAAAAGGCAAGAGATTTTTGCTCTTTGTTTTGTTTATTATAGAGAGGGTTTCTTCCATCTTATTTTATCTTGCCGAGTTTGCGAAGCTTTTCTGTTTCTTTTCTGCGGGCTAGGCGTTTCAATGTGGCGTATTTTACTTTGAGTTTTGAATCTTTGCGTTTGTTGTAGCGGGAGCCTTTGACCTTTTGGATTATATAGGATTCTTGGATTCTACGAGAAAAACGACGCAATACACTAGCATTGTTTTCATTTGGGTTTTTATTGACTTCTATTATTGTGTTTGCCATTGAGTATAGACTATCATAAAAGAGATTTTTTGCAAGGTATCTAAAATGTAAATCTTAACGAGAAGTAATATTAGACCTTTACTTTTTTGAAAAAAAAGACTAAAATGGTAAACTCATATTATGAAACAGGATGTGAATTATATAACTGAAGAAAAACAGAAAGAATTGGAGCGAGAGTTGCTCGATTTGAAAGGTATGAAAAGAAAAGAAATTCTTGAAGCTTTGGCGTACGCGAAATCTTTGGGTGATTTGTCTGAAAATGCAGAATATCATCAAGCTCGTGAAGATCAAGGTAAGCTCGAAGAACGCATCGCAAAGATTGAACAAATATTACAATCATCTCAAGTCGTATCCGGAGGTGGAGGCGATACCGTAGAAATAGGTTCAAAAGTAACTGTATTAAAAGATGGCAAAAAAGACGAACAGCAAGAAGAAAAAACTTATCAAGTGGTAGGCAGTGAAGAGGCAGATATGTCGCAGGGTAAGATCTCAAATAGGTCTCCATTTGGTCAAGCTCTCTTTGGCAAGAAAAAAGGTGACACTGTTTCCTTTGAAACTCCAAACGGCACAGTGAAATACAAAATTGTCAAAGTTTTTTAAGAAATTTTCTAATTTCACAATTTTTTAATTGAGGGGTATACTATATAGAATATGTCTTCAATAGATGAGATCAGAGATGCGCGAATAAGTAAACTAAAACTTTTGAAAGAAAAAGGTGTTAATCCTTATCCTGCGGATTCCAAGAGAGAACTCTCGATAAAAGAAGCTATTGATTCATTTGAAGATTTAGAAAAAAATGGCGAGATAAAATGGATTGCCGGCCGAGTGATGTCTGTCCGTGGACAAGGGGCGATAATATTCCTGACACTCGATGATGGCACAGGGCAATTTCAAGGGCTCTTGAAAAAAGATGTTTTGGGTGATGAGCAATTTGATTTTTTCAATACGGTGGCGGACATTGGAGACTTTATAGAAATCTCTGGTACTTTTTTTACAACTAAAAGAGGGGAAAAGACTGTAGAGGCGAAAGATTGGCGGATGCTTTCAAAAAGCCTTCTTCCTCTCCCTGAAAAATGGCACGGTTTACAAGATATCGAAGAGCGGTTTAGAAAAAGATATTTGGATATCTTGATGAACAAAGATGCGCGGGATCTTTTGGAAAAAAAATCCAAGTTTTGGGAAGTAACACGCAGTTTTATGAAAGAGCATGGATTTTTGGAAGTAGAGACTCCGACTTTAGAAATAACTACCGGTGGAGCAGAGGCCACACCTTTTAAAACTTACAATGAAGATTTCAATCTACCAGTTTATTTGCGTATCTCCGTGGGCGAGCTTTGGCAAAAAAGGTTGATGGCTGCGGGTTTTCCGAAAACATTTGAGATAGGACGAGTATATAGAAATGAAGGCTCAGATCAAAATCACCTACAAGAATTTACAAATATGGAGTTTTATTGGGCGTATGCAAATTATCAAGATGCTATGTCTTTGGTGGAAGAACTTTACAAAAAAATCGCGCGAGATGTTTTCGACAAGACTGATTTTGAAACTCGCGGATACAAGTTTGATCTCGGAAGTAAATGGGAACGCATTGACTACAGAGATACTGTGAAAAAGATGACAGGTGTGGATGTGATAGACACTACATATGAAGAAGTAAAAAAGACTCTTGAAAAACTAGATGTGAAATACGATGGCGATACTATGGAGCGCCTCGTAGATACTTTGTGGAAGTATTGCAGGAAACAAATATCTGGGCCTGTGTTTTTGATGCATCATCCAAAACTTGTTTCTCCTCTTTCGAAATCTATGCCTGACAATCCAGAACTCACAGAAAGATTTCAAATCATCATTGCTGGAGCCGAAGTAGGCAATGGTTTCTCGGAGCTCAATGATCCCATAGATCAAGCAGAAAGATTTGAAGCCCAACAAGAACTCTTGAAAGCAGGCGACAAAGAAGCAATGATGCCCGATGATGAATTCGTAGAAATGCTCGAATACGGTATGCCTCCGACAGCAGGCTTTGGCTTTGGCGAGATGTTCTTTGCATTTTTGGCTGACAAACCGATTCGAGAAACGCAAATGTTTCCACTGATGCGGCCAAAGGGTGGGGAATAATAAACTTGCATTATGTTTTAGGATATAATAGTATATATAATATAAATATGAGTCGAAAGAATTTTACAATCAAAAACCTTAGCGCTATTGGAATTATTATTCTCCTCCCACACAAAGGAGAGGTCTTTTGATTTTAATTTATTTAAACTAAAAATAAAATTCAAAAGAACCCCTCCATCAGGAGGGGTTCTTTTACTTCACACAAGATTATAATTATGCAACACATTTTAAATAAAAAATTTAATAAGATTTGTCTAGATTTATGTAATTCTATAATTGATTTTGCGAAAGAAACTAATATGTTTGATTCGATAACATTATTTGGTTCTTATAGTGAAGAGGGTAAAAGATTAAACAAATTGAATGATATTGATTTATTAATAATATTAAAAAAGATGGATTTTATTAATTATAATTTTGTTATAGGGTTTCTTGAAAAGTTTGTGAGAGTCAGATCTAACAAAGAGATAGGACTACGAGTAGAAAAAAGATACGGACCCTTTCTGGAAAAAATGAAAAGCAAAATAACTATAAACATTCACGCAATAATTTTTGATGTAAAGACATTTCAAGATTATGTAAATAAAAACCCTTTAGCAGTACATACTTTTATTGATAAAAAACCAATATTTGGAAAAAGTATTCATACTATGATAAAAAATAGAGCGCTTACAAAAGAAGATATTAAATCTGCACGATTAGGGATTGATTTTTACTTAAAAACTATAGAAACAGGTTATGGTGAATATTTAACTGTTGTTTTTGATAAAAACAATGAACCGATTTGGAAACCCGAGAAGATTAATATTTCGAAAGAACAACAACTAATTAATTTAGCAAAATCATTGAAATTTTCATTTCAATATATTTGGCTTTATGCTAAGCAACAAGGGTTTACCAATGATCAATTTGATGATTGCTTGTTTGCAAAAAGGTTACTAACAAGAAGAGAGATTCTGGATTATTTTAAAATAAAGAGGTTAGATAAAAGAGCTAGACAAGGAAAGATTCCTTCTTATCACACAAGAGAGAGAGTAAAGATTAATACATTAGGAATACTACATAAAATCCGAAAAGAATTAGATTCTTCTTTCGAAGTATCTTTTAGATAGTATTGCAAGATGAATATTTGTAATATATATATGCATTCAAATACAAGACAAAATTTAACATTCAATGAAAGGGTACATGAATACGATGAAGCCATGCGAATGGATCCACAAGCGAGAAGAAATGAAATAGAAAGAATTGTTAAATTATCAGACATTGATTTTCATCACGAAATTTTGGAGATTGGTGTAGCAACTGGTGCTCTAACAAAAAAGATAGCAGAAGTCGTGAAGAAGGGCGTCGTATATGCGTGCGATGTGAGCGAAAATGCAATAAGGATGCTTGCTAAAGAAAATATTGGTGACAATGTTAAATTAATTCATACAAAAAATTGTGGACAAATCTCGATCAAAAGTGGATCTTTGGATAGGGTTATTTCATTGGGAGCTTTTCATCATATTCCAGATGAAGAACGATTAGATGTATTTAAAGAGTGCGCAAGAGTGTTGAAAACTGATGGTTTATTAATTATCGCAGATGTCATGGCAAAAAGTACGACCCAAAAGTTTTTTGATCAAGTAGTTGACTTGTATTCTAAAACTGGACATAAACACAATTTTTTTGATTATAAATCCATTAAAAATTATCTTAGTATGGCTAGTTTTGAGCTTTTAAATTTTTCTCACGAATATAGCCCTTGGAAGTTCAAAAGTGAATCTGATCTTATGGAGTTCATTCATAAGTTTTTTAGTATAAAGATTTCAAAAGAAATGGTTTTTACATTTACAGAAGAGTGTTTAGGTGTCCGTGAAAATAATAGTTCGATTGAATTAGGATGGAATTTAATGTTTATAAAGGCAAGAAAATTATAAAGAATGAAAGAGATAATTTTACCAAAATTAAAAAAACGCAAGAGAGTCAGCTTCTTTCTTGGAACAGATAAATATGCTGGTAAAAATACAACAGAACAGGAAACCAGAGTTGGTATTACTCCAACACAATTATTTAGGTTGAGATCAGTATTAAATGATGCAAATATAGATCTTGAATCTTTTGTTGTGAGTGGTGCTGGAGAAAGATCTTTTTTTTCTGATGATGAATATAAAAAGGCTTATGCACGAATTGTACGAGAACAAGAATTAAGTTCAATTAAGGATATAGATGTTTTGCATTCACTTAAAGAACCAGCAAGTTATGAGTGTTCCATTGGTGGTACATTTTTAAGAATAGGTGCCCTGCATCGTGGTGATATCTCAAAAAATAAAGAGGACATAAGAGTTAAATTACTAAAGAAAAATAAAGTGTATGCTTTTTTTGATGGTTCCACCATAGGAGGAACATCGCTAAAATTCTTTGGATTACCTTCTGCTCCAATAAAAGCAAGTATGTCAAAGTTTGCTGGAATTATTGCAGCTAAAAAGGTGATAGATAACGCAAATGGCTATGGCAAAGTAGTGATTGTCGGTGGTGGTGTTGTAGGAGAGAATGCATTACAAGAATTTTTAAAATGCAACAATGAAAAGATCACTGAAATATATTTATATGAAAAGAATTTATCCTTAGTAAATGTGTTATCAAAAAAATATAAGAATTTCGAAAATTTGAAAATAATACATTCAAATCAAAATGTAAAAATAAATTTGGAATGGGCACTTGGTTTAATTCTTGCCGCATATATACCATCGCAAAAAACACCACATGTGGTCAACTGTAAAGATTTATTAAAGATGAAAAGAAGATCTGTAGTAGTTGATGTCGCCACAGATGAAGGTGGTTCCATCGAATTAAATGAAGATCAGGGTTTTTCTGAGGATTTTTTAAAAAATAATAAATTTATGACTTATATTGCTGAACAAAATTTACCAAGGCTTTATGGTAGAGAAGCTTCAGAAGTTCACGGCGAAGCCATTTTCCCTTATTTATTAGTGTTGTTGTTTTTAGTTGCTAAAAACGGAAGTATATCAGCAGCTGTCGATGAAATAAAAAACTCAAAAGAACCAATGAAAATAGAGGATGAGAATGATTATTTACAAGTATTGAAATGCGATCTTCGTAATGGGTTAGTTCAAGATTTGAGTTAAATATTTATAGTTTAAGACCAACAAGGATCTAATAATAATTACTGAGAATTCAATGAACTTTTCGGTTTATTAGTTTTTTTGCATTTTAGATTAATCCTTTAGTTATCCACACTTTGGGGCTATTTTGCTTTGCATAGTGGGGCAGGGTGGTTTACAATATATATCAAGTGGGAAAGGGTGGGAAATTTTGGTGAATGTAGTAGGCATTACAATTTTTCTATACTCACTAAGAATTAGCTATGTTGATCGGCGAATACATACACACTATAGATGAGAAGAACCGAGTATCTCTGCCGGTGAAATTCCGCAAAGAGCTCGGTAAAAAAATAATCATCACACCTGGGCTCGACAAATGTTTGTTCGTTTTCACCGCAAAAGAGTGGGAAAAAGTTTCAAAGAAACTTTCTGATTCTGAAAATGATCTTTCTTTTTTGAAAGCAGATCAGCGAAGTTTCAACAGATATATGTTTGGACGGGCGGCAGAAGTAGATATCGACAGCATAGGCAGGATACTGCTCCCAGATTTTCTGAAAGAAAGAATAGGTTTGAAAAATTCTGCAGCGATAATCGGAGTGAAAGACAGACTCGAAATATGGAATGATATGGCTTGGACACAAAACAAAGAGATGGTTGAAAAAGAAGCTGATCAATTAGCAGAAAAATTGGGTAGCGGAATGAATTTTTAAGATGAATACGGATACAAAAGATTTATCAGAAGACAAGGAAAGTGAAATGAAAAGTGTACATAAGACAGTTCTTTTAAATGAAACAATAGAGAGCTTGGATTTATCCAGAAAAAGTGATGAAGAAAAAATCGTCGTGGATGCGACATTTGGCGGTGGAGGACATTCGGCAGTGATTCTCGAAAGATATCCGGATGTCAAGATAATCGCGTTTGATCAAGATCATAGCGCTTTTGAAAAAGCAAAAAATAAATTTGGCAAGATGATCAAAAGAGTCAAATTTGTAAATACGAATTTTCGCGATATAGATGAAGCTTTGAAAAAAGAAGGGAAAAGTAAAGTAGACGGAATAGTGTTTGATCTAGGGTTGAGTTCCGATCAATTAGCGAATTCTGGTAGAGGATTTTCTTTTATGAAAGATGAGCCGTTACTTATGACTATGAAAGAAAATCCTCGCCCAGAAGATCTGACCGCGTTTGAGATTGTAAATAATTGGGGTGAAAAAAGTTTGGTGGATATTATTTATGGTTATGGCGAAGAAAGATTTTCTAGGAGGATAGCGAGCGCTATCGTAGAGGCGAGAAAGAAAAAAAAGATAGAGACTACACAAGATTTGGTAAAGGTAATAGAGGCGAGTGTGCCTAGCGCATACAAAAGGGGCAGAATACACTCTGCTACGAAAACTTTTCAAGCTTTGCGCATAGCAGTAAATGATGAGCTAGGAGCATTGCAAGCGGGATTGGTAAAAGGATTCAATGCTCTTAAAAAAGGAGGCAGGATGTCAGTTATTTCATTTCATAGTTTGGAAGACAGAATAGTAAAAAGATTTTTTAAAGAAAAGGAAAAAGAAAAAGAAGCGAAATTGATAAATAAAAAACCGATGACACCAAAAGAAGAAGAATTGAAAAACAACAACAGATCACGAAGCGCAAAATTAAGAATATTGGAAAAAATAATATAGAAAAATAAAAATATAAAAGAATATGCGACAAGCAACATTAAAATTAAAGAGTTACACGCAAAATGTGAATATCATAGATAATGGGAATCTCCAGTTGAAGATTTTGCATATTATGTTGTATTTGTTGTTGGCATTGTCTGTATTTTATGTGTTGTTTTTGGGTAATATGGTTTTCAATATTGTAGAACGCAAAGCTTTGGAGGTAAATGCTAATCGTATGTCAAATGAAGTGGCGGATTTAGAATTAGAGTATTTATCCTTATCAAAAAAGATCGATCTTGAATTTGCGCATTCTCTTGGTTTTAGAGAGACAGAAACGACTTATGCGACTCGAAATGCCCTTGGCAGTATAAAAGTGGCCCAAAATGAAATATAGTTTTCTTTTTAGAACTAGAATCATATTTTTTTGTGTTGTAGTGTTTGCCTCGATATTGATAGGCAAACTTTTTTTAGTGCAAGTAGTGCACAGTGAATCTTACAAAGAACGGGCTGACAGGCAGTACTCTACGCCATCCTCCGCTATTTTTGAACGAGGCACGATTTATTTTTCACAAAAAGATAATCAACTAGTTTCCGCGGCCACTCAAGCCACAGGTTACAAGATAGCTATAAATCCGAGTAAGATTTCTGACGCAGAATCAGTATATGAAAAACTTTCAACTATCTTTCTTTTAGACAAAGAAGGATTTTTTGCAAAAGCAGGTAAGGTAAATGATCCTTATGAAGAAATAGCGAGTCATATCACCAAGATGCAAGCAGACAGTATATCCGCTTTGAAGATTTCAAGCGTTTCTATTTTTAAAGAAAAGTGGCGTTTTTACCCCGGAGAGAGTTTGGCTTCGCAGACACTTGGTTTCGTGGCATACAAAGGCGATGAACTTGGTGGTCGTTATGGACTCGAGAGGCAGTATGATGATTTTCTTTCGAGAGATAAAAATGATCCGTATGTAAATTTTTTTGCAGAAGTATTTTCAAATATCAGTGATGTGCTTTTTAGTGATGAATCAAAAGAAGGCGACATTGTGACTAGTATAGAGCCCGGAGTGCAGGGATTTTTGGAAAAAACTTTGAGTGATGTGAGGACAAAGTACGGAGTAGATTCTATGGGTGGGATCATTATGAATCCACAAGACGGATCTATCTACGCGCTTTCCACAAAGCCCGATTTTGATGTAAATAATTTTTCGAAAGTAAAAACTGTCTCCACTTTTTCAAATACATTAGTTGAAAGTGTTTACGAATTTGGATCTATCATCAAGCCCTTGGTGATGGCCTCCGCGCTCGATCGTGGAGTCCTGACAGCAGAGACTAAATACGAAGATCGTGGTATGGTGGTGGTGGAAGATAAGGAGATATTTAATTTTGATAAAAAGGGTCGTGGCGTAGTGAATATGCAAGAAGTATTGACTCAATCTTTGAATACAGGTATGGTGTTTGTTTACAAAAAATTAGGCAAAGAACAAATGCGAGAATATATGCTGTCTTTTGGAATCAGTGAAAAAACCGGCATAGATTTGCCAAACGAGACAAAAGGCTTGGTGTCAAATTTGATAAATAGTCCACGGGATCTAGAATATGCGAACGCAGCTTTTGGACAAGGTATAGCTTTGACGCCAATGACTGCCGTGCGCGCCTTGACATCTCTAGCGAATGGAGGAATTTTGGTGACACCGCATTTGGCGCAGAAAATAAAATATGAAAATGGTTTAGAGAAAAAATTGGAATATACTACAACGCCAACAAAAATTTCAAAAGTTACTTCGACTGAGATTACGCGAATGTTGGTAAATGTGATGGACAAATTGGTGCAGAATAAAAATGTAAAGTTAGAAAATCATAGTATTGCGGTAAAGACTGGTACGGCACAGATTGCCAATACGGCGGGAGGGGGATATTATGAAGATAGACATATGCATTCTTTTTTTGGATATTTGCCTGCATATGATCCAAAGTTTATTGTGCTTTTGTACGCTATAAATCCAAAAGGAGTGCTGTATGCGGCAGAGACTTGGACGAATCCTTTTATCAATTTGGCAAAATTTTTAATCAGTTATTATGAAATTTCTCCAGATAGATAATATTTTAAATAATGAAAACTTTTTTAAAAAAAATTGTTGTCTATATATTGCGTTTAGAATCACGGTTAATTCTTTGGAAATATAAACCAAAAATTGTGGCGATCACTGGATCGGTAGGCAAGACTTCTACAAAAGATGCCGTGTTTGCTGTCATCTCTGGAGAAAATTATGTTAGAAAAAGCGAAAAGAGTTACAATAGTCAGATCAGCTTGCCTCTCACCATATTGGGTTGTTCGAATGGTTGGAATAATCCTGTTGTTTGGATCATTAATTTCTTGAAAGGTTTATGGCTTTTTATCTGGCCTCACAAATATCCAAAATGGCTTGTGCTTGAGGTGGGTGTTTGGAAACCTGGTGATATGCGAGACACAGCTTTATGGCTACAAACTGACGCGGTGATCATCACAGCTATAGGACACACACCCCCACACATAGAATTTTTCGATTCGCGTAAACATTTAATAGAAGAAAAAAGTGGACTTATAAAGACTTTAAAAAAAGACGGCGTGTTGATATTGAACAATGACGATGAAGCTGTTCGAGAAATGAAATCAAAGACGAAAAATAGAGTTGTGACATTTGGTTTTAAGGATGATTCGGATATTCAAGGCTCGGCTGAAAGTATTTTTTATAATAAAAAAGGTGTACCAGAAGGCGTGATGTTTAGGATTGATGAAGATGGCAACAGTCTGCCGGTGATCGTGGAAGGTGTGTTTGGCAGGAATCACATATATGCGTCTTTTGGAGCACTTGCTTTAGCTTATGCTTTAAAATGGAATATGCTTGAAGCCGTCAGTAATTTAAAAAATTACAGTGTGTCACCTGGCAGGATGCGCCTGCTCAAGGGAGTGAATCAATCTTTTATTATTGATGATACTTATAACTCTTCTCCTTTTGCTTGTGAAACTGCTTTAAAGACTTTAAATGAAGTGCAAGCTACAGGCAGGAAGATAGCAGTGCTGGGTGATATGCTCGAACTCGGTCGTCACACAGAAGAATCGCACAGAGATATGGGAAAGTTTGCAAGGGAAAATTTAGATGTGTTGATGGTGGTGGGTTCAAGAGCGCAAAAAATAAAAGAAGGCGCACTGGAAGCTGGTATGAAGAAAAATAAAATATTCGAATTTCCAAATGCTATCGAAGCTGGGAAATTTTTGAAGACCTTTGTAAAAGCGGGGGATTTTATTTTAGTCAAAGGTTCACAAAGTATGCGTATGGAGCGCGCTGTCGAAGCTATCCTTTCGGTCGGAATAAAGAGGAATAAATCTAAACTTCTTGTGCGACAAGATTCTGAGTGGCTGAAAAAGAAATAAAAATTTACCAATTAAAGAATTATATTTTTTATATGTTAAAAAAAGCAGTGTTTGCAGGGGGATGTTTTTGGGGTTTGCAAGATCTGATACGCAAGCAACCGGGCGTAGTGAAAATTCGTGTGGGCTATACTGGAGGCAGTGCAGAGAATCCTACATATGAAAATCATACAGGACACGCTGAAGCAGTGAAAATAGAATACGATGATACAAAAACATTTTATAAAAAACTTTTGGATTTCTTTTTTCAGATACACAATCCTACTACATTGAATCAGCAGGGGAATGATAAAGGCACATCATACCGCTCGACGATATTTTATACAAACGATGAAGAAAAAAAAGAAGCGGAAGATTTTATAAAAATAGTGAACGATTCGCACCGATGGGAAAACCCAGTAGTTACTACACTTGAACCATTTACAAAATTCTACGAAGCCGAAGAATATCATCAAGACTATTTGCAAAAAAATCCCGGTGGCTATACCTGCCACGCTATTTGGTTTGATAGTTATTTAAAATAAAAAACCGACCTCTTTGTAAGCTTCCTCTGGAGGTCGGTCTATTGGCGCTCGTCCCGAGGAACTAGGATCTACGCTATTTTTCCAGATTTAATATTATACTTTTTACATTTTTAATCAAATGTAAAACAAGGTTTTGTGACCTTACTGGGAATCGCACCCAGATTTGAAGCTTGAGAAGCTTCCGTCCTAACTATTAGACGATAAGGCCTTGGTCAGAATTTAACATATTTTTTATAAAAAAACGAGCGTTTTTTATTCTTCCTCTTTTGGTTTCTCGATAGAAAAGGTAGCGAGGTCGGGTGATGCGCCGGTAATACGAAGTACATCTTTGTCTATTTTTTTTAATTCTTTGCCGGATGCGTTGTAATGGTTTACTACTGTTCCTAAAGCGTTGCCGAGCTTGCTATGGTATTCGTCGAAAGATTTCAAATGTTTGCCGAGGTCTTCTACTTTTTTTATTATTTCTTTTGCAGATTCTTCTATGCGAAAAGCTTTGAAACCATAGAGTACTGATTGCAAATATGCCATAAATGTTGTGGGAGAAATGACGATGACTTTCTTGTCGTTGTAGGCGTAGTCTATAAGATTGCGAGTGTTTACTTTTATAGAGCCGACTTCGTTTACAAGCAGGTCATAATAAATAGCTTCAGCTGGTATATACATAAATGCAAAGGGCAATGTGCCTTCTTCGGGTCGCACATATTTTGCAGTCTCGTCTATTCGGCGTTTCAAATCATTTTTAAATTCTTTTTCGAGTACTTCTCGTTGCGTTTCATCGATGGCGTGCACTACACGGTCGTAATTGTCGAGCGAGAATTTTGCATCGATAGGAATGATTCCTTCTTTGGTGATGATCACCGCGTCCACTGTTTCTTTATTTTTAAATTCATATTGCATTTTGTATTGTCCGGGAGCGAGAGTGTTTGAAAGTATGAGTTCCAAGGAAGCTTCACCCCAGTTACCGCGTTGTTTTTGGTGTTTCAAAGTTTTCTCTAAATCGCCAAGTTTTTCGGCAATGGTGACGAATTGACGAGTGGCTTCGTTGGTCTTTGTTTGTTCGCGAGCGACATCTATGAGGCTCTTGCTCATCTGTTCATTTATGTCTTTCAAAAGTTTTTGTGATTCACGGAATTGTGTGCTGACGGCATCTTGCATATCTCTGCGCGATTCGGTGAGTTTCGAATCGAGCGCGCGAGCGAGTTCAGACATTTGCTGTTGAAGCATCAAAAAAGAGCTGTCTTTTTCTTTGGTATCTTCGGGTTTCTTGTTTTTGCGAATGAAAAATATCGTGGCTATCACCACTCCTGCAAGCACTCCTAAAATAATAAATGTTATATCCTGCATATGTTTATTTTAGCATTTTAAATTAGAAACAAAAACTCTGGCCTCGTTCTAGAGCCAGAATTGTTTTCTTAAAGGTCAAAGTTTTTGTAGCGGGTTATTCTTGTAGAGTCGTTGTTCTAGTGCCAAAGCGTGATCTAACTCACTCACGGATGGTTAGCAGAGGTACCTTAACGCGGCGCAAGAATATATGCTATGCCCAACAATAGAAGTTTCCTTCTACCAAACACAGTTGGTTGATTTTTTCATCAACACTGTTTCAGGATTGCCTGAATATAGGTCAACCTGTTAAGTTCTATTTTAACTCGTAGACAAGGATCTGGCAATACACTCTTTGTCGTAATAAAGCAAATCTATCAATATGTCAATGATTGATCTTGGGTCAAGAATAATATGTTCAGGTAAGAGAGTCTGAATATCTGTAACTGATTTCATAAACAGATCGTAATTTTTTGTGATTTGTTTGCGATTTATCGTGTAGCCTCTAACTATATGTTCTTTTAAGGTCTTAGTTGCCCACTTTCGAAATTCTGTTGCCGTTTTTGAATTTACACGATAACCCACAGAGATGATTGCGTCAAGATTATAGTATTCTACTTGATATGTTTTACCATCACTCGCAGTTGTTGCATTTTTTGCAACAACTGAAGTTACATCTAATTCTTTTTCTTTAAATATATTATTTAAATGTCTTGAAATTGAAGACTTGTCGCGACCAAAAACACTAGCAATTTGATCGAGAGTTGCCCACACTGTCTCGCGCTTGAAATCACCTCGTAACTCTATAGCCCCGTTTTTAGCCTGATATATAACGACATTATTTTTGATTAACTTTCTTTTTTGCATATGTTTATTTTAGCATTATAAATCTTCAAATACGTCTTAAATAGTACTTGACAGACCAGTTTGATTATGCTATACTATAAAAGTAATAAGTACATTAAAAATATTGGTTTGTGATTTTAGAGGCTTGAAATATAGGGGCTTTTGAAATCACAGACCAATAGGAGGTTCTCATGAACCTGATTGAGATGTTGTTTGGTTACTTTATTGCCTTTCTCCTGGCTGGAGGATGGGTCCCCATTCTCTTTTACATTTACGCTTTCTTGATGGAAGATCCCTTTAAGGCAGGACCGAATTATTCACTGAGGGATGCTTTCAAAGAAAGCATGAGAAGACGACAAGCCAAGAAGAAAAAAGAAACTTAACAGCGACAAGTTTCTTAATGAGAAAACCTTATCTACTTTATGTAGACGAGGTTTTTCTATTTATGTTTATTTTCCCAAATAATGCTTCAAAGTATAAATCCAATCTTCGTCTAGCTCGCCGCTTTGGATTTTTTGATCAAGGAGCCATTCTAGGTATCCACGATCTATGCGTAATATTTCTTCTATTTTTTTGCCGTTGTGTTTGCCGAATTTTATAGATTTAAAGATTGATGGGTGTGAAGATATCTCCATCATTTTTTGTATTGCTTCATTTTCATTTTTTAAATTCTCATTTTCTATAAGTTTTTTCTTTAATCTTTCGTATAATTTTTCTAGCACTAGCACATCACCGAGGGCGTCGTGCGCATCGGCATCGATTTCGATTTCTAATAGATAGCGCAAATATTGCAGATTGTATTTTTCTATTTTTTCATCTGGATCAAGGTATCTGGCAAGACGAAGGGTGCAAATGAAATTCTTGGGCTCGATACCTTCTTTTTTTACAATCATCAGATCAAAGGGCGCGTTGTGAGCGACTAGCACAGTGTTTTCATCTTCAAAAAGCTTTTTTATTTTTCCATAATTTTCTCCGTCTTTGAAAGTTGGTTTTTGCAAGACCATTTTATTCGTGATGTGGTGTACAGCAGAAGCTTCAGGGGGGATCTTCATCGGGGGTTTATAAAGCTCACTCAAACTATCATCTTTACTCAAGTAAGCCAACTGACATACAAAATCTTTTTCTGTGTTGCCGGTCGTTTCTGTATCAAAAAATATTATGTTTTTCATATTTAGCATTTTAACATAAGTTTGTTATAATGCCTTTATGTTGCACGAACAAATAAAAAATAAAATAAAAGAAGCGATGATAGCAAAAGACACAATATTGCTCGAGACTTTGCGCGCGATGTCTGCGGCATTTATGAATGAATCCGTGGCAAAAGGCAGGAAACCAAATGAAATGTTAAGTGATGAAGAGGTCATCGCAGTTATCACTCGTCTTTCAAAACAACGCAAAGATTCTATAGATCAATATAAAAAAGGTGGTAGAATTGATTTGGTAAAAGAAGAAGAAGCTCAATTAAAAATCCTCGAGACATATTTGCCAAAGTTGATGGATGTGGGTGAAGTAAAGAAAATAGCTATTGCTAAAAAAGAAGAATTGGGAATGACAGATCCTACGAAAAAAGGTCTCTTGATGAAAACACTAATGCAAGACTTGAAAGGTAAAGCTGATGGCGCAGTGGTAAAAGAAGTCGTCGATAGTTTGTTCTGATCTATATGAACACGATAGATGTTTTAAACAATCTGCTTCGCGATCATCAGGTCATCGCATATTTATTTATTTTTTTAGGTCTTATTTTTGAAGGTGAAATAGTGGTGTTGACTACTGGCATTTTGTCTTATATAGGCGCGCTTGATTTTTGGGTGGCGCTTTCTTTTATACTGGCGGGCGGTATAGTGAAAACTTTTCTCGGATATTATCTAGGAAAATATATTCATCGAAAATACAATCAAAGCCGTTTCTGTAAATATATAGTAAGGAGGGTTTTGTATTTTATGCCAAGGTTCAATGAACGACCATTTTGGTCTATTTTTATTTCGAAATTCATAATGGGTATGAATTATTTGATCATTATTTTTTCCGGATACAGCAAAGTGAATTTCAGACTTTTTTTGAAAGCAGAAATCATCTCTACTTTTGTTTGGGCGCCACTTCTCTTGTCTCTCGGATTCTTGTTTAGCCAGACTGCATTTTTCTTAACGGAAGAAATCAGCAAATTCTTTTTTGCTATTATTGGGTTTTTTGTGGTGTTCTTGCTTTTTGATAAATTCTTGGCTTTTTTTTACAGAGTGTTTTGGTTTGTAAAGAATGGTATTATTGAAGAAAATAATAATGATGGACAAAAATCATAAAATATTGGTTACCCACAGTGGATCTTTTCATAGCGACGACATATTTGCATCGGCGACGCTGTCTTTGTATTTGGAAAAGAATAATACAAGTTTTGAAATCATTCGTACTCGCGATTTGGAAATCATAGAAAAAGGAGATTTTGTCTTTGATGTCGGTGGAGTATATGACGAGGGTAGAAATAGATTTGATCATCATCAAAAAGGTGGAGCGGGTTTTCGTGTTGTGAATGATCCTGATGAAGTCTCTGTAGAGTATGCTTCTTTTGGACTCGTTTGGAAAAAATTTGGCTCAGAATTATCTGGCGGGCCCGCCCGACTGAACAGCCGTTCGGGCGGGGAAAAAGAAGCGAAGATAATAGATCGTAGACTTGTGGCACCTATAGATGCGATAGATAATGGTTTTGAATTAGTGCAAAATAAGTACGATATTTCTCCTTATTCCATTCAAGACGCTTTTATATCTATGAGGCCTAATTGGCAAGAAGACAGTTTGGTTGAAGATGAAATGTTTTTAAAATGTGTCGAGATGGCAAAAGTTTTTTTGACACGAGAAATAGCGCACGCAAATAGCGCTGTGATTGCAGAGGAAAGAGTTTTAGAAATTTATAAAAATACAAAAGACAAGAGAATTCTAGTTTTAGATCAAAGTTATCCATATGAATATACTTTGAAAGATTTTTCTGAACCTCTCTTTGTGATCAGTCAGAGAAAAACTGATCTTTTATGGGGAGTCAAAGCTGTGAAAGAAGATCCTAAGACTTTCAAAAACAGAAAAGATTTTCCTGCGAGTTGGGGAGGATTGCTAGATCAGGATTTACAAAATATTACCGGTGTACCTGATGCAGTATTTTGTCATAAAGGTTTATTTTTGGCCGTTGCAAAATCAAAAGAAGGGGCATTAAAACTAGCTGAATTATCTTTGAAATAACAATTTTTTAAGAAATTGTTATTTTGTGTTATTATGAAAATATATGGCATTTATAGATGAAATCAACATATACGCAAAGGCGGGCAGTGGGGGCGATGGTGTGGTCAGATGGCGTCAAGAGAAATTTGTGCCAAAGGGCGGTCCTGCAGGTGGCGATGGTGGCCGTGGAGGCGATTTTTACGCTTTGGCAGTGCGAGATATTCATATACTTTCCAAATACAAAGCCAAAAAAAATTTTAATGCAGAACGAGGTGAAGATGGCGCAAAGCAAAGTTTGCACGGCAAAAAAGGTGAGGATTTTTTCTTGGAATTACCGGTGGGATCTGTCATTACAAATTTAGATACAGATGAAAAATATGTCTTGCTTGAAGAAGGACAAAAAGTTTTACTTTTGAAAGGTGGCTACGGTGGCTATGGCAACGAGCATTTCAAAAGTTCTACAAATACGAGTCCAAAAGAGTGGCGTCCAGGCGAAGAAGGCGAACACGCGGATTTTCATATTGAGCTTGAACTTTTTGCGGATATTGGATTCGTGGGGCTACCAAACGCTGGTAAATCTTCATTATTGAATGCTATTACAAATGCAGATGCAAAAGTCGGAGATTATGCTTTTACCACCCTCGATCCAAACCTCGGAGATTTTTATGGGTACACTATCGCGGATATTCCCGGACTCATCGAAGGTGCAAATATCGGCAAAGGGCTCGGTGTAAAATTTCTCAGACACATCAAACGGACAAAAATGATCGCGCATTTAGTTTCTTTTGAAAATCTCGCCAAGGGTACGACGGGTATGATGAAAGTTTACAAAGAAATCCGCAAAGAACTCGAAAAATATGATAAAAATATGGGCTTGGGAGATGAAGGTTTATCATCAAAAGATGAGATTATCATCTTGACCAAAGCCGATACGATAGATGATCAAAAAATTATAGATAAAAAAATAAAAGAATTTGAAAAACTTCCTGCCCGCGCAGGCGGGGGTAAACAGGTTTTCGTTTTGTCGTTGTTTGATGATAAAATGGTTAAATCTTTCAAAGACTCTTTGGCAAAGATACTTAAAAAGAAAAAATAAGATTTATTATGGAGAAAAAATATTATCCGACAATAGGGCTCGAAATACACGCAGAACTCAAGACAAATACCAAGATGTTTTGTGCTTGTAAGAATGATCCCGATGAAGAAAAACCAAACACAAATATTTGTCCGGTGTGTATGGCGCATCCGGGTACATTGCCGGTGATTAACAAAAAAGCAGTGGAAAATGTGATTAAAGTGGGTTTGGCTGTGGGTGGCAATATTGCAGATTTTACTGAGTTCGACAGAAAGAATTATTTTTATCCAGATATTCCAAAAGGTTTCCAGACTTCACAATATAAATATCCGATAGTTTCCGGTGGACATTTGGCTGGATTTGATATTACTCGCGTACACTTAGAGGAAGATACTGCAAACAACAAACATTTTGATATGGATGGTGGATATTCACTCATCGATTTCAATCGTTCTGGTGTGCCATTGATGGAGCTTGTCACTGAGGCGCGGGTTTTTGACGATGTAGATGGCGCATCAAAAAATACTTCAAATTTTGCAAAAGAATTTCAGATGGTGCTGTGGTATTTGAGAGTATCTGAAGCAAATATGGAAAAAGGTGAAATGCGCGTAGAGGCAAATATTTCTATCACAGATGATCCGAAGAATTTTGGCATAAAAGTAGAGGTGAAAAATTTAAACTCATTCAAGAGCGTAGAGAAAGCTATAAAATTTGAACTCGAAAGAATGCAAAAACTTTTGGAAGAAAATAAAGGAGACGAGATAGTACAAGAAACTCGTGGCTGGGATGAAATAAAACAAAAGACATTCTCTCAGAGAAAAAAAGAATCGAGCCAAGATTACAGATATTTTCCAGAACCCGATCTACCAAAAATGAAACTGCACGAGGCGTTTGATTTAGAAAAAATGAAAAGTGAATTACCGGAGTTGCCAGAAGCGATGCGTAAGCGTTTTATGAATTATGGAATAAAAGAAGAAGATGCGAATCTTTTAGTCGAAGAATCAGGACTCGGTCTTCAGTTCGAAGGCGCGCTCTCTTGTTTTGATGAGCTTTTTGACGGTTTGAAACCTTACGATTCTAGATATGCTATTGCGATAGCCAATTTTACTCTTTCTGATATTCAAGCTCTTTATAAAAAAGATCCCAAAAAAGGGCTCTTGGATTCAGAACAGTTGGCTGTTTTGGTTCGTAAATTTGTAGATGGCGAAATATCTTCTCGTGTGGCAAAAGATCTGATACCTAGAATGCGTGATGACAGTATTGATGTCCTTGAAGTTCTTGAAAAAGAAAATTTGCTTCAGAAAAACGATGAGGGTGCGATAAAAGCATTAGTAGAAAAAGCTATTGCTGAAAACCCTGAAGTTGTGGCTACATATAAAGCTGGTAAAGAAAATGCCATAATGTCGTTGGTTGGCAAAGTCATCAAAGAATCAAATGGTAGCGCGAATCCCAAGATGGTTATTGATCTGTTAAAAAAATCATTAAGTTAAAAATTAAAACTATATGAAAAGTCTGCGCGAATATATAAAAGAATCAGAAGAAAAAGGTGTGGCTATTGGACATTTTAATATTTCAAGCCTCGAAGCTTTTCATGGCATATACAATGCGGCAAAAAGAGTATCTTTCTCTGTGGGTGAAAATATTCCCATTATTATCGGTCTTTCAGAAGGAGAAGAAGATTTTGTCGGACAAAATGAAGCAATAGGAATGATCAAAGAAATTCGTAAAAAAGAAAATTACCCTATTTTTCTAAATGCAGATCATCATTATAGTTTTGAACGAGTGAAAAAAAGCATTGATGCAGGTTTTGATGCAATTATCATAGATTGTGCAAATAAATCTTTTGAAGAAAATTTGGAGCTTACAAAAAAATGCGTGGATTATGCGAAAGAATTTAATGTTACAAATGGCAAAGATATTTTAATAGAAGGCGAGCTCGGTTATATAGGTTCTGGCTCAAATATCAAAGAAGAAATTCCCGAAGGCGCTGGAATACTGACATCTCCCGAAGAAGCGAAAAAATTTGTAGAGAATACAGGTCTCGATATGTTGGCCCCATCTGTCGGCAGTATTCATGGACTCATAAAAAATGGTAAACCACATATAGATGGAGATTTAGTGAAGAAAATAAAACAAGTCACAGGTGTGCCATTGGTCTTACACGGCGGTTCAGGACTTCGAGATCTAGATTTTACAAATGCTATCAAAGCGGGAATTTCCATTATTCATATCAGTACTGAAATTCGTTTAGCATATAGAGAGGCATTGGAAAAATTTTTGAAAGAAAATCCAAAAGAACTTACTCCTTATAAAATACTCGCACCAGCAGTGGAAGCGATAGAGAAAATAGTGGAAGCGAGGCTTCGACTTTTCAATAATTTATGATGCTAGAAAGTAAAACCCCAAAATTTAATAGATTGATAGATAAAGTTTTGAGCGATCTGGAACCGCATTTCAGAAATTGTGCACTTTGTAAAAAAGATTTTGAAATAGAGACAGGCGATATTGTTTTTTTAAAAATGTTCAAAGTACCTCCGTCAAAGTTTTGTCCAAGTTGTCGGGAGAGAAATAGGCTTTCTTTTGTGAACTATTCTCATATATATAAACGAAAATGCGATTTCCCAGGACACACAGAAATAATGATTTCACCAATCGCGCCTGTGATGCCGTGGATAGTATATGACCAGGAATCATATTACAGTGATGCCTGGGATCCAATGTCTTATGGTGTAGATGTAAACACAAATGAATCTTTTTTTGATCAATTTCTGGATTTACTAAAAGTTATTCCACAGTCGGGAGTAAGACGCGGAATAAATTCCATAAATAGTGATTTTAATTTTTATGGCAAGGATATGAAGGATTGTTATTATGTTTTTGGTGGCAGAAGATCAGAAGATGTAATGTTCAGTTCTTCTATTTATGATTCCAGACATGTGATAGATTCTTATTTTGTGAAAAAAGTCGACACTGTTTTTGAAAATATTAGAACTACTGATTCTTTCAAGACCAAATACGCTTATTTTTCTTCCAATTGTATTGATTGTGATTTTATATTTGATTGCAGGAATTGCCAAAATTGTTTTGGTTGTGTGAATTTGCGAAATAAAAATTATTGCTGGTTCAATGTTCAACTTTCCAAAGAAGAATATCAAAAAAGAAAAGAAAATACAGATCTTGGTAGCAGAAAAACTGTAGTAGAGATGAAAGAAAAGTTTTGGAGATTGGTAAAAGATAATCCTATACGCGCTACTAGAGTATATCAATCTCAGAATGTTTCCGGTGACGATATAATTAAATCCAATAATTGCCAAAAATGTTTTCAGGTGGAAAATAGTGAAAATTTAAGATATGTGGGTTTTTGTATTGTGGGGTTGAAAGATTCAATGGATGTAGGACATTCAGGTGGTGCGGAGCGAATATACTACAGTCAGAATACAGGAGACCATTCTTCAAATGTGAAATTTTCTTTTGCGGTAAAAGAATCGGTAGACTGTGAATATATGATGACATCTAAGAATTGCCAAAATTGTTTTGGTTGTATTGGTATTGATAATGCTTCTTTTTTGATTTTCAATAAGCAGTACAATGAAGAGGATTATTGGAAAAAACTGGATGAGATAAAAAGTTTGATGCTTATGCGTGGTGAATATGGAGAATTTTTTCCCTTCTCTTTTTCTCCTATTGCTTATAATAGTTCTTTTGCTGATACTATTTATGGAATAACAGAAAAAGAAAAAAAGGAGCTAGGAGTTTTTTGGCAGGAAGATTCTTATCTCGAGACGAAAGATATGGAAACGATAATGGCAAACGATTTACCTGATAACATAAAATATGTCGATAAAAGTATTTGCGGGTTTGTGGTTATTGGAGAAGTTTCTAAAAAACCATTCAAGCTGACAGAGAGAGAAATGGATTTTTATAAAAAGAATAATATTTCTCTGCCTACAGATACACCTTATACTCGTATGATCGATCGTTTTAAGATTTTAAATGATTTTAAAATTTATGAAGGGAGTTGTTTTTCTTGTAAAAAGAATATAGAGTCTTCTTATCGAGCGGAAGATGGATACAAGCCGTACTGTGAGGAATGTTTTCAAAGAGAAGTGTTGTGATAATGATTATTTAATAATATAAATGATGAAAAAAATCTTAAAATTTGGTGGATCTTCTGTCGGAAATGCTGAAAGAATAAAAACAGTTGTTTCTTTAATATCGAAAGCAGGGAAAAATGATCAAATATTTGTGGTGATTTCGGCTTTCCAAGGAGTAACGGACTTACTCATCTCTTTGGTTAAAATGGCTGGAAAGGGAGAGGATTTTCAAGAGAATTTGCTTGTATTTAAACAAAGACATACATCAATCATTTCAGAGCTTTTTAAAGATGGTAAATACAAAAAAGAAATATCTGATTTAATTGAAAATAAATTTCAAGAACTTTCAGATCTACTCCAAGGCATTCTTTTGCTAAAAGAAAATTCTCCAAGATCCATTGATGCTGTGGTTTGTTTTGGAGAAATATTATCTTGTCTTATTATCTCTTCATATGGAAAATCTATTGGCGCGCCATTGTATTTTGTGGATGCGCGAGAATTAATACATACTGATACTACTTTTGGAAATGCAAAAGTTGATTTTATAAAAACCAATGAAGCTATTAAAAATTATTTTGCTTCAAATAAAAACATACCAATTATTACTGGTTTCATAGCTCGCTCATTCGATGGATCTACTACGACTCTTGGACGAAGCGGTTCGGATTATTCGGCTTCTATATTTGGCGCTGCTTTAGAGGTGGGTCTGATAGAAATATGGACAGATGTAGATGGTATTTTGACTACTGACCCTAGAATCGTAAAAGAGGCTTTTGTTTTGCCGAAGGTAAGTTATGAAGAAGCGATGGAGCTTTCGCATTTTGGTGCGAAAGTCATTCATCCGCAGACCGTCCAACCAGCAGTCGTGTTGGGCATTCCACTCCTCATAAAAAATACATTAAATCCAAAAGCTCCGGGTACTCTGATATCTCACGAAACAACAAATCATACTGTCGTTGTAAAAGGCATTGCCGCCATAGATGATTGCGCTTTGATTACTATAAAAGGCAGTTTTATGATTGGGGTGGTGGGCGCTTCTATGAGAGTTTTCAAAGCTATTGCAACCAAGGGCGTAAGTATTATTTTGATTTCTCAGGGTTCTTCAGAATACACTCTCTGTTTAGCAGTGAGAAGTATAGATTTGTTCTTGGCTTTATCTGGGTTGGAAGAAGAATTTCAAAATGAATTACAGTTACGATCGATCGCATTTTTCACAAAAGAAAATCAATCCATTGTGGCAGTGGTCGGAGAGGAGATGGCTGGTAGGCCGGGGGTCGCAGGGAAACTTTTTTCTACCCTAGGTAAATACAAGATAAATATTTCTGCTATTGCGCAAGGCGCGAGTGAACGCAATATTTCTTGCGTGATAAATAGCGCGGACAAAGCCAAAGCTATCAAAGTGATTCACGAGGCTTTTTATTCCAAAAATAAAATAATAAATATTTTTCTAGTAGGAGCAGGTCAGATAGGCGCAAGTTTGCTTAAAAAGATAAATGAACAAAAAGTTTCTCTAGCTAAAAATAAATCTTTAGAATTTAAAGTTGTCGCGATAGCAAATAGTAAAAAACTGCTATGGAATGTAGATGGTATAAATATTTCTAGTTGGAAAAAAGAAATAGTGAAATCTGGTACAAATATGGATGTAAAAAATTTTGTTTCAAAAATGACAGAACTTAATTTGCCAAATAGTGTCTTTGTGGATTGTACGGCGAATGAAGATATCGCTATGTCTTATGTAGATATTTTGTTTAAAAATATTTCTATCGTTTCTCCAAACAAAAAAGCGAATTCTGGCAAACTTACTTATTACAAAAAACTTCGACAAGTATCAAAAGAGAATAATATGAGTTTCCTTTACGAGACAAATGTTGGTGCTGGTTTGCCAGTCATAAATACTTTGCAGGACTTGCTTATCACTGGCGACAAAGTGTTAAAGATAGAAGCTGTTCTATCTGGCACTTTGAGCTATATTTTTAACAATTTTAACGGTAAAAAAAGTTTTAGCGCCTTGGTGAAAGAAGCCAAGGATTTGGGTTACACTGAACCGGATCCGAGAGATGATCTTTCTGGTATGGATGTTGCTCGTAAGATTTTGATTTTGACTAGAGAGACAGGTTTGTCTTTAGAACTCAAAGATGTAAAAGTGGAAAGCTTAATGTCGGTAAAATGCAAGAATGCCAAAAGCGTGCCAGAATTTTTCATTGAGCTAAAAAAGATGGATAAAGATTTTGAAAAATTAAGAAAGAAAGCTTCTGCAAAAGATCAAGTTTTAAGATTTGTGGCGACTTTAGAAAATGGCAAAGCAAAAGTTGAATTGAAAAATGTAGGTAAAGATAATCCTCTGTACAATATGTCCGGTACTGATAATGTGATATCATTTACAACAAAGAGATACGACAAGACTCCGCTCGTGATAAAAGGCCCAGGCGCGGGGGTAGAAGTCACCTCCGCTGGAGTCTTGGCGGATATTATAAAAGTGGCGGATAAGGTATAATAAATATATGTCACCAGAAATCGGCAGTAATATGGATTATACTGTAGAGATAATACGTCATGCAGATAAAGGCAAAGGCACTCTTTTTCCACCTGAATTTAAAACACACATAAAAGATTTACAAAGATCTTTATTTCATTCAAAAAGAGTAAACAAAAACTTAGAATTAGAACAAGGATTTTCCACTAAATTTATAAATACTTTAGAAAGTGATGGTCTTAGTAGAGATGAAGCAAAAACGGTCTTGCAAACTATTTATGGCAATGAGCGTCTGTTTGGATTGATGTTTAAAGATGCAAATTTACCATTGACAATAGATGGATTAAGGAGAAGCATAGCTCTTGGTAATTCACAATTTGAAATGATAAAAGAAAAATTATTGAAAATTGGGGGCAAACACGCGGTCATAGCTAGTTTTGTTAATCGCAAAAGTAATAGAAATTCATTGACTGGACTTTTAGCAATTCAACAAATAAAAAACCGCTTAGATGCTTTTAATAAAACATTAGAGACTTCTGAAAGAATAAATATAAAAATACACGAGCGTGGATTAAAAGCTGAAGAAGCAAGAGTAGTTGCGCTTGGCTTAGCTGATTTACCAGATGCAACTTGGAAAAAATACGAAGAATCGCGTAAGCCTAAAGAAGAAGGAGGTGAAGGTTTAAGTGTTTACGAATCAGTAAGAAGAATGATAAAAGAATTAAGAGGAAAAACGGATCATCTTTCTGAAACTCCAGAGCAGGGAGCAGAAAGATATAAACAATTTGTTCTGCATATGTTTGAAGTTCTCAAAGAAGACTATAGAGACGAATCAGCTGTGGTTAGAGTTGCTATGGCCATCGGACATAGCGGACCATTACTCGAGCGCAAAGATATTTTTTTAAGCTCAAATGGTGTGAAGGAGCTTAAGGAAAATTATGGGGTTGATTATTGTGAAAAATTCTTTTATAGAAATGATGGTAGTCTCGAAAGAACAGAGATTACTAAAATATAATGAGTCTTTTATTAAAAAATTATAAAAAAATTATGAATTCAAAAATTAAATCAAAAGAAAAGTCGGATAAAAAATCAGATAATAAATTCAAAGTCGGTATATTGGGTGCTACGGGGATGGTTGGGCAACGATTAATAACACTACTTTACAAACACCCTTGGTTTGAGATTGTTTGCTTGGGCGCTTCGGATAGATCACAAGGTAAGAGTTATAAAGAAGCGGTGGAAAGTAGATGGTCGCAAGCTATATCGATACCAAAAAATATTTCAGAGAAAAAAGTTTTGTCTGTTGAAAAAGATATGCAAGAGATCGCGAATCAAGTTGATTTTGTTTTTTGCGCGATAGATGGAGATAAATATTTTATTCAAAAACTAGAGGAGTCTTATGCGTCTTTGGGTGTGCCGGTAATATCAAACAACTCTGCTCATAGGTGGACAACAGATGTGCCGATGATAATGACGGAGATCAATCCTGAACATCTAGACATTATAAAAATCCAAAAGAAGAATCGCGGATTTACTGATGGATTTATTGTAGTCAAGCCAAATTGTTCTTTGCAGTCATATGTGCCGCTACTTTATGCTTGGAAGAATTTTTTACCAGAGAAAGTTATCGTGTCTACATATCAAGCCATTTCTGGAGCAGGCAAAACTTTTGAATCGTGGCCTGAAATGGTAGACAATGTGATACCATACATCGGTGGAGAAGAAGAAAAATCTGAAACAGAGCCGGGAAAAATTTTTGGAAAAATTAAAAATGGGAAAATCGCACCATCAAATCTGCCAAAAATATCAGCGAGTTGTGTCAGAGTCGCTGTGGCGGATGGTCATCTGGCAACGATCAATGTAAAATTCAAAAAGAAAGTTACTAAAGATCAATTAATAAAAGCGCTCAAAAATTTTAAAAACCCTCTTGAAAAACTTGGTTTACCCTCTTCACCAAAAATATTTATTACATACTTTGAAGAAGACAATAGACCGCAAACCAAAATAGATCGTGATCTTTATAGTGGTATGGGTATCAGCGCCGGTCGTATTCGTGAGGATTTTATTTTAGGTTGGAAGTGTGTAGCTCTTTCTCACAACACTATCCGTGGCGCAGCGGGTGGCAGTGTACTCACCGCAGAACTTTTGGTAAAAAAAGGTTATATAAAAAAGAAACGATAAACAGATGCGACTGACTAAAAAAAAGTTTGAATCACTTTTGAAGGAAAATAAATTAGTTTTGAGTTTGATCGGTATGTCGAATATTGGTAAGACTTATTGGTCAAAGCAACTTAATCATATCGGCTTCAAACATTTCAATTGTGATAGTTTGATAGAGGAAAAATTAAGTAAAGAATTAAAAAATTTAGGATATAAAGGTATAGCTGATGTATCCAAATGGATGGGTCAGCCT
>Ga0247727_10001451_pt1 | contig 56420 bp, 61 predicted proteins | sample WisWelCaveWW1625_FD_202498 | JGI IMG/M metagenome (GOLD analysis project Ga0247727, IMG submission 202498) | Biofilm microbial communities from Wishing Well Cave, Virginia, United States - WW16-25 | ecosystem: Environmental > Aquatic > Deep subsurface > Groundwater > Cave microbial mat | place... | reverse complement strand
CCGGGATCTTGATCGACGTGACGCCGACCGCTCTGCAACTCGGCATCATGTTCCCTGTCACGATCACCCGACCGCTCTGGGAAGTGGGAATTGTCACGAACCGATCACTCCCCGAAGAAGATCAAACAAGCCGGCTGCGCGACATTCTGATGGCATTTCGGCTGCGCCTGGCCAGTCTGACAATGGTGTCGCCCCTGCTCGACTTTCCGGCCCTGCTGGCGTTGCCGCCGAGCAGGGTGCCTCAGCCGGTGCCGTTGTTTGCCCTCATTCAACCGGACCCCACGCACCAGGCGAACGTGACACTCTTGCTGCCGAATGAAGTGTCCCTGTCCATCACCTCGCTGAATTAGCAAGGCTGTTGAAAAAGCCCGCCAGCTTTGTTCTCGCATCGCTCAGAGACTCAACGTACCACAAGGGTACGCCTCGCCTCCTCACTCGCTGCGGCCGCGCTGGACGGCCATTTTGAGCATCCTGTGGGAGTGTTTCCCTGTTGTGTCCACGTGCGAGCCATCGAATTTCAAGCGTATCAACATAGTTTTTCCTTAACCTGCTAGGCCGAGTCGCTTCCGTACAAAGACACGTTCGTCCGCGTCAGTTGTAATCATTCCATCAATGCGTGCGTCCAATAATTTCCCCAAGATAGTCCTGTACTGCGGCCCCGGTTGCAGCCCCATAGTCTGAAGATCCTGCCCCGTCAGTGCCGTTTTGATCGCCCTGTTCTTCACATACGCCACAAGGTTGCGTTTCAGTATGCTCAGTCGCACCCTGTGCTGCGCGCTTACCTGCTTCGCCAGAAGCAGCACGAGGGCCTCGTCCGAGAAATCTGCCAAGAGGCGATACACCTGCGATGGCCGTACTGTCCCTTTATTGGTGAGTCTCTTCAGCGCGCGATTGACCCGCCGTCCTCCAGCACTCACATTCTTGGCCTGCTCTCGTGAAAGCGCTAACCGCCGGATAATCGCGGCCACCACGACTGCGCTGGACTCGCTTGATAACGCCATGAGATAGACGATCGGTCTATCGATCACGGAATCCGGAAATCGACGCGCCCACCAGTAGAACGCCTTGGGAACGGCAGTGACCACTCGCTTCACGTTCGTCATGTCGCACAGACGGCGGTGGAGGAAGCGAAGCAACTTCAACTGCCCTAGCCGCGCAATCGCGCGCACCGGATCGTGCTCGGCGAACAGCAACAGGATTTCGTTCTGCAATCGAGGGCCTGAGAGTTGCTGGATCAGATTCGTAGAGGCCGCTTGCGCGAGCAGGCGCAATGTGGTGCGCTCAAGGCGGAAACCGAACCGCTGTTCGAACCGGATCGCTCTGAAGATGCGCGTGGGATCGTCTTGGAAACTGCCTGCATGTAGTACGCGGATCGTACGCGCCCGAAGATCGCGCTGTCCTCCATAGGGGTCGAGTACGCGACCGAAGTACCGCGGATTGAGCTGTACCGCTATGGCATTGATCGTGAAATCTCGCCGGTAGAGATCCACTTCGATAGACGCCGGCTGAACCGTCGGCAGAGCAGCAGGCTGCGGGTAGGACTCTCGCCTGGTCGTCGCGATATCTATCTTGAGCCCGTCCTGGAAGACCAGCCGAGACGTCGCGAACCGTTCAAACACCGCCAGCCCAGCACCATACTGGTCGGCCACCAGCCGCGCGAAGGCAATCCCATCTCCCTCTACCGTAAGATCGAGATCCCAGTTCTCCCGCTTCAACAAGAGATCGCGGACGACTCCGCCGACGAGGTACAAGGACGGCCCACACTCATCCGCAAGATTCCCAAGCGCACGAAGCAGAGAAAGACGCTCCTGAGGGAGACGACGCAACAGATCGTTTTGGGTCATACGACGCTTCATGGCACGCCATTGTAGCAATCTCCTTCTCGTTGAGGAACAATGTTCCTCAACAATAAGACGGGGCGCTCAGGATACGATCCCGAGCGCCCCGTTTAGTCCCCACACAGCTTCGAATTACCGGTGCCGCTTGCCCTGGCGGTCGTGCTTCTCGCGGGCAATATGGCGGGATGCGCGTGCTTGTGCCGCGCCAATCCTGACCCGCTCCTTTTTCGTCATGACGCCATCGGACTTTGCCCTGTCTTCCATCTTGTTGACGCGTTCCTGCTCCTTGTTTAGCCGGTTCGCTTCTCGCTCGTTCAGCTGCCCACTCGCAATCCCCTGATCGATCCGCTGCTCCTGATTCGTCTGCCGTTGATCGATCACGGGTGTTTCTGCCTGGGCAAAGACCATTCCACTCATCATCAACGTCATCGCACTGACCACGAGCATCATCTTCTTCATCAGCCCCTCCTTAGTGGTGAGAAGTTGCGTCCCCTTGTCCCAACCAACGCGTGGGTCCGTTACTGGTTGGCACTACTGTATCAATAGGTTAGCACGGTGCACGGCTGAAGCGAACAAATTTTTCGACCACATTGATCATGTCCTGGCCCGCATCATTCACGAAGGCTTCTACTGCAACCACCGAAACACTACTACGGCAAGCCTGACGTCGGGCGAGCTCGCCGTTTGGTCGGTCACTATACTATTTCAAGTATGGAACCCTCCTTCCGGCCTCGTCTGATGGGTCAGACGGAGCAGCGGAAGAAAGGTAAACAGGGAAGGCTGGTGCCCTACCGGACGTCCTGGAAGAAGGCGCGGGGAAGCACAGGCAGGCGGAATTCGACGTGGAGGATAATGAGCAGCACGCGCAGAAAGCTGCGCCAGACGCCCATCTTAATAAACTTTCGAGCGTCGGTGACGACGGAAGGAGAGAGCAGCATCGGCGTGGTTACGGCTATGAGGCGCTCGCAAAAGGCCACATCTTCGAGGATGGGCCGATTGGGGAACCCACCGAGCTGCTCGAACAATGCGCGGCGAACAAAGAGGGCCTGATCGCCGTAAATGATCCGGCTGCGGATGCAGCGGAAATTATCCAGGAACGAGATCAGCTTGAGCCGCCAGTCGTCGCCAGAGAACTGGTGCATGAACCCGCCGGCTTGGATGGTCTGGTCCGCCTCCATCTCGTTCAGCCGCTGAATCGCACCGGCCGGCAAGATCGTATCGGCATGGAGAAAGAGCAGCCAGTCTCTGGCAGCCTGTTTTGCACCCGCATTCATCTGGGACGCGCGGCCTTTGGGAGCGGTAAGGAACCGAAGTGGCTTCAGTGCTGAGTGCTGAGTTCTGAGAGTGAATTCTTGAACACACTCGAGTGTCCGATCGGTGCTGCCGCCGTCGACGACGATGACTTCGTAGTCGCCGCACTGGCGGAGAAGTTCGCGCAACGTGTGCGGAAGCGCCTTCTCTTCGTTGTAGGCCGGGATGATGACTGAGACCATTGTTCCTTCTTCTGCTATAGGCTATCTACCATCAGCCATGTGCTCTCGGTTCAACCAGCCACTCCGGTAGAAACTTCCGCACGTCATGTGCCCAAGCCGTGGGATCTTCGGCAATCGACTCGAACAGATCGCTCAATGTCAGTACCATCTGGTCCGTCAGCGCGAGATAGTCCTGCGCGCGGCGGCGTAGCGTCTCCGCATCGATCCGGCCTTCAACCATGGCCCGTTCGAGCATGCGCCGGCCGAAACCATGATGGGCCTCTTCTTGCTGGAGCAAAATTCGTCGCAGCCGACCGAACGGCGCCGCCCGTTTGGCTAATCCTCCTTCGATGCGCATCAGGATTGCTTCGCCCAGACCTTCAAGAATGACCTGCTCAGCCAGAAATGCTTCGAGCACGTCCCGTCGGGCCAGCGCATCGTCGAGAAGCTTCCGATACTCTTCCAACGCAGGCAGAAACGGCGCATCGCCGAGATGTCTCGGCGCCAGCCAGGCAATGGCCCCTTGAAAGACTATCCCATGCGCAGCCTCCTGACGGGCCTGGCTGAGGAGAAAGCGCCGCGATCCGGAATCCGGCGCCAACGCAGCCTGTGCCTTGGCACATTCGTTCGCCAAGCGCTCGCCATGCTCAAGAAACGTCAGCAGGCGTGCGATCGGCACTTTGTCTTCATGACGCACCAACACGAGCGATTTCCTTTGGCGAGATGCCGTTCAAACTCCAGTCATATTCGAGAAACTCGATGCGGTAACCAGGCTGAGCGAGATCCTTCGCCAATTCAGGATCCTCGACATAGCGAGCGATATAGGCCAACACTGATCCAGCGGCGCCGGCAAAATCCTTTTCAAACCATTGAAAGATCATCGACAGCGAGGCCACTTTCTGCGTCCGATCAAATCGATTGCGCGTGGGATCGTTGATGAAGGCCTTCGCAACCTGAACAAGCTGGCGATCTAATTGCTCAGACTGATAGGCCCAGGGCTGGAGCTTCGGACAAGATGCTGACGCGCAGACAATGGCAAAATGCATCAGCGGCTCATGGAACTGCTCGATCAGCACTTGCCGTTCAAGATCGTAGAGATTGATGGTGGCGCCACCGACCTGATAGTCCCGGCCGATGAAATAGCGATAACGCCCCCAGAGCGTCATTGGCGAATAGTGGTCCAAGATGCCCTTGACGGCAAAGGCGTTGTAGGCGTTGATCCAAAACGCCAGCTGATCTTGGCGCCTCGGCAACCTTGTGGGATCGATACGGTTGAGTTCTCTCACATAGCCATCGAGCGTGCCATCGGCCTGTATGGCCGGATAGTCCACTTGTCCATCGCGAACGTGAGCCTGAACGATCAGCTCCCAGGCCTGGTGTGACACCCGATCAGGGGCAATGGGATCGACCGGCTGGAAGGTTCGCGGCGTGATTGAACAGCCGGTCAGGGTGACGAGAAGGAATACCGCGCCGATCCAGCGACTCATGAGAGGGCTCCTCGCGAGGTGAATGACTGCACCGTGCGCAGCGCGACGATCGGATGGCGCAGAATTGTTCCGACGACGCGGCCATCGAGCCTGTTGCACGACGAGTTATCGGAACAGGTTTTGATGGCATCTCGGTCGAACCGGCCCATGATTTCGTTCAGGGACGATTCGAGCAGGTTCCCCACTGAAGGGAACGCCAGGCAGGGGGACACGTTTCCTGATGCATCGATGGCAATACTGTACCGTCCCGCATCGCAGGGTTCCAGTTTCTGTCCGCGCAACCAACTCACATTGTCTTCGACAAATTTTCGGAGGTACCCGGGGGGAATCAGTTCAACGTCGAGTAGCCCGCTGAAGACGGCGGCTGTGCTCGATCGATCGTACATGAGCAACTCATCCGGCCTGCCGTAGGTTCCGACGTTCCAATGATAGGCTCCCACCACCGGTAAAAATCCCTGCTCGCGCGCATATTGCACGACCGCCGGCACCTCGGCTCGATTGACATCGCTCACAATGCAGGTGAGAAATTTGGGATGAGGAAAGTCTTTCAAAAGCGTGATGCCCTCTAAAACCTGTGCCAGCTGATCGGCGCCGCGAATGTGCTGGTACTTCACTCGATCCAGCGTGTCCAAGCTCACCGAGATGGCGACCGGCAGCCGACCCAGTCGCTCAACAAGTTGCGGCGTGACCTTCGTGCCGTTCGTAATCAGCGTGAGATGAAAGCCGAGCGCTGAGAGGTCTTCGAGGATCTCCGGCACATCGCGCCGCAACAACGGCTCGCCTCCCTGCACCAGCACGAACCGAACCCCATCACGATAGAGACCCGAAAATATCCTCTGGATTTCTTCCCGTGTCATTTCGTACCGGCCGACATTGAGCGGTAGATCGCAGTACCCGCAAGCAGAATTGCATCGGAGATTGACCTGAAACGTGGCCAACACCGGCCGGGCGGCCAGGAGGTTTCTGAATGGCTTGAGCGCTCGGTTCAGGGCCGTGAAAGGCAGTGCGATCATATATCCTCACATCAGCAGATTCGGTCGTAACGGAACACAGTCATTGAGACGACGCCTTAACCGATTTCCTAAAGACAATATCGCCATAATAGGCCGTGACTTGTTCCTTGGTATTGTCCGTATCGCTCATGATTGCGACACCGTTGATCATCGGCGGCTCCTCCCCGAACGCCTTCTTGTAGTCTTCGTAAATATTCCGCTCTTCGTCGATCCACATACCCACTTTCTGGGTTCCGCTCTCGACGATCACCATCTTGGCAAAATCGGTATAGGCATTCTCGACGATCGTGCCGACCGGCGTCTTCGTTTCCCAGATATAGTTCAAGGCGGCGATTGGAATATCGCCGAACAGAACCTGCCCGGCTTTGAACTTGAGCTTCTTGCCGAAGCTGACTTTGTCGGGATCGTATTCAAAGGTGATGTAGAGCCGGGCCGGAAAGTCGTCGCCCTCCTTGAGAGCCACGTCGCTACGCTGGAGCACGTTGTCGATTTTCCAGCGCCACCGGACGATCGGGTACTCTTTCGGATCGATCAGCACCGGCTTGATCAGACCAGAGGCCGAGGCCTCGCTCACCGCCTTCACGATCGTCACACCTCCATCTTTCACCACTTCATAGGAGGTATGTTTTGGTATCTTCTTAAAGATGAGCGGCTTCCACCCATCGGGCATCGCCTGCCCGACCATCCCGCTCGAAAACTTCGCCACTTCGATCACTGACGGAGATTCCGTCCTTGCAGCTATAGGCGCAATGAGTAGCCCCATCACGATGAGCACGAATTGCCAAACTCTTCTACACATCTACTTCTGCGGTGAGGGAGGATCGGTTATCCTTACGTGCGCGCGTCCAACGAGGGCCTTCTCAGGCCGCGCGTTGCGCGAGCACCGGGATAATCGACCCTCTCTACGCCCACCCTCATCCCCTTCGCATCCATGCGAACAACTTCATCAATAGGTTCTTCGTCCGTGGCGTGAAATGTGCCTTGCGCCACAGATTGACCGCCTTCTTGTTGACTTCAGCCTGAGTCGGATAGGGATGGATCGTGCCGGCGATCGTCTTCGCTCCGGCGCCGGCTTTCATCGCAACTGAAAACTCGCCGATCATGTCGCCGGCGTGGGCCGCCACGATCGTCGCGCCCAGAATCTTGTCGGAGCCCTTCTGGATATGCACTCGCGCGAACCCTTCGTCTTTCCCGTCAAGGATCGCGCGATCGACCTCGTCGAGCTTGTAGGTGTAGGTTTCGACTTCGATGCCTTTCTCCCTCGCATCCTTCTCATACATCCCGACATGCGCGACTTCCGGCTCCGTGAAGGTACACCACGGCATGATTAAGGATTCGGCGCTGGCATAGCCGAAGCCGAAGGGATGTGGGAATAGGGCGTTCTGAATGACGATCTGCGCCATGGCATCGGCGGCATGGGTAAATTTGAAGCGCGAGCAAATGTCGCCCGCCGCAAAGATCCTGGCATTCGTCGTCTGCAGCCGCTCGTTCACCTTGACCCCGTTCTTGTCGTACTCGACACCGACCGCTTCCAACCCGATTCCCTCGACATTCGGGGTACGGCCGACGCCAACAAGAATCTCGTCGACCGTCACATCATACTGCTGGCCATGTGAATCGACGGTGAGCCGCTTGCCGGCATCCGTATTATGTACTCTCAAGTCCTTCCCGCAACAGAGCAGCTTCACTCCATCGCGCAACATGTGCTGCTCGACGATCTCAGCTGCATCGCGGTCTTCTTTCTGCAGGATGCCGTGAATCGCTTCAATGAGGTAGACCTGGCTCCCGAAGCGGGCAAACGATTGCGCGAGTTCGCAGCCGATGGGACCGGCGCCGATCACCCCGATGCGTGGCGGCAGTTCCGTCAGCGAGAACACCGTTTCATTGGTGAGATAGCCTGCCTCTTTCAATCCGGGCGTGGGAGGCGCCGACGCCTGTGCCCCGGTGCAGACAGCTGCCTTCGCAAAGGTGAGGTTACGATTGCCGGCCGGCCCTTCGACTTGAATTGTATCGGTGCCGGTAAAACGTCCGCTGCCGATGTAGACGTCCACACCCAATTTCGTATAGCGATGGACCGAATCGTTGTGGCTGATCTGCGCCCGCAACCTCCTCATGCGCGCCATCGCAGCGCCAAAGTCGTACTTCACCCCGGGGGGAATATGCAGGCCGAACTCCTCGGCATTCTGCAAATCGGCCCAAGCCCTAGCCGCGCGAATGATGCCTTTGGAGGGCACACAGCCGACATTCAAGCAGTCGCCACCCATCAAATGTTTTTCGATCAAGGCCACTTTGGCCCCCAGACTCGCAGCAATGACAGCCGTGATCAATCCCGCAGTCCCAGCCCCGATGACCACAATATTGTAGCGGCCGGCCGGTTCTGGATTGACCCAGTTCGAGGGATGCACGTTGCCGACGAGTATGCGGTTATGTTCGTCGTTCGGCAGTACGAGGCCCTCTTCATGCTGACTCATCTTCGGCGCCCTCTCTGATGCATGGGTAATCATACTGCGACCTTCCTGTACTGTTACGCCTCACGCCTCACGCCTCACGTTCGCACGGTTTGCAATCATGCTGGTTTCCCAGACCACTTCTTATAGAGGTTCGGCACAAGAGCCAGAAGCCCCAGCAATACAAATGCCCCAATCACTCCGGGAGAAGCAATGTCTTTCAAAGAATTGATTGTACCGAGTTGCCGGCCCGCGTAGGCATAGACAAAGGACCCCGGAATAATCCCGAGTGCCGTAGCCACGACGTAGGTGCCGACATTCACGCGAGTCAGGCCGGATATCAGATTCACCACAAAGAACGGAAAGAGCGGAATCAGCCGGAGGGTCATCAGATAACCGAATGCGTTCTTCGCGAAGCCCTCCTGAACCGGACCCAGCCACTTCCCAAACTTCCGCTCCACCCAATCGCGCAGCAGGTAGCGGGACACGAGAAACGCAAGCGTCGCGCCCGTCGTCGCCCCCAGATTTACGAAGAGCGTGCCCAGTGCAACTCCGAAGAGAAACCCGCCGGCCAGTGTCAGAATCACGGCGCCGGGAAGCGAGAGCCCCGTCACGGCCACATAGGCCAGAACGAACAGCGCGGCGGCTACGGCAGAATGTGTTTCGGTGAACGACAGTAGGAGGTCTCGATTGTCCTTGAGCGCCTGCAAGGAGAGAAACCGGCCCAGATCGAAGTAGAAAAATGCGGCCACTGCAATCCCGATCGCGAGGACGATAGCAATCTTTCCAGCACTCAATCCACTCTTTGCTTCAGAAGATGGCATGTCGTTCGTCATGACAGTTTGCTCGCGTATCCGTATCATGGGGACTCCGTTTCTGGCTGTCAATGCAGCCGACTGCCTCTTAGTCGCCCGAAATCCCATGGTCTTACGAGACCACACCCTGCCACACGCAAACGCTTGCTTGCTATAGGTCTACGACGTAAGACGGTGATCGGATGTGAAGAACCGAAGGAGGTAGCAGCGGCGGCTATCGTGGCTGACGATCATAGAGATCGCGATCCATATCGAGCCGGCTGAACGCCCGTTCGACCGGGTCGATCGTCCCATCCTGGTTGCGATCGAGCTCTTGGAAATGGTCGTGTGTGAGGTCAGAGGTTTGCGGATTCCGCACGCCGGCCGTGTGGTGGTTGGGGCGAGGATCGTAACGTTGTGCGTCCTCGATCATGCCGTGGTACATGAGATCTGTCCGAGGCTGCACGACGGCTTTCGGCGGGATCTTTTTGCTGACTTTTACCTGACGGTGGCCCTTACGGCCTGTCGTCTTGGACCCTGTCGGGGTCTGCTTGGCCTGTCTCTGAAGGACTTCAGGCTGCTGCTCTGGAACGGTGGATACAGCGGTTTCTTTTGCGGTAGCTCTCCTAGGCTTCTGAGCTAGCGCAGGTGATGGTTTTGGAGATACAGCCGGGACGACAGACGGGGCCTGCACCTTGGATTTCTTCTGAGCTGCGAGCGCCGGCCCTACTACGGCCCCAACCAGGACCACCGTACAGGCACAGGCTAGCAGGATGCTGAATAAGCCCGCCAGCGGCGTTCTCGCGTCGTTCAAAGGCTCAACGTACCGAAGCGTACGCCTTCGCCTCTTCGCTCGCTGCGGCCTTGCTGGACGGCCTTTTTGAGCATCCTGCGGGGATGTTCTCCTCGTGTCCCAGGCATACAGGCCATCGAGGTTCTGCTGTGCTGAAGTGGTTTTCCCGCAGCCTGCTAGAATTGTGCGGCCCAAGCACCCCTTCTTCATACTCCCCCTTGATGAACCTCTACAAGTGTAGCAGGCCACTCGATCAAATGAGCGCACGAAAGTGCCCAATCTCTTAAGAGATAAGAGCGCCTTATTGGCATGCAGCATACTACCCACTGCCTGGAGATGATATTGACGCCTGTTTTTGAGAACGGCCTGACCCGCATTATTCATGACGGTTCGTCGGTCCCCCACCCATCCCTCCCCCATACTATGGGGGAGGGTGAGGGAGGGGGCGCGAGATAGGCGCGCGGAGCCGCGAGGGAGGGAAGCATACTTGAAACAGTATGTTGACCAACTGAACGGCGAGCCCGCCTGCCTGAACGCCGGGCCGACCGCGTCCAGGCTTGTCGCAGCGGCGAATCCGCGATTGCAGCAGAAGCGCTCATGAGTAATGCGGGTTAACGAAGCGTCTCGCAATATTGCTCGAGCTGCTGGGCGAAAACGAGAAATTGGTCTCCCCCTTGCTGACGATATTCTTCTTTCGGTACCCGCTCTTGTCGTTCACGCCGGACCCGTTCGCAGGCCTGTTGTTCTGCCCGTTGGATTTGTGGTTGCAACCGCGTCTGTTCTTCAAGAGTACGTCCTGCCAAGCTCTCTTGCATACGCTTTAAGGAGAGATAGTGATCGTAGAGTTTCGGCTCCTCTGTCTGAGTCGGCGGCGGTTCAGTTTCCGCTGAGGACACGACAACGGGGCACAACAAGAACACAAGCAGAACAAACTTTTTCATCGTGCACCTCTTCATGTGAGTCGTATGCCCTGTTGAGCCGGAATCGTGTCGATGAGGTTGAAGTTCGTTCGCACCGCTGCGATCGTTTCGCCGCGCTGCTCAATTGATGCTGCGCCAATCGGTCCCAGCCAGTTATCAGCCCTCTCCAAATAGGATACTTTGTAGGGGTCGATGCCCATGATCCTGCAGCAGGTCGCATCGACCGCGGCAAGATTCCGGCCCATCACCAAGACACCGACGTGTTTCGGATCGCCCATGATCGGCCCGTCGCCATCCATCCCGACAATGCCATCGACAATGGCAAAGTGCGGCTTCAATGTCGCATTGATGTCCAAAATCGAATTCTCGACCCCGGCATGATGCAACACGTTCTTTGGCCAGCCATAGTAAATGCCCGGCATGACACCGAACAGATTCTTCATCGAGAGCGTGGCTCCAGTTATATGGTGCGTCTTCATCTTTGCCGCTGACACGATCCAGTCGACTTCCTTGAAGAGAGCAGGAAACGTCAGCGTCCGCATGGATGACTGGCGACCAGTATTCGGCAGCTCATACCCCGTAATGTAATTGAGATCGTGAAACCGGATGCGATCTTCCGTCAGCACATCCGCCATGCCGGACTCTTCATAGACCGCTAGCGTGTCACGGCGATGGCCCGGCCCCTCGGCGACCATCACGGCAGAGGCTCCCAGACGAAGAAACGCCTCGATGGCCCCACGCAAAACGAGCGGATGGGTGTTGATATGAGGCGCTCCTGAAGCGGTTTCGACCAGGTTCGGTTTCAAGAGGATGCGCTTACCCTTCAATTCCTCGGGAGAGATACCCAACTCCCGAATCCCCCTCGTAATCGCATCGGCAATATCCAACTGATAGTGGGCCACCTTGGTCACAAATGTCTGTGCCTGTTGTGGCATCCGAAAATACCGCTTCGGAACCAGGAGCAATCCAGATCCAATCAGAAGACCAGCCGCCCCAGCCAAGAGCAGATTTCTGCGCGTGATACCTCCAGCCGATTTGGGGTCCACGTGACCTGACACGGCACTCCTTACTGAGTGAGGACGGCGGGCACCTGATTGCGACTCGAGTACAAGAATAGAGCGCCCTTCGTGTCCGTCTCTCCTGCTAATGCGCCCAAGAATAGAAGACAGAGCGCCGATGTATCGTATTCACCGTAACGAGACTGATTCGCCAAGCAGCGTTCGACCAAGGCCGCGCCGTTCGACGGCCACCGGTCCCACGCCGCAAGACCGAGCAAGGCCCAACCCAACGAGACCGGTGTGCGTAATCGATCAACTTCACCCTGAAGATGGTCAAGACTTCGAGCGACAGTTCCTTGTTCAACCTGGCCGGCTAAGCCAGCCAGGGCTGCGCCTGTACTTTCCGGCATGGGGTGAAGCTCTCGCCCAAACACCAGCGTGTTTCCATAATTCCATCCCCCGTGGGGCAGCTGACGGTCGAGGATCATTCGAATGGCCTCACGAACGCGATCATGCTGGCCATGCCCTGCCACCTGCAATGCCAGTACACTTAACACAGTGGGTTCGATCCAGGAGTGCGTGCCACCAACCCAGGGCCACCCCTTCAACAGCGTATCATGCGCTGGCGGATCTTCAGCTTTTCGACGAAAGTGGTTACCGGAGGATTCAAGAAGAAAATGGATCGCTCGCTGCTGCGCAGCCTGACTGGGGGGAGAATCCTGCCATACAAGAATGGCTAGGGCTGTAGGCCAGTAGGAGTCCGGATGGTCTCTCTGCACCCACACACGACCGTCTTGGCCCTGCTCGTGAACTAGCCGAGCACGAAGCCTTTCGAGCATCTCCTGTGCTCCGCCAGCTGCACGGAGGAGGAGCCCTCCCCAGGCTGTCGCATCGACGCGAAACTGCCCTCCGGGTCGGTCGACAAACCCACCGTCAGACAGCGCTCGTCTCGCGAGAGCGTCTTGAACCACCTGCTTGATAGTCACATGCGACAAGGACGTCTCGAATCAATGGCCGGTCAATGCAGGAAAGAGTACTCGTACCATCCGAATACATGCGGGACCTATGGTCACAATGAACAAGCTCGGAAAGATAAAGAAAATGAGGGGAAACAGGAGCTTCACCGGTAACTTTGCAGCTAACTCTTCTGCTTTGAGTCGACGTGTCGTCCGCATCGAATCCGCATGGACTCGGAGGGCTTGGCCGATACTGGTTCCGAACCGGTCAGTCTGCACAAGAATGGCGACCAGGTTTGTCAGCTCTTCCAGGCCCGTGCGATGCGCAAGATTCCTGAGCGCTTCCTGTCTGGACACGCCGGTTCTTAATTCCAATGTCAAGATGTTCAATTCATCATTCAATTCGGGGTGAGCCCGCTTGACCTCTTCACCGACTCGACCGATAGCCTGATCCAACCCCAGCCCTGCTTCCACGCAGACTACCATCAAATCCAAGGCATCCGGGATGGCTCGCTGCAGCGCATCCTTGCGAGCGGCGATGGCCCTCCATAACCAGAGCGCTGGAGCATAATAGCCACAAGCGGCAGCCAGGACAAAGAAGAATGTCAATTTTGAAGCGCTAGGGAATCCCAGGACTTGTGCCGGAATCATCGCCAACAGGCAGACGATGACAATGGCCAACAAGAGCTTGGCGCCCAGGAAAAAGATGGGGGCTTTCCCAGATCGATAGCCCGCATTGATCAATTGGCGGCGAGTCGCTCGGACGTCCTCCACATTAGACGGCTGGTTCATCCGACCAAACCATTCCAGGAGATCTTGGAGTTGGACCTTGAGCTGATCGACCATCCCTGCAGGAGTCGCATCAGATCCGACGGCAGCACCGGCGCCAGCAGCCCGTCGGCGCCAAGCCTGCAACGCTTCCCTGGAATTGAGGTAAAGAAAGACAGCCGAACTCGCCAGCACAACCGCGAGGAATGTGACCAACGCGACGATCAGAGGGACATCCATACGTGACTCCTTAGACCTTAATCGTCACCATGCGCTTCATGATGACTGCGCCCATGACCATTAACACAGCGCCTATCGTTGTGAGGCTTTGTCCAATGGGATCCGTGAACAAAGGTTCCAGATACTCCGGACTTATCTTATAGAGGAGGCCCCCCAATACCAGCGGAAGTCCGAAAAGCACGACGCCAGAAATTCGCCCTTCAGCCGACAAGGCATTCACTCTCAGTTGCAATTCGAATCGCTTACGGATCAAGCCTGCGAGTGAATCGATGATTTCGGCCAAGTTTCCGCCGGTTTCCCGCTGAACTAACACAGCCGTGACAAAGAACCGTAAATCGACGCAATCCAGTCGATCTGTCATATTTTGGAGCGCCTGCGGGAGAGCCACCCCCATAGACACCTCATCGGAAACACGCTTGAACTCGATACCGATGGGATCGGCGGCTTCATCTCCCACCAGCTTCAACCCGACCGAGAAGGCATGGCCGGCCCTAAGAGCCCGCGAGATCAATTCAAGCGCTTCCGGCAGTTGACGCTCAAACATCGCCATCCGTCGACTCTTCAGCCAATAGAGATACCCGGAAGGAAGGGCGCCGAGTACGGCGGCCATGAGAAAAGCAAGCACTAAGGTCTGATGCATCGAAAGGGCGAACAGTAGAGCGCCCAGCGCCAAGAGCGGCGTGGCCAGCACAAAGATGCCCAAGGGCACCCGACAATCAGCCTGTCGGTGAAGCATACGGAGAGGTTGGAACCGCCGGGCCTTCATCAAGAGATCGTTCAGCCAAGGAATGTCGCTGAACGACTCCTTCCGCACGATCTCCAGTTGCGCGGCCGCCTCGGGAGTCGACCACTTCTGGAGACGCTCGACCACGCGGTCTGTTCCGCGCGGCGCCATAACTCGGTAGGCCGCCGCACAGGCGTACATAACCAAAAGAATCGTTCCAAAAATGCCGAGTGCGATCAGACCGGTCAACATTCGTACACCTTTTTCGGATCGAAAAGGTCGACTGGCAGTGCAACTCCTTTGGCGGCCAGACGTTCTGAAAACTTCGGGCGCACACCGGTCGCCATGAATCGACCTTTGACTTTCCGATTCTCATCGAGACCGGTCTGCTGGAAGGTAAAGAGTTCCTGCAAGGTAATGACGTCCCCCTCCATGCCGACGACTTCTTGCAGACTGATCAATTTCCTCGTCCCGTCAGACAACCGCGCAATCTGAATAATCACGTCCAATGCGGATGAAACATAATGCCGCATCGCCTTCGCCGCCAGATTGATCCCTGCCATCGACACCAAGGTCTCAATCCTGGTCAGGGCATCTCGACAGGAATTGGCATGGACCGTCGTCAAGGATCCGTCGTGACCGGTGTTCATAGCTTGGAGCATATCCAAGCTCTCCGCACCGCGGACCTCGCCCACGATGATCCGATCCGGACGCATACGGAGGGCATTCTTCACCAAGTCACGCTGCGCGATCTCGCCCTTTCCTTCGATATTGGCTGGGCGTGTTTCCAGACGGACCACGTGATCCTGGCGTAATTGCAACTCGGCTGCGTCCTCGATCGTCACGATCCGTTCATTATTCGGGATAAACCCGGACAGCACGTTCAGCAGCGTGGTTTTCCCAGACCCAGTTCCGCCGGAAATCAGCACGTTCAGCCGGGCCTGCACAATCGCCTTCAACAACTCGCCGATTTCCGGCGTCAGCGATCGCTTTTCAACCAGGTGATACAGCTGCAACGGATCCTTGCTAAACTTTCTGATCGAGAGCGAAGGCCCGTCGATCGCAAGCGGCGGGAGAATGGCATTGACACGGGATCCGTCCGCAAGCCTGGCATCCACCATCGGCACCGACTCATCGATGCGCCGCCCGATGCGTGAGACGATCTTTTCAATGATTTTTTTGAGATGGGCATCGTCCTTGAACTGGACAGGTGTCAGCTCCAGGCATCCAGATCGCTCGACGAAGACCTGCTTGTGCCCATTCACGAGAATGTCGTTGACGGTCTCGTCCGCCAGCAACGGCTCCAACGGCCCCAACCCAAGCACCTCGTGCAGAATGTCCTGCGTGATTTGTGTCCGTTCCCGTTGATTGAGCGAGACCGATTCTGCTTGTAGCAATTGTTCGATCAGCTTAGTCAACTGGGTAGTCACAGCATCCTGCGACATCGTACTCAACGCAGTGAGATCGAGCAACTCGATCACACGTTGATGCAGCCGATCTTTCAACTCATGATAGTGTGCTGCGATCTCAGTCCCGTTGGTCTGTTTCATCGTGAGCATAGTGCTTACCTGCCCTCCTTCTCGCCCCAGTTACTCATCCATACCGGCATCATCAGAACCGCTTATACGACCGACGGCTTTCCTTTCGTCTCAAGCCCGAAGCTCGGGAGATATCGCCCGAAGAATGAAGCCGACTTATTCCGCCCTCTCCCTGAGGGCGTCCCATTGACTGCGGTCTTCTCACCAATAAGCTGATCGGTCCCCCGCAAGTACCATTGTCCGATCGTCGTCCTCGACGCCATGATCGTGAGCGGCTTCCCATGATCGAGGGCCTCGCTGGCCGTCCCATAGTCGTTCGGAATGAGTCCCGCCATCCGCAGGCCCAACAGGTCTTCGGTCTCACTCAACAAGTCCTTCTGATCGTTCACGTACCGATTGACGACCACCAACACCTTGCCCGCTGGGTACTGCGCGGCTCCCAAGGCCTCCAGCAACCGCTTGGTACGACGTATTGCCGGCAACGAGAGTATAGTGACGACGATGATCTGATCGGAACAATCCAGTGCTTCCTTGACCGCCGGCTCCAATACGTGTCCGCAATCCACGAAGACATGCCGATGCATCGATCGGAGGAGACCGATCACGCGCATCGTGCTGCCGGTCGTCGGCTCGGTTTCATCAAACCCCTCATAGCCCGACGCAAGAAGATGGAGCCCGGAAGCATGTTGCGCCAAGCTGCTCCGGACGATCGTCTCATCCAGCCGTGAGATGTCCTTCGAGAGATGCTTCAACCCTTGAGCCGCATGGAGGTCCAAGAACAATCCGAGATCTCCACCGTGCATATCGAGATCCACCAACGCCACGGACTCCCGTTGGCTCGCTTGCTGCACGGAAGTCGCGAGATTCGTGGCGACGGTGCTCGCGCCTACCCCACCTCTCGCCCCGATCACGCTGACGACTCTGCCCGACTGCATCTCCGCGCCGGACACTCGCCCAGTGAATCGCTCCTCGAACCGCGCAAGGGCCGGTTCCACCTCTTGGCGGGTCAGGGGCTGAGGCAAGAATTCCTTCACCCCGAGCCGGAACGCTTCCAAGAGCATCTGTGGGTCCGTCCGCGAGGCTGTGAGAAACACTTCGAGGTCAGGCGATGCATTCAGCAGTTCACGGATGTGGCTGAACGTCTGTTGCGGGCGCATTTCGTCCAATTCGAGCAACAACATGTCCGCCGCGCCGGTCCCCTGCCCTTTGGTAACTAGATAGTCCCGCCGACGCGAGACGATCTCCTCAAAGGTCTGCCGAGCCGCTTCATTTCGACAATCAATCGACACTGCAATCAATCGAGCCATGCGAGCGATTCTCCTCAGTTACGCAATTTATTCGACAAGACCAGGCAACGTGGTGAACACCCCAAACGCAGGCCCGCCGCCCCCGCCTCCAGCCTGAAATAAAGGGCACATTACATTGCCGGTAATCAGATGATTCGGTGGACCCTGAACATTGGTGACGCGAAGATTGGCATACCCCTTGATCGTGATCGCGCCGCTCGGACTGCAATCGTTCCCCTCATACACCGGCACCAGCGCATCCCAATACCCCGTTCCGGCACTCCGCTGATTGAAGAGAGTAGTCAGCGCAGTCCATGAAGGATTGCTCAAGGTTCCATTTGTAAATTGGAGCTGCGTCACACCCGACGTAGTGGGAGGCACCTGATAAGATCCATCGATCATACCGTTGATGATGTTCCGCATCGCATTGTCATTTGAGGGGGCTACATCAAACGTTGTAAATCCGGCACAAGACGCTGGAGTGCCATTACTGGGATACAACTGGATATTATCACCACAACCAAACTGGCTAAAGAACAACTCTGAAATAGCCACCGGAAAATCCAACGCACCAAGAGGAGTGGATCCGATGGCGGTGAGTTCGGCGGTGGCCACCGCGCTCACATTCACACTCGTCATACCGACGACACCTGCCAAGAAGGTGCTGATCGGACCATTCGCGCTGCCGTCTCGATGGGTCGCGACTCTTACAGACCGGGGCTGATTGGCCGTCGCGGTAAACGTTCTGGTCGCCGAATCCCACAGGCCGATCTGAATGTCTGCGGTATTCACCGCCACATCGACGGCTGCCGCTTTGTTCAGCACACCCGTGGCCTGTGCCGCAGCCACGATCGCTGCCTGGTCTCCGCCAGTGAGGGTATAGATCGCCATCTCAGCGGGCGTCATCCCTTCGTAGGCGATCCCCAAAGTCCTCGCGCCCGCCAATGCGGCGGCATCCGCCGCATTCTGCAGTTCATTCCTCGCCACCAAGGCATGGCCGACATCGATCGCGGCCGCCGCCATGGCCAGCAACACCGTCAACGAGAGCGCCACCATCACCGCGGTGGCCCCGCGAGAATTATCGAGCGGCTGTATAAGCCGTTTCACAACCGCGAGACTCATGGGAGCATTTTTTCGATCGTTCATCGGGTTATTCATGGCGCATCGTCGTCGTCATCGTGATCGGAAGAGGGCTGGGCAAGCCCAACACTGTCGGGATATAGGGAATCAACCAGGGATAGTTATAGGTCGCCGTCACCGTCAGCATCGCAGGGCTCGCCCCTCCCTCTCCTGCCACGGCAATTGTCACATTAGCCAAGTTAATCCCTGTTCCGGTCAAATAGTTCGTCGCGATCGTGGTAATCTGGCCCGCTGTCGGCTTGGGAGACACCTGGACGATCCCCGCCCGCGCCCCTTCCCTACTCGCATTGGTGACAACTTCACGACCATACATAATCATGCCGAATTCGATGATTCCGAAGAGGATTGTCAAGAGCACCGGCAACAAGAGCGCAAATTCCGCCGCCGCCGCACCACGCTCGTTCAGCTTTCGCATGAAATCCATCCCCTTAGCGGACTACTTGGTTTGCACGCCGCTTGACACGACCGAGCGGTTGAACCCCGCGTCAGGCTTCTCGAAGTCTTTCCGATAGACCTCCATCGCGGTCGCATTCACTTTCCCGTCTTGGCCTTCGACCGGGTCGAGTTGTTCTCCAGCCGCCGGGTTCAGGACCTGCTTCGCCCGCATGTTCTGATAAGCCGTTCCCCAGTTTGAGCCGATCGTCGTAGGGGCACAGGCCCCGACCACCAGGCCCACCGTCATCACCGCCAAAACTCCGTTCATTGTTCTCATTGCGATCTCCTTCTCATCTCTGAGTCAGCCACATTAAACCTGTCTCGTTTATGGCACGATATGTCCGACCTGTCCTTCCATGGCTCCGACTCTGGTCACACGGTTGGAGAGAACTTCGGCCGCGGGCGATTTTTGACCGACCTTCCCCCCAAATCCGCCCTTTTCAGGAAAGCCCAAGAGATAGAATTCGAAGTCATTCGGCTCCACGTAATAGTCCGTCGGCAATGTCTGCGCCGTCATGTCCAATGGCTTGACAAGATGCGGCGTGACGATGATCAACAGCTCCGACTCGTTCTTCTGGAATGAACTGCTCCTGAACAACGCGCCCAAGATAGGAATCTCGCCAAGGAAGGGGACTTTTTTCACCGATTCACGGACGTTATCCCGCATGAGTCCGCCGATCGCAAAACTCTGCCCATCGGCCAACTCGATCGTCGTCGCGGCCCGCCTTGTCGTGATGGCCGGCACCACAAAACCCTGCAGCCGCAGCGCATTCTGAAAATCCAGCTCCGATACTTCCGGCGCGACATTCAGACTGATGTGCTTGCTGTTCATGATGTTCGGCGTGAATACCAACCCGACCCCGAATTTCTTGAACTGGACCGTGACCAATCCAAACGCCTGCGGAACGGGAATGGGAAACTCACCGCCGGCGAGAAACGCCGCTTCCTGGCCGTTCAAAGCCACCAGCGTCGGCTTGGCAAGTACTTTAATGAGATTCTCTTCCTTCAGAGCATCGACAAATCCGGTCCAAGACAGGCTCCCGGTATCGAACCCGAACACCCCTGTGATGGCCTGCGTGAGCCCAGTAGTCACCGTAGCTGCCCCGCCGCCGACACCGGGATTGGTGAAGTTTGTGAGGCTTGTTAATCCACCGAGGAGAGACACGCCAAACTCGGTTGAACCGATCACATTGAAATTGATCCCGAGCCGCTTGATCAATTCCCGGTTCATTTCTGCGACTCGGACTTCGAGCATGACCTGTTGAACCCCTCCCACCTGCATGGCATTGACGATCTTCTTTGGCGCGTAGGCTTCGGCCATGCTCAACGCACGGGTCAGATTGTTGGCGTTCGAGACTGTTCCGGACAAGGTAATGTGATCGTGGCTGGAGGTGACAAGGATGTCCTTTTCCTCCGACAACGTTTTGTGGATGTTTTCTTTCAGGCGGCTCAAGTCCGGCACAATGACCACGTCGTACATGCCCATCATCTTGCCGCTCTCATTCCAGAGCATCAGATTGGTGACCCCGGTCGTCTTGCCGGTGATGTAAATCTGCGTGGGGGACAACACCACCGTATCCGCGACCTCGGGGTTCGCCAGCGACGCCCGCTTGATGGCCACCGGCAAGTCCAACACTTTCGACTTGCCCGATGTCAATTCCAGTTTCTGAATGTCGCGCGGTTCCATCGAACCGCTGGCCGGAAGTCCAGCGGCTGGCTCTTCTGCATAGATCGCCGGTGTTGCACAGAGCCCCAACAGCAATCCCACTGTTACAATCACGTCATGTCGTTTCATCGCCATATTCCTCCAGAGTCTTGGTAGCCAATTTTCTTGCCGCCGGATGCGAACCACTTTCCCCACACTTCAAAACTTCACAGAATTGACAGCCGTGCCTTTGATCACTTCCACGGTGACCGTCTGCATATCAGGCGGAGGGTCCCCGATCGGGCTAGGATAGAGCTTGAGAAAGTTCAGGACTTTCTTGGGCGCATAGGCTTCTACCACGGCCAACACTTGACTGCGGTGTGCCTCGCTCGAAACCGTACCAAAGATCGTCACATGATCATGCGTCCCCTTCAGCCGGAGGTTGGTTTCATCCGGCAACAATTCGCCGAGATGCCGTTTCAACCGAGTGAGGTCTACCCCCACATCGAGATCGAATACGGCGAGGACCTGGTCGTCTTGCCCCCACAGCGTGAGGTTGGTCATGCCATAGCCCTTCCCGGTGACATAGATCTGCTTCGGGCTCAGCACAATGGCATCGGCGATCTGTGGATCAGCCAGCGACGCCCGCTTGATGACGACCGGCAGATCTAAGACAGTGGACTTTCCAACGACAAGATTCACTTGTTGGGTCTCTGGCGCTTTCGCCACAAGAGAGATGCCCTTCTGCGTCGCCATGGCTGCCGTGGATCCCATCATGGCCCCACTGAGCACCAAGGCAACCCCCCATCGACAGCAATAGCCGACTTGATGATGTGTTATCTGCATTGTCGTGCCTCCATGAACCCTAGAACTTGATTTCCTTGCGGACATCGCCCTTGATGATCTCAATGCGAATGCCACCTTCCCCGTCTTGACCCCCTTGACCCTTGGGCGCGTGTTTCGGACGCAGCGAACTCAAGAGCGCCCCCACATTGGCTCCCTTGGTCAACACCCGCTCGGTGTTGAGCGGATTCCGGAGCGCCAACCTGAGTTTGCCCTGGGTCGAGGCCAAGGCCAGCTTCTCCGCTTCGTCCACCTCCACTTCCACCGTAATCACCTGCACCGGTTTCGGCTCTTCATCCTTGCCCTTCCGCTCCATCTGCGTGCCGGCTGCCAGAACCCTCACGTTCTCCAAGATCATCTTCGCTATCGCATGTCCCTGTTTGCCAGCCTCCGGCTCAATGGTCACCATGACATCCACGCGATCGTTCGGCTTGATGAACCCTGCCACGCCAATGACGTCGTCGACCTTCACCGACATCGCCCGCTTGTTAGGATCCGTTACCGCCGCCACCCCGCCGTTCGTCGTGCCGAGTGGGGCCAGCTTCGACTCCAGGAGCAGTTCGTTCCTCTTGAGATCGACCAAAATCACCCGGTCCTTGATCGCCTCCAGGCTGGTAAAGTGGCCTTCGGGGACCGCTCCTGAAGGGACCTCCTGCAGCTGCATCATTTCCGGCGTGAGTTTCGTTCCCCAGGAGAGATCTGCATTGGACACCAGCACCTGCACGTTCCTGCTCAAGGGAATCGGCGCCGCCATCAAGCGGTCCTTTTCGTTCTGCAACCAGGAAAACACCAGGATGCTCGTCACGAGGCCGAGCAACAATGCCACCGAAAAAAATGCCAGAGGCCGGTACCGCTTCATGGTTTCGTCTCCTCTTCTGTCTTTGCGAACTGTCTCATGTCTTGTTCCCTCATTATTATTTGTCTCAATCCCGCATGCCTCAGTCTAGTCGAGTTCCGGCAAATGCCTATCCCCCAAAGGGATGGAGTCCGAGTTGAAAAAGTAGGGTACCGCCCGCCACCGCCAGCCCATATCGCAGACGGAACGGGAGTTGTAATTCTTGGCCCCACGCCTTTCCCCCCGTAAGGAAGGCTCCATGAGCGGCAGAGGCCAGCTTTCGGCTTGTGGCGGCAAATCCCCACTGGTAGCACATGGCGCCGAGGGCATAGAGGCCGCCCACTACTATCGCAAGTAATCCGGATAAGAGTGCGCCATAAGCGCCAACGATGGCTCCAACGGCTGCCATCAATTTCACATCGCCCGCTCCGATGCTTCCTGTCACATAGAGGATGAAGAACAGTCCCAAGCCTGCGCCAAGTCCAGCCAGGCTGAACAGCGCCCCTGGAAGGCCGGCCAACCAGGCATGTGCGACGAGTGCAAAGCCCATGGCGGAAAAGGTCAACCAATTGGGAATTCTCGACGAACGAAGATCTGTGTACATCGCGGTTACAAGGATACCCATCAACACGACGAACATCGTCCGGTCCATCATTGCTCCTTCCGAAGAACTCCCCACACATCGCTGCAGAATCCAAAATTGCGACCTACTTGGTTATTTGTAATTCCATCACCATTTCCCGGTATCTCTTCGCCATCGGCCTCGCACTCGTCATTGGTCTCAGAATGTACCGGCAGGGTCCGGTTGACCTGACTGTGAGTCAGGCCAACCATTTCCCTACTCAGGCTAGGTCTTGTCCAACCTTAGCTCGCAATCGCGGTTGTCGCGGCGTTGATTGCACCACTAATGGCATTGCCAAAAGCAACCACGGTCGCAGCCATGGCCACCGTGATCAAGCCCACCAACAGGGCATACTCAGCAGCCGAGGCACCTTCTTCTTCCTTCACAAACCGACGAATGGCGTTCAACATGGTAGTTACCTTTCTTTTGTGTAACGTGAATGGTTATGTCTCTCGAAACATCTTGCACATTCGGCGTACTCCGCTCTCAGTCCGTGACCGACTACACCAATCGGGAATTCCCTCACCTCCTCCACCCGGGTTGTCGCGTCTGACAGTCGTGTGCGCATTGCTCACAGGACATTGCAAAGCAGCGGCCAGTGCCGGCATTTTCCTAACCAGTTGTTAATCTGGCTCATTTCAATGTTCCGCTTTCTTGGATGCGGCATGCGAACCTCAGGCGAGAACCCTCGCACCCCTCTGAGACTGCGGCGATGCAACCACACTTCTATCCCAATATGCCAATGAGCCATTTCTACGAGGTGCCCTAAGTATGTCGAGTGAGTGATCTCCTGCGGGAAAGAGGAGCGGAGAGCAGGCCCGGCGAGAACATGAGAACGGTGCCGGAAAGGGACAGATGCAAACTATTACTGTGCGGACGCTACGTTTGTGGTCGTCAGTGGCGGCAAGGGACTTCCCGACGCCGGAAGATCGGATTGACCTGCCTTTCCAGGAGCCCGCATGAATACCACGGCAGTCTCATCCTGATAGGTCTTTTGAAATCGAGGGTCGAGACGAAGCAGCGAGGACAAGGCCATGTCCTTATGAGCTATGACCACCCCGGCCCCGTCCAGCTCCAGATCTTCCCCCCAATGAGAGCCGCCAGTCCACGTCGCAATTGAACGCTTGATTCGATCGTCTCCATGGATGTTAGCCCGTCCATCCATAGAAACCTTGAGATGTGGAAGACGCCAGATCAAATAGCCCCCCCAATCGAAATGGTTATAGAGCGGACCTGTGTATCTCTGTTGCTCAACGAACGCGGCTGCTGCGATGGGGTACACCTTCGCGGTATTCTCGTGAATCTTAGCTTCTGAAAACCCTCGATACCCCAGGATGCATATGACACCGACAGCGACAACCAGCGTGACCGGCACAAGCCCTCCATGAGGCACAATGGAGGAACGCTCACGAGATTCACGCATCTGCTGCGACACAAGAACCGCGAGGGAAGCCAGCGCCAGAAACCAGATATCTCGCTGACCGCGAAACGCGGAAGCCGCAGCGACACACATCAACAACACTTCAAATGACGACCTGGATCTCCGCCACCCGAGCCAAACCAAGGCAAAGGAAAACATCCCCAGCATGGCCCAATCAGCCACAGTGCGGAATGTCGGCGCTTGCATCTCCGTGGCGTATTCCCACATACCGGTTTGAGCCGAGAGTTCGACCACTGTCGAGTACAGGCGCACATGGTACGGCGTGACGAGCGTGGCGAGTGTGCACAAAGCGGTCAGGCCGATCAGTTTCTTCCATTGTGGGAATCCCCATCCCATCACCGGATGAGAGTCTTTGAATAGTGGCACATAGCGATCCACCAGCGGAGCCACACAGGCTAGGCCAAGCAAGCCTAACCCATAGATGAACTGGATATGAATATTGGCCCAGACCGCATAGGAAACGGGAAGCAGCCAGAACCACCGGGAATGCCTGCCTTCCCGCAGCGATAACACGACTTCCAATGTGATCGCAAAAAAGAGAATCGTCAGCAACCACGGACGCGGCGTGAACAATTTTGACAAGGCAACAACGCTGATAGCCAACAAGCCACCGACATGCACGAAATCGGAACATCGAGTTCCGATGATCCGGTGCAAGACCAGCATCGTCAGCCAAATCCCAACCAGGGTATAGAGCAGAATCCCCCGCTCTCCACAGAGTTGCACGAGACCGTACATGCTTATCTCAAATAGCCAACTGTAGGCGACCCATGGTTTGCCTTCTCCGTACGCCGAGAACGGATCTGTCACCGGAAGAGTGCCGTGGTCCACGATCCACTTACCTGTCTGCAGGTGCCACCAGATATCCGGGTCGAAGACGACAGGCTGGAGTATCCATATCGCGGGGATGAGATACAGCACGGCCATGATAGCCGTGCGCCTCAGCATCTCTTCATGCAGCGGAATGACAGACAAGCCCCTCATCATTGATCTATCCCGCTTTGCAGACCCGAACCCACTTACTGTCTTTGTGAGCATGAACGACTCCGGTATTTTATTGATGAATGAATCAGACTGTTCGAATGCGCTTGTGGCCGACGAACATCAGCTTGCCCCATCGACAGACGCTGTGCTCCGGAACAAAGTACCTATCGAGCGCGTTCAACACACATCCAGGCCGCCTCAACCACTGGTAATACGTTTTATGCTCATGCTCGATCATCGTCGCTAAAGAGTCGATCTTCGAGAACAGCCGCCTGGCCATCTTGCCCCCGCACACCCAATGAACAAAGGACAAGAACGGCGTGAGCCATGGCTCGACAATCAACACCTTTCCGTCTGTTCGCAACACTCGATGTATTTCGCTCAGGCACAGATCGAGGTCTTCCGGCAAAGTTTGAAGATGGTGCAGACCTCCTTGAATGACGATTACGTCTTTCGAATCATCCTCAAAGGGCAAGGATCGGCAGTCTGCGACATGGCAGCGTGCAGACCCGTTGTATTGCGATAAAAGGGATGACGACAGGTCGACTCCCTCTACCTGGGAAAAACCCAACCTGCCAAGTGCAACGAGCCCATTTCCCCTTCCGCAAAATAACTCCACGATCGCCTGGTTTCTGTCCCAGGACATCGCGCCCATGCCTCTGAGGCGCCGGATGAACTTTCTGATCTCCTGCCCCGGCGTCTCGAAGCGGCTGTATGCAGCCTCCCAGGCCGTCGCGTCTGGGACGGATGCCGAAGACATCGTCGCAAGACTCGGCCGCGTACCCATGCCGTTACACCGCCTCCAGCTTGGCCACAAAATGGAGAGTCCTTCCAAACCAGAGGTCGAGAATCCTGGGGTACAATCCCAACTCCTCTCGCCACTCCACAGGCGTCAACGCCAACGCTCGAAAGGCCTTTTCCCATTGGGTTTGTTGCCAATAGTTACCGGGCAGCGCAACACCGTATCGGGCGTTTCCGATACGATCCATAAAGCGAAGCGTCGACTCGGCGAACCACCCATCGTTGAGATGATCTTTGATCACAACGCTTTTTCTGGCCACACGAGCCGCCTCCCGCAAAAGCGACACCGGATCGTCGGTGTGATGCAGGACATCGATGAACATCACGACGTCACGGCTGGCCGATTTGTATGGAATGGTCCGCCCGTTGAACTGCTGAACCGGAATCCACGCTTTGTCTCGCTTCAGCACTTCGATCCCTTCCACGACAAGATCAGGACGTTTCTCGCGAAGAAGCGCAGCCAAACGTCCATCCCCACAACCCACATCCAACACAGACGCATTCTTGGGTATGACGTCTTTCAGATGACGAACAAGACCCTCCAGCCGTTTCTGCTGAATGTAGCCCCCGTGCAGATGCTCAAGGAGGTTCATCGTCGGTGCATCCCCAAAATGCTCACGAAGAAACTGGACAGGACCGTCTGAAAACTCAACGCTGTAAGCGTTGCGCCAGGCACGACTAATCGCATGGTTTTGGCGTAGTCGAGTTGGCCAAACCCTGTCAGTTTCCATTGATGGATAGACGCGACAAGGAGACCCAGCCCGAGCAAGAGCCCCATCCCCGATAACAGGAGTCCACGTTCCAGATACATGATCTTGAAAAACCGCGTAAGCCTGGGATCCTCCGGCATGAGACCTTCGCTGACAGCAAAAACCTTCGAGAAGATCGCAAAAAGAATCGATTGGTAGCCGCAGAGAATGGCCAAACTGGCAAATAGCAGCGTATGTGCATCGAACGTCACCCCATGAATGGTCAGACCCGGCATGGCAACCGCGTAACCGAGCATGCCGAGGAAGATGAGCATCGCGCCCGGAATGACGAACAACCAGCGTGGGCAATACATCAGAAAGAAACGCAGTGTGCGCCAGCCATCTCGATAGGTGCTGAGATGCGGCGGGTGGGCAGTCCGACCGTCGGGGTGAAGAGTGATAGGCACTTCAGCAATCTTCTCCCGATACAAGCTTGACTTGATAATCATTTCCGTGGCGAACTCCATGCCCGTGCAGCGCAGATTGAGGCGATGGAACAAGGCCTTCGAAAACCCTCTCATGCCGCAGTAGACATCGTTGATCGGGGCGCCGAACCAACGGCGGGCCATGACCGTAAACATGGGATTGCCCCACCATCGATGCAGGAAGGGCATCGCTCCAGGCTTAATCGTGCCGCCCCCCCACGGCAACCGGCATCCCATCACAAGATCGTGCCCTTCTCGCAGCTTGTCGACGAAGCGGCTGAGATCGAGAAAGTCGTAACTGTCGTCTGCATCGCCCATGATGATGTAGCGACCGCGCGCCGCCGTAATACCTCCCATGAGCGCATTGCCGTACCCCTTCGCTTCCACATGCACCACTCGGGCTCCCATGAGAGTCGCAATTTCTTGTGAACCATCCGTGCTTCCGTTATCGGCGACAACAATTTCTCCCGTGACTTGATACCGGTGTAAAAATGCTTGAGCCTTTTGGATGCAGGTGCCGATCGTCTCCGCCTCATTAAGACAGGGCATGACAACCGAGAGTTCCGGCGTGGCTTGTACGGTAGCAGTTCCAGTTGCAGCCGCTTCCTCGCTCTTTTCACGTATGTCATCTGACATGGACTCTTTCCATCCCGCACCTTCCGGCCTGGACTTTGGGGGCTCTGATGCCCTTCTCTCGCAAACTGCAGGCCGTATCGTGGTGGTGGAACAACTCCCTGTTTTCGGATGGTTAGCTTGCCGGATATCTCGGAGTGCGGCGCTGACGCCGCGCCAGGACAAGGGATCTGCGGCAGACCAGCCTCAGAGGCCTGATGTGGAAACAGGACAGGGGGCGTATACGAGGAGCGGTGGCAGAGAAGAAAGTCCATTTTGTTTTGACCATTGTGGAAGTGCACGTCATCATGACCTCAGCTTGGCAGGACAGTATTTTTTCATGAGGACCTCTATGCCCATTCAGCCATTCCACGGAACACAGTTCGTTGCCGGTCTGCTCATCGGTGGATTTCTGCTCACCGGGTGCGCCGGTTCTAAAGATTCCACCTCTCCGTCGTTCGACATGTCGGAATATCGGCAGATGATGGAACGTCAGAAGGGGGCACAGGGAAGCTTTGAGGACCCCACTCCATCGGCTCCTGAGATGACTGCGGTTGAACACGAACGAACGGGGGATATGGATGCACAACGCCGCAACTTTCCGTTGGCAGGTGTCCACTACGGCAAGGCACTGAACGCGGACCCGACCCGCAACTCCGTCCGCCTCAAGCTAGGACAGATTTTCCTGCAGCAGGGCATGTTCGAGCCTGCGTTGACACAGTTCCAGGATCTGCGGACCAGGGAGCCCAATTCAGCGCCGGCGCATCAGGGGATCGGGCATGTCTCCCTGCTCCAGGGCAAGTTGCAAGAGGCTGAGGCCGCTCTCACCAAGGCCATCGTGCTCGATCCTTCCAGTTGGCTTTCACATAACCTGCTCGGCTTGGCCTATGACCAGGGGCAGCGTCATGCTGAGGCGATCATGGCCTACAAAGCGGCCCTGGCCCTCCATCCACGCGAACCGGGCGTCTTGAACAATCTCGGCCTCGCGTATGCCCTGAGCGGAGACCACGAATCCGCGATTCAGGCCTATGAACAGGCTGCAGCCGCCGGCCCCGCTCCCCCCAAGCTCTACAACAATCTCGGAATCGCCTATGCGCGACGACAGCGGTATGCCGATGCGCTCGACGCCTTCAAGAAAGCGACGGACGAGCCCCGTGCGTACAACAATCTCGGGGTAGCACTGCTTGGTATGGGCAATGCCAAACTGGCCGCTGCCTGTTTCGAGAAGGCTATCGAATCGAATCCACAGCATTACGAAAAAGCTACGGAGAATCTTCGCCGGGCCCGCCAGGCTCTTGGGAACTCCGCGAACGGGGCCTCTGCTTCCGGCTCGACCAAGAGCGTCGCATGCCCATAATCCCCCGTAAGTTGTTGGGAGAGTTCGCCAGCCTGTCCTGTTCATTTGCTCTGTTCGATCTGTCTCGTCTGTTTGGTTGCATGAGACTCACCAGATGGACCAGACAGACCGGGCTTGTCCCAGACTTGCGGACCATCGACGTTCTGCTGTTAGTGAATGATTGACTGGCTGTGGAGAAACTGCTGGAGCACTGTCTTCCGCTCTTGATTCAGTCCGTACATTCGATATCCCGAGTACCCGACCGTCGAGATCAGCCAGCGCCGCTCAACTAGATAGTCGAGCGCAGCACGTACCGCCTCCGCATCGGCGTCGATCCCTTTAGCACTCAGCCACCACCTTCCGACTCCATCCACCGTGTCTTTCGCATCGGGGTGGGAACAGAGGTATCCGAGAACCAGCCACGCCACGACGTTGTTGTCCTGAAGAAAATCCGGCCTGTTCATGTCCAGCAAGCAGGAGCAACTTCAATACCGGATCTGTCTCACGCACAAATACGCATAAATATTACACGCGGATCTTCAAGCTTTTCTCTGCTGCGGCTAGCGCGCCTCAGGAATGCTGCCCCTACGCCGCAGAAAATACCCGCCGATCCAGCCCATGCTTTTGCAGAAGACGCTGGAACGCGCGGCGCTCTTTCTTCGCCGCACGAGCCGCCCGAGAAATATTGCCGTGATGCGTGGACAGCAGCTCGCTCAGATAGGCCCGCTCGAATTCCTCGATCACTTTCGTCTTCATAGCCTGGAAACTGGCGTCGTCGGACACCATCCCTCGCGAGACAAGCGTCATGGTGGGTCCTGCGAGCTCCGGCCTCTCGTTTTCCGGCAGATCGAGATCCTGGGCTTCGAGCGTCTCCCCTGATGCCATCGCGACAGCGCGTTGCATCACCCCTTGCAACTCTCTCACGTTGCCGGGCCAGTCATAGCCCATCAGCTTCGCCTTGGCTGAATGCCCGATGACGATGGCGCCCCTGCCGAACTCCTTGGCGTAGACCTTCAGAAAATGACCGGCGAGCAGCAGGATGTCTTCTTTCCGGTCGCGCAAGGGAGGCAGCGCGACGGACAGGACATTCAAGCGGTAAAACAAATCTTCACGGAATTGGCGAGTCTCAACCAGGTAACGCAAGTCTGTATTGGTTGCGGCAATGATCTTCACGTCAACCGTTCGAGTCTTGGTCGAGCCGAGAGGCCTGAATTCCTGATCTTGCAACACGCGCAACAGTTTGCTCTGCACCATCATACTGAGCGAATTGATCTCGTCGAGAAACAAGGTTCCACCATTGGCTTCATGAAACAGACCAGGCTTGTCGATAAACGCGCCCGTGAAGGCGCCCTTGCTGTGGCCGAACAATTCATTTTCGATCAAGTGATCCGGCAATGCCGCGCAGTTGACCGGTACGAACGGCTTTCCCTTTCGCTCGCCCGTATAGTGGAGAGCCCGCGCAAAGAGTTCTTTACCCGTTCCCGTCTCTCCGGAAATCAACACCGTCGATTTGGCCGTGCTCAACAGGGGAATCATTCCTGTTACCTGAAGAAAACACCTGCTCGTTCCAATCAACGTCTTATTCCAGTCGGACATGAATAGACCTCCTCGCTACATCTACCACCGATTCAGGCTCTTCTGTTCGGCCGCATGACGGCCCTAACCTACTCTGCGCTACAACCTGTTCACACGCTCTTTCACTATCTTCCTTCACTTTCAAGAACCGTGAAAGGTCCCTCGGCTTGGCTCGGCCTGCGACGAGCTCAGTCGAGTCGGACTATGCGCTTGTCGAACTGTAGGACTGCCGAGTGCGCTTCCTCCGAAACCTTTCACCTTTGACGATTCACATCTCACGGATCATTGGCGGACTTTTTCCGCAGCCTGCTAAAAAGGAAAATAGAGTTCGACTCCGCCGTACGCACCATTGTGGAATGTTTGCGTGTATTGATAGCCGCCTTTGAGCGTCAGGTAAAAGCGATCGACCGGCACCTGAACCAGCGGGCCGGTTTGGACCGCATAGAAATCCTTGTTCCCCATGCCTGCGAGGTCCCAACCAAGGTAGCTGGAACAGCAACCTTGTTCGCTTTTGTGGACCAGCCTGGTGGCTCTGAGACGGCTCCAGACGAAATTGTCTAAATCCGTGTATGACGTAATGGCATGAAACGTTCCCTTCTCATGCCAGTGGAAGGCCTCTCCCTGCACATACACGCCAACATCACTCTCGTTCGTTCTTCCCCCAGTTTGACGATCCTCCTGTTTCCACCGAAACTGAGGACCGGCAAATCCAATGAAGTTCCACGGGCCCTGAATAACTTTGATTCCCAACGACGGGGACGCAAACTGGACCTCGGCATCACGCTTCGCTCCGTTATCTTTGAACGTATAGCCGAGCCCGGCTCCCATGACTTGAATGAAGGGCTGGAGGTTTGACTCGTTGGAGGTCAACGGAGTCCGGACTCCCAAATACGTGTAGTATTGGCCCTGATGGTCGATTTGATAACCCGTAAAGACGTCCCCGGCTGCCACGACACCTGGCCACAGCAGGGCCACACACAACGCTATGCCGCAAGAGACGTGAGTTCTCGCCATTGGTCTGCTCCCTTGTCCACCTGTTCGATTGTAAAACCGGCCAGCACGGTTCCTTCACACTGCATTGCCCATCTCCGGCGGACCTTCAACGCAATGGATTCCACATACAGGGTCCCATACTCGCCGACGAGATCGACCGTCCCCGGAATGTTCACTGAGAGACCGGTCGCTGAAATCTGCTCAACTGTACCTTCCAGGGTACGGTCTGGCAACACCAGGAGACAGTGATCCTGATAGGGAATTCGAAGGTCACTCCGATGTGACTTTCTCGATGTCGTGACGACTTTTCTGAATACACGAATGAGAGACCACAAGCTCTGGAATATTCCCGGTTCGACTTCGGGCTGATTCCAGACACGGAAATCGGAAAATGTAGCGGCGATCAATGAATCGGCGATCTTCTCATCCACGTCGATAAATTTCAGCCCGATCTCGACCGCGTTGGGTGAAACCTCCTCCTGACGACAGAGTCGACCTTTGACGGTAAGCCGGTCGCCCGCCTGGTTCTTGACACTGCATCGTATTGGCCCGTCTCCTTTCACGAATTGCTTGTTCACCCGAATGAGCGCGCCGGTCTCATTGATATCTTTCACGATGCCGTTGAGCGATTCCTCTCCCCTGACCAAATGACAGGGCAGCCGGCGCCTGATACGGAATGTTCTTCGCCACTCCGGCAGTTCTGCGGCAGCCAGAATAGCCACGCCCACCAGGATCAGATTGACCGCCCCCCAGAAGAGACTGACTTCCAATCCTGGGAGAGGGGTCTTCGCGATCCAAAGACGTATCCCCGTCACCAATCCCACAATGAGCAATCCCATGATGATCAGGTGAGGCAAAATGCAGGAGAACCGTGATAACCCGCGCCGTTCTTGAGCCACTCCTTTGGGGGTGATGACGAATGGCCGTTTCTTCCAGGGCCTTATCGCAGTCTTGAACGTGGCCCAACTCACAGCGATGCTGCCCGCCGTTTCATAAATATCCGACCAAAACGCATTTCGCGTGCCCCGGCTGGCAGTTCTCAGCATCACGAGCGTCGCCAGATAATAGGATCCAAAAAAGTTGACGAGCGACGGGACATCAGCCGTGACAGGGATAATTCCGAGCAGCAGGGCAAACAGCGGAGCGACGAGGCATATGATCCGAGGCACTCCGTGAAGAAAATAAAAAATGGACGCGAAGTAGCCGATCCGCTGCGGGAGGGTGAGGCCGCGCATGGTGAACGGATTCGTCTGAAAGAGGATCTGCACGTGGCCTATCGCCCACCGTACCCGTTGCTTGATGCAACTCTCGAATGTTTCGGGCATGAGTCCTGCTGCCAGCACCTTATTGAGATAGCATGACCGATAGCCCTTCGCATGGATCACCATGCTCGTATGAATATCTTCGGTCACGGTCTCGGTGCGAAACCCGCCGATCTCCATCAAGACACGGCGGCGAAACAAACCGCAGCTTCCGGCAAAGAAGGCACTATTGTGGCGATCGCGACCAGCCTGAAGCACACGATAGAACAAGGCTTGCTCGTTCTTGAGCGATCCCTCGAGTTGAAGATTCCTCTGAAACACGTCTGGGTTGTAGAAATGATGGGGCGTCTGAACAAACGCAACTTGCTCATCCTGAAAAAATCCCACCGTGTCCTTCAAGAAACTGCTGGTCGGAACGTGATCGACGTCGAAAATCGCAATGATTTCTCCCGAGGTCTTCTGTAAGGCATGATTCAGATTTCCAGCTTTCGCATGTTGTCGATCCGCCCGGCGGATGTATCCACAGTTCAACGACGCGGCTAATGCCCTGATCTCGTCTCGCTGACCATCGTCGAGCACATGCACCCGGTAGCGGTCTTTGGGATAGTCCTGGTTGACACAGCCGATCAGCGTGCGCCGAAGAATGCTCAGAGGCTCATCGACAACCGTGACGAAGATATCGACGTGCGGATAGCGGCGCAATGGCACCGGTTGGCGTTCGAGCGGCGACCAGGCGTGGTAGGCAAACAACAGGATCTGTACAAAGGCGTAGGCTTCTGCCGTATAAACCGTCCAACTCACCAGAAGACTCGCCCAATCGCCGGTGTTCAGGGTGTAGAGGCCTCTCCACAACAGGTACCGTACGTACAGAAAGAGGGTCAGCGCCAAGATAATCTGATGCCCTCTTTTCTTCCAGCTGAGGAGGCTGATGGCTGCCAGAACAACGAGCGACAGCGGCACTGCCACCGAAGAACTGTAGAAGTGGTTAAACCATGTCATACGTGTATCCTTGGTTGGATTCCTTGCCGTAACCGGTGCCGTTTTCCGTCCCTGTCTGAGTTGCCGGCACCATGGTTCATTGGTTCATTGGTTCCTGTGCTACCTGCTTTAGTCTCTGCGGTTGTATTCCCTTGTGGCTACGCTTCCCCAGCGGCTCATGTGACGCAGCCTAGAATGAAATGCGCCTTCTGCCTATACCGATGATGTGGGGGACCTGCCTACTGTGGGGGTACTTCTTTGGGAGGGCTGGAATGCCGCACTCGATTCTACGGAGTTGTTGCTTGCGGCGGACAATCTGGAAGCCGCGAGTCAGGCGTAGATTATCAAGAAATCATGGATTTTCGAAGGTGGTCTGCTATGGTTTTCAGGAGATATACCGGTCAAATGACCCCAAAGCCCTTTACCACATGACAACGATAACAACCTCCAGAATCCTGATCGCTCTTGGCCTCCTCGTCCTTTTCGCCGGTCTCTACAGTATTCGTTGGCCATTCCAAGCGTATGAGCAGGAGCCAACCAAGTCCGGAAATCAGGTTGTCGCGACTGTGGGTACCCACTCGATCACCTTACGAGAAGTTGAGCAGGCTGCGGCCCTTCCCCTCTACCAAGCAGACCAACAGCGCAGTCAACTGCTGCACCAAGCGCTCCAACAGAAAATCGAGGAGACCCTGCTGGTGGCTGAGGCATCCAGAAAGGGTGTGAGTGTCTCACAGCTCCTGGCCGATGCTTCACAGTCGGAATCCGTCGCCCGACTTGCAAACCTCCCGGCTCCGGTCAAACGGCTGAGCCCCGGCACGACACAGGACAGCCCGAGCCATGGCACATCGAATGACCCTCAGGAACTGGCCAGAATTCGGCAAGCGCTGCTGGTCTCCCTTCGCCGCAAAACTGACATTCACATTGCCCTTCCATCCCCGGAGCCACCAATCCTCACGGTCAGCGTGGACGACGATCCTTCGATCGGACCTGTCGATGCGCCGGTCACCATCGTTGAGTTTTCAGACTTTCAATGCCCCTACTGTCAAAAGAGCGTGGGCGTGCTGAAAGAACTCCGCCGTCTCTACGGTGAAAAGATCCGCATGGTCTACCGGGATTATCCCGGTCCCAACCACCCGTATGCGCCACAAGCCGCCGAAGCCGCCCAATGCGCGGGAGAGCAAAGCAGGTTTTGGGAGTACCACGACATCCTGTTTGACCGGCAAACCCCGGGGAAGGGATGGGACTTTCCTGCTTTGGCGACGGAACTGGGACTTCAGCCGGACACCTTTGCGACCTGTTTGAATACAGGACACTATCGCGCAGAAGTAGCCAAAGACCTTCAGGATGGCTTCACGCTCGGCATTATCAGCACGCCGACATTTTTCATCAACGGCCGTCCATTGGTTGGTGCTAAACCGCTTGCTGAGTTTCAAGCTGTGATCGACAAGCTTCTCAAACAACAATCCCCTTCCTAGTTCTACTTTTCCTGCTTGTAAGCTCTCCGTCTACTGTCCTACTCTGTACGAGGAGGCCACCACGATGGACGACAATACTCGTTTGACCAAAACAAAAGAACAGTGGGCGAAGGCCCGGCGGGGCGGGGAAGAACGGGAAGTGTTTTACGAAGGAGATGCCCGCCTACCACCGGGACAGCATCTCGTCGAGACTTGGCCTGTGCTCGATCTCGGTCAAAAGTCTGACATCCTACTCTCGAAATGGCAACTCAGCATCGGCGGATCCGTGGCCCATCCAATCACGTGGACATGGGAAGAGTTTCTCGCCCAGCCCCAGTTCACAGACGTCTCAGACTTCCACTGTGTGACGAGCTGGAGCCGGTTCGACAACGAGTGGGAAGGGGTCAGTTTCAAACACATTTTGTCTGTGGTGAAGCCGCTGTCTTCGGCGAAGTTCGTCCTCTTCAAATCGTTCGACGGCTACACCACCAATTTGCCGCTTGAAGCCTGCGACGATCGGGACGTGCTCCTGACGTACAAATGGAACGGCAAACCCCTCTCGAAGGAACACGGAGGTCCAGTCCGCATGATTGTCCCGAAACGCTATGCCTGGAAAGGCGCCAAGTGGGTGAAGGAGATTACATTTTTGGATAAGGATGAAAAGGGGTTCTGGGAAGTGCGGGGCTACTCGAACAGCGCGTTCCCCTGGGAGAATGATCGATATGGGTGAGCCCGTCTAGCCGATCTGCACCCTTCGTCTCCTTCCATTGACGAGATCCCTTATTCAAAGATTCATACGCCCGTTTGGCCGACGTTTATAAATCTACTAAGGAGCAGGCCCCTTTCTTTCCAATGCAAGACATGTCAGGCACGATACGCAAGGTGGAATTCTGGCCGGTGGATGTGCCCATCACTGACCCCTTCGTCGTCTCCACCGGCGCACGAACGATTGCGGAGAACGTCTTTCTTCGAATCACGCTGACCAATGGCGCACAGGGTTATGGGGAAGCGGCGCCGTTTCCTGAAGTCGGAGGAGAAACTCGAGAGAGCTGCCTTATAGCACTCCACCAACTCAGCAAAGCCGTCCTTGGTCGTTCAGCCGCAGGCTACAAGGAAGTTGGGCGCTTACTATCTGAACAGGCACTCACTTATCCAGCCGCACGTTGTGGACTCGAAACCGCCGTCATCGATGCCTACTGCCGCGCGTCGAACATCCCGATGTGGCAGCTCTGGGGTGGCATGGATGTGCGAGCGCGGGAGACGGATATCACTATTCCCATCACCAACCTCGACAAGACCGTCGCCCTGGCGCGCGGATGGCACGCGAAGGGGTTTCGCCTCTTCAAAATGAAGGTCGGCAAAGATGTCGAGAACGACATCCGGCGTCTGGAAGCCGTACATCGGGCACTCCCAGGCATCTCGTTCATCGGCGATGGCAACCAAGGTTTCTCGCGCCAAGACTGCCTGACGTTTACACAGGAGGTGAAGAGATTTGGCGGGACGATGGTGCTGCTTGAACAGCCAGTGGTGCGGAAGGACCTCGACAGCATGGCGGCGATCCGTCGAGAGACCGGCATTCCCGTTGCGGCGGATGAATCAGTCCGCTCGCTCACGGATGCGCAAGAGGTCGTCGCCCGAGTCGCCGCTGACTATATCAACATCAAGATCATGAAGACCGGCGTCGCCGAAGCCGTGGAGATTGCCTCCTTCACGAAAGCGTCCGGCCTCAAGTTGATGATCGGCGGGATGGTCGAAACACGCATGGCGATGGGCTGCTCTTTTAGCCTGGTCCTGGGACTTGGCGGCTTCGACGTGCTCGACCTCGACACCCCGCTCTTGCTGTCCAGTGATCCCGTCACGGGTGGCTATCGATATGAAGGTTCGCGCCTGCAACCCTGGTCAGGCCCCGGCCTCGACATGAAAGCAGCGCCTTCCCAGAACGTCACAACTATCGAATAGATCAACCGCTCGCTTCGTCACACTTCTTGCAATTTAAGGTCTCTCTAAGATGCTGCCTCCGACCTTTCTCTGTCAGGACCCAGGACCGATTAGTCATCGGTGGCTGATGCCGCACGTGCTGCCCATGGCCGCATTGTAGATCGGCCACCCAATCACCATGTTCGTCCAAATGAAATCCGACAATGGGTTGATGCACGCACAAACCTCCGTCACATCCTCGTCATCGATTCCTTATGAGTATGCTACACTCGCGCGAGCGAGCGCATGCTAACACGAACTGAGGGGCAAGCGTGATGAGGCAATCTGCGAGGATCGGCTTCGTGGGAGTGGGACGGATGGGGGCCAACATGGCCCGGCGTTTACGGGATCGACAGGAAACAATCGTAGCCGTGTACGATAGGGATCACGCTACGGCCACCGACCTTGCGACCGAGCTAGGCTGTGAAGCGGTTGCGACCCCTGCCCGCGTCGCAGAACTCGCGGGAATCATTTTCACTGTCGTGTCCGATGACGCTGCGATGCGCCAAATTTTTTCCGTGATCGACACGGAGAGTCTTCTTCGCCACGCCAATGACCGGCTCTTCGTGAACTGCGCCACCCTCTCGCCGGCCGTGCACGTCGACGTCGAAACTCTGGTGACGCAACATGGAGGGCAGAGCCTCGAAGCCTGCATGGCCAGCAGCATCACGCAGGCACGCCAAGGTACGTTATACCTCATGTGTGGTGGGCGTCTGGATGTGTTCGAGTCGGCGAAGCCACTCTTGGAAAAATTGAGTGCGCACATCCGCTATATCGGATCGGCAGGAAAGGCTGCAAAGGTCAAAGCCCTCGTCAATATGGTGATGAATTGCAATACGGCCGCACTGGCAGAAGGGCTTGGGCTTGGAGCAGCACTCGGCCTCGATCTGACGACGTTGCGAGACATCTTCGCCCACACAGGAGCCGCGTCGCGCGTATTAGAGACGGACGGAGAGGATATGCAGAACCGCGCCCATGACTGCTACTTCTCGGCTGCCCATGCAGCCAAAGACTCGGGCATCGCCCTCGCGTTAGCGAAGACCGCCGGGCTTACCGTTCCGTTAGCTCAAGCGACCTACGATCAATACCTGCGACTAGTCGCCCTCGGCAAAGGCGAGCTGGACAAGTCCGCCGTCTCTGAACTCACCTTCAAGGACCGAAGCTCACAGTAGGAGCCTGTCCGACATTGCCGTCCCCTTCCCTCACCGTTTCTCAAAGGGGAGTTCTGGCCGCTGACTGGCGGAGAAGTAGGTCCACCGATTCTGCTCGTTCTCGTCGAAGCTGCCGAGGAAGGTCACATAGCGATCGAGGGTGCGAAATTCAGCGAGCGTGATCGTGCAGTGTAGAGGGTCGATGACGCGGGCATCGAACTGGCCCACCACGTAGAGCAAGCCTGCTCCCGCTTGATAGAGATTCCGTCGGCTCGCATACCCCGTATTGGGGAACAGCGCAACCTCGGTGGAACAGCCTCCAGGCCCTACGAGCGTGAGCCGAAGATCGTGCCGAGAGAGGAACGGATTGGTGGCGGTTCTGGTGATCGTCAGGCGCACCTGATCTGCCGAGAACTCGACAGAGGCCGGCACCGGCACATCGCTGTTGCAGGCTGCCAGAAGTAGGAGCAGGCCAGCCAAGCACCTTACCGGATACGCCCAAGTCACTTGGTTGCTGGAACTTTCGGCGCTGCGCCAATCGCATCCAGCCCTGCTTGGGCACAGGCATCGTCGAGGTGTGCACCGGGTGCCCCACCGACGCCAATCCCTCCGACGATCTCACCTCCGATCTCGATCGGGAGTCCGCCGCCGAGCATCAGCACCTGATCGTTCATCTCTCGAAGAGCTTGCATGGTCGGTACTTTGTTGATCAGCTCAGCTAGCTCGGTCGTAGGACGGCGGAGACTAGCGGCGGTATAGGCCTTCTTCCTGCTGCTATCGACCGTATGAGGCCCGGCCCCATCGGCTCGGGCCATGGCGCGAAGCACGCCGGCGCGATCCGCGACCGACACGCTCACCCGGTAGCCATCTTTGTTGCAGGTATCCAACGAAGCCTGGATCGCCTTGCCGGCCAGCGCTACCGGCAAGACGGCCTCTTTCAGCAATTCATCAGAAGCCGGCACCGTATAAGGCATCAACATCACAACCACCGTTGCGATCATAAACCGATACGCCATAGGCACAGCACGCCTAGGAGCCTGTCCGACATTGCCGTTCGTGACGAGGCGAAGGAGATGCGGCCAGATGCGAGGCCGCAGACCCGGAAAAACCGGAGGCGTATTCGCTGGAATACGTTGAGGATTTTTTCGGGCCGAGAACGACGTAGATGGTCGCGGATCGTTCGTCGCAGTAGAACGGTCAATGTCGGACAGACTCCTCAGATGCAGGTGAACGCATGCCATCGGTGTGTCTCCTGGTTACAAGGGAAATATGTACGGCGAGGAGCGTACGAAGGCGTGAGAGGACTGTCAAGAGGGCAACTTGGACCGGGGATTATGGGAGTGGAGAGCGCGGGCGTCAGCTCCAGACGACGCGTTCTTGATTGAGGAGGTAATCGATCACTTCGATGCTATTACGCATCTGGATCTGCGCCTTTTCGGACATGGGGAGGACGGCACCGACCAGCTTGCCTGATTCAACGTCGTCGAGAGACGGAATCCCTTCAGGTCCAGATTTCTCCAGCTCTTGTCGGTAACTTGCCACGGTCGCCTCCTATTTCTCTGACAGTTGGAACAGCAATTCCTACGCCAGAGACTCATCACCTATCTTACTAATCTTACTAACGCGTATAGGTAGCATAGCACATGGAAATCAGCGCCCTGGTGAAAAGGCCTATCGTATTGATTGAAGACTACTTTTCAGTCGATCGACGTGCAGCGGTTGAGGCAGGCGCAAGGGCGCCGAGGTATGGGAAATGACCAATCTTAAGAAGCGGCGTATCGAGACGCAGGCGAAAATCGTTATGCCCTGGGTCAACAAAGTGCGGGTCCCCGGTAATATCTGACTGGGCTTTCAGTTCTGGGGCTGGTTGGTTCGGATTACCCTCTCGTAAATAATCACCATCCGTGTTGTAGAACGCATTGAAAGAGGTGCTGGTCTGACTGGATGGGGCGATCACAAAACCAACTCGATTCAACCCGACCACATTGCCACTGACATCACTCTGGGATTGCCCGAGAAACGCCGCGCCACCACCATTCTTGACCAAGGTATTGCTCACCAGCACGGCTCGGGCACGGTCACTGACAACGACGGCATCAAAAAGACTTCGGGTAATCACGTTTCGCTCCAACCGCACATTCGACTTGCCAGCAATCGAGACGCCATGATCGTTATCATGAATAAAATTCCCGATGAGGACGGCCTCTGAATCGGCAAACTGAGCGCCGGTCGTCTCGCTCCACCCGATGACACAATCTTCTATCCGCACATCGTGGACTTGCTGGCTGAACAACATGCCATTGATCTTGATCCGGCGAAGGACAATCCCTTGCCCATTGAAGAGACCTACGGCATGCCCCCCTTGGTCATTAATAGTCATGTCGCTGATTTCAATGTCCGTCGCCCCATAGGGCCACTTGCCCACATGGAGAGAGCCGACTACAATATTACGCCCCAGAATCGTCACCTGATCCACTCCAGCCCCGACGAACTTGATCCTCTCTTTGCTGTGAATGGTCACGTCCTGAGGATAGTGGCCCGCCTTGACGAAGACGGTGTCGCCTTTCTTGGCGGCATCGACCGCTTCCTGAAGAGAGCCGTAGTCCCCGGTTCCATCCAGCGCAACCACGAGAGTCCGAGGACCAATTTGTGGCGCCTCATCAGCCCACACCCAGCCAACGACCGAGAACCCAAGTGCCGCAATGAAACCTAAGATCATCACCTGTTTCATTATGCATGAACTCATACAAGCCTCCCCCGCCGGAAGTCAATCAAGCCCGCATTATTCACGAAGACTTCTACTGCAACCGCCGATACGCCGCTACGACAAGCCTGACGGCAGGCGGGCTCGCCGTTCAGTCGGTCAACATACTGTGTCAAGTATGTATCCCTCCCTCACGGCTCCGCGCGCCTGTCTCGCCTGGCGTCTCGGCGGTTTCGTCACGAACTCTCGTGAATAATGTGGGCTAGGTTGATTGTGAGGCGAGAACTCGCGTGCTATGCTCCGCACCCATGATTTTGGTCGGCCTCACAGGCGGCATCGCCACCGGCAAAAGCACCGTCGCGAAGATGTTCAAGCGATGCGGTGCCATCGTGATCGATGCCGACGAGCTGGCCCGAGAGGTTGTAGAACCAGGGAAACCGGCTTGGCACGCCATCGTGAATACGTTTGGAAGGCAAGTTGTCCGTCCCGACAGATCACTCGACCGTCATGTGCTAGGAGCTATGGTGTTTCAGAACCGCTCCAAACTCCGCCAGCTTGAACGTATCATCCATCCCCGCGTCGCCCGCGAGCAACAACGAATCGTGCGCCGGATCGCCAAACGCAAACCCCATGCTGTGGTCATCTACGAAGTGCCGCTCCTCTTCGAAGCCGGCGTAGACAAACGCGTCGACAAAATCATCGTAGTCACCGCCGACCGCTATACACAAATCGCTCGCCTCAAAAAAAGAAATGGCCTCTCCCGCGCTGAAGCGATCCGACGTATCAGCAGCCAAATGCCCTTGGCAAAGAAGGTCCAACGAGCGGACCACGTGCTAAATGGAACCCTCCCTCGTCCTTCACTCAGCAGGCACATCGGCCAGTTATTGAAGAATCTTCGACTTCTCGCCTAACCCTCTGCCGTGCATTCCCTCCACTCTCTGTGTTAAATTTTCGCTCATGCGAAATGTCGTGATCATCGGCTCGGGACCGGCTGGACTCACCGCTGCGGTCTATGCGGCGCGGGCGAATCTCTCGCCCCTGCTCATTGAAGGCTGGCAATCCGGGGGACAATTGACCACGACGACGGACGTCGAGAACTATCCTGGCTTTGCCAAGGGCATCATGGGCCCGGAACTCATGAAGGAAATGCGGGCCCAGGCAGAACGGTTCGGCACGGAGTTTTTGACCGGTGACGTGAGCGCGGTAGATCTCAAGACACGCCCGTTCACGTTCACGATCGACGGCGAACAGACCGTGCAAACCAAGACTCTCATCATTGCGACCGGAGCAACGGCCATTCAGATCGGGGTGAAGAACGAGGCGCGCCTCACGGGGCACGGCGTCTCAACCTGTGCGACCTGCGATGGGTTTTTCTTCAAGGGAAAGGAACTGATTGTCGTAGGCGGCGGCGACAGTGCGATGGAAGAAGCGACCTTCCTGACCAAGTTCGCCACCAAGGTCTCGATCGTCCACCGGCGCGACAAGCTGCGGGCTTCCAAAATCATGCAAGACCGCGCGTCGAAGAACGAGAAGATCACGTTCGTATGGAACTCCGTCGTCGAAGACATTCTCGGTAATGATGTAGTCGCCGGCGTCCGCCTCAAGAATCTCGTCACAGGCAAGACGACAGAACTGCCTTGTGCCGGCGTTTTTGTCGCGATTGGGCACCGTCCCAACACCAATCTCTTTAGCGGCCAATTAGACATGGATGCCAAGGGATACATCCACACAACACAAGGAACCGCCACGAACGTGCCCGGCGTCTTCGCCGCCGGCGATGTCCAGGACTCGACATACCGCCAAGCCGTGACAGCCGCCGGCTCCGGCTGTATGGCCGCTATTGACGCGGAGCGATTTCTTGAGAGCCGAGAGGGGTAAGGCGTGAGGCGTCAGGGGTAGGAAGACACCGAATGGAGAAGCTACATCGGCGCCTTGACGCTTGGAATTCGTCAGTCGATCTTGTCATGGCTATTTATCAAATGACGGAACGGCTTCCCAAAGAAGAGCGATTTGCTCTCATCAGTCAACTGCGTAGGGCAGCCACAAGCGTACCAAGCAATATCGCCGAAGGTGCGGCACGGCAAACGAAGAAGGAATTCGCACACTACATCCACATCGCTCAAGGTTCTCTTAGTGAACTGGATACTCACTTAGAAATCGCCCGACGACTCCGTTATGTTCCCGATGGGGACTGGGAAAAGCTTGATGGCCAGATTGAGCGGATCGACAAAATGTTGAGTGGGTTACTTCGCCATCTCAAGAAGAATGGCCGCCCACAGACGACGAACATGTCGCTCAACCCCTCACCCCTCACGCCTCACGCCTCACGGCCTTAACCATGCGTTGCGCCATCGTCCACTACCACGAACTCGCCCTCAAAGGCCGCAACCGGGAGTATTTCGAGGAGCGGCTCGTACGCAATATCCAATGGACATTGAAGGACCTCGGCGTCAGACGCGTCGAGAATCTTCGCAGCCGGATTCGCGTGGTCCTGCCCGACACGGTCCCGGACAAGATCATCAAAGAACGGCTCACACGAGTCTTCGGGATCGCCAACTTTTCACTCGCCCATGGGTTGCCGCTCGATCTGGCCCATCCAGACCTTGGAGCGCTCAGCAAAGCGGTCGTCGACGCGCTCCGATCGGAATCTTTTTCCACCTTTCGCGTTTCGGCGAAACGAGCCGACAAACGGCTGGCTCTGACCTCTATGGAAGTCGCGCGGGACGTCGGCACTGCCATCCGTGAAGGAACCGGCAAAAAAGTCAGCCTGAAAGATCCCGACCTCACGGTCTATCTCGAACTGCTCTCCAAAGAGGTCTACTACGCGATCGAAAAGATTCAGGGGCCGGGCGGAATGCCGGTGGGTGTCAGCGGGAAAGTCGCCTGTCTGATCTCCGGAGGGATCGATTCGCCGGTCGCAGCCTATCGCATGATGAAGCGCGGATGCCGAGCCCTCTTCATCCATTTCTCCGGCCGACCGCTCGTAAGCCGTGCGTCGGAAGAGAAAGTACGTGAACTCGTGCAGATCCTCACGGCCCATCAAAACACGTCGGCGCTCTATGTCATCCCGTTCGGGGAGATTCAACGTGACATTGTGGCGAACGCGTCGGCTCCGTTTCGCGTGGTGCTCTACCGACGCGTCATGATCCGTATCGCGCAGGAATTAGCCAGACGCGAGCAATGTTGGGGGCTTGTCACGGGTGATAGCTTGGGGCAAGTCGCCTCACAAACACCGGAAAACCTGACGGTCATTGAAGAGGCGGCAGAGTTGCCGCTCCTGCGCCCGCTCATCGGCATGGATAAAGTGGAAATCACCGACCAGGCTCAGCGTATCGGCACCTTCGCCATATCGATTGAGCCTGATCAAGACTGTTGCTCACTCTTCACCCCGCCGCACCCCAGCACGAAAACCAGACTCGATGACATTCAGAAAGTCGAACGGATGTTCGATATTGGTGCGCTGGTGAAGCAGGGGCTAGATAAGGCTGAACTAACCCAATTCACTTTTCCTCTGTAGCAGGATGCTGAAAAAGTCCGCCAGCGGCGTTCTCAGCTCGCAAGAATCCTCAACGTACCCCTGAGGGTACGCCTCCGGTTCTTGCTCCGCCTGCGGCCTTGCTGGACGGCCTTTTTGAGCATCCTGCAGGATTGTGCTCTTTGTGCCTCACTCATCGCCCCGACTGCAGCTCCTGCTGTGCAAGCGCCTTTTCCCTCATGATTCGAAAATGCGATTCCAGATCTCGCCGCATCGCCAGGGCGACCATCCAATCCGGCATATTTGAATCAATCTCGACGAGCATTTCAAATTCGGCTTTGGTATGAGCTCCACCATTGACGGGGTTGAGTTTCCAGAACCGGTGATATTGCTTGAAGTCGCCTCCCTTCAATTCCGTCAGCAACCCGCCGGTCGGCAGGGCCCTCGTCTCACTCAAGAGGCGCCGCTCCCCTGGGAGCATGGCATGGTCGATACGAATATCCGTGAACGTCTTGCCGTCTTGCTCCCGTACCTCCGCCATCCGCATCCGTACATCGAAGAGTTCAGGCCAATGTGCATAGTCGGTCAGTAATCCTTGAATAATTGCCGGTTCCACCGGGAAGAGAATCGTGGCCGTCGCCCGCACGCCGCCGGTGGGTTCCGTACGAACATCCAACTCAACCGGCTCGGTCGCACCGCTCCACCCAGGCCAGCCAAGTAGTAGACAGCCCATGACGATCATCGCATGCCGCAACATGGCGTGATTATATAGAGCCATGCAGATTCAGGCGAGTACTTGCAGGATGCTGAAAAAGTCCGCCAACACGGAAAAGGCCGAGGTTCAGGCTAAGGTTGAGGCTTAGACGAAGATCGACAGGTCTTCGTTTAGCCTTGACCTCAACCTCAACCTGCCTGATTGACGCGTTCAAACAGCTCTGTGCTACGATGCAGCATGATGAAACGTTGGTCCTTCCTGTTACTCATATTCGTCGGCTGTGGAACATTTTAGAAGCGGCTCACGCGCAACCCATGGACGATTCACACCCCACGACAGAACAATTTTGTAGTTTCGGTATGGCGAAGGGAGAGGCCTCGCAGAGCTGTCACATCCCCTTCCCCAAAGGCTGCCTTGTGGCCGATGTCCCCGGAACCGACAAACCCTGGACGACCATTTCCAAGGGCGGAAAAACATTCTGCCAATTCGACGACAACGCCACAGACTGGAAAACCAAGATCACCGGCTCCTGCGGCCGCTGCAAATCCGACTATTGTTCGGTCCAGTTTTTTGTCCGGTTCGACTGTTCCCAACAAGCGCACTAACATGTTGCTCGCTGAAGAGATCAAACGCGAAGCCCGATCCCTGGGTTTCGACGCCGTCGGCATCAGCCGAGTCGCCACTAGCAGTCAGCCACCAGCTGAACTCCCTCCTTCCCTGCCCCCCGACCCCGGTACCCCGTTATCCCATCACTTGTTCAGCCGTCTCGCGGAATGGCTCCAGCGAGGCTACCACGGCACGATGGCCTGGATGACTCGCAACCCGTCTCGTCGAAGCGATCCTCAACAGGTATTGCCCGGATGCCGATCGATGGTGTCGGTCGGGATGAACTACTACACGGACAATCGTGCGAACGAGCAACCTGGAATGGGACGCATTGCCCGTTATGCCTGGGGGAAGGATTACCATACAGTGATGAGCCGGCGACTCGCGCAACTCGAAGCGAAGATCGCAGCTCTGGCGCCAGGCGTGACCACCCGGGCCTACGTCGATACCGGCCCGATCATGGAAAAGGCCTGGGCGCAGCAGGCCGGCCTCGGCTGGATCGGGAAACATTCCAATCTCGTCTCGACCGAATGTGGCTCATGGCTCCTGCTGGGGGAGATCCTGACGACCCTAGATCTAAAAGAGGATGAACCGGCTACAGATCTGTGCGGAAGCTGCACCCTCTGTATTCAGGCATGCCCGACCGGCGCCATCGTCGAACCCTATCTCGTCGATGCCCGACTCTGTATCTCCTACCTGACAATCGAACTGCGCGGCGGTCGAGAGGCCATCCCTGACGAGCTCGCCGTTCAGATGGGCAATCGCATCTTCGGCTGCGATGATTGCCTGGACGTCTGTCCCTTCAACTTGCGGGCAGACGCAACGAATGAACCAGCCTTTACCCCCACTCCCTTGACCCTCGCTCCCAATCTCCAGGTTCTGGCTCAGATCAGTGAGGAAAGTTTTGCGACCACGTTTAGGGAGAGCCCCCTCAAACGAGCCAAACGGAGCGGCCTCCTTCGCAATCTGGGGATTGCACAGGACAATCATACGCGGCAGAAAGAGGGCCGGGCCTGTTAATCCCCCCTGTTTTCTTGGCAGGAAGAGGAGTAGGCTATTACCAGTACTTCGCAGGGAGACCCGAATCCATGCACTCCCCGGTCCTGTTGCTCATCTCGGCCGATCCTCACACCAGACCGTTACTCGAACAAGCCCTCAACGACCGACAGGCAATCATCCTTGCCGCTGCAACGACCGAAGAGGGTCTGCGCATCCTGAGAGACCAAGCCGACCTCGCACTTGTCCTGTGTGACGAGAGCCAGGGACGGATTGCGAGCCATGTGATCCTGTCTCAGGCCAGACGCACCGCTCACAACCTCCCCGTGATCATCTTCGGAACAGACGGATCAGCAAAAGCCGCGGTCGAGGCATTGCACCGTGGCGCCACCGACTATCTCGCACAACCGGTCACAACGAAAGATTTCCAGACCGCAATCGACAAGACCCACGTCTTCGGAGCACCAGAGCCTCAAATGCTGGCGGCGCGTCCCTTCGCATTCGATCAGATCATCAGCCGGTCGCCCCAGATGGAACTATTGAAACATCTGGCAGCCGAAGTCGCCCAAACCGATGCAACCGTCCTCATCACCGGCGAAAGCGGCACCGGCAAAGAACTCTTCGCCCAGGGGATCCATGCCTCCAGTCCTCGGTCCAAAGGACCCTTCGCGGCACTCAATTGTGCCGGCATTCCTGAGCATCTCCTCGAATCGGAATTGTTCGGATATCAGCGCGGCGCCTTTACCGATGCGAAGCAGGCCAAACCGGGCCGATTCCAACTCGCGGAGGGCGGCACGCTCTTTCTCGACGAAATCGGTGAAATGAGTCCTTCCGCGCAGGCAAAGCTCTTACGCGTCCTGGAAAATCACCAGGTCGATCCGTTGGGCGACACGCGCAGCATCCACGTCGACATTCGCGTGATCGCGGCCACGAACGAAGATTTGCCTGCTCAGATCAAAGCCGGGCGATTCCGCCTGGACCTCTACTATCGGATGAACGTCTACCAACTGCGCATCCCGCCGCTCCGCGAACGACCCGAAGATATCGAACCGATCCTGACATCCTTCCTGGAAACCGCTCGCCGGGATCATGGCTGCCGCATCAAAGGCATCACCCCAGCCGCGCTGACCACCTTACAAGGCCACGACTGGCCCGGCAACGTACGGGAGCTGCATAACGTGGTCGAAGGGCTCACCATTACCTGCAAAGATGAGATGATCCGGCCGGACCACCTCCCTGTCTCTGTGCGAAGCCCTGGGTCGGTAGGATCGAACGGAGAGATCGAGAAGACATCGCTCCTGGCTTTCGGCCTCTCGGCCCAGGAGATGGAAAAGAAACTGTTACAGGAAGCGCTGCAGCGCACAGGCGGCAACATTTCCGAAGCAAGCCGGCTCCTCAAGATCACCCGCAATACACTCCGGTATCGCATGGCGAAGTACCAGCTCTAATCGGATGCTGAAACAAGCCCCCAACTTCGTTCTCGGCTCGACACAATCCTCAACGTAGCCCTGAGGCTACGACTCCGGTTTTGTCTCCCCTGCGGCCTCGCTGGATGGTCTGTTTGAGCATCCTCACCGGAATTCACCCCGATCACAACCACCGCAGCCACATGTACCGACGCCTCAACTACACGAATTACAGCCAAGTTGCGCCACGGAACAGAGTAGCGTTTAATAGCGCAGAAGAGGCGGGATATCGAGTGGCGGGTAATTGTCCGTGAACTGCCTTTGTTCGACGCATGTGAATCGATAGGTAGTCAATCTATGCTGATGGTCGTTTTCGGTGCCGGAGCGTCCTACGACTCGTACCCCTCTCTTCGCCCGCCGACTGGCATTCTCCCTGCCGAGATCAAACTCGATGATTTGCGACCTCCACTAGCAGATCAGTTGTTCAGCGATAGAGAAGCTTTTGCGAAAACCGTTCAAAGTTTTCCAGATTGCATTCCTATTATTCCGTTTGTTCGGCACTTCCCTCGTGACATCTCTGTGGAGGAAGTTTTGGAAGGGCTTCGATCAGAGGCCCTTGAGAAGCCCAGGCGGTATGCGCAACTAGCAGCCGTACGCCATTACCTTCAGTTCATCATTTTAGAGTGCGAGCGCGCGTGGAGAGGAGTGCATAAAGGCGTCACGAACTATGTGACACTCCTTGATGAGATTGAGAACTGGCGCAAACAGAATGAGTCAGTCTGTCTTGTGACGTTTAACTACGACACGATGCTTGAACAAGCCCTCCCCGCCGTCGGGGTAAAGATTGCTGAGATGGACAACTATGTCACTCAGAACTACAAGCTCATAAAACTGCATGGTTCAGTAAGTTGGGCAAGACAAGTTGGCTTGCGTATGAATATGGCAGTAATGAACGAGTGGGCGGTTACCAATGAGTTGATCATGAAAGCGAAAGACTTGAACTTGATTGATGAATATCGAATAGTTACATCGCGCCCCATTGGGAAGTCTGACGAGCTGCCCCTTATCCCTGCTTTGGCGATTCCTGTAGTAAATAAACAAGAATACGAATGTCCGAAACTACATCTAGACGTACTAGACTCTTGCCTCCCCCAGATAACTAAACTTCTCGTTGTGGGTTGGCGTGCGAGCGAGCAACATTTTTTACAGCGTCTCGCGAAGGGCTTGCAACATGAACTTCAAGTAATGGTGGTATCTGGAAGCCCTGCAGCCGCCGAGGAGACGATTAACAATCTCGCTGTCGCACGCATGCGGGTTATTGGTGGTTATCAAAAGGCTGAGGCGGGGTTCTCGGACTTCATAGTAGGACGCACGGTCCAAGGGTTTTTGACATCATAACCGGCAAGTCCCAGAGTGCTCATGAGGGTCATTGCTTGACTTGATACCTGGTCATCGACGGATTCCCCAAGGGATATTCGTGGTCAGATGCAAAGTCAAGAAATGACTCCGGAAACTCACATCTGGGTTTCTACTCCGATTCGACAAATCGCCGAATCCACAATTCGGCTAATGTTGCAAGGTCTCCTTGATCCCCAGCCCGCAAGGCATCAAGGTATTGCGTCCGCGCCTCACGATCTGGCGGTGCTGTCTCTACATGAGGAAGGCCGAGCTTGTAGAGCAGCACGGCAAGTAAAACGCGTCCGATCCGACCGTTGAAGTCTTTGAACGGATGAATCCACTGGAAGCGCCAGTCGGCCCAGGCCAGAAGTTCTGCACAATTCGCAACTGACACCTGATTGAGATGCAATAGCCGCGCGCTCAGGTCGTCGCAGAACTGCCGCATGTGGATCGGCACTTCGTAGTACGGCGGCGGAGTATGGGCGCCGACCTGCACGTTCACATCGCGGAACCGGCCAGCCCAATCAGGATACAAGTGACCAGCTAATCGCTTGTGCCGAAGACAGAGCCATTCTGAGGTGATGACGATCTGATCGGGACGGCATTGCAGAATCTCATCGTAGATTGCGACAAGCGGAACGGCGAGATGTTCTGATAGTTCTTGATAAGAGAGGCGACCTTCGGCGGTTTCGAATTCGCGAGTGGAGCCTAACTCACTTTGGCCTTCAGCGCCGCCGTCAGGGTCTTGAGGCGATCCGTACTGACCGGCTGGTTCTCGAACGCCATGGACTGGCTCACCCGTTCTAGCAGGACTTTCCGGTGCGCCGCCACCACTTTCGCCGGTGTATTGTGGCGCTTCCTCCACGCGCGGAGTTTTCCGTCGACTTTGACGAGATCCAAGGTTCCGTCTGGTTTTACCTTCATAAGGTTGGCGCTTTCTCTTGCCACGCATGGATACTAACGCGATCCTCCACGGTGCAGTTACGATAACGGAATCTGTCAGACAGGTCAAACGCCCAAGAGCATGCATTCAACGCTGCCGTTCATAGCCCTGTTGATCGCAAATCCTGCCCCACTCTCAGCGTGAGTGTTCCGACCCCGGACTCACAATGATCGGTACGTTAGACTTATCCGGCACGATGATCATCTTGGCGTTAGGACTCTCGTACAATTTGAATTTGAGATAATCCGGCGTGAGCGTTTTCGTGATGATCTCCTGTGCCTGGGACTGACCCTTGGCGCGGATGCGCAGGCTCTCCCCTTCGCCCTCGGCGCGAATTTGCAATGCATCCCCCTCGCCTTTGGCTTGAATCCTGGCGATCTCGGCGTTGCGTTGCGCAATCAACACCTCAAATTCCTTTTGCTCCTTCTCCTGTTCCTTCGCTTGCTTCTGCTCGATGGCTTTCAACACCATCTGGGGAAATTCGATCTCGGACAATGCCACACTGTAGATGTCGAGATGCCGCCCTTTGAGCGACTCGACCATCACCGCTTCAATCTTGTTGCCGATTTCGCTGCTCCGTTCAGGAAGCGTGACCATCGTGTACTGGGCGACAACCCCACGCACGGCCGACAAAAATTGAGGCCGCACCAACTGCGGATACCAGTTGTGCCCCACCTCCTGAGCGAGGAAGTACACCTCCTCTGCAATCGGGCGCATGGTGATCGCCGCATGCAAGGTCACTGAGAGATCGTCGGCGGTCAAGGCATCGACCTTTTCCGTGAAACTTTGAAGCCGGACGTCGTACTCGAACACATCGTTCCAGGGCGCGCGCCAATAATACCCATCCTTGAGCGGCTCCTTCATCAAGCCCGCGGTCAAGGGATACCACCGGAGGCCACGCTTCCCGACGTCGATGGTCTTCCCACACCCGTATGTCAACAACAGAATCGGAATCACCAGTACGATCGCGCGAGAAAGAGTTGGGCGCTTCATAGGTCCTCCTATTTGTAGTTGTCGGCCTTCCTCACTCATTGCTGCAACCTCTCATCGGTCAATGGCGTCGCTGCAGTCCCGTTCGAGCGACCTCCGCATGGGCTTCAGCCAGACGTTCCAGATCCTGAGCCGCTGCGGCATAGTACTGCGAGAGTTGCCGGGCTCCACTGACCCAGTCCGACTGAGGGTCGAAGAGACGCTCATACCGGACGGCGCTCTCGGCAAGCGAGGCAGCCTTCTCCCGCAGGTCCATAGCCTGGCCCCGGTAGTAGCCGACAATGGCCATCTGATCCTGCGATGGATCGAAAGAGGTCATGTCAATCGTCTCAACAGGCTGTGCGCAGCCGGCAACGGCGAGCGAGCAGAGTACGATCAGAGCACCCCATCCGACGTGGTGCGAGACGGTCGCCCGCCACAGATTGTTCATAGTATCCTCCAAGTCACCCCTGCGCGGCTCAGTGCAGGGCGTCGATCATGGGAACGGCCGACGAAATTCAGCGTATCGCCGTGACACACCTGCCAGAAGGCGAAGGCATGATCGAGTCAGGCATATGTAATAACTTACTGAGCCCTCTCGGACAATTTCAATGGCCGTCTTGACTACTCCTGAAAAAATCGATGATCGCCTTATTTTTCCCAGGCCATTCGGGATGTGTTCCCGTGCCTTCGCAGTAGCGTGTTGTGACATTATTCTTACAACCCTTGTACGTGACGCAGCCGTCTGCCTCTTTTACAGGGCTTGCAGAATCGCAACCATTGCAGGAAGCCCACCATTGTATCGCCTCTTTACCATAACCCGGGAAAAGGGTGTCATGGCTGCTGTGCATGACCATAACGGGAAGCGGGTTAGGACAATGATATTCTTGCAAGTCCTCACCCCTGATGCCCACCGCACTGGGAGCAATCGCCGCTGGAATGTGTTTGGTGCCATTCAAAAACGCTATGCCCATGGCAGTAGTCCCGCCATCAGAGTGACCGGTGAGAAAAATCCGTTTCTTGTCGATACACCATTTCTTTTCGATAAGCCCCGGTATTTCAGCTAGCTTCTCAATAGTTTCAGGCGTCATTTTGCGGTGATCGGCATACGCCACAATAAAACCTGCCACCGTGGCCTCTTGCGTTAGATACATATAATTTTCCGACTCATATCGATTTTTTCCCCCTGGCGCGTAGACCATGAGTAAAGGATGGGCAATGCTTGCATTGTAGTTGACCGGGGTTTTTACCATATAGCGAATACCCGCCGATGTCTTTTCATCATTGCTGGCGCCTGCAGTGCCGGGTTTTGCTCCTGGTTCGCAGCGTAGCGTACTATCGTCGACTGCATACACAGCCTCACCAAGCATTTTGCCACGATCAACGGCTTCAGCATTATTCTTTCCAGCATATTGAATCGTGCCCGCGCCAGTAAAACCAATCATCAATATGCCTATTGCTACGGCAACAATAGTTATACGGCCTGGCTGTTTTTGCCGGAAGCGTAACCACTCCGGCTTAAAGATACCGATAACTAACAGGGCTACCGAAAGGAGAATCATCACCCTGAAGATCATTAATAACAGCACGTTCATCGGCTGTACCTCGTATCTTTAACTGCGAGAGGATTTTGGTCAGAGACAAGTCGATGGTGTCAGCCTCCAGACTGGCCTCCACTGGGCGCGTTTTCCCCTCTCCCTTGAGGGCGGGCTTGATGAGCCTCCCACTGCGCGCAACTTTCTCACCCACCCGCCCACTGGCACGCCGAGACGTGCCACTAGCCCGTGCGAGGGCCTTCCAATTCTCTCTACCTCTCTCTAGGGGAGTGGCCGAGGCTGCCCTTTACTGCGCGCATCGAGCGACCACTGCTTCATCGTGGGGGCTCTGCGAGCAAGAAGGGCACCTGGCCACTCCCTCTCTTCCTTCTTACCGTAACGTCGCGATCGTCACACCATCCCCGCCTTCCGCCCGATCTCCCGCGCGCAACTCCGCCACATAGGGCGAGTCTTTCAAGTAGTCTCGCAACGACGATTTGAGTTTCCCCGTGCCATGGCCATGAATGATGCGCAAAAACGGCACGCCGGCCAACGTCGCACGATCCAGCGCCGCAACCACCTCGTCCAACGCCTCGTCCGCCGCCTTCCCTCGAACATCCACGACCGTCTGTTCATCGAGCCCCAGTCCGCCGCCTGACAAGACCCGGCGGAGACTCGATGATAAGGGCGGCGACGGTGCTGTGCGCCCTCGCCCGAGGCCAACGAGATTCGCCACTGTGGCAAGTACTTCCCCCTCACCCACCTTCACTCTCACACATTTCTTCCCTTGTGGGATTTCGAGTAGTGTGCCGGTCATGCCGAGCCCGCTGATCTCGACCTGATCCCCCACCCCCAACTGCGCAAGCGGAATCAGCGTGCCGGCCTGGGCCAACTTGGCTTTCGTCTGCGCCTCAAACTCGAACAACCGTTGCTTCGCCGCTTTGGCTTTGATCAACTTCTGCTCGCCCCTGACGGCATCCACCGTGGCTTGCACTTCAGCCCGCGCGCGACTGAACTGCTAACTGAGTTTTCGCTTGAGGCCCTTCTGCGCTTCCCGTTCGTTGTCTTCCAGATGAACCAACTGTGCCTTCGCTCGCTGTTCGGCCTGTTCCGCTTCCCGTCTGGCCTCAACAGCCAGGGCCAGATCGTCGGCCAACTGCCGCTGCGTGGCTTGCAGATCGTGGAGCATCGTTTCCATGACTCGCTCGTCTTTATGGAGCTTCTGCCTCGCCTCATCCAGCAAAGCCCGGTCCATCCCTAACCGACCGGCAATTTCAAGCGCGGACGACCCACCGGGCACCCCCATGAAGAGCCGATAGGTCGGCGAGAGTGTCGCCACGTCAAATTCAACCGCGGCGTTTGCGAAGCCGGGCATCGTATGGGCCAAGGCCTTCAGCGACCCGTAGTGTGTGGTCGCGACGACTTTCATCCCCAGCGTTGCCAGCCGACAGAGCAACGCCTCGGCAAGGGCCGCACCTTCTGCCGGATCGGTCGATGTCACCGGTTCATCGAGGAGGAGCAACCATTGCCGCTGGACGGCATTCGTGTCGGTTCTGCGCTGACCGTTCGTTTCATCGAGCAACTGGATCATCTGGTTCATATGCGCCGAAAAGCTGGACAGATCGCGGGCCAGGTCTTGGGCGTCACCGATATCGGCATAGACGTCGGGAAAGATCGCCATCTCGGATTCCGCGTCACAGGGCAGGTGCAATCCGGCCCGGACCATCAAGGCAAAGAGCCCGACGATTTTAAGGGTCACGGTCTTCCCGCCCGTATTGGGACCGGAGATGACGAGCACGTGAATCGATTCATCCAAGAGAATATTGTTGGCAACCACCTCCTCTTTCGATAACACGAGTAAAGGATGCCTGGCACGCAGCAGCCTCACGCGCCCTTCTGAGTTGAGCCCGACTGGATTCGCCTTCAGTTGGCGACCAAACAATGCCCGCGCCGAAATACCGTCAAGTACGGCCAGCGCATCGAGCCCCGCCAGAACGACCTCGGATTGTGCGGCGACGAGAGCGGACAACTCACGGAGAATGCGTCGCACTTCCCGTTCGATCTCAAGATCCGCCACTTTGATCGAATTGTTCAGTTCGACCAACTCGCGCGGTTCGAGAAACACCGTGGCTCCGCTGGCCGAGACGTCATGGACGATCCCCGGCACCCGTCCCCGCATGTCGGCTTTCACCGGAATGACATACCGGCCTTCTCGCTGGGCGAAATACTGTTCCTGCAGGATGTCCTCATAGCGACGCGAGCGCAGGATCTGATCCACCTGATGCCGCATCTGCTGTTTGAGCGCATAAGCCTGATGGGTCAAGCGCCGCAACTCCGGTGTCGCCGACTCCTTGATCGAGCCGTCGGGGTGGATCGCCGCATCCAGCGCTGCTTTCACGGGTCGCAGTTCCCCGACCGATCGCAGGGGATGCGCGACGGATGCCAGCGCGGGAACTTCGTACTGATGCCGCCCTACAAAACGGCCGCCCTCATCCAGCAACTCCAGCACCATCGCGCAATCCCGGAGTTCGTGGACTTCTAACGCCGCCCCTTTCCTCGCCCGGGCGAGCGGGTCCCGAATATCGGGAAATGCCAAGGTCGGCAGGGCCTCGCCGGATGCTTGTAGCTGTCCCATTTCCGTCGTTTCCTGTTGGCGCCGCTGCGAATCGTGGAGGCTGGTCGCCAATTCGAGGGCACGACAGCGCGCCGCCCCCATCGTCGATCGGGCGTGCCCGGCAAGGGCCTCAAGCAATCTGGGCCACTCCAACACTATCGTTGTCTGTTCGAAGAGATTCACCGATACCTCAAGAAAGAACGTCTCATGCTAAAATCGACAAACTCTAACGAACCCGGCGATAGAGACGCAAGGCATAGGTCCGCGGATCTCACACCAACTCTGTCAGTATCCGGTTCAGGTGGCAGTAAAACTTCTGTGATCCGGCGCGGGATTCCCGCCTTGGTATGGCTTGACAAGGCCCAGGAGCGTCGATACTATCGGCGTCATTCTGGCCGGTGGATTCAACCGGCCAATTTTTTCTTGAGGGACCACTCATCATGGCCATTCGGATCGGTATAAACGGATTTGGACGGATCGGACGGAACGTCCTGCGGGCATCACTTGGTGATCCCGACCTACACTTT